>WBZL01001830.1_pt1 | contig 21450 bp, 19 predicted proteins | sample 5204291 | NCBI WGS metagenome assembly WBZL01 (sample SAMN12344345, study PRJNA552823) | activated sludge metagenome | biome: Activated sludge suspended growth; feature: Nitrification reactor; material: Wastewater; isolation source: activated sludge from nitrification reactor of wastewater...
AGCCAAAGCGAGCAATTTTAGGCAATTAGGATGCAGCGGGCGACTTTTCTTTGCTAAGCTTTCTTTTGGTCGTTCAAAAGAAAGCGGAATAACTTCTTGCAGCATATTTCGTCACACTTTTCACCCAAAGAATTTCAAACGTTTTGGACAGATATGGCTGTACAATCAATCCTTCACAAGCAAATCATTACTGTTTTAAATTTATAAGTGGTATTTTTAAGACACTCATTTGAATAGCGATTCTAAACACATATCCAATTTACGCAGACTTGAACCTTGGCTGCTCATGTTTATACTTACTCTTATCTGGGGAAGTTCATTCATTCTAATTAAAAACGGGCTAATTGCATTCTCAGCTGATCAGGCAGCTGCCATTAGAATAATTTGCGCGCTCATTTTTCTGGTACCGCTAGTTCCAAGGAGTTTCAAACTTACAAGAAGAATTGATTTGAAATATATTGCGCTTGTCGGTCTCATAGGCAATCTCATAACAGCATTTCTTTTTTCACTGGCGCAGACGAGGATAGCAAGTTCTGTTTCGGGAATGCTCAATGCACTGACACCCGTATTCACAATAATAGTCGCTTCATTATTTTTCAGAATGAAAATTACATTGGCGCAGGTCATTGGAATTCTTATCGGACTTGTTGGTGCGGTTGGGCTTTCGTTTGTTTCTTCCGGAGGACAATTTGGTGAAATGAATTCATTTGTATGGCTGATCGTAATTGCCACAATCTGTTACGCTTTCAGTCTGAACATAATAAAGTCAAAATTGGGCGGAGCCGACTCAATGGCTGTTGCAACCTTGGCAATGCTTGCTATTGCACCTCTTTGCGCCATCTATCTTTTCTTCTTCACTGACTTTCTGCAGGTACTTTTTAAGAATAGTAATGCAATGTTTTCATTGATTTCTCTTGCAACTCTCGGCATATTCTCTACAGCAATTGGACTGGCATTATATGCACGGCTCATTAAGATATCAACACCTGTATTTGCAAGTTCAATCGCTTACCTCATCCCAATTGTTGCTGTGCTCTGGGGAATAGCGGACGGAGAAGATTTATATACACCACATTATATTGCAATGATACTGATACTAACCGGTGTTATGATAGCGAACAAAACTCCAACTGTTAAATAAATCCATGGACCTGTTTGGAAATGATGAACTAAAAGACTCAAACGAATTTGCCCCCCTTTCTGAACGAATGCGTCCGAAGACACTTGATGAATTTGTAGGACAAAAGCATATAGTAGGAGAAGGCAAACCGCTTAGAGTTATGATCGAAAAAGACAAGCTTGCCTCAATGATACTCTGGGGACCGCCGGGTGTAGGCAAGACAACACTGGCACTTTTGCTTGCAAATCATGTCAAAGCTGATTTCATTCAACTTTCTGCAGTGTCATCAGGGGTTAAGGATGTACGTGCTGCACTCGATAAGGCAAGAATGAATCAAACCAGATCCGGCAAGAAAACAATTCTGTTTGTTGACGAGATACACAGATTCAACAAAGCGCAGCAGGATTCACTTCTTCACAGCTCCGAGAAAGGCACAATTATCCTGATCGGAGCCACTACGGAGAATCCTTCCTTCGAAGTCATATCTCCTTTGCTTTCACGAAGCAGGGTCTTTGTACTTTCCGAACTTTCAACCGATGAGCTTAAGTCAATAGTAATGAATGCATTAACAAAAGATGAAGTATTCTCAAAACTTGAAGTCAGTATTGAAGATATTGATCTGGCAGTTACTCTTTCCGGAGGAGATGCCAGAAAGCTACTCAATGCAATTGAGCTGGCAGTAAATCTTGCTTCAGAAGAAAACAATTCGACTGTGATACTTACGAGCAAAATTATCAAAGAAGCATTTCAGGCGAATTACGTTAAGTATGACAAGAACAAGGAAGAACATTACAACATTATCTCTGCATTCATCAAGAGCATACGGGGAAGCGATCCGGATGCGGCTGTTTACTGGATGTCGAGAATGATATCCGGAGGAGAGCAACCGGAATTCATTGCCAGAAGAATGATAGTCCTTGCTTCGGAAGATATCGGGAATGCCGAGCCAAACGCTTTGACCATGACAGTTTCGGCATTTACTGCAATCAGATATATCGGAATGCCGGAAGGAGCTTTGGTACTTGCGCAGACTGCAACTTACCTTGCATGCTGTCCGAAAAGCAATTCATCATATAAAGCAATCAAAGCGGCAATGAGTGACGCTGAAACTCTCCCTCCATATAATGTGCCTTTGCATCTGCGGAATGCTCCGACCGGGCTGATGAAAAATCTCGGATACGGAACTGATTATGAATATCCTCATGATTATGAAGAACATATTTCCGGTCAGATTTATATGCCTGAAGAACTCAAAGAAAAAGTCTATTACAATCCAACATCACTTGGAAAGGAGAAAGAACTCTCGGAATATCTGAACAAAGTAAGAAAGCTGCGAAGGAAATCTACTTGACCTCCTTCAGTACGATCATGTTTCTTGGATCGAACTTGATCCTCAGAGGTTCTTTGTCGAATACGTATTCGTAAGTCTGCATGTTGTAGTCATTGTTTTCGCTGATCATCTTTGTGGAACCGTCAGCAAAAGTGACCTCAAACTCCACAGGCATCTTAAAATATCCGGCATTTCTTTGTGTCTGGGTAATCATGTACTGAGCTTTGTACTTATTGTCATCTGTCTTCTCCTTCATGAAATTAAGTTGATACACAGGATGATTTGGTCCATACACCCATTGCTGAAAGAACCAAGTGAGATCTCTGCCTGTGGCTTCCTCAATAAAATCTTCGAACTGCGATGTGCTTACATTTCCATACCTGAACTTCTCGGCGTTTGCATACTTCTTGATCACATCAAAGAACACTTGATCGCCCAAAACATAACGCAACAAGAACAGGACACATCCGGCTTTTGAATATGTTATGCCAGCATCGAATACCTGAATGTCATTCGGCTGGTCTGTATTCCAATTCTCATTGTAGACTGCCCATCCGCCATTTGAGTTGAGATACTTCTGTGCCTCATACTCCACAGCATTTTTATATTTTTTTGCGCCGTATGTTCTCTCTATCCATAGAGCTTCATTGTATGTTGCAAATCCTTCGTTCAGCCAAATGTCAGCCCATGTTGCGGGCGTGATCATGTCACCAAACCACTGGTGTACAAGCTCATGGCAAACGAGATCTTCGATCCAGCAATCCGGGCACAATGTGACAATTGTCTGATTCTCCATGCCTCCCCAGGGGAAATGCCTGTCTGTTGTTGCGAAGGCAAGTTTTTCAAAAGGATAGTCACAATATATCTCTGAGAAGAAATCAAGCATCATGTTTGTCTTCAGCATAATGTTCCTTAGATTGAACATTGTTTCACCTTTCTGATAGTAGTATCTGACCTCCATTTTGCCCCTGTCACCGGTATCATAATTCCAATTTTCAACAGAGAGCAAGTATTTCTTTGACGCAACAAAAGCAATCAGGTATGTTGCAATGGGATAACTGCTCTCATAGACATATTTCAGGGTGTTTTGTGAAGCAATTGAATCAGTAAGAATTCCATTACTGCAAAACTGAACTTCAGCCGGCACTTTGGCAGTAAATCTTGAAGTTGCCTTGTCTGAAGGTACATCTTTGCACGGAAGCCACCTTCTCGCGCCTGCAGTTTCAGAATCAGTATAAACCAATCCATCATTGCAGAAAAAAGCAGTATCAAAAACATCTTTGTGTCTGTACTTTATTCTGACAGAGATTTCCTCACCCTCTGAATAAGCCCTGTCCAAAGCAATCATCAGCTTGTTACCTGAATGGCTGAAGTTTCTGCAATTTCCCGTCACATCATCGATTGCCAATGAAAAATTATGAGCATCCAAAGAGAACTCGCTTACCTCTGACAAGATCTTTGCATTAACAGTTACAGTCCCGTTGAATGAACGCTTAAAAGGGCTTGTCAAACTGTTAACAAGGTCAATATCAATATCATAACTAATGACATCAATGTTATCTGTCGCATTCTGTGCAATTGCATCATGTAAAAAAGAATAACTACAGATTAGAAATATTGTCAGTGCTGCTATTAATTTCATAAGACTAGGTTATGTTATTTTCAGATTAGACTTAAGCAAGTTTATTCATTGCTATCAATTATTGCCGATCACATTTTCAGAATAATCTCTGCCTTTCCAGGTTGCGCCTTTTCCGAATCTCATAAGGCGGTATGAGTTGACTCCAACAGCAACAATGAACAAAGCGCTCAATGGATTCAGGAAACTGTAAGCGACCGGCTGATTGAATCTCACTGCCTGCATCAACCTCATGAGTATTGGTATAATGACTATCGCTGCATTGACAAAGTTTGGCTTCAGGAATCCGGTGAGCATTAAAAACGGCGGAAGTACAAACAGGATCATGTATGTCAACAAAGTAAAGAACAAACCAACAGTTGAAAACGAAAGTCCCGCAAATAAATTTTTTGAAAATCCTTCCCACACTTCCTTAAAATTTCTGTACATTCTGCAACTTACAAGCTTGTTCGCATCTGCAAATATCAACTTTCCTTTAAACTCTTTGACTCTTCTTGCCAACCAAACGTCTTCCACTATTCTGCTCTTTAAAGATTCATGACCGCCTATCTTATCATAAAACTCTCTTCTGAAAAACATGAATTGGCCATTGCCCATTGCATATTGCTTTTTTGCAGATCTTTCGATCATAGGAAACGGAAGAAACACCGTCACTGCAAAGTAAAGCATCGGTATCACAAGTTTTTCCCAGAAGCTTTCAGATATTTCATTAGGCATAACAGAAAGCAGATCGGTGGATTGTTCTTCTGCAAATTTCACTGCTGATGAAATGCACAGATGATTGAGTTCAGTATCTGCATCAATAAAGAGCAAGTACTTGCCTGTTGCATTCAGCTGCAATTGGTGGCACGCATAATTCTTCCCTACCCATCCCTTTTCCAATGCCTTCCCTTTTATCACCTTGAGCCTGTCATCAGAAAAAGAGCTCAAAATTTGAGGCGTCTTGTCAGTTGAACCATCGTCCAGCACGACTACTTCTATGTTTCCATAATTTTGCTTCAACACCGATGTCAAACATTGCCCGATATTCAACTCTTCATTTCTTGCAGGAATAAGTACTGATACTCTTCCAGAATCCGCTGTATAGGTAACTTCATTCAGCGTCCTGAGAGTTATAATATTGACGATACATAGAATAAAAAGAACAAAAAGAACAGCTGCAATAAGAAGCATCACATATTCAAATATCATACTTGTATGAGATCATAGAAACAATAATTTTTGTGTTTGATTTTTACTCGTTGATTGCAATATTCGATTTTGAAATCAAATAATAAACTCATTTGCAGATAGTTTTCGGGCCGGAACACATAGGACCTCACATTAAGGGGGAATCCGGAGCTTATGAATGGTGGTATTTTGATTTCATTGACAATAAGAATGAGTACTCTGCAGTAATTATTTTTCTTACCGGCAATCCTTTCTCACCTGAATATAATATCGGAGTTGACAATCACTTTAGTAACAAGTCCGAAAATGCACCGGATCCATTTGATTTCTGCGCTATCTCTGTCAACCTGTACCTTAAGCAGCGTTTAGTTTACAGGACTCTGTTTGAATTTGGGAAAGAGAGTTATTCCGTATTTCAAGATGAAATGTCCGTGAGGATTACAATAGATAATTCGAGCATCTCATACGATAAGAGCACCCGCAATTGGAGTATTGACATAAATTATAATTCCGAAAGATATGCTGACAAATTAAGGGCAGAGTTTATTTTCAAGCCTTTGACTGATCTTGGCGGAAACATTTCAACTGATAAGATCAAGTCGGAGTATGAGCATTATTGGATGCCTGCTTCTCCAATATGCGATGTCACTGCCAAATTAGTATCTTATAAGAATGACAGAAGAAAGAAGATGGAGCTAAACGGTTTTGGCTATGCGGATCACAATTGGGGATCAGAGCCGATGTTCAAGGGAATTGATGACTGGTATTGGGGCCGTGTAATATCTGATGATCATTGTTTGATCTTCTATCATGTGAAGTATGAAAAACCTGCATTTGAAAAATTCTCCTCACTTTTTCTCTTCGAAAAGAACAAACTAGTTTATCAAAGCAATGATTTTCCTTTTCAAGTAAGTAACAGCAGAAATTATTGGATGCTGAGTTATGGAGGGACTGTTAAGGGCAAGACTGAAGAACTCAGTCTGAAATGCATCAGCGATAAAATCGTTGACAACGGACCTTTCTATATCAGAGCTATCGCCGAATTTGATGTTGAATACAAAGGCAAATCAATCTTCCGAAAACATGAAGGGTTCAGTGAATATATTTCGCCCAAGAGATTGAAATCTAAATTTCTGAAGAACTTTGTGAATTTAAGGATCAAGCGAATTTCGTGAAACGCTTTTCATTGATTGACTTTCTTCCCTCGAAAAAAACTTCATAATCACCCAGCTTTCCATTTGCAAATGAAATCTCAAATTCAGTTGCCTGCTTTTCATACAACTTTGACAAGTTGTTCGTGAACTCATCCCTTGTAACACCTTCATAGCTCTCTCGTCCGCCTAACTTGAAAATGTTAACGAATGTCTCGGGAAATTGATTCTTGGTAAACCTGTAGTCAAAATACAAACAAGCAAGCACTGGATCAGATAGTTTTTCCATCAGAATGGACAGACCCGGATAAAAATGGAACGGCCGTTTTGAATTAGGAATTATTTCACCCTGCGGAAAGATCCAAAGTGATTTGGCTTTTCCGTTTATCTCGGCTGCGCAATCATTTAGCACTTTCAGAGAGTTACGGGCGTCTTCTCTAACTATGGGAACAGCGCCGAAGCCCCTGAAATAAGGATGCATGTCAAATTGTTTCTTTTCCATGATACAGTAACTGTCCGTTCCGAATAGTTCATAAGTGAGATAGAATATCAACGGAGCATCCCACCATGATGAATGATTAGCACAGAAAATTACCGGTCTCTTATCTTCTGTTGATAGTTTGATTGAGTTTAATGCTTCGGGCAGTCCTTTTATTCGAAGGCAGGAGAAATTTTTCCGAAGTGATCTGGAGAAATAAAATCTGAAGAATGAAATGACCAGCTTACTCTTATGAAATGCTTTTCTACTCACAAGTAAGGATTAATATCCCAATGAGTATCCATAACCTCGCTTGTCTGAATGAGCACTCATTGTTCCGTCTTCATCAAAGAAAATTGCATCTACCCTTCCGAAGTCAGAGATGTTTTTTATCTTATAACCCATCTGTGATAATTCCTTTCTTGTCTGCTCATCTGAATAGCCGCTCTCCATCTGAATCTCATCAGGAAGCCATTGATGATGAAAACGGGGAAGGTCAACTGCTTCACTTAGAGATGTGCCGTGCTCTGCAAGATTCAGAAATGATTGCAACACTGTTGTAATTATCCTGCCGCCGCCGGGCGAACCGGTAATAAGATAGGGTTTGCTGTTCCTGAAAATTATGGTTGGCGTCATGGAGCTGAGCATCCTCTTTCCCGGTTCAATCGCATTCGCTTCATTTCCAATAAGTCCATAGAGATTTGGTGTACCGGGCTTTGATGAAAAATCATCCATCTCATTATTGAGCAGAAAGCCTGCACCCTGCACAACGACCTTGTTTCCGAATACGTCATTCAGTGTGGTTGTTATAGATACAAGATTTCCGTAAGAATCTGCAACGCTGTAATGAGTTGTCTGGTCACTTTCCCTGTAATATGCATCTCCGGGTTTTACTGCTTCACTTTTAGTAGCTTCACCGGGATTGAAATCCTGCATTCTTCTTTCTGCATATACTTTTGAAGTGAGGATATCCACGGGAACATTTACATAATCCAAATCACCCATGAACTCACTTCTGTCAGCATATACTCTGCGCATTGCTTCAGTCATAAGCTGCACTGTTTCCCTGTTCGCATAACCCATGGATCTAAGGTCATAATTTTCGAGTATGTTGAGCAGATAAATCAGACTTATTCCTCCGCTGCTTGGAGGTCCCATGGAGACTATTTCATAGCCTTTGTATGTACCTCTTACTACTTCTCTTTCTTTTGGTTCATATAAGCTAAGATCTTCTTGACTGATTATTCCGTTTGAATTTTTCATTTCCTCAACTATAAGCTGAGCAGTTCTGCCTTTATAGAAACCATCTCTTCCATCGCTTGATATCCTGCGCAATGTTTCAGCAAGATCCTTCTGAACAAATCTTTCACCTGCTTTCAAACCCGTACCAAAAAGAATTCTTGATCCTTCAAATCTTTCAAAATCATTGCTGTAGTTTCGAACAGCATCAGCGAGTCTGTCTTCAACAAAAAAACCCGTATCCGCTATGTCAATTGCATATTTTAATACGCTTGCTCTGTTCATTGTACCATACTTATCAAGTGCATACAACATTCCGGCAACTGAACCGGGCACACCTGCTGCCAGACTTCCTATAGTACTAAGTCCGCCAATGATCTCACCGTTCACATCAAGATACATATTCCTGCTGGCCAGTAACGGAGCTTTTTCCCGATAGTCGATCGAAGTATTAGTCCCGTCTTTTAGGTGAATGACCATAAATCCGCCTCCGCCAATGTTTCCGGCTTGAGGATATACAACTGCAAGAACAAACCCTGCTGCCACTGAAGCGTCAATCGCATTCCCGCCATTCTTGAGAACTTCAATACCGGCTTCAGTTGCAAGCCGGTGAGCAGAACTGACTGCTCCATTACGATATCCCTGGGCGAAAACATTTCCTGCTAACAGAATTACTAAAAGAACCGGATATAACAAACTCCTGAATGCCGACATGCTAAGTTTTCCAGTCCCGGTTATATCTGAAATCAACATTAACGGTTCTCTTTGATACTTTTGCAATGAGCGGAGGAAGTCTTTTGAATTGACTGCGTTCTATCAGCCGATCAACTTTATCCATGAAACTGCTTTCAAATCTCATTTTGATCAGGGCTTCACGGGATTTTCTCTTGTCAACTTTCTGATAAAGATATTGATCAACGTGATCATAGGTGAATCCAAGTTCATCTTCATCTGTCTGGCCTTTCCAAAGATCTGCGGATGGTTTCTTATTCATTATGGCTTCGGGAACTTTCAGATATTCTGCAAGAGAACGCAACTGGGTTTTATACAGATCACCAACAGGATTTATGGCACTTGCAGAATCACCAAAGATTGTGGAATAACCAAGCAAGATCTCGGTCTTGTTGCCGGTTCCTATGACGAGTCCATTTTGCAGTGCTGATTCATCATAGAGAAGTATCATCCTCACTCTTGCCATTATGTTACCCTTTCTCACTTTGGAAACTTCGTCTCCACCGCATTCACCCGTTATTGCATCAACGATCTTTGTTATGTCAATGACGCGGTGATTTACCTTAAGTGCCTTCACCACAGCAAGCGCATCCTTAGTACTGTCAGGATTGCTTGTCTTGTATGGCATTATCAGACAAAAAACATTCTTCGGTCCAAATGCCTTTGCTGAGAGGTATGCAGTGACTGCAGAATCAATTCCACCGGACAATCCAATTACTGCCTTGCTAAGACCAATTCTGGCAGTTTCGTTCTTAAGAAATCCGATCAAAAGACCGGTCAGATGTTCGTTGTTGTAGCTTAGAATTTTATTCATAAAAAAAAAGCCGATCCTTGTTTTGCGGACCGGCAGTTAAAATTTTTGCACTCGCTTACTTTGATACCTGATAAACGATCTTTCTGATCGTATCAAATTGGAGGTAAGGAAAAAGTTCCTGTATTTTGTCAATTGCTTCACCTGCACTCATTTCTCTTCTCATCTCTTTATACATCTGTCTTATTTTATAATCTCTTATGGCCTTTTCATCAAGCAGTTTATATTTCTTCAATGTATTGTATACATTGTCATCAATCAGCTCACTCAGAGGGTTGTCGCTTTTTGACTTCACTGCTGGTTTCAATTTTCTCTCCTTCTTGTTAAATTATAAAAAACCGGCTGATTCCAATTCTCTTAGCTCTGTCAACAATTATTCCTATACAAAAATACGGTATATGGGGTAGCAAAGTCAAGTTTGTGTTCAATTTTGAGCCGGAAACTCATATTTTATGTATCTTGTTAGAGCAATTTGTTTTATATTATACCTCAAACTCAATGTTAAATAATTTTAGTTCCGAATTGAAAAAAGAATTTCTCGCAGTATTTTTCTTTCTGATTTCAACTCTTTCATTTGCTCAATCGTCTTCTGAATATGTGAAAATTTCTGCTCTTGCAGACAGGTCATCATACAAACCAGGTGATACTGTAAAGCTTGCCATTGTTGCAGAGATAATAAAACCATATCACATAAATTCATACCAGGTAAACGATCCTACTCTGATTCCCACTACAATAACAGGACTTACCAAGGGAATTACGGCGATAGGTGTTTCTTATCCTGAAGACAAAAAACTGAAGTTTGAATTTTCGGAAGGTGAAATAAATGTATATGAGGGCAAAGTTATCTTCGGACTACTTTCAGTTGCTTCATCAGATCTTGCAGACGGACCGGCTTACCTGAAATACTCAGTCAATTTTCAGGCATGTGATGATAAGGTTTGTTATTCTCCTAAAACACTATATGACAGTGTCCAAATAATAATTGCCAAAAACGGAAGTGACGTTGTAGTCACCACTTCTGATGCTTTTAAAAATCTGAATTTCTCAGATGCTTCTCCACGCTTTGTAAAACAAGAAGCGGAAACTACTACTAAGCTTTCAGAGAATGATAGGACTTCTGAACCTAAGTCAGAGCAAGACAAAGTTTCTGATTGGATAGAAGAGAAAGGGATGTTCGCTGCAATTCTTCTGATATTTATCGGAGGCCTGGCACTGAATCTCACCCCATGTGTCTATCCTTTGATCCCGATTACACTGAGTTTCTTTGGTGCGCAGACAAGCGGCAGCAAGACACAGAGTATAATGATGGGAGTTTTCTATGCACTTGGCATGGCAATTACATACTCTACGCTTGGAGTTGTTGCCGCACTTACCGGAGGAATTCTTGGAACTGCGCTTCAGAATCCGATCGTAATTGTTGCTATAGCGCTGGTCATGGCTGCACTTGGATTGAGCATGTTCGGATTGTTTGAGATACGTGTGCCGCAAAGCCTGGCTGTGATGGGCAATACAAACAGGTCGGGATACTTCGGCTCTCTTCTGATGGGACTTACAGTAGGATTTATAGCAGCTCCGTGCATCGGACCATTTGTATTGAGTCTTCTGGTTTACGTAGGTAAAGTAGGCGACCCGTTCACGGGATTCCTTTTGTTTTTTGTTCTCGCACTTGGACTCGGGCTTCCATATATTTTTCTTGCAGCTTCATCAAGTTCCATAAGCAAACTGCCAAGGTCTGGAGAATGGATGATTGGAGTCAAAGTGATCTTCGGACTAATACTTTTCGGAATGGCTTTGAATACTCTCTCTCCACTAATCCCCGAACATATTTTCAACATAATTTTTCCATTGTACATAATTCTCTCCGGTGTCTATCTTATCTTGATCGACAAACAGGGGAAGAATTCCGCCGGCTATACTACTGTTAAGAATATTATTGCGATCGCAGCGGTTGCAGCAGGCTCCTGGCTTCTCAAACCACAATCGGAATCCGCTGAAGTCAAATGGACCATGATGAGTTCGATTGAATCAATCAATCAGTCAGTAAAATCCGAAGGAAAGCCCGTAATAATTGACTTCTATGCTGACTGGTGCGCACAATGCAAAGAACTCGATAAATATACCTACACTGATCCAGACATAGTGGAAATGACCAAATCTTTCAATAATATAAAGATTGATCTTACCAAAGAGAACGAGGCAATTACATCCAGCTTCGGCATCAAAGGGCTGCCTGTTGTTGTTTTCATGGGACCCGACGGGAAAGAATATGAGGACCTCAGAGTAACCGGATTTCTTGAACCGGAAGAATTCAGGAAGAGAATTGAATCTTTAGAAAAAAACATATCCAACAAATGAATTTGAGATCAACACTGCTGTTGATAACGGCATTGATGCTGAACTTCGGAATGTCGTTCGCACAGGAAAGTCTTGTTACAGTAAAAGACAAATCTTACAAACTTTCTGAACTCCGGGTTTCTGCTGTCCCATCTTCCGAAGAAAGAAATCTTGGCAATATAGGTGCCGAATTGCAGGCATCTTCCAAGTCACCGGGACTTGCGCTGATATACTCCCTCCTCATTCCAGGAACAGGCCACTGGTATCTTGACAGGATGGATGTCGGCAAGTATTTTGTGGGAGTTGAAGCTGCCTCCTGGACAGGGTTCATCGCATTGACAGTGCATGGTGATAATGTAATAGATGACGCTAAGAGTTATTCCGTGGAACATGCACAAGTTACTGATCCGGACAGCAGGGATGATGATTTTTATGCAAATGTTGGAAACTTCAACAGCGTATATGAATATAACAACGACAAACTGACCAGAGGAGAGTATAATCTGCTATATAACGTACAGGATAACTTCTGGAACTGGGACTCCGGTGATAACAGGAATATTTTTGATGTTCAGAGAAGAGACAGTGAGAGGATATACAATAACAGAATAATATTTGGAAGTTTTCTTATTGCGAACAGAGTTGTAAGTGCAATTAGCGCATATCTGATTGCAAAGAACATGAACAGTAAGCGTTCTTATTCAATTGTCCCTGAAGTTTACAGCAATAAAGACAATAGTGTTAACGGTCTTGGAATGAAATTCATAACAAACTTCTAGAGATTTATTTGCCGAATTACAGACTTCTGATCGAATATGACGGCAGGTCATTCAAAGGTTGGCAAAGGCAGAAGAATACTTCTGACACGATTCAGGAGAAGATCGAAAACGCAATAAGGACAATAACCCGCATCGATTCAATCAATCTTACAGTTGCAGGAAGAACAGATGCAGGCGTGAGTGCTGAGAATCAGGTTGCGAATTTTCATTCAGAGGAAGGCCTGACAGAAAGTGGTTTTCTATATTCTGTAAATTCCCTATTGCCGAAAGAGATAACTGTTAAAGAAATTGGTGAAACCAATGATCATTTTCACGCAAGGTATTCTGCAACCGGCAGACAGTATTCATACAGATGCACCACAATAAGAAGATCTATTGGTTGTGACTTCTTTTATCATGTGAAGCATGTTCCGGATGTGGATAAGATGAATCACTTTATTGATTCTGTCCGAAGATTGAATTTCTTCAAGTCTTTTTGCAAGAATAAGGAAGACAAAAGAAACTTTGAGTGCAACATTAAAAGTTTTTCATTGGAATCGAAACCTGAAAGCCACGAACTGCTGTTCACAATTTCAGCTGACAGATTCCTGCATTCTATGATAAGAGCCCTTATCGGTTGTACTCTTGACATCAGCCGGGGCAGACTTGATACTGATGAAATAATATCCGGAGCGTTGAAAGGCGAAAAATTGAGGATCTATTATCTTCCGGCAACACCACTGATTTTGAACAAAATATTTTACAGCAATGATTAGAGTAATTCTTGGCACGATCTTTCTGCTTTCCATCATGACACTTAATCTTAGAGCTCAGGATTCTAAGGATAATTTCAAGCTGATGGATCTGAAAAGCAATGCAAGTGAAGTGAAAGTAGAAAGCAATTCCGCAACATTATCCAATCTGAATCCTGCACTGAAAAAGAAAAGTCCATACCTTGGAGCATTGTTCTCCGGATTACTTCCGGGTTCAGGTCAGTTTTATGCGGAAAGCTATATAAAAGCTGCAGTATTCCTAGCAATAGAAGCGGGACTTTGGACAGCTTACGCTGTCTATGACAACAAAGGAGATAACCAAACGGAGCAGTATGAAGATTTTGCAGATGAAAACTGGAGCATAAACAAGTATGCACAATGGCTGATTGATCAACAGTTCATAGGATACACAGCAATTACAAATCCAAACAATCCGGATCAAGAGGCACTCAGATTAGAAGTAAACGAAGTTGAGCGCCAGAATTTTTCACATCAATTGCCTCCACAAGGGGAGCAACAATATTATGAATTGATCGGGAAGTATCAAAATTTTGTTGTCGGTTGGAAGGATGCTGATCCTACAATCAGCAAGAATTCCAGTAGTCCGAATTATTATGGCACATACAAGACTCAGATGTATATAGATTATGCCGGTGACAGGCAGCAGGCAAATGATTATTACAACCTTGCTTCCACTAGCACAACTCTTGTAATTGTGAATCACCTTCTTAGTGCAGCAGATGCGGCTTGGAGCGTCTCAATGTTCAATAAGGATATAAGAATGAAATCAAGCATCCGTCTTCAGCCAAAGACCGGATATAACTACGAGAAGCTGATCGTGCCTATGGCAAATTTGAATGTAACTTTCTAACTGCTTCTCGACAGATAAGTGAAATAGCCATGCGCAGAAAATTCACGCATGGCCTTCTTAGTCTTAAAATGCTCATTTTTCTTGAACAGTCCAAACAGAGTTGCACCGCTTCCGCTAAGCGAGGCGTAGACTGCACCTGACTTCAACAGATCTTCCTTCACAGCACTCAATTCAGGATTCTTGCAGAATACAACTTCCTCAAAATCATTGGCATAAATCCCTTTATCCTTTATATCAAATCTCTTAACGCTCTGCAGTGTTTTGGCCTTCATTGGCTTACCGGACAACATCATTCTTTCAAATGCCCATCTGGTTGATACCCTTGAATTAGGGTTTACAATCAATATATCATAGTCAACATAAAATTCCGGCAATGGTGTCATGATCTCTCCGCGACCCTCCGCATAACAAGCTCTCATTAACAAAAAAAATGGAACATCACTTCCAATATCCCTTCCAAGACTTATCAGTTTCTGCTTGTTTGATTGAACATCTATTCCCAGTTCCCTTACAAGAAATTTGATCACAGTTGCGGCGTTTGAACTCCCTCCTCCAAGCCCGCCCGAAACAGGAATGTTCTTTTCAATATCAATGATGAAGTTGTATCGTTTCTTGATTGAGAATGCTATGAAGAATTTTTCTAACGCTATGTAGCACAAATTATCCTTTGTGAGGGGTACGTATGACTTGTTAGATTTGAGTATGACGGAATTTGAATCAGCATTTGTATCTTCCATGCTGATGGTGAGTACATCTCGAAGCTTTACGGGATAGAATATGGTTTCAAGTTCATGATATCCGTCCTGCCTCTTTCCAAGTATGCGCAGGCCAATGTTTATCTTTGCATGCGAATTCAATACCTGCTGAATCATTGGAAAGAAGTGAATTAAGATTATTGAATATTTGTATCATCTCTGAACTAATACGCCCATTTTACTAAGAGTGAGCCCCAAGTATAACCCGCTCCAAAACTGGAGAGGATCAGGTAATCACCTTTCTTTACCTTACCTGCCTGCCAGTATTCAGATATGCAAGATGGTATAGTAGCTGAAGTTGCATTACCGTATTTATGTATATTAACCATTACCTTGTCTTCCGGAAGCCCCATTCTTTCTGCACATGCAGTGATAATCCGCATATTTGCCTGATGAGGTACCAGGTAAGAAATCTGATCCGCGGTCAGATTATTCTTCTGCATTATGTCATAAGATACATCTGCCATTCCCTTCACTGCATCCTTAAAGACATTCTTGCCTTCCTGATAAACGAAGTGCATCTTCTTATCAACTGTATCGTGTGATGCCGGATTTAGACTTCCACCGCCGAGCTGATGAAGATACTTTCCTCCTTCTCCGTCAATTCTCATTATTGCATCAAGCACACCTATTGTCTTGTCTTCCGTTGGTTCAAGCAATATTGCTGCTGCGGCATCTCCGAACAGTATACAGGTATTCCTGTCTTCAAAATTAGTTATGGCTGACATCTTGTCTGCACCTACAACTATCACCTTCTTATGAGAACCGCTTTGAATAAACTGAATTGCAGTTGTTACTGAAAAGATAAAACCGGAGCATGCAGCGAGTATATCAAATCCCCAGGCATTTACTGCCCCAAGCTCCTTCTGAATCACACATGCTGTGGAAGGATAAATCATGTCAGGAGTTACTGTAGCAACAATGATCAGATCTATCTCCTCGATTCCAATACCTCTGTTCTTCAAAAGTGACTGAATTGCCCGGGTTGCCATGTAAGATGTCGGCTTATCTTTGTCAAGGCGTCTTCGTTCGCTGATGCCTGTCCTTGTTCTTATCCATTCATCATTGGTGTCGAGATATTGCTCAAAGTACTTATTATCTATGACTCTGTCGGGCACATAGTGCCCGACAGCCGTAATCATTGCATTGAAGGGACCTTTGTTATCCATCGTATTTTATTCTGTCTCCTTCTTTTCTTCCACAGTTTCAATCTGAACTTCCTTGTCTGCTGAAGATTCCTTGTTATCATCTGAGAATGTCAATTCATCAGAGCCCTTCTTGTGCTTGACCTTAACCTTAGTTCCGTCCTTTATACTGCCCTTGAGTATTTCCTCGCTGAGCGGATCTTCAAGATACTTTTGAACGGCTCTTCTCAGAGGTCTTGCTCCAAAGTTCTCATCATATCCTTTCTCTGCAAGGAATTCCAAAGCTGATTTAGCAAGCTCAACTTTCACGCCCTGCAATTGAATTCTTGACAAGAGTCTGCTTACCGAAATGTCAACTATCTTCACAATGTCCTCTTTGGCAAGCTGTTTGAATATTATTAACTCGTCGATTCTGTTCAGGAATTCCGGAGAGAATACACGCTTGACGGATTCTTCAATGGTGCCTTTGATCTTCTCATAATTGCTCTTCTTTGTTGGTTCTCCAAATCCAAAAACCTTGTCAAGCTTCAGATCCCTTGTTCCAATATTTGAGGTCATGATAATGATCGTATTCTTGAAGTCAACTTTTCTTCCAAGCCCGTCAGTAAGCACGCCATCATCAAGAACCTGAAGCAGAATGTTAAAAGTATCCGGATGTGCTTTTTCGATTTCATCAAGCAATACTACAGAGTATGGTTTTCTTCTGACCTTCTCCGTAAGCTGTCCGCCTTCTTCATATCCAACATATCCCGGAGGCGCACCAACCAGTCTTGATACATTGAACTTCTCCATATACTCGCTCATATCAATCCTGATGAGAGAATCTTCAGAATTGAAAAGGAACTTTGCCAATTGCTTTGCAAGCTCCGTTTTTCCAACGCCTGTCGGTCCAAGGAATACAAAAGAACCAATTGGTCTGTTCGGATCCTTCAATCCTGCACGTGCTCTTCTGATTGCCTTCGAAATGTTCACAACTGCATCATCCTGGCCGATTATTACTTCTTTCAGATGTTCTTCCATCTTTACCAGTCTCTGTGATTCGGCTTCTGCGATTTGGTTAACGGGTATTCCTGTCATCATTGCAACTACATCAGCAACACTTTGTTCTGTCACTTCATATACCATGCTTTGGGACTTGATCTCCCAATCAAGCTTCATCTGCTCAAGATCGCTGAGTGCTTTCTTTTCAGAATCTCTTAGTCTTGCAGCTTCCTCATAGTTCTGATTCTTAACCACCTGATTCTTGAATTGCCTGATCTTTTCAATCTCAGCTTCCAGATCGACGATCTCTTTGGGCACGACAATATTTGACAAGTGAACTCTTGAACCGGCTTCATCCATCACGTCAATTGCCTTGTCCGGAAGGAAACGATCGGTTATATACCTGTCACTCAAAATTACAGCTTCATCTATAGCTTTCTCCGAATACTTGACATTATGATGCTCCTCATATTTGCTCTTTATGTTATTCAGAATCTGCACGGTTTCAGATACAGTTGTTGGTTCAACCATTATCTTCTGGAACCTTCTGTCAAGAGCACCGTCCTTCTCAATGTATTGTCTGTATTCATTCAGCGTTGTTGCGCCAATGCATTGAAGGTCACCTCTTGCCAGTGCCGGCTTGAAAATGTTGGATGCATCAAGCGAACCGCTTGCACCGCCTGCTCCAACGATCGTATGAAGTTCATCAATAAAGAGAATAACATCCTTGGCTTTTTCAAGCTCATTCATCACGGCTTTCATTCTCTCCTCAAACTGTCCGCGATATTTTGTACCGGCCACAAGTGCTGCAAGATCAAGAGTAACAACTCTCTTGTTGTGAAGCACTCTGGATACATTCTTGTTTACAATTCTCAATGCAAGCCCTTCTGCTATCGCAGTCTTGCCAACACCCGGCTCGCCTATCAGAACGGGATTGTTCTTTTTCCTTCTGCTGAGAACCTGAGCAACTCTCTCGATTTCCTTTTCTCTTCCTACAATCGGGTCAAGTTTATTTTCGATTGCCATCTTTGTCAGATCTCTTCCGAAGTTATCCAAGACAGGCGTCTTGCTTCGCTCTTGTTTCTTTTCTGCTGATGACTTTGGCGAAGGTGCTCCTGCAGAGGGTTTGCCGCTCAAAATGTTCATGAGCTCCGACTTCACCGATTCATAATTTACATTTAACTGATGAAGTATCTGTGCAGCAAGATTATCATCCTCGCGGAGAATTGACAGAAGAAGATGTTCCGTACCGATCACATCTGATTTGAAAAGCTTTGCTTCGAGATATGTTATTTTCAGAACCTTTTCGGCTTGCTTGGTTAAAGGGATATTTCCCACTGTTAGAGTGCCGCCTGCCTGCCTGACTGTATCCTCAATCGTCTTCTTGATCTTCGCTGCGTCAACCCCCAGATTTTTGAAGATCTTGATAGCGATTCCTTCTCCTTCGCGGATTATTCCAAGAAGAAGATGCTCGGTTCCGATATAATCGTGACCGAGACGGATAGCCTCTTCCCTGCTGAGTCTTATTACATCCTGCACTCTGTTTGAAAAGTTACTGTCCATTTTTATGAATTCTGTTTGATTTATTTGGGGTAAATTTGCTGCCGCAAACTGATTGCGACAGTCTTATTATAGAATCCTTGCTTATTCAAATTGTTCCGAATAATATATCAAAAAAGCCTCTTAAATTGTAATTAATTATTACTTGGCATCTTGACCGGTTCTACTTCTCCTCAACCGGGGACTTGCAATATTCATTCAGAGCTCCGGCGACTTTATTTGCAACCGCATAGGCATCATTGTTTTCTATGTCTAGTCTTTGAATGAGATGAACCAGTTTTCCGTCCTTCAGCAAAGCAACCTGAGGAGATGAAGGCGGGTTATTATCGAAGAACTTTCTTGCTTCTGCAACCGCGTCCTTTTCCATTCCGGCAAATACAGTAACCAGATTGTCCGGCATTGCATTATTCTCTTTTGCCCAGTCAATAGCCAGCGATAATCCCGGTCTTGCCTTGCCGGCAGCACAACCGCATACTGAATTTACAAAGAGCAATGTTGTTCCCGGTTTATTAAGTTCTTCTGAAACTTCCGCCGATGTGAGCAATTCCCTGAATCCGATTTCCTTTGCTTCTTCTCTCATCGGTTGCACCATGATTGGATCGTACATGTTATTTGTGTGATTTAGTTTACTGAAACTTGTGAACAGCTTAACAATTCTATTAAGTTCAATTCTTTAAATATTTCCCGAACCATTCCCTCCTCAGTTCAGACACTTCCTTTCGGAATTTGCGGAGATAATGATCTCCTCCTTCAATGATTCTAAATTCAACATCCCTTCCTTTCTTACTCAGGAGCGCATTCATCTGAACTGAATCATCATACGGAACCGTCGTATCATCTGTTCCGTGAATCAGAAGAATTGCAGTATCCGGGCAAATCTTTTCCGGAAAATTAACTGCAGATCTTGCCTTCATGTTTTCACTAATATCCGATTCGTCTGTTCCACCAAATATTTCCGGATAAATGTTAGCGAGTTTAATCTTGTCTTTCTCCCATCTGTTCAGATTTGCCAGTCCAGAAACAATTACAGCGCATTTGACTTTGTCAGTCATTGTAAGAGTTCTGTAAGTCATCATTCCTCCCCTGCTCCATCCTTCCATTCCTGTCAAGTCTGTATTACAAAATTCCAGAGATTCAGCAACCGGGAACAGATTCAGTATGTCATTAACATCTTTTCCTCCGAATTCGTCATTCTTTCTGTATTGAGATGCCAAAACTACATAACCCCATGATGCAATCTCACCGAACATTCCTGTGGCCAGAAACTCATCAATTGCTCCCTCGAGTCTGTTGCCGCCACGGTTCCAGATTATCAAAGGAATCTTTCCTTTGATTCCTTTTGGATATGCCAGATATCCGTCAACCTCTAATCCGTCAGAGTCATAAACAATCTTTTCAACTGTTACACTATCTATAATCTCGTTTCCCCAACCGCTTCTTACAAGCTTTGTTTGCGATTCAGAAAGACAAATCACCGAGCGCTTTAAGATCATTCAGATTCCGAAAGCTCGTATAACTTGTAATATGCCAATTTCAGATCGAATTCCTGCCCTTCCTTGTATAATAGAGAGTTCTTACCGGGCAGTACATTCACAACCTGTACTTTTGCCCAACAACCGCTTTCATAGTCAAGAACTTTTGCGTCATACAGTTCCTCGCCTTTATATTCGATTCTGTATGATTTGTCCTTTTCAGGAGCGTTCTTTAGGATGTGTTTATGCTTCATTTTAGATTTTGTAACAATTTAAGAAATATGTTGATATGAAATAAGGCAGATATTTTGAATGACAATTCGGAGAGTTGAGAGTTGTGAGTTGAGAGTTAAAAATTAAAAATTGAAGATTGAAAATTGAAAATTTCGGCGAAACTTTCTTATCGAGAAACAATCATTGCCGTCCAAAACGTTTTCTAAATTTAAGTAATGTGGTAAATACAGCACAAAAGTAAATGCTTTTTCAGATGTTGCAGGAACAACCCGCCCGCCTGGCCAATTTAAATTTTGATCATAGAACAAACGGCGGACAGGCCTCATCCTAATTGCCGTTAAGAAATTGTGAGCTTTGGCGTAAACCTGCCCGAAGAATACTGAACTACAACACTTTTCGCAGGCGGGCGACTTTTCTTTGCCAAGCTTTCTGTCGCCTGCCCATAGTCACGCTGAGCCTGTCGAAGCGTACGAGGGGTCTTTCAAAAGAAAGCGGAAAATCCTTTGGCATCGTAATTTATTAATTCCAACTCACCAAAAAAAATTCAAGCGTTTTGACAAGTGTGAGAAACAATAGAGAATCAATTGGAAAAGTTCTTGACTTATGACTACCCATGAAGTTACTATGAATGATATTTCTAATTTCTAATTCCTAATTTCTAATTGTTTCAAATGGTCATTTCAATACCTTACAAGTTAGACTATATTGCCGACTAAATCAAAAATTTCCACCATGAAATCATTCTCTTTGATCTCATTTGTCTTGTTGCTCTTTGTCAATAGCAAGAGCATATCTCAATCATCCGATCCCGTGAGTGTTTGGTCTGGCAAGGTAACTTCAGAGGGATTGTATCAGAGTGGGAATACAAGCAAATTCTTCATTCAGGGCAGGGGT
>WBZL01001831.1_pt1 | contig 21447 bp, 17 predicted proteins | sample 5204291 | NCBI WGS metagenome assembly WBZL01 (sample SAMN12344345, study PRJNA552823) | activated sludge metagenome | biome: Activated sludge suspended growth; feature: Nitrification reactor; material: Wastewater; isolation source: activated sludge from nitrification reactor of wastewater...
TTCCGGATAGGGGGAATTACTCTAGTAAGGATATCAGAGGCCTACAACGGCTTCGATCATAACACCTTTGAAGTAGCCTTCAGCGCGGTAGTCGCTGCTCGGGAAGTCAACGTAGTTCTGGTTGACGTAGGCGGCTTTCAGCAACAGGTTCCTGGTCGGGAACCAGCCTGCGGAAACCTCCATGCGGTTGATGGAAACGTCTTCGGAGAACCCTGCGAGGCGGCCGCTGGCGTCGTTGTAGCGAGCGCCGATAAAGGCCTGTTCATTCGGGAAGAAGCGATAGACGCCTTCAACTGCCCATTGTCCGAATTTGCGTTTGTCGGTTTCGCTGGCAGCCCGTGTACCTTTGGCGGTTTCATAGGTTGCGAATACTTCGAGGCCTTTGTATTTGACGAACGGGCTGACCTGCACCGCCATGACTTCATACGTAAAGTCGGGGCTGATGCGGCCGGAGGTTGCCCGGTTGTCGGCAGTGGTCAGTACATATTGCCCCGTAGCGCGGTCCTTGGTATAAACCGGCTCCATGGCGAAGTAGAACCTGGAACCCGTACGGTCGCCTGCATAGAGCGTGTTACGGCCTGCGCCTCCGTTGGTGTATACAGAACCGGAGAGCCTGAACCGGAAGTCTTCGCTGATCTGCTTGTCGTAAGCGGCCTTGAAGTAGATGGACGGTTTGCGGGAAGGCGTACTTGCGTCAACGCTGCCGCCGATCAAACCGTTGGAGGCGCCGACCATCAGCATCAGGTCGTTGGTCGGGAACAGGTAAACCTCACCGCCGATCTCGGTCGTAAAGGCATCCAGGATGTAGTTGCCGACGAACGGGTTGAGGATGGCGTTACCGTTGTCTGAACGGCGGAGGCCCTGGTCACCGTAGTTCGGTTGGAAGTGGCCGATTTTTACCCGTACGTATTTCGTGAACCATTCGGGGTTGTTGAACATCGGCAGCTTGTCGATCTGAATGTAACCGCCTTTGACCCAGAATTCGGAGTGGTGCCTGGAAGACATGTAGTTTTCGAGGGCTACCCGGATGCCGTCATCCAGTTGGAAGTCCAGGTTCAGGTTGGCGGTTGCCAGGTTGAAGCCGGAACCCAGGTTGTACAGTTCGTTGCCGTTGACGGTTTTACCATTGTAGGTAATGTCCATCGGATTAGCCGTGTTGCCGTGTTTGAGGCCCTGGAACTGTTGGGTAAAGCTACCGCCTACTCTGACCTTCATTCCTTCGAAAGTGGTGGTTTCGGTTTTGGAAGGTTCAAAAACGTTGAGGCCGTCTTTGTTGTTTGAGCGATAGTATTGAATCTCGGTCTGTTGAGCGGAAATCATGCTGATTGCTCCTGCGACCAGGATTAAGGACGCGATTAATTTGACCCGTTTCATAACGCTTTTATTTTTTTGTGAAAGAATTGTCGAATTGAAAGATTGAAATTGAATCAGTTGACGGTATCCGCCGTCTGGTTGGTCATAACGACCTCAAAGTTGATCGTGATGTCGTCGCCGGTCTTCAGTGTGCCCAGCAGCGCGGTAGGCGGATCGACTTTGAAATCGGTCATTTTGAGTTTTTTGCTGCCTTTGATCGTCAGGTCGTTTCCTGCCAGTGTGCAGGTCATCGTAAGGGTTTCGCTCCTCGTGGCGCCGGCGATCGTCAGGTTGCCGGTAGCGGTCAGTTGCCCGCTTTTATCGGAGGTGCTTTTATAGGAAAGATCGGTGAGTAAAAACCGGATATTGGGATATTCCTCCGCTTTCAGGGCATCATAGGTTTTGTTATCCATGATCTTGCCCTTGGCGCTTTTGATGCTTTTCACCGGCACTTTGACCTCAAAGTTGCCGTTCTTGGCAATGGTGTTGTTGTTTACGGCCAATTGTCCGGTAATAAGCACTTTGCCAGCGTTGGATTCCCACTCGTGAAGGGAAGAAGTCCCCGCGACGGTGAGCTTGGCGCTCTTCACTGCATAGGAGGCCTGTGCAGTAATATTCTGGATACCCAATCCGAGAATGACCATCGCTGTTAGAATCAATAACTTTTTCATGGCGCTGATTTTTCATCAAAATTAGGCCGGGTTCAATGAGCGCAAGATGACTTTCCGCAAGGAGAAAGGTGAGATTTATCAATGCCGGGCGCGCCGGGCGAAGATTTTTGCAGGAATGATAGGGGGATAAAAAAAGAAGAGGATGAATTCATCCTCTTCCGCTGGTTTTTCGTTCTGACCAAATTATTACGAAGTCTGCCGGTTGGCAGAAATTAAAAAGGGGGACCTTGCCGGCATCCTTTAAGCGGGTAGCCTTGCTTGTTCAGATGCTCGGCGCAAGCTCTTAGCGCGACGGAGCAAAAATTGGCAAGCTTCATTTGTCTAAAAGCTTGCCATTTATATTGCTGGTTTTTCACTTTGCCTTATGAGGAACCGCGTTCAGCAAGCGGGCTGATCCGGCATGATCTACCATTGAATTTTGGCTGGGAAATTTGGGGATTGTTACGGTTTGGAAAACTGCACGAGGATGTTCAAGGAAAATTACAATGTCAAAGATACAAAAATATTATGATTTGTGTCCGCACACGGCAAAAAAAAATTAATGGAGTGCCCGCACACGGTAAAATTAAATTGCATTTAACCGCCTGTTTATCCATAGATTCTTCTATTTCAGAGAATTGAAAATTATGCGATTATCCCGAATGAAAACCCTCCGGTAAGCGTGGATTAATTCAATTCAATAACCACACCCGCGCAAACAAAATGAACGTACGTCCGGATATCCGGCCGGTTGAGGGCGACCTGGAGACCTTCCCGGCTGAGGGCCAGCCACGGCGCCAGGCCCTGCGCTTTCTTTTTGCAAGCTTCGCCCTGCCCCGCAAACCCGCTGTTCTGGATCAGAACGATCCCGCCGGGCGTATCCAGCAAGAGGTCCAGGGTGGTTTCGAAACGCTGGTCGCCCCGTGGATAGGACAACGGCCATTTCCTCCGGGTTTCGGTGGGTTTGAAATGCAGTTTCTGCCAATTGATCCACGATTCGGAGCGCTGCAGCAGGGTATCGGCGCTCAACCAGGGCTCAACGCCAAATCGCCGTAGAATGCCGGCTGCCATCTGCTGTCGCTGATCCGGCGCATAATCGAGGTGGTCGGCCGTGAAAAAGGCTTTGATGGCTTTGGCAACCGTGTACCGATCGGCATTGTCGTCCAGTACAAGGGGGGTATTGTACGGAAGTTCGGGCATAATGCTCCCCCGGGCGGCGATCCCGTGGTCGGGTTTGTTCAGATCGATTAATTCGGGCATAAAGGTTGCCCGTCCTGTACGTACCGCCTGGTATTGCAGCCCTTCTGCTGCGGATTCGACGGCCTCGAACTCCCGGTCGAAGGCCAGCGTTTTTGTTCGGATATCCAGAAACCTGCCTTCCCATTCCCAGGGTGTCTCCTCGGTGAATGGATCAAGGGTGGGAAATTCTTCGTTGCCGTCGTGCCAGACGCGGTTCAGCCAGCGGGTCGGCGGATTTTCCCGGGAGGGGATCACCAGATAGTCGCGGGCCCGGGTGATGCCCACGTACAGCAGCCTGGCCTCCTCCTGGCGGGCCTGCCTCACCTTGTCGGTCTTGGCTTGTCCGGCGCTGATCTGTTCATCCAGCCGCGTATTCCTGAACTGGTCGCCGTAGGGGTTCACCCAATAGCGCAGCCACCGGTTGCCCAGCACGTTGTTGAGATCAACCTCCTCGCTTTCCGGAATAATATCCACGCCCCAGATATCGGAGCGCAGTTGGTCTTCGAGGCTGTAGCAGATCACGATCGGCCATTCCAGTCCTTTGCTTCTGTGGTAGGTCAGGATGTTGACGGCTTCAGGCCCTTCGCCGGCGGTTTGCGTGTCCTTGCCTGCATTTTCAAGTTCATTCAGCCACAGCAGGAAACCGCCCAGGGAGGCGGCCGTGTGCAGCCGGTTGCAGGCGTCTTCGTATTGGCGGGCAAGCCGGCGCAATACATCCACATTGCCCAGCCGCTGCTCCGTTCTGCCCCAGCTCACGATAGCCCGCCGCAGATCCAGCTCTTCCAGGATCAGCCCGAGGATCTCAGCGCTGGACAACTCGCCTGCTTGCCCGCGGAGTTCGTCCAGCCTTTTGACATAGGGGTTCGACTGCCCCCAGGGCAATGTTTCCTGCACCGCCGCCAGATCGAGAAAATCCAACCGGTCTTCAATGATAGCTTCAATGGGCATGCCGCCGGCCAGCAGCAGGATCTCCGCCACCGAAAGGCTGTCGTGCTGGTTCAGGATATATTTCAAGCAGGCGACGATGAGCCGGATCTCGGCGGAATTCAAGAGGCCGGAACGGGCCATCGCCCCGTTTAATCCCGCCAGGTGGAGGGCTTCCGCGACGGTCTGGCATTCGTAATTCGACCGGCAAAGAATGGCGACGTCGCCCGGCCGGGCTTTTCGATATGCCTTTTCGCCCTTGGGCAGTATCCACACGCCTTCATCGAGCCATTGCCGAAGGGTGAAGGCCAGGCAATTCTCCATCCACGGCCGCCCCGGGGGCCTGCCTTCACCCTCAAATTTGAAATGCCAATGGTGCAGGGCCCGTTCCGCCTGCCCGGATTCCCGGGTTTTGGTCCGTTTGGGCTTGAGCGCTACCTGTTCGGCGGGCAGATCGTTGAAGGCTTTGGTGAAAATGGCATTGGCCGCGAAAACAATATCTTCGCGCGAACGCCAGGAGTGTTCCTGGATATTCTCCGGTTTTATGCCGCCGCTGTTCCGGATAATGGCTTCCATCAGCCGGGGTTCGGCGCCGCGAAATCCGTAGATGGACTGCTTGGGGTCGCCTACCCAAACGGAGTACCTGGCCAGCCTGGAGAGCTTCAGGAATAATTCCAGCTGAATGGGGCTGGTATCCTGGAACTCATCCACCATCAGCAGGTCCAGCTCCCCGGCCAGAACGACCTTCACGGAAGGGTGATCCAGCAGGCCGTTGATCAGGGTTTCCATGTCCGTATAATCAATCAGGCCGCGACTTTTCTTATATCGGTCGAACTCCTCCAGCGCCTCGATGGAAACGGCAAAGAGGAAATCGATATAATCGCTGATATCCTGGTGGAACTGGGGGTGGGTATCGTGCCGGTAGGCAAAATCCTGGAGGGCTTCCATGTCCTCTTTGCTCTTGACGGCCACGCCGGTTTTGGCAATTTTGACCCATTGATGCCAGAACAGCTCTCCGCGCAGTTGCAACTCGCGGTTCATGCCTTTCAGGGTCTGCACGGCGTCGGCCGTTTTTTTGGTGGTATCGCCGTTGTTTTCCAGGCGTTCGATGGTTTGCGCGAGCAAGGCGCCCAGTTCGGTATTGAGCGAAGCGGAGGCTTTGAGGTCCGGTTCGGACAGGAATTCCCGGAAGGTGGCAAATGACCGTTCGCGGCTTTTGTCCAGGATTTCGGGTGAGAAATTATTGGACCTGGCGATATCGGTGATATGGCGCACTTCCCGGCGCCAGTCGAAATGGTCCCTTTTGTGCAATCCCAACCGGAAGGCCAGTTTTTCGATGGCGTCTACGCGTTCGTTGGTGAGTACGGTAGCCAGCGATTGGTTGAAGATCACCTGCTGGTCCTCTTCTGCAATGATGTCTACTTCGGGAGAAACGCCTGCCTCATAGGCGAAACGCCGAAGCAATTTCACGCCCAGGCTATGGACCGTGCCGATCAGCGAATTGGTCAGTTCGTCGGCTTTAGCGGTCATGCCCTCTTCGAGCAACCTGACCCTGACCCGTTCCTGGAGTTCGGCGGCGGCCTTGCGCGTGAAGGTGGTGGCGATAATCCCCCCGGGGCGGACGCCTGCTTTCAAAAGCGCCACCATTTCCTGGGTCAGCCGGTAAGTTTTTCCGCTGCCGGCTCCGGCAGATATGATTTTGAGGTTCATAAACGTCCAGAAAAAAGTAAGTCGTAAGCTGATGGTCCGGATAAAACCGGCCTACAACTTACGACTTACTCCTGAAAGGCTTGCAACAAATCCTGTGATAAGATGCTATTGCACCTTGAAATTATAGGTAATGGTACCGCATTGTTTGTCGATGCTGCCTTTGGAAAATCTCCAGCGCTTGGCGTTGGCGATGGCGGCATTGACCAGCTGGCTGTTACCTGTTGTGGACCCCTTCTGGGTATATTTGGCTTCGATAACATTGCCGTTCGTGTCCACGCAAACTTCGAGGACCACGGTACCGGCCTGTTGCGAATTTTCCTGTACGGCCGGCGAATTGAGTACCCCGCGGCTGCCCAGACCTCCGCCTACGCTGCCGGATCCTTTGCTGATCCCTTCCAGGTTGGAGGAGTTCGGATCGCCGTTGGGATCGCCCTGGTTGCCGGCTTTTCCGGTATTGCCTTTACCTTTGCCGAGGCCTTCAAGCCCCAGGCTTTCGCCGAATTCCTTGGCGGCCTGTTCCTGGCGTTTTTTCTCCGCTTCGGCTTCCGCTTTTTTGCGGGCGGCTTCTTCAGCGGCTTTTTTCTTGGCTTCTTCCTCTGCCCTTTTTTTGGACTCTTCCGCCGCTTTTTTGGCTTCCTCTTCCTTTTTCCGCTTCAGCGCCAGGGCTTCCGGGTCTTCCGTTTTCACGACTTCCTTTTCAGTGGATTTATCGGGTTTGGCCGTTTCCTTCACTGGTTCGGGATCCGGTTGCGGTTCTTCCGGAACGGGTTCGGGATCGGGAGCGACCTCTTCCGGCTCGGCCGGAGCTGCCGGACCGGCATTTTCATCGCCTTGTCCGACATCAGGAATACCCAGGTTGACCAGAATGCCTTCCTGGCCGGGGGGCGGGTCCGGATAAAAGAGAATGGGCAGCAGTGCGAGGATGATCAGGATGATGTGGAAGACGATGGAAGTCCGCATCCCTGCGTTATGATTCTTCGCTTCCCGTCTGCTCAGTACACCTTCCATATGATTGGGTTTAAATTAGACAACTTATTTTCGTTCATTAGGACGCTTGTATAACGCCCGCGTAACGGCCGATGGTTTTGAACAACCGCAATTTAGTATAAATTTAACACCTTTTATAACAGGGCGTTAAATAGCGGCGGGCCACCTTATTTGATATCGGTGGCGAGAATGCCGTTGATATTATAGCGCATGGCGATATCCATGATGGCGACCACGGCTTCGGTCGGCGCGCCGGAATCCGGAGAAATGGTCATGTTCATCTGTTTGCCGGAACTGCCTGCCATGCTGCGCAGTTGGCCGTCAAGCCGGGCGAGGTCGATCTGTTCGCCGTTCAGGTAAAAGCGGCCGCTGGAAGAGATCCGGACGTCGTCCATCCGGTCGGATGATGCGACATTGGTCCGGCTCGAGCCCGGCAATTTCAGGTTGAGGGCATTGGGCGCCACAAGGGAAGAGGTCAGCATGAAAAAAATGAGCAGCAGGAAAATGATGTCTGTCAAAGAAGACATACTGAACTGTGCATTGACCTTATTTCTTTTTTTGATACCCATATTCCCGGTTTAGGTATTATTAGGTTCGGTAGCGATGATCGCCTTGATGCGCAGGCGGGCGGCGGCATTCATCACCCGAACGACGTCATCGAAGGAAGTGCCGACCTCTGCAACGATGGTAACCGCTACGTTTTCGCGGTTATCCTCCACTTTGGCCAGTTGTTGCCGCAGTGCCGTTTCGATAGCGCTGGACGGAACCTCCCGGTTGTTGACCGTGATCTTGCCGCTTTTCTCAATGGTGACCACCATAGAAGTCGGGGCAACCGTCTTGGAGTCCGATTTCGGCAACGGGAACGGCTGAATCCGAACCAGGGTGGAAGTCAGCATGAAAAAGATCAACAGCAGAAAGATGATGTCCGTCAGGGAGGACATGCTGAATTCTGCGCTGACCTTGCTTCGCTTTTTTAAGCCCATTTCCCAGGTTTTAAATAATGCAGCGGCCGTACCTTAAACGGTAGGCTCCTGCAAAAGATCCATGAATTCCGTTGTGGTGCGTTCCATCTGGAAGACGACCTTCTCCACGTTGGCGACCAGGATGTTGTAGCCTACAAAGGCGAAAATGCCGATGAACAGACCAAACGCGGTTGTGATGAGGGCCTGGTAGATACCGCCGGCCAGGACGTCGGGCGTCACGTTTTGCTCGGTAGCCATTTTATAAAAGGCCAGGATCATACCCGTTACCGTACCGAAGAACCCGATCATCGGAGCCGCGCCGGCGATGGAAGCCAGGGTGGACAGGTTTTTCTCCAGTTTGAACACTTCGAGGTTACCGACGTTCTCGATGGCCGCGTCGATATCGCGAAGGGGTTTGCCGATGCGCTGAAGCCCTTTTTCCACCATCCGGGCAACCGGAGAATCGGTGGACATGCAAAGCGCTTTGGCGCCCTGCAGGTTGCCCGACTGGACGCTGGCGCGGATGTTGTTCATAAAGTTCTGATCGATCCTGCCGGCCTGGTTGATGGAACGAAGACGTTCGGTGAAAATGTAGACCGCAATGACCGAAAGGATGAACAGCACCAGCAAAATGGCGATCCCCATAGGGCCGCCCGCCAGGATGATGTCAACAAAGCTTTGCGCTTTGACGGATTGTTCAATATTCGCTTCCTGAAACAAGAACAAGGTTTGGTAGTGCATGAAATGCAGGATTTAAAACGGTTTTAGTGCTGATTTGCTATTTTTCGATGGATACAAAACGAATTTGGATGGGGCAAATTATGAAAAAGAGCCATAAAATTAACAATTCTTAAAATTTCAGCGGGCATCTTGTTGAATTTTGCTTCCGGCATGGCGTTGGAAGGGTCAGCTATCCTTGATCCGGCCGGGATTATCCTGGATGAAACGGGCCCATCCGCCGGATTTGCCGGCTGCGGCGATCGGATTGGATTGCTGGTAAAAATGGCACATAGCCGTTGCCAGGGCGTCGGTAGCGTCGAGATAATGGCCGCTCAGATCGATCTTGAACAATTGGGTCAACATGGCGGCAACCTGTTCTTTGACCGCATTCCCGTTGCCGGTCACCGATTGTTTGATCTTCCGGGGTGCGTATTCCGCTATGGGGACGCCCATCATGACGGCAGCTGCAATAGCGACCCCCTGCGCGCGCCCCAGTTTGAGCATCGATTGCGGGTTTTTGCCGTAAAAAGGCGCTTCGATGGCCATGGCCCGGGGCTTGTTGTCCTTGATGATCTGGCTGATCCTTTCAAAAATGTGCCGGAGCTTGTCCGGTTGTTCTTTCCATTGGTGGAGGTGGAGTACGCCCATTTCGAGCAGGCGCGGTTGCTTGTTTTCCACTTCGATGAGGGCAAAACCCAGTATATTGGTGCCTGGATCGACGCCAAGGAGGCGGTAAACGGAATCTTTTTGCGGATCAGCCAACTTATTCGGATAATGGTCTGTTTTGCGAAGGTACTCCTTGACGGACCGATTCGTATTAAAAACGGCAAAAAAAACATGCGGTTGCCTCAAAAATGGAGATATCGCCTTTTTATTATCCTCAAACTCGCGGCGGTCGCGGGCTTGTTTGTCGCGGTATACCACCGGCTGCCGGACGGTGTCGACCGCCGGGCGATCTGGCAAACCTTTGCAGCCCGCATGAAAAGTCCGGACTGGTACCTGCTTTGGGCAACCGCGGCGCTGATGCCGCTGAACTGGGCGCTTGAAACCTGGAAATGGCGGGCTTTGATCGGGCGCACCCCCGGGTGGCCTTTCCGGCAAGCTTTCGGCGCGGTCATGGCCGGTACAGCGGTATCGCTCTTCACCCCCGGCAGGATCGGCGAATACGGCGGCCGGGCCCTGCTGACGCCCCGGGTCCATCTTTCCCGGAGCATTGCCGCCGCACTGGCCGGAAGCCTGGCCCAGTGGATCGTGCTGACGGGCTGCGGCTGCCTGGGCGGGTTCTACCTGGGCGAACAACGGCTGGGGAGCGATTATTCGGCCTATCTCTATGCCGGCGCCGGACTCGTCGGCCTCCTCGCCGGCGCTTTCCTGCTGGCCGACAAAGGCCTGGTCCGGGTTAAAGATTTGTTAAACCGCCGGCGCCTTTCTGACCGGTGGATACCGTCGGGATTTGGCCGGAAAAATTTGAGCCACGCGCTGGCGCTGGCTTTTCTTCGGTACAGCGTTTACAGCCTGCAATACGTTTTGTTGTTGTACTTTTTTGGGCTTCAGGCCGGGTTTTTGCCGGTATTTGCCGGTGTAGCCTTGCTTTTCGGCGTGCAAACGTGCCTGCCGCTGCCCCCTGCTCTTGGCCTGGCGGCGAGGGCCGGCGCGGCTGTCTGGCTGTGGTCGGGATTCGGCGGAGAACCGGTCGGGATCCTCGGCGCCACCCTAGGATTATTCATAATAAATCTTCTGACCCCCTCGTTACTTGGATTAGCGCTAATCGTCACAATAAAGCTTAAACATACTAAAAATCATGAAAAATTTTCCCATGAAGACGTTGGTCACCCTGAGCGTGTTACCGCTTCTCATGGCATTTAACGCCTCGGCTCCTGTTAACCATGCCACGTCTCAGGATTTACTGACCATTCAGCCCTGCCAAATGGAGAATAACACTTTCCAGGGCGGTGAAGAAATCACCTACAAGCTGTACTATAACTGGAACTTTGTCTGGTTATCCGCAGGCGAGGTCACCTTCAGGGTCAATGACCTCGGCAACCAATACCATTTTTCCGCTCACGGCCGCACTTATAAATCCTACGAGTGGTTCTTCAAGGTGCGTGATTATTACGACACGTACGTTGACAAAAAGACCTTGCTGCCCAACGTGTCCATCCGGGATATCCAGGAAGGCGGATACCGCCTGTATGACAAGGTCACCTTCGACCATGACAGGGGGCTTGCCGTATCCCAGCGCGGCAAAACCCGGGAAGTGGCTACGCCGACCGAATTCACCGTGGAATCCTGCATGCACGATGTCCTTTCCATCATCTATTTCTCCCGGAATATCGACTTCAACGGCATGAACAAGGGGCAGCAGTTTCCGGTCAAGATCTTCCTGGACCGGGAAACCTACCCGCTGAAAGTGAAATACCTGGGTAAGGAAGACCGGAAAAAGGTCAAAGGCCAGGGCCGGTTCTCCACGCATGTTTTCAGCCCGCAGGTGGTCGCCGGCAATGTCTTCAAGGAAGACGACCAGATGAAGGTATGGGTCAGCGACGACCAGAACCGAATCCCGCTCATGATCGAGTCGCCGGTATCCGTGGGTTCGGTCAAGGCGGTGCTCAAGTCCTATAAAGGCCTTAAATACCACTTCGACGCCGAGGTCGGGCAATAGTCTGTCTGCGAACAGAATGGTCTTTGATTAAAATCACTGAGGAATCGATGCGGGGTCGATTCCTCAGTTCCTCCCCCGACCGCCGCAGCTCATCAAGAGCGAAGGAGGTAACTCCTCGATTCCTCAATTCCTCAATTCCTCAATTCCTCAATTCCTCAATTCCTCGATTCCTCCCCCCTAAATCCTCCACCGCGCGAAAGCCTCCATCGCCTCGTATTCCGCCAGGCCCAGTTCGCGGTAGATATGCGCGGTTGCGCGGTTGCGGTCTTCGGCTCTTTGCCAGAACTCCCTTTCGTCTTCCCCCGGGAACGGCGGCCGGTCCTTCTGGGACTGGTGCATGAAAATAGCGCGGCGTTTCTTGAGCAACTCCTGCGGGCTGATGGGCACGGCCATCTCGATTTCATGGATGGCCCACTCATGCCAGGCGCCCCGGTAGAGCCACATCCAGCAGTCCTTCATCCAATCCTCATTTTGCAGGCGCTTGAAAGATTCTATAATGGCGTCGAGGCAAACGCGGTGGGTATCATGCGGGTCGGCCAGGTCGCCGGCGGCGTATACCTGATGCGGCTTGATCTTTGCCAGCAGGTCCATGATGATCTGGATATCGGCTTCGCTGAGATTGCTTTTTCTGCGCCGGCCGGTTTCGTAGAACGGCATATCGAGGAAGTGGATATGCTTGTCATCCAGTCCGCAAAAACGGGCGCCGGCGCGGGCTTCACCCCTTCGGATCAGGCCTTTGATCTCGCGGGCTTCCGGGATATCGGCTTCATCGGCTTGTTTGCCCTTGATGAATTTCTCGATCTTGTGGAACCGTTTCAGGTTTTCCTCCGAATCCAGTCCCTGGCGCTTGTAAAACTCATCCATGAACTCGAGGAAGCGGAGTGCGTCGTGGTCATGGACGGCGATATTGCCGGAGGTCTGGTAGGCGACGTGTACATCGTGGCCTTGTTCGACGAGCCGCAGGAAAGTGCCGCCCATGGAGATGACGTCGTCATCGGGGTGGGGGCTGAAGATGATGATCCTTTTCCTGGCGGGTTTGGCGCGTTCGGGCCGGTAGGTATCGTCGGCATTCGGTTTGCCGCCCGGCCAGCCGGTGATGGTATGCTGGAGCCGGTTGAACACCTGGATGTTGATGCTGTAAGCGGAGGCGTGTTCCAGGGTCAGGTCGCTCAGGCCGTGTTCGGCATAATCTTCATCGGTCAGCTTGAGAATGGGTTTTCCGACCGTCTGGGACAGCCAGACAACGGCCTGACAGATCAGCTGATCGTCCCAGTGGCACATGCCGACCAGCCACGGCGATTTGACCCGGGTCAGGTCTTCCGCGGCGGCCTTGTCCAGTATGACCCGTACGTTGGGGTGTTTCTGCAGGTAGGTGGCCGGAACGCCTGAAGAGATCTCGTCTTCAACGGCTTTTTTGACTACGGGCGCTTTGTGGTTGCCCCAGGCCAGCAGGTAAACCGTCCGCGCTTTCATGATGGAGGCGATCCCCATTGTGATGGCGCGGTAGGGGACGTCTTCTTCCTTCTGAAAATCCTTGAGGGCGTCCCTTCTGGTGATATTGTCGAGGCGAACCAGGCGGGTGAGGGAGTTTTCCCAGGAGCCCGGTTCGTTGAAGCCGATATGGCCCGTACGTCCGATGCCCAGCAGCTGAATATCGATGCCGCCTACGGAGTCGATCTTTTTCTCATAAGCCTCGCAATAGGCCTTGACCTCTTCCATGGGCACGGTGCCGTCGGGGATATGGATATTGCCGGGTTTGATGTCGACATGGTCGAAAAGGTGTTCGCGCATGAAGCGGACGTAGCTTTGCTGCGCTTCCGGCATCATGGGGTAATATTCATCGAGGTTGAAGGTGATCACATTCTGAAAGCTGAGTTTCTCTTCGCGATGCAGCCTGACCAGTTCTTCATAGACCTTCACCGGGGAGGAGCCCGTTGCAAGCCCCAGAACGATCATTTCGCCGTCCTGCTGTTTCTGGCGCATGGCCAGGGCGATCGACTGGGCGATATGGCGCGAAGCGTCGCGTGAATCCTCCCATATCTTGGTCGGGATCTTTTCAACGTTCTTGAATTGATACTTGAGCACTTCCTTGTGCTGGGCGGAGGGTGAAATAATGGCTGGCATAGGTTTTTCAGTATATCAATGAATATCATTATGAATTTCGTACAGCAGGGAGCCGCTCACGGAGTTGTTGTCCCAAACGAGCGCGGCCGCTCCCATGAGGGCAGCCTGGTTCATCGGCAGCGCCGAACGCAGCAGACGGATCTTTCCTTTGTGCATGGACAGCAGGTTCGCTTCCAGCGCCTCCTGCATGGGGTCAAGCAACCGGTTGCCCGCTTCGGCCAGGCCGCCTGCAATGATGACGGCTTCCGGTTGAAAGAGCATGACCAGATCGGCGGCTTTGATGCCCAGCAATTCACCGGTACGGCGAAAAGCTGCGCCCGCCAGTTCGTCGCCCGATTCGGCGGCCTTGAAGATGTCATGGGCGGTCAGGTCCTCAAACGCGATCCTGCGCAACAGGCTCGGGCCGGACAATTCCGCCTGGAGCTCGAAGACCGTCCGCTTGATGCCGGTTGCGGAAACATAGGTTTCCAGGCATCCCCTTTTGCCGCATCCGCATTGCCGGCCGCCGGGCCGGACGAGGGCGTGACCGAATTCGCCGGCCAGGCCGGTAGCGCCGCGAACCAGTTTGCCGTTGGCCATCAGGCTGCACCCCAATCCAGTGCCGAGCGTCAGGAGCGCAAAATGATTATAGGGTCTTGCCGCTCCGAAATACTTCTCGCCGAGCAAGGCAGCGCTGCTATCCTTTATCAAATATACCGGAAGATTGAAATACTTGCTCAAATAATCTACAACGGGCGCTTCCCCTTCGAACGGCAAGTTGGCGGCGCCTTCGATGGCTCCTTTTTCTTCGTCGGCGCTGGGCGCGCCGATGCCGATGCCGGACAGGTTTCCGGCCCCAAGACCGGCGCCGTCCATCAATTCGGATGCCGATGCGGCCAATGCACCTAAAAAAGCATCTGCACCGGACTTCGCCTGGGTCGGGAAAGCTGCAGAGTTGACCAACCGGCCCTTTTCATCAATCAGCGCGAGTTTGGTGGAAGTCCCGCCAATATCAATGCCGAGGGCCAATTTTCCCATCTGGATAGAAAGGTTTCAAGTGATCGGATAGTTATGCATTTCAAAGACAAAGATACAAAATTAAATTCATACTGTGTGCGTACACGGAAAAAAGAAAGGCAAATCCTGCAAGAGGCCGTGAAATTAAATTAACTTTGGTATCTTGCTTCCAAAACAGGAAGCATTTTGCATTTTTCAACAGGTCGGCTTCAGGAAGTACGGCAGAATCATTTAGCATAGAATACATGGATACCCGGATCAGGATCAAAGACATTGCTGACCGGGCAGGCATTTCACCAGGCACCGTGGACAGAGTAATTCACGACCGTGGCAATGTTTCGCCCGAAACGAAAAAAAAGGTGATGGAGGTGATGGAGGAACTGGGGTATAAACCCAATATCATCGCCCGTACGCTGGCCAACAACAAGATACAACGGATTGTAGCCCTGATACCCGACCCTACCGGCGACCTCTACTGGGACCAGCCCAAAATGGGCATCGAAAAAGCCCTCCGGGCCGTACAGCACTACGGCATCGAGGTCCGCATAGCGTATTTTGACCGGTTTGACCCGGCCAGCTTTCAGCAAAAAGCCATCCAGATCCTGGAAGAAACCTCGCCGCTTGACGCCATCCTGTTCACGCCGATCTTCCAGCAGGAATCCCGCGAACTCCTCGATGCCTGCAAGGAACGGGAGATCCCCAACGTGATGATCAATACCAATATCGAGAACTCCGGGTCGCTTTGTTATATCGGCCAGGACTCCTTCCAGAGCGGAGTACTGGGCGCCCGCTTGCTCGATTTCGGCCTGCACGACGGCGAAACCGCCCTGATCCTGAACCTGGACAAGCGCATCACCAACGCCAAGCACCTGCAGGACAAGGAAAGCGGATTCCGGGATTATTTCTCAAAAGTGACCAACAAGCATATCCATATCGTCAGGAAGGACTTCGAGGAATTCGGCGACCGCAACAAGCTCCGGGCCTTCCTGCAACGGCAACTCGCGGAAAATCCCCGCCTCTCGGGCATTTTTGTAACCAATTCGCGCGCCTATAAAGTAGCGGAAGCGCTCGATGATGCCGACCTGGAACGGATCAAGATCGTGGGTTATGACCTGATCCAGCCGAATCTGGACCTGCTGAAATGCAACAAGATCAATTTCATCATCAACCAGAATCCGGTACAGCAAGGTTACCTGGGCATCATGAACCTTTTCAACCACCTCATCATGAAACACGAAGTGGCCCCGCTTCAATACCTGCCGCTGGATATTGTAGTGGTGGAAAACGTGGAGTATTACCTGAAACGGGAGCTGGAATTTCAGATCGTGCTGTGAACAAGGGTCAGGCGGGCACGTAGCCGCTGTCCTTCCACTTGATGTTGCAGCCTGCGCTCGGATATTGTTTCTCTTCAACAGGCCGGCCTTCCAGTACCGCATCGATGGCTGCGCGCAGATCGGCGCCGGTCAGCGGAAGGTCATTTTTGGGCCTCGACCCGTCCAGCCGGCCGCGGTAAACCAGCCGCGCATCTCCGTCGAAAACATAAAAATCAGGGGTACAGGCCGCGTCGTATGCCCTGGCTACTTCCTGCGTTTCGTCGTACAGATACGGGAAATTATAACCGGCGGCCCGGGCGTGTTCCTTCATCTTGTCGGGGCCGTCCTGCGGATAATTGACCACATCATTGGAACTGATGCCGACAAAACCGACGCCTTTGGCCTGGTAATCGCGCACTACGCGGACAATTTCCGGATTGACATGGATGACGTACGGGCAATGGTTGCACAGGAACATCACAACGGTCGCCTTGCCGGAAAGGACATCCCGGAGGCTCACCTGCCTCCCGGACACCGTGTCCGGCAGGGTGAAATCAGGCGCTTTGGTGCCCAGGGGGAGCATATTGGATTCGGTATAAGCCATGGTGGAGGATTTGAGGATTTGAGGAATTGAGGAATCGAGGAATTGAGGAATTGAGGAATTGAGGAATCGAGGGGTCGGATCAATCCGATTATTCAGTTCCTCGGTTCCTCGATTCCTCGATCAAGTTTCAAACACAAGAACGAATGACAGCGGCAATTGGTTGAAGGGATTCTGCGTTTACAAACGGAAACATTCCGTAACTTTGTAAAAAATGAGGAAGCCTGATGCGTCAACTGCTCGAAACGGAACAAAAAGCCCTGGAAATAAACCTGGATGAAAAAATCTACGGCACTTTTGCAGAGATCGGCGCCGGGCAGGAAGTAGCCCGCTATTTCTTCCAGGTCGGCGCGGCAGCCGGCACCATCGCCAAAACCATGTCGGCCTACGACAAGATCTATTCCGACCATATCTACGGCCCGGAACCCAGCGGGCGGTACGTCTGCGAATCGCGCCTCTATAAAATGCTGGATCACGAATACGACCTGATCCATACCCGCCTGCGCAACGAACGCCCGGAGACCAATTTCTTCGTATTTGCCGATACGGTGGCCGCCCTCAACTACCAGCGCACCATCCTGGGCGACGGCTGGCTGGGCATCCGGTTTCAGCTCGATCCGCACCACGAACCCAACGACCTGGTGCTGCACGTGCGCATGCTCGACAACGATAACCAGCTGCAGCAGCAAGCCATCGGCATCCTGGGCGTAAACCTGATCTACGCCTGCTTTCGCTACTACAAGCAACCCGAGGTCATGCTGGAATCCCTGATGGACAGCCTGCGCGGCCGCGTGAAGGTCGATATGGTCCGCCTGACGGGGCCCGCTTTTGAAAGCCTTGACAACCGGCTCCTCAGCCTTTGGATCATCAAGCACAAGTTGTCAGAGGTGGCCGTTTTCGGCCCCGACGGCCGCAATCTGCACGCCTCGGAATTCCTGTACAAAAAGAACGTACTCGTCGTTCGCGGCAGTTTCCGGCCGCCGACGCTCGTGAATCTCGATATGATCCGGGTGGGCTATCAGCAATTCCGCAACGAACCCGAGGTGGACGCCCAGAAAAGTTACCTGCTGACCGAAATCACCATGGACAACCTTTGCATGGAGGGCGACCTGGATGAAAAGGACTTCCTCGACCGGGCGGTCCTGCTCAATGCCCTTGGACAGACCGTTGTGGTGTCGGACTGCGAAGAGCACCAGAAACTGATCGCCTACCTGGCCGACTACAAAGTCCAGCAACTGGGCATCGTGCTGGGGGTCAGGCAGCTCCTCGAAATGATCAACCATAAGTACTACGAGAACCTGGACGGACGGCTGCTGGCCGTATTCGGGGAATTGTTCACCCGGAACGTGCGGATCTACGTGTATCCGACCCTTCAGGAGGGCAGCGCCGAACTGATGACGGCCCAGAACATGCCCGTTCCGGAAGGCGTGAAATTCCTGTACCGGCATTTGCTGGACAACCGGCAGATCGTCGATATCGAAGGGTTCAACGCGGACCTGCTGCACATCTTCTCCAAAGAGGTATTGCACATGTTGCAGCAGGGTGAATCCGGCTGGGAAGGCCGCGTCCCGCAGAAAGTGGCGGCCGAGATCAAGGAAAAGTTCCTGTTTGGATATCCGTGCGAGCGATTGGAGTTTGAGTATTGAAAAAATCAGGTGATTGATTCGATTGATTCGATTGATTCGATTGATTCGATTGATTCGATTGAATCGATTGATTCGATTGATTCGATTGATTGGATTCTTAGCGTTCGTTGTTTGGTCACAATAATCGTAACATTCGAATTAATCGGCATAATCGAGTCAATTCCTGGATTTTTGGATTGATCCGATTGATTGGATTGATTCGATTGATTGGATTTTTAGCGTTCGTTGTTTGGTCACAATAATCGTAACATTCGAATTAATCGGCATAATCGAGTCAATTCCTGGATTTACGCCACAACGCACGAAGTCAAATCAACAAATCACCCTCCGACCGCCGTAGCTTCAGCGGAGGAGGTAAACCAACAAACCAAACACCATGAGCGCCAATTCCGTTTAAACACCGGGCGGTTGAACTTCCGGGTACGAGTCGTTACCTCTTTTTTTGGAACAGGAAGAGACCCGGAGCCGGAAACAGCGTCCTAACAAATACATCAACAAATTCGATTAAGATGAAAAAATCTGCATTTTTCCCCGCCGCCCGTTTGGTGGTCTTTATCCTGGCGGGTGTGATGGTGAATAGCTGCGCTACAAACCCCGTTACCGGAAAGAAAGAGCTGATGCTGCTGTCCGAAAGCCAGGAAATTGCCATGGGCGCCGAATCCGACCCCGGCATCGTCGCCAGTTTCGGGCTGTTTCAGGACGACAAGCTCCAAGCCTTCATCAATGAAAAAGGCCAGCAGATGGCCAAGATCTCCCATCGTCCGGACCTGAAGTACGAATTCAAGATCCTCGACTCTCCCGTGGTCAACGCCTTTGCCCTGCCCGGGGGTTACGTATATTTTACCCGGGGCATCCTGGCCTATTTCAACGACGAGGCGCAGTTTGCGGGCGTTCTAGGCCACGAAACGGGCCACGTCACGGCGCGTCACTCGGCCCGCCAGTACAGCAAGCAGCTGCTGGCGCAGGGCGGGTTGATCCTGGGCGTTGTCCTGTCCAAGGAAATCGCGCAATACGCCGATGCGGCCAGCCAGGGCCTTGGGCTGTTGTTCCTCAAATTCAGCCGCGACAACGAGAGCGAAGCCGACCGCCTGGGCGTGGAATACTCCACCAAGGTCGGGTACAATGCGCACGAAATGGCCGACTTTTTCATTACCCTCGACCGGATCAGCGGCGGCCCCGAAGGCCGGATCCCGACCTTCATGTCGACGCACCCCGACCCGGCCGACCGGAACGTGAAGGTGGAAGAGCTCGCCACCCAATGGCAGCAGCAATATCCCAATTCCAAGAATGTGGGCCGCGACAGTTACCTGCGCATGATCGACGGCATCATTTACGGCGAGGACCCGAAACAGGGTTTTGTTGAAAACGACTATTTCTACCACCCGGAATTGCGGTTCCAGTTCCCGGTACCGACGGGCTGGGCGGTGGAGAATACGCCTCAGGCCGTACAAATGGCCCCCCAGGACGGTAAAGCGGCCCTGATCATGACGCTTGCTCAAGGGGCATCCCTCCAGGCCGCTGCCGACGCTGCGCTGAAGCAATACAATATGGCGGTAGTGAGCCAGCAGAATACCACGGTGGGCAACTATCCCGCCCTGGCGATCGTAGCGGACATTCAGCCGGACCAAACCCAGCAGCAGGCTTCAACAACAGCTGCCCAGCAGGTGCGCGCACTGTTGTATTTCATTCAGTACAACAACAATATCTATCAGTTCATGGGGCTTTCCTACCAGACGGACTTTTCGAGCTACGAGCCCCGGTTCCTGAACACGATGAAGAATTTCCGCGAATTGACGGACCAGGAAAAGATCAACCGGCAGCCCGACCGGATCCACATCAAGTCGGTTGCTCAGACGGGTACCCTTGAACAGGCGCTGAAGGCCTACGGTACGACTTCGGATAAACTGGAAGAGCTCGCCATCCTGAACGGCATGCAGCTGAATGACCAGGTGACGAAGGGAATGCTGATTAAGACCCTTGGTAAGTAATCAGTTGTCAGTGGACAGTTGTCAGTTTTGGCTCACAAGCTACTGATCACTGACAACTGACAACTGTCCACTAATTTCTACATGCTGTCAAACGCCACCACCAGATTGGTGAGGAAGAAAGGCAGGGGTACCCAGAACCATTCCGGGATGAACATCAGAAAAAGGAGAACGACCCCGAGCCAGACGAAGGTGTACAGCCAGTATTTTGCAGTAGATTTTTCAGCCGTCATGATGCATTTGTTTTGCTTGGCCGCAAAGCTAATGGATTGGCGGAAAACGGCAAAATCTGGGCCCGCCCAATTTCGGGGAACGAATGCTTGCCCGGAATGGTTTAAATACCTAAATTTGCATCCGCTTCGGGCGAAGCGCGGTCCCTTAGCTCAGCCGGTTAGAGCGTCTGACTCATAATCAGAGGGTCGTAGGTTCAAGTCCTACAGGGACCACCAGGATTTACACCAAAATCCGTTAAAGGATCACGTAAGCCGTTGGTAATCAATGCCAATGGCTTATTTTATTTTGGTTGGTTGAATTTATTTTGAAAAACTTATTGTTTTATTTTGCGCGCTTCTGCATATATTTGAAGTGTTTTTTCTATCCGATTTCTAACCGAACCAACCATTTCTGACATGACCATACGCGCCATTTTATGGACCTACAAATCCCGCCAGGACGGCCAGTGCAACGTCAAAATCTACGTGCATACAGAAGGCGGCAACAAGAAGTATTTCAAAACGGACATCTACGTCGATCCCAAGGACTGGGATGAAAAGAAGGGCCAGGTCAAAAAATCCAACCCGATCTTCCAGATCCTCAACAGCAAGATCCAGAAGGAACTGACTGAACATGCCCGGCATTTCCATACTGGCGGCACTTTCAAAGGGCTGAACAACTCCCTGACCGAGCTGATAAAGCAGTATATAAAGGAGGTAGAAAACGGGATCCACAATATCCGGATCTCCACGACCAAGAATTACCAGAACACCTTAAAGCGGCTCCTGGAGTACGCCAAGCTCAAAGGCAAGTCCAATATCCTTTTTGACGATATAGATCTTGAGTTTTACTACGAGTTCTCCAATTACCTGAACCAGAACGGCTGCACTCAGCCGGGCACCTCCAAACATCTCAAGACCGTGAAAAAGTTCATGAATGAGGGCCTGGTCAGGGGCATGCACAACAACACCAAACATAAAAACCCGTCCTTCAAGATCCATAGAGATCCTTCATCGAGTAAGATCTTCCTGACTGAGGAAGAGATTGAAAAACTGGTCAACCTGGACCTGAGCGGCCACCCGCCCCTCGATCGCGAGCGCGATAGGTTCCTGATCTCCTATTGGTTCCTGCTCCGCCACAGCGACAGTATTAAACTCCGGGAGAAGAATTTTTTCCAGAATGATGGGCGCCACTATTACCGGGATTCCGCCCAGAAAACCGACCGCGAATTGATCCTGCCGGTCAAACGTATCCGCCCACCTCACCCCACCTTTCCCATTAAATAGGGAAGGGTGACCTTTGGGAAAAAAAAATGAGCAAGACAGATCGGTTATTGCATATTCAGCGCTGGCGATCCAGCGG
>WBZL01001832.1_pt1 | contig 21445 bp, 14 predicted proteins | sample 5204291 | NCBI WGS metagenome assembly WBZL01 (sample SAMN12344345, study PRJNA552823) | activated sludge metagenome | biome: Activated sludge suspended growth; feature: Nitrification reactor; material: Wastewater; isolation source: activated sludge from nitrification reactor of wastewater...
AGAGGGGCGTTTCGGCCATCAATGGCACCAGACTGGGCAGATCGTTGGCGTAGCGGTGGGCTTCCCAGGGGTGGATGCCAAAGAGGGGGATGATGTGGGGAGCATCGGCGGCAATTTGCCGGGCGCGTTGGTACGATGGCACGTCAATGGAGACGGAGAGGGTGAAGATGCGGTGTTGGATGAGTTGGGCAAGAACGGCCGTTAATGCCCCATCATCGTCCGGGTACATGTCAAGGTGGGTATGAGCATCCAGTAACATCGGCTTTTTTGTTTTTAGAAAATTCACTACTTGAACTTAGCTGTCCACGAAATTTACCGCGCAGTCCTTTGAAAGATGAGGGGAAAACGGCCGTTAAATCCACCACATTGACAATATAAATCAACCCCTCCCGCGCTTCAATTGGCTCTAAAGGACGTAAATACCCTTTCTCATAAACTGCTTCCACTGTCCTAATCAAATGCGTCATAGTTGCCTCCGACACTCATTGTACAGAACTTTGATAACAGAATCTATAGCTTCAATCGTATTCGGGGTTGCAATTCAGAGTCCCAATCTGTGCCTGGGGCTAATTTGCCGTCAGCAGCAGCGCGGCCAAAATGGGCAGCAGACAGCAGATAAAGAACAGAAGCGGGATGCCAAACAGCAAGCCGCCAGCGGTGATAAAGAGGCGCGTATTGGCAGGTTGACGCTCCAGCCAGGTCAGGGAGGCTTGCTTGTGCGGCGGGTTTTGTTCGGCCAGGGTGGTTAGCTGGCTAACGGCCTCAACCCATTGGTGCACGGTTGCTTCCGTCGGGTTGGCCGGGGGAGCCGCAACGGTGAGGCGGCAGGTGTCGGGGCTGAGATAGAGGATGTTGCCATTTGGCTTGCCGTTGGCATCAAGCAGGGTGGCGAGCAGGTGATTAACGGCCGTTTTCCCCAAAAACCCTGTCGCCCAGTCCGGATCATGCGCCCAAACGGTGAGCTGGTCGTACCGGGGCGGCAGGTTGGTTAGCTGCTGGTTGCCATAACGCGGCTGAATTAGACGGTGGAGCCATTGGGCAGATGGCGGCGTGAGCAATAGCCGGGTTTTGGCGGTGGTGGCGGCCGACACATCAACAACAAAGCCGTGATAGTGGCGGCGGCGAATGTCTGGCGTTAGATAGCGGGTGCGGGTGCGCGGGGCGGCGGTGAGGGTGATTAAACGGCCGTTTACCTCCCCCGCAAACTTCAGCACCCCAATCCCTGCCACCGCTTCCAGCCCCAGCGATTGGCAGATTGTTTGTAGCGTTTCCCTGGTTTGCTGTAAATGGGCGGTAACGGCCGTTAAGGGCTTACCTACAGCAGGATCGTCGTTGAAATCTGTCATACCGTTTCCCCAAACTGCATCCCGTGCAGCCGCGCATACAGCCCCGCCTCACGCCGCAATAGCTGTTCGTGCGTCCCCTGTTCCACAATCTGCCCCTTGTCCAGCACCAAAATCCAGTCGGCGTTGACAATGGTACTCAGGCGGTGGGCAATAACAAAGGTGGTTCGGCCGGCCATCAGCCGCTCCAGTGCCTCCTGCACCAACTGCTCGCTCTCGCTGTCCAGCGACGACGTGGCCTCATCCAGAATCAAAATGCGCGGGTCTTTGAGAATGGCGCGGGCAATTGCTACCCGCTGCCGCTGCCCGCCGCTCAATTTCACCCCGCGTTCCCCCACCGTCGTCTGGTACCCATCCGGCAAATCCTGGGTGATAAAGGCGTGGGCGTTGGCGGCACGGGCGGCCGCTTCCACCTCCTCCGGCGTCGCCTCCAGCTTGCCATAGCGAATGTTGGCGTAAACGGTGTCGGAGAACAAAATCGTTTCCTGCGGCACAATGCCAATTTGCTCACGCAGGCTTGCCACCTGCACGGCGCGAATGTCGTGGCCGTCTATCGTAATTTGCCCTTGCCCCACATCATAAAAACGGGGAATTAAGTTGACCAGCGTTGTTTTGCCCGCGCCGCTTGGCCCCACCAGTGCCACCACCTGCCCCGGCTGCGCCGTAAAGGCCACGTCGCGCAAAATGGCAACGGCGCGGCTATAGTCGAAGGAAACGTGGTCAAAGGTGACGGTTCCCACCACTGGCGGCAGCGGATAGGCGTTGGGTGCGTCGGCAATGTCGGGGACGGTGCCCAGCAGTTCAAACAGCCGTTCCCCCGCGCCCAGGGCCGACTGGAATTGGGCATACAGCCCGGCCAATGAGGCGATGGGGGAGGCGACCATCATGGTGTAGACGAGATAGGCGACCAGCCCGCCGGCCGTCAGCGACCCATTGATCACCTGCCAACTGCCAAACCAGAGGGTGATGGTGATGGAGGCAAAAACAAGGAAGCCGATGACGGGGGCGAGAACGGCCGATATTTTGGCGCGGGTCATGGCGGCGGCGAACGTTTCGTTGACTTTGGCGGAAAAACGGCCGTTTTCATACCCCTCCCGCGCAAACGACTGCACAATCCGAATCCCCGATGTCGTCTCCTCCACCACATTCGCTGCCTCCGCCAGCTTCTCCTGCACCAGCTTCGAGGCAGCGCGGATGCGGCGACCCAGCGTAATGATAATGACCGTGATGATCGGAATCCCTGTCAAAATGACCAGCGTCAACTGCCAGTTCAAATAAAACAGCAGCGCCGCCGCCCCGATTAGGGTAATCACCTGCTGTAGCAGTGCCACCAGATTGTTGGTCACGGCCTCTTGCAGCAGCGTCACGTCGTTGGTCAACCGCGACACAATTTCGCCGGTGCGGTTTTCGGCATAAAAACGGAGCGAGAGCCGCTGCAAGTGGGTGTACAGCTCAATGCGAATATCGGCAATGGCGCGTTCGCCAACGAAGGAGAGGGTGTAGCGGTGGGCGGTGCTAAACAACGCCTGCACCATAAAGACCACAAACAGCCCGCCCGCAAGCTGGTTGAGCCGGGGTAAGTTGCTGTTGATCAGCACCACGTCCACCAGATTGCGGATGACTAGCGGCAAAATGAGGGTGAGGGCGGTGCTAAAGAGCAGGGCGATGACGGAAACAGTCATCCAGCGGCGGTAGGGCTGGACGTAGCGCAGCAGGCGGCGATAGGTCATGAGGCTATCGCGGTTGAGGCGCGGGGCTTTTTTGTCGGGGTCGCTTTCGTGCTGGCGACCGATGCGTCGGGGGTTGAAGGTCATGGGGGGGATTTTAACGGCCGTTTGCCCCAAAAACCAGCAATTCCAAATTTCAACCACCGGGTAGGGGCGGGATGACGCGGGTTGACGCAAGGCCAGCGACGTTGCCAACGTTAACCCCGGTCATCCCGCCCCTACCAAACGCTGCCCCATAGGTTGCAGTTTGTCGGTTTAAGAGCTTTGGAGTGGCACTTTTTGCGTAGGGGGTGGGAAAAGCGTGTCGAGAGTTTGCCGGTCGGCCGCGTCCAGCACAAGGTGGCGGGCGTTGGCGTTTTCGATGACGCGGGCGACTTTGGCTGACTTGGGGATGGGGATGACTTCGGGGCGCAGCATCAGGTAGGCCAGGGCGATTTGGGCGATGGTGGCGTTGTGCTTGTCGGCCAGGGGCTGTAACCGATTGTCACGCAGCAAACTCCCCTCATCCAGCGGACAATAGGCCATCGTTGCCACCCCATGCGCCATCTGCCAGGGCAGCAAATCATACTCTACGCCGCGTGCCCCTAGCGAATAATAGACCTGATTGACGGCGCAGTTAGCTCCGTTAGGCATGTCGTACAGTGCCTGCATCTCATCCGTGTCAAAATTGGACACCCCCCACTGTCGGATAAGACCGCGCTGCTTCAGCGTTTCAAACGCCTCAACCGTTTCCGCCAATGGGTAGCTGCTTTGCCAGTGGAGCAGGTACAGATCAATGTAGTCGGTTTTGAGCCGCCGCAGGCTGCGTTCACAGGCGGCAATGGTGCCAGACAGGCTGGCATTGGAGGGCAGTACCTTAGTGACGAGGAAAACGGCGTCGCGCCAACTGGCGATGGCTTCGCCCGTTACCTCTTCGGCCTTACCGCTGGCATACATTTCAGCGGTGTCAATGACGGTTACGCCACGTTCAATGCCCGCCCGCAGCGCGGCAATTTCGTCGGCGCGGTGGGCAGGGGAAAAGCCCATTTGCCAGGTGCCGAGGCCGAGACGGGGCTTGAGGAGTTGTTCATTGCGGTTTTTCAAATCACTGGTTTCCCGTTTTTGGAGTCTTATGGCGTTGACGGAACAAATTGTAGTGGTAAGGCATGCCTCGCCACTACAATTTGGGTGGCCCATGAATCCTCTAATCTTGTGGTTTGGCAAGACAGAATGGCAACGCGGATAACGCGGATTTTGACGGATTTATGCGGATTTTTTGGTTGATCCGCGAAAATCCGCTCCGATCCGCGTCATCCGCGTTGCCATTTGCTTTTTCTGACAAGCTGTTAAGCTTTGCTGTGTACCTGTTCCAACATCAAGTCTACAACGTCATCGGGTGGCTGCGTGAGGGTGTTTTCCTGAAAATGGAGGATACTCAGCAGCGGCATGTCGAGAAGGAACGTAGTAGGATCCATGCCAATGCCCTCGTTGTCTTCGCCGTCGCCGTTGCCCAGCATGTGGCTCATTTGGGCGGTTAGCTGCTGGTACATTGGCTCGAATACCTGTTTGCCACAGGGGTCTTCCAGCCAGGCGCGGATGGTGGATTCCCGATCCAGGATTGAGGGTAGCTGGACGGTGGATTGCAGGGTGACGGTGGCTGTGCAGCGAATGTCGGTGGCAGAGGCACCAATGAGAATGTCGAATTGGCCGCTTTCTGTGACCCACTGCTGGTAGGCTGGGTCGTAGAAGGCAAAGGCGCGGAAATTGAGGGGAATGGAGACGGTTTGGGTCTCGCCGGGCTGCAATTCGACCTTGGCAAACCCTTTGAGTTCTTTTAACGGCCGTTTTAACCGCGCCTCCTGATCATGCACATACACCTGCACCACCTCCTTACCCGCCACCGAACCCGTGTTAGTCACATCCACGGAAACAGTGATGCCATCTGCGTCCTTAAACGTGGTTGCTGACACCTGCGGGTTGCTATAGGTAAAAGTGGTGTAGCTGAGGCCGTAGCCAAAGGGGAACTGCACGGCAATCTCTTTAGCATCGTAGTAGCGATAGCCAATAAACAGCCCTTCGCCATAGCGCACAATGCCGTTTTCGCCGGGGAAGTTGAGGTAGGCGGGCGTATCGGCCAGGCGAACGGGGTAGGTTTCGGTGAGCTTGCCGGAGGGATTGACGCGGCCAAAGAGGATATCGGCAATGGCACCGCCGCCTGCTTGCCCCATCATCCAGGCTTCCAGCACGGCGGCTGTGCCGTCAATCCAGTCGCTGACAGCGACGGCCGCGCCGTTGTTGAGAACGACGACGGTATTGGGCTGAACGGCCGTTACCGCCTTGATTAACGCCACCTGCTGCGCGGTCAAATCCAGATCCGTGCGGTCATATCCCTCTGATTCCTTAAACGAGGGTAGGGCAATAAAGAGCAGTGCCACATCGGCCTCTTGGGCAATTACTGCCGCTTCGTCAATCAATCCCTGCCGGAAGCTGTCGTCACCGGGGTAGCCCAGGGCGAAACTCAGTTCGGCATTATCGGCCAGCTTTTGCAATTCGTTAAACGGCACATCAACCTGCGTGGGGTTGATGTGGGAGCTGCCGCCACCCTGGAAGTGGGCATCCTGGGCAGCGCGACCAATGACGGCGATATGCTGCGGGTTTTTCAGCGGCAGCAGGCCGTTGTTTTTCAACAAAACCATGCCTTCGGCGGCAACCTTGCGAGCCAGGGCGTGGTGGCTGGCAGCATCAAATTCGCCACCTTTGGGCGTTTGTGCGGCCATCAGCGTAATGCGCACAATGCGTCGCACCGCTTCATCCAGTACCGCTTCATCCAGGTCGCTGTTGCGCACGGCAGCGATGACGGCGTTGACCCGCGACTGCTTGGGGCCGGGCATTTCCAAATCCAGCCCCGCTTTGAGGCTGGCAACGCGGTCGTGAACGGCTCCCCAGTCGGAGACTGCCAGCCCTTCAAAGCCCCATTTATTTTTGAGGATGTCGGTGAGCAGGTAGGTATGTTCTGAGCCGTAGACGCCGTTGACTTTGTTGTAGCAGCACATGACAGTCCACGGTTTGGCTTTGGTAACGGCCGTTTCAAACGCCGGCAAATAAATCTCGTGCAAGGTGCGCTCGTCTACCTCGGCACTGATGGAAAACCGCTCAAACTCCTGGTTGTTGGCAGCAAAATGCTTGAGCGATGTACCAACGCCCTTGCTTTGGATGCCCTCAATGAGGCTGGCCGCTAATTCTCCGGCCAAAAACGGGTCTTCGGCAAAATATTCAAAGTTGCGGCCGCACAGCGGCGAGCGTTTCATGTTGGCACCGGGGCCAAGCAGCACGTCTACGTTGAGGGCAATGGCTTCTTCCGCCAGTGCTTGCCCCATTTCGTGCAGCAGGTCGGCATCCCAGGTGGAGGCCAGGCTGGAAGCGGTGGGGAAGCACGTCGCTGGCAGGCTGTTGAGTGCCAATTCATGCACATTTGGCACGCGACGAACGCCATGCGGCCCATCTGAGACAATTAACTCTGGCAAGTCAAGGCGTTCAACGGGGATGGTACTCCAGGCACTGGCTCCCGTACACAACGCCGCTTTTTCTTCCAATGTCATTTGTGACACGATTTTTTGAATTTTAGTCATGATTGACTCCTTAAGAACCATCATTTGGCAATTACAGCGGGTTGCTACCTCACACCGTTGACAGATCCCACTCTTCATAGATTTTGGGAACATCATTGATCAGGCGTTGGGTGTAGGGCTGCTTTGGATGCAAAATCACGTCGTCGGCGGAGCCGCTTTCCACAAAAACGCCCTTTTCCATGATGTAGACTGTGTCGGAAACGTAATAGGCCAGCCCGATGTCATGGGTAATGAAAATGGGTGTCATCCCGACTTCATCCCGTAGCTGCAAGAGATAATCCAGAATGGTGGCGCGTGAACAGGCGTCAATCATGGATGTGGGTTCGTCGGCCAGCAGGATTTTGGGTTTTAGCAGAAAGATGCGGGCAATCATGAGGCGCTGCTGCTGCCCACCGGAAAGTTCAAAGGGGTATTTATTGGTTAGCTCCTCGAACTTGAGGTTGACGAAGCTGCACGCTTCGGTCATCATTTCTACTTTTTGTTCATAGGGCAGTCGGCCGCCCCCGCGCATTTTTATGCAGTCTAAAAGTACAGAGTCAATCTTGTTGAAGATGTTAAAGGATGCGAATGGATCCTGAAAGATGGCCTGGATTTGCTGCCAATATGCTTTGCGCTTGCGGTGGGAGCTGATATCGCGTTTTTCTCCCTGAAAGTAGATGTCGCCCTCGGTTGGGTTGATAAGCCCTAACAGCATTTTTGCCAGGGTAGTTTTGCCACTGCCTGACTCGCCAACGATGGAAATGACTTCGCCTTCCTTGAAATCAAAATCTACGTTGTTTACGGCAACGGTTCTGGTGCGGCCAAGCCCAAATACTTTGGTGACGCCTTTTCCACTTAAGCATGATTTGCGGTGATCAGCCATTTGTCTGAGCCTCCCTGGCATATATTTCTCTGAGTTCTTCTTCGGATATGATACAGCGATAAGAACGGCCGTTACCGATCTCACGCAGCGGCACAGAATAGACCCGGCACTCCGGCCGCACATATTTGCAGCGTGCTGCAAACCGGCAGCCAGACGGTGGGTTTTTCAGGTTCGGTGGTACGCCAGGAATGGCCGCCAGCTTTACATCCCGTAGCCCTTCTTCCGGCACGATAATCGAACCCATGAGACCCTTGGAATAGGGGTGGAGGGGGTCAAACACCGCATCGTGGGCGCCAGCCTTCTCCACAATTTGCCCGGCATACATCACCATGATGTCGTCGGTGACGTTGTAGAGCAGCGGTAGCTCGTGGGTAATAAAAATCATCGCCTTGATGTAGCCATTGTCCATCAAGTTACGCAGCATTTTGATGACCATTTTTTGCGAGGTCACGTCAAGGGCTGACGATGGCTCATCGGCAATCAGCACCTGTGGCTTGAGAATGACTGAAATGGCAATGACGGTGCGCTGCTTCATCCCGCCAGACAGTTCCACGGCGTATTTTTGCAGCACTTCGGCGGGCAAGCCTAGGGACTCAAAGAGGCCTTTCGCCATGTCGTAAATTTCGGCCTTGGTCGCCGTTGGATCATGCGCCCGAACCACATCTTCGATGAAGTGGATGATCTTTTGCGTTGGGTTGAGCGCATTCAGTGCCGCTTGGGGGATGTAGGCAATCTCCCGCCCCAGAATGGACTTGCGTACCTCGTCTGGATCCAGACCGGAGATGTTTTTGCCGTCTATGATGATTTCGCCGCTGGTGTAGTGCAGTGGTGGGAAGTAATAACCCATCAGGCTGAGCGCCAACGTGGATTTGCCGCAGCCGGATTCCCCGGCGATCCCCACCGATTTTCCTTCTTCAATGGTCAGGGAGACGTGATCCACGGCATAGACATCTTCGCCAAAGCGGGTGATGTATTTGGTGGTTAGTTCCCGCACATCGAGCATAGCTTTTCCCATATCAATCACCTACTCCCTCAATGCTGGGTTGAATACCTGATCCAAACCGGTGTTCATTAAATTCATTGAAAATGCAATTAGCGCGATGGTGATAATGATGGGGAAATAGGCCCACCATTTTCCCAGGATGTGCGCCTGGTAAATCATGGCCCAGTTCATCATGAGGCCCAAGGTTGGTACTTCGGTTGTCTTGGGGCCTAACCCCAGAATGGATAGCCCTGCCTCGGCCAGGATGCCGGAGGAGATTTGTAGAATGAGCGCCATGATGACGTAGGAGGCGATGTAGGGCAGAATGTCTCTGGTGATGATGTGGGCGATTGAATGGCCGGAGAGCTTGGATAAATTTACGTGGTCACGGTTGCGCAAGGAGATAACCTGTGATCTGACGGCTCTGGCTGTCCATACCCATGAGGTGAAGCCGATGACAACGGCGATGGTGAAGGCTCCGCGTTGTTCCTGGCTGATGCTGAATGAGATCAGGATGAGGAGGACGAAGCTGGGGATGACGATGAACAGGTTGGTGATGAACATGATGATGTCATCTACGATGCCGCCGACATACCCGGATACCAACCCTAAAACCAGGCCAATCATGGTGGCGATGGCACCGGCTACCAAACCGATTTGCAGGGAAACGCCGGTGGCTCTGACGAGTTCTGTCAGCACGTCGCGGCCAAAGTTATCGGTTCCTAATGGCAAGATGCGCACGTTGGGGACTTGGCTGATGTTGACGTAGGCTGTTTGGGGAACGGTGGCTGTTTCTTCAAGAACGGCCGTTTCTTCATTCACCTGCGCAATAACCGCCCCTTCCGTAGAGAGCAGCCCCTGAATATTGTTATTGAGCCGAATGTAGTAGTTGCGGTCGGCGTTGGTCATCCCTGGCAGCCGTTTGGTTGGGTCAAAGTTGTTGAACCATTGATCCAGAAGCTGTTCGGTATTGGCAATGTCAATTTCACTCTCAGCCGTGCCAGTACCAACCAACCAGGTCTGGATCGCCAGGCGATCTTCATCACCCAGCCGGTTGGCAATGCGCCGCTCGGCAGCCTCATCCAGGTTGAGGGTGTAGTAGGTCGTGTTGATGCTGTCATAGACATTGACATAAATGCCAGGTTCAAAAAACGTACCCTGGGCAATAATCTTTAGCGGCGGATCTGGCACGACCAGTGGGTAAATGATGACGCCCAGCACAATTGTCATGAAAATGACAAAGCCGGTGACAAATTTGCCGGATTGAAAGATTTGTCGAAGTGTATGTTTCATAACTGCATTCTCCTCTTTTAATCTGCCTGGGCGGCCTTGATACGAGGATCAAGAATGCCATAAAATATTTCAAGCAGAAAGTTTGCAGTTAGCACCATGATGGTGATGATCAAGGTGGTTGCTGAAATAAGGGGGTAGTCTTGCCCAAGAACGGCCGTTAAAATCGTCGAACCCAGCCCCGGATAGCTAAAAATAATCTCCGCTACCAGTGCCCCACCAACCATCGTGCCGATTGACAAAGCCAAACCCGTAATTTGGGGCAGCATCGCATTCCGAAATACATAACGAACAATCGTACTGTCCTTAATCCCCAGAAAGCGGCTATATTTCACATAATCCGCATTCAGTTCATAAATTGACATCGCCCGCATACCAATCGCCTGCCCGCCAATGGTAATCAACACAATTGACCAAAACGGCAGTTGGTAATGGACGATCACAGACCAGATAAATTTCCAGCTAAAATTAGGAAGCAGGTCAAACCCATAACCCCCGGAAGTGGGAAACCACTTCAAGGTGACAGCAAAAATGACCAGCATAATGACCGCCATGCCAAAAGCTGGCAAATTACTAACAAAAATGCTCACCGGCATCAGAACTTTATCAAACGTCCCCCTGCGGTAAGCAGCCAAAGCACCAAGCGTGTTACCAATAATCCAGCCAATAATAATCGCCGGAAACTGCAACCCAATCGTCCACAAAATAGAAGATTTAATGACGTCGGCTACCGTTCTTGGATATTGGCTAAAGGAAAAGCCAAAATCGCCCCGAAACACATTTTTCATATAAAGGAAAAATTGTTCGAGCATAGGTTTATTCGTGCCGAACTGTTCAGCATACTGCTCATAAATGGCCTGAACCCCAGTCGTATTGCTCATGCCTTGAGCCAACCTGGAAACAATAGCTGCCACGGGGTCTCCCGGCATGAGACGCGGCAATATAAAGTTCAGGATAAATGCAGCAATTAAGGTAACAACGAACCAGGCCAGCTTGTTAAGAAAATAATTGCGGTACCCCTTCAACGCGACACCTCCTCCTAATATGCAGATTTCGGTATGTGGAATAAATGCCTGCAACCCTTGAAGGTTACAATTTGTAGCGATGGACAGTCGCCAACCTGTAGGCTGACTCTCTATGTGGTGGTGGTCACTCCCCGTGTTGGCGTGCTACTTACTTGAAAAAAAGCCATGTCCCGATTGCCGGGACATGGCTTTTCTCATGGCAGTTACGTTTTACGGATTAACCAACTCTAGATTATAGAGGCCAGCGATACTCCAGCCGTCAGTCAAGTTGAGCGGCGGGACTGGCGGGGTGGTGCCATCACCATCGAACGGGAAGTTCGTCCAAACGGATTCATTCACTGTGTGGAAGTTCTGCGGACGGTACATGAGCGTGAAGGAAGGCACATCGGTCAGGTAGATTTCAACCAACCGGGTATACATTTCCTTGAGCGCAGCAGGGTCGGTCTCGCCAGGGATAGCCTGAATCAGCTCATCAGCCTCAGGATTGGAATATTTACCCCAGTTACCACTCCAGTTGCTTGCCATGCCGATGAATTCAGAGCTGAGCAGGTGGCGAATGCGGCTCCACGGTTGCGTTGGGCCAGCACCATCGCTCCACATCATGAAGATGTCATACCCTTCGGGCAATGGCTTGTCAGATACGGTGACAACGGTTTGGTAAACAGACCATTCTGGATAGTTCGTCGTGATTTCGATACCGATTTCAGCACCCGCAGCGGCGACTACTTCGATAGCAGCTTGCCAGTCAGACCAGCCGTTGGGGCAGGTGGCAACATAGCTGAGCTTTTCGCCATTGTATTCACGCCAGCCATCACCATCGCTGTCAACGATACCAGCTTCGTCAAGCATGGCTTTGGCACCTTCGATGTCGTTGCCAACCCACTGCAAGGCAGCTACAGCATCGTGGTCATAGAGAGCCTGCTCACCGGGGGTCGGGTTCATCAGCGAGCGCGGAACCTGCTCGAAGGTAGCAGACTGGTTGGTCATAGCGTTAGCAATGATGGTGGGGTAATCTACGGCAACAGCAATGGCTTTACGAATTGCAACCTGATCTAAACCAGGGGAATCCGGGTTGAAGAAGGCGGTGGGGAGGCTAGCACCGATGCCGTAGGGAGCTTCTGGCAAGTAGGTGGAGACAGGTAGACCATCTTTCAGCCATAGATCTTGTACGTTGGAGTTGAATTGTTGGCTAACATCCACTTCACCAGCTTGCAAGGCGGTTGTACCGGCAGCGTTGTCCTTGAAGATGGTGTGGGCGATATATTTTGGTGCAGGTAATTTGCCCCACATGCTGGCATCCTGACCCCAGTAGTTGTCATCACGAACGAAAACTACTTTGGAATCATCAGCAAAGTAAGGACCATAGGGGCCAGAGAAAACAACATCTTCGGCCGTATCAGCCATCAGTGCTGTGGCGTCGCCACCCGTGCGTTCTTCGAGTGCTTCAGTCCACGCTTTCTGCATGACGTAGTTAGCAGTCAGGTAAGCTTCAACAATCAGTGGGTTAACGGCGTTGCCATCGGCGTCCAGCTTGGCTTGAACTGTAACGGTGTGGTCATCAACGGCAATAACGTCTTCAATGTAATCAATATTGCCGGCACCAGTACCCGTGTTGTATTTGACATGGGTAGCCCAGGTATAGGCGACATCCTCGGCTGTTACAGGGGTGCCATCGCTCCAATGAGCCGTATCTTTGAGGCTAAAGGTAATCTCGGTACGCACATCGTTCCAGGCGTAGTCCCCATCTGCCAGCAAAGGATAGACCTGACCATCGAGCATGTTGAACAGGTACGGGGTTTCAAACATGATGACGCGAGCGTTATCGCCCTGGGAGATCGCCATGTTGTTGTTGCTGCTGGAGTAGGGGTTGTAACCAACGACGGAACCCCACTGGAACCCGTTGTAATACAGGGTTTCGTTGCGGGGCAGGGCGTTCGGGTCAGCCTCAACGGCTTCCTCTTCTACTGGAGCGGCTTCTTCGGCTGGAGCAGCTTCCTCAGCCGGGGCGGCTTCCTCAGCTGGAGCGGCTTCTTCGGCTGGAGCGGCTTCTTCTTCGGCTGGGGCAGCTTCTTCGGCCGCAGCGGCTTCTTCTTCGGCTGGGACAGCTGCTGGTTCAGCGGCTTCTTCCGCAACAGGGGCTGACGAACCACAGGCACTTAACGCAAGGACAAGCACCAACAGTAGGCCAACAACGATGAAAAACAGACTTCTTTTGTGTTTCATAACTGTGTTCTCCTCTCTAAAAGGGTGATTTTTGCAGATCCATGTTACAAGATAGACGATTCTTGTGGATGTGGGCTGCAAAAGTCTTGTTGATTATTGAGGTCTGGTAACAGACATCTCTTCGCCTATAATTATAAGTTAGCAAACTAGTTGGGTTTTGTCTATCAAGTTTTTGGATGATTTCGACAAGTCCGGGGTAGGGAAAATGGGTAAAAGATGACAACAGGGCATATTGAGTTCTCGTAATAGTTACCCAAATTTGTTACAATGGGGCTTGTTTGGGTAACTTTTTTGCGAATTTGTCTGTTTCGGGGGACGGGGTTGATTGTGAACGATACTGAGGTTTTTAAATGGGAAAGGTAGTGAAACCAATTGTCCAAGATGGGGTGTTGTGGGTAGAAGGAGAGGGGGGAGGGGGAAAAACGGCCGTTTTTCCCCCTCCCTCTCCCATTCCCCTAAACTCCCCACAATGGCACCACTGGCTCAGCACGCATACACAATTCAAATTCAAAGGAACTGCCGGACACTTCTCGGCTCGACGTGAAACGCGACATGGTGGCGAGTACTGGTACGCTTATCGTCGGCGCAACGGCAAACTAAACAAAGCCTATCTGGGCAAATTAGACGAATTGACCTTGGTGCGACTTGAGCAAGCAGCCGCCAATTTGGCCGGAAAAACCGTGCTATCCCAACTATCCCTGGCCGTAGATTCCCCGGGTGAGGCCTTACATGAACCCTGGCTTAACCATACCTTCCCCATTACGGCCAAAACAAGGCCGCCCGTTTTGCCCCCCAACCTGATATTTCGACCTCGCCTGACAGACAAGATTACGACACCGATTACCTTTATCTCTGCCCCCGGTGGCTTTGGAAAGAGCATTTTGCTAAACATCTGGCAGCAGGAATGCTGTAATATGCCCGTTGCCTGGGCTACGCTAGATGCTGATGACAACCATTTGCTGCGTTTTTGGTCTACTGTCATCATGGCGTTGCGTGCCATTTTGCCCGGTTTTGGTCAGGAGCTAATCCCTTATTTGCAAATGCCTTCAACCATTTCGCCGGCCGAAATTGTGACCCGACTCACAAACGAATTTATCTGTACCGACGGCCGGCCATTTTGCGCCGGACTAGTGCTAGACGACTTTCACCACATCCAGCACCCGGATATTCATACATCTTTGCAGAGCTGGCTGGAACGTTTACCGTCTACCTTGCAGTTAGTCATTTCGAGTCGTTTCCGTCCGCCGTTGGCATTAGGGCGGCTGCGGGCAATGGGGTTTGTAACGGAGCTGGATCTGGATGATTTGCGCTTTACCCTTGAAGAAGGGGTTGATCTGCTACAGCAGCATATCCGGGATTCAACCCTGGCTTACGGCGATATCGAAACGTTGGTGAAGCGCACGGGCGGCTGGGCGGTGGGTTTAACGTTGGCGGGGCTATCGCTAAATAAACAGCAAGACCGGCGGCATGTGATTGACACGTTCAGCGGGGCGCATCTTTTTTTTCGGGAATATTTTATGGAAACGGCACTGCGTCAACAATCAACGGCCGTTCAGACATTCCTCATCAAAACCTCCATCCTCAAGCAGCTTACCGGCGACCTGTGCAACGCCATCACCGGGCAAACAGACGGCGGGCAAGTACTATCCCGCCTGTGGCAGCAAAACCTTTTCATCATCCGCTCCGAAGAACAGATGTGGTATCGCTACCATGATTTGTTTGCCGAAATGTTACACAACCAACTGCAACTGCAATTCCCCGACGAAATCCCCGATCTTCATCGCCGGGCAGTAGCCTGGTATCAGCAGCACAACGCCTCGCCTGAAGCCGTTCGGCATTTACTGGCAATAGAAGATTGGGAAGAAGCCGCTTTCCTTATTGAAGATGTTGGCCTGCGCGAGCTAATTGAGTCTGGCGAAGATTCGCGCCTGCTGCGCTGGCTACAGCAGCTACCAGAAACCGTCGTACAGCACCATAAAACGCTCCTGTTTGTCTACTTGCGTTTGGCCCACCTTGCCCTGCACTCCAGAGAAGTAGAACGCTTCTTGCAGCGGATTGAATCTAACCTGACAAGCAAGCCAAGTGCCAATATGACACAAGACGAAAAAGAGGTTCTGGCTGAGATATACGATATTCGGCGGCGTAAAATAGCGGGAGACCAAACCATCACGCTTACCGCTGACCCACGCTGGCAATTGTTGGATGCGCTGTGGATTGTTGAGCCGCTTTATATGGCAAAAACAGACGAAGTAGGGGCGCGTATGCTTGAGGTATATGAACAGGCACGGACGCAAGGGAACCTGTTTGTCACGTTGATTGCAGGTGGCGATTGTGCCAACCGGGCTTTTCTGCGCGGCCATTTGCGGCAGAGTGAAAAGTTCGCCTATCAAACATTGCAGGACGTGTTGCAATGGCGGGGACAATTGCCAGAACCTGCCAGCATTATCTTGGTTACATTAAGCCAAATTTGCCTGGCACGCAATGAATTGCATCAGGCCGAGCAGCTCATGCAGCGAGCCGTTGCGGTAGATCCTAATCCAACCAGTTCTAACATGCCGGTTAATATCACCACGGTGCGGGCGCAGCTCCAGTCGCTGCAAGGTGATCATGAAGCGGCGCGAATGACGATTAAGGCAGCACGTGCTTTGCTGGCTCAACGTCCCTCGGTGTCGTGGCGTGATCAGGATTTAGCGGCTTATGAGGCAAGATATTGTGTGCGCCAGGGCAATTGGGCGGAAGCCGAGCGGCTTTTGCGGGAGATAGAAACAGGAGAGGGCCATGCGCTGGCGCAACTGACGCGAGCCGAGATGTTGCTGGATCAAGAGCAACATGCAGAAGCCGAAGCGATGTTGACGCAATTTGTCGCCCAATATCCGTACGGTTTTCCCAACGAGCCAACGCTGGGGGCGCGAACTTTATTGGCGTTGGCTTTGTTTGAGCAGCACAAAACGTATCAGGCGCGGCAGGTGTTGGCAGATGCCATACGCTCGGCGGCTCCAGAACGATTAATACGGCCGTTTCTTGATCGCGGCCCCCAGCTGCTCCCGCTGCTGGTACTTTCCCTGCACACGCAAAGCCTTACCACCAAATGCCAGGAATTTGTTCACGAGATTTTGCAGCTCTTGGGGCATACCGAAGACGTTGCCGAATTGCTGCCGGAGGCAAACCTGAAATCGCTGACATCGGCAGCGGCCATTACCGAGCGCGAGCAAGATGTGCTACAGCTTGTTGGCGAAGGGTTGTCTAACAGGGAGATCGCTCTTGAGTTGTGCATTGCTCCGGGAACCGTGAAAACGCACCTTGCTAACATTTATGGCAAGCTGGAGGTTAATAACCGGGTGCAGGCTGTGGCCGAGGCGCAGGCGTTGAAGTTGATTTAGGTAAAGAGCGAGGATGGAATCCTCGGCTACCGATCTTCTGGCAGGAGCTGTTGCAGGGGGGATGGGGTGGGGGTTGGGCTTGGCGGTGTGGTGGGCGCAAGCAGGGCGATGCCGTAGGGTGCCCAGGTGGGGTGGCTGCTGATGGCGTCGTCCTGGGTGGCGGGAACGGCTTCACCCGTTTCCAGATTCATGATGAGCAGGTTGTCGTTAAAGATGAAGGCCAGTTCATGGCCGGTTGGCCCCCAGGCCAGCGACTGCTGCTCGCGGGGGAAGCGGCTGTTTTCGCCTACGGGGGGGTAAATTTGCCGGCCGTTGCTGCCGTCACTGTCCATTAACCAAAGCGTATAGCTGCTGCGCTGGCTGTTGAGGGGGTCGGTGGCTTGCAGATAGGCAAGCTGGCTGTTGGGCAGGGTGGGGGTAAGTACCGATGTCCAGTGGAGGTTGGCCCACATGCCGGATTGATCGAGCAGCTTAACGGCCGTTTCCGTGCCAACATTCACCGTCCAGCTATCAAACACAAGGTCTTCGGGGGTCGTGCTACCGTGGTTGGTGAAGGTTAAATAACGGCCGTTTGCCGACCAGCTCAGCGTCGGCACCCACACCCAATCCGACAGCGTGTTGTATTCCGTAAACCGCTGCAAAACGCGACGACGGTCGGCCGGCGTCGCCGGGTTGGTATCAATAATCCCCACCTCGTTGGCAAAACTGTAGCCAATAAACTGCCCCTGCGGCGACCAGGCATAGTTGCCCCCCCACCAGCCATAGGTTGCCGGGTACGCTTCAACAAGCTGCTTCGGTTCAAAGCCATTGCTCAAGATTGCACCCAGCCAAAGATCATTATTCGCCTCCCAGCCAGGGGGCAGGTCAGTGGGCGTGGCGGTCGTGTAGGCAATTTCCAGCTCGGTGCTGCCGGGGTTCCAGTCAGCCCAAAGAACATTGTTTACGTCGAGTGGGCGCGGCGTGGCACCTTGTTCGGTGCCAACCACCCATAAGCTGTTGCCAAAGCTGGTCGTATTGCTAAGAACACGGGTGTAGAGCAAATGGCTGCCGCTGGGCGACAGCCGAAAGACACGCCCATCAAGATTGCCGCCGGTGTTGAGTGATTCGGGAAAGGCAGTGGAGCCGCGCAGCAGCAGTGCCTGCCCGCCATTTAGGTAGGCCAACGAGCCAGCAAAATTGACATTACCCGCGCCCGCGCCAATGCCAACCATGACAATTTCATCCTGCGCCGGTTCAACAACCGTCACCTGCGTAACAAAGCGTTCGGCTTCCAAACCATCACGAAAGACGATGCGGATGGTTTGCTCCTGCAAGCCCGTTTGGCCCGGTTGGATAATGCGCGGCGGGTCATCGGCCGACATCGTTTCATTGCGGACAATTTTGCGCGAAAAGGGGATGCTTTGCGGCACAATCTCCACGCTTTCGCTGACGCGCACAATGGTAATGGTCAGATTGTCGTTGAGCGGGGTGAAGAGGGGTGGCGTGACTTCGTCGCTGGGGTTCAGGGTGACGCCGGCTTCATCCAGCAGCTCACGAACGGTGGTGGCGTGGCTGCTGATGGTTTGCTGTTGGCCGTCGGCAATGAGGGTGAGGGTGGGGGGGATGGGGGTTGCATCTTCCCGAATGGGTGAGGCGGGCTGGCTGCAACTGGCGAGTAAGACAAGCAGCAGGTAACAAATTGTGAGGGTTGGTACCTGCCACTTGCTACCTGCTACATTACGCATTTTTCCACAAGGCACTGACCTCGGGGGAGAGCGAGTCGGCAATGACGTCGCTGAGGTCTTTGTCAATCATTTTTTTGACGCTGCGAAAAACGGCCGTTGTGGGAATCTTCGCAAATTGCCAGTCGGTGTTGCCGCTGCGACGCGACACCTGGTTTAAAAATTCCTGCTGACTCAACGTGTTGTCCCGAAAATGCAGCAGCCAGAAAACCCGTGTTACATCCACCGCCAGTTCATCTGGCAGTGCGTTGGCAAGCTGCTTTTTTGTGCGCCCATCCAAATGAAAGCCCAGTGTTTTAAGAACGGCCGTGCTCCAACGTTTGGCGTGCATTTCCGTCCGCAGGCTGCCCGTTGTTTGCACCTGGGTAAAGTAACTTTGTAGATCCGTTCCGTTTGCCATCATTCCTCCACTTCTGTATACTTATATGTCGTTTTACGGTGAAATTATATCTGATTCCGTGAAATTCGGACACGTTTACAAGCAATTTCCCCAAACTTTGGGACAATGAAAGCGCACAGCAACGGCAAAAAAAGCGGGAGATGGCGGCATTTCTCGTTATTGTGTCGTGGTTGCTGGTTGAAAAAGAGCAAATTGCCGAAAATTTTATTGCGAAAGGAATTACGAAGATGGCCGATCATATTACAATTGTAGCAGAGCCGCGTGACGTGGTGGGTAAGCAGGTGCGGGCACTGCGCCGGGATGGGTGGGTTCCTGGTGTCGTCTACGGACAGAATGAGCCAGTGAATGTGCAGATGGAGTGGAAGGCACTGCGCCGGGCGCTGCGTGAAGCTGGAACCAGCCACCTGGTGGATTTGCAGGTAGATGGTGGTGTACGCACGGTTTTGGTGCGCGAGATTCAGCAGCATGCCACCCGTGGCGATATTGTCCACGTTGACTTTATGGAAGTGGATACCAAAACCGAGATCACGGCTGAAGCGGACATCGTTTTGGTTGGTCATCATAAGGTGAATGTTCCCGGTGCAGTCATTCAAACGCAGCAAACGGTTAATATTTCCTGCTTGCCCGATGACCTGGTTGCTGAAATCGAAGTAGATATTTCCTCTATTGCCTCTGTACATGATTTGGTACACGTGAGCAACATTGTCGCTCCCAAAGGGGTGACGATTCTCGACGATGACGATATTTTGGTGGCTCGCTATGAAGCCGAGCGTGTCGCTGTTGAAGGGGAAGAAGAGGAGATGGGTGTTTACTCTCCTGAAGTAGAAGTGATTAGCCGCGCTAAGGATGAGGATAATTTTTAATCGTTTTCCTTGTTTTTTTGCGTGATTATTGGGGTCTGACAATGCTTTGTCAGACCTTTTTATTTTATTTATGATGCGGTGGGAACGGGTTTGGTTGTGGGGCATTTTGCTGCTGGCGCTGGCACTGCGCTGGACGGGGCTGGATTGGGATGGGTATAACCATTACCATCCCGACGAGCGGTATATTGCCTGGGTGGCAACAACGATTGAATGGCCGGCCGACTGGTCAACCGCATTCAACCCGGTGCAATCCACTTTTAACCCGTATTATTGGTCGCCGGGGGCAGAGAGCCAGGGGATTGAGGTGCCGCAAGACCAGCCGCGCAAATTTGCCTATGGGCATTTGCCGCTGTATGCGGGGGTGGCGGCGACGCGGCTGCTGGAATGGGTGGGGCCGCTGCTGCGCCCCCTGCTGCCGGCCGACTGGCTTTTGGTGCGGGATGTATTAAACGGGGTGGAGCAGGTGGAGTTTCGGCATTTAACGGCCGTTTCCCGCGCTCTCACCGGCCTCATTGACGTTGGCACCGTGTGGCTGGTTTTTTTGCTGGGGAGACGGCTGTACGGAACGGCCGTTGGCCTGCTCGCCGCCGCCTTCCTTGCCGTCAACGTCATGCACATCCAGCTTGCCCACTTTTTTATCTCTGACCCGTATGTGACGTTTTTTGGCGTGGCGGCGGTCTATTGGCTGGTGGTGGCGGTGCAGGAAAATTGGGAAGGACGTGGGGCGTGGGGCGTGGGGCGCAGGGCGGTTTGGTGGGCAGCCGTGTGCGTGGGGCTGGCAATTGGCTCCAAATTTGGTGCGGTGCTGCTGCTGTTGCCGCTGGTGGCGGCCATTTGGCTGGTTGACCGGGAGCGATTTGTGGCGGGGCTGGTGGTGGCGGGGCTGGTGGTGTTTGCCGCTTTTTTTGTCACCAATCCGTTTGCCATTTTAGACCAAAGCTGCGAACTGCTGACCCCGGCGGTGCAGCTTGGTCGCATAACCATTCCCGCCATTGATTGGCGTTCCTGCTATCTGGACAACATTTTGCTGCAAGGGCGCATGGTGCGCGGTGAACTCAACGCCCCCTTTACCTTTCAATACGACGGCACGCTGCCTTATCTCTACTATTTGGAAATGCAGCTTAAGGCGGGGATGGGGCCGCTGCTGGCAATTGCGGCCTTTTTGGGGCTTGTTTGGGTGATTTGGGGAATTTTGGCACGCAAAGGCCCAAAGGCGCAAAGGGGTAACGGAAGCGCGGATGACGCGGATCAAGGCGGATTCTCCCGGATCAGAGCCAAAAAATCCGCGAAAACCCGTTCCAATCCGCGTTATCCGCGCTTCCATTTGGCCTCATCAAGCATACTTCGCGTCTTGGCGGCTTGGCGTGAGCAATTGTTACAAACCGATCCGGCGCAGCTTGTCGTTCTGGCGTTTTTGCTGCCGTTTTTTCTGAGTACGGGCAATTTTTATGTGAAGTTTATGCGTTATTTGCAGCCGATGGTGCCGTTTTTGATGGTGTATGGGGCGGCGCTGATCTGGCAGGTGCGGGCAAGTTGGTTGCGCTGGGGGCTGGCGGTGCTGGTGGGGGGAGGAACGGCCGTTTATGCCCTCGCCTTTGTCAACCTCTACCAGCAGGAACATCCCTGGACAACCGCCTCCAAGTGGGTCTATGCCAACGTGCAGCCGGGCACGCTGATTTTGAGTGAGCAGTGGGACGACGCCCTGCCAACGACGCTGCTGCTGCCCGACGGGCTGCGCCGTCGCGGCGAATACCGCAACGCCGAGCTGACGTGGCTGACGGGCAGCGGGGTGCGGGACAACGAGGCGAAGCTGGATGACAATTTAGCCCTGCTGGCTGAGGCCGAATATCTGACGCTGATGTCCAACCGGGTGTATGGGGTGGTGCCGCGCACGGGGGAACGGTTCCCCGTTTCCAGCCAATATCACCAACTGCTGCTGGCTGGCAAGTTGGGGTATGAGGTGGTGGTGATAAACGGCCGTTTTCCCCACCTTGGCCCCCTCACCCTCATCCCCGACACCT
>WBZL01001833.1_pt1 | contig 21439 bp, 19 predicted proteins | sample 5204291 | NCBI WGS metagenome assembly WBZL01 (sample SAMN12344345, study PRJNA552823) | activated sludge metagenome | biome: Activated sludge suspended growth; feature: Nitrification reactor; material: Wastewater; isolation source: activated sludge from nitrification reactor of wastewater...
CTCGCCGCCGGCCTGACCGCGCTTGTCGGCAAGGCCTGGTACGGCCAGGGCGGCAAGACCCCGCAACTGGACAATGACGCGCGCTTCACCGCCATCACGCTGCCGGGCGCCGACGCCGTGAAGGATGTGCCGCTCGTCGGCGACATCTATTCCGGCATCATTTCGGGTCATTCGATCCTGGTCTATGTTGCCTTCCTTGCCGTGCCGTTCACCTGGTGGGTGCTGTTCAGGACGCGCTTCGGCCTGCGCCTGCGCGCTGTTGGCGAGAACCCGGCGGCGGTCGATACCGCCGGCATCTCGGTGACGCGGCTGCGCTATTCGGGCGTCGTCATCTGTGGCATCTTCTCCGGCCTTGCCGGCGCCTATCTTGCCATAGCCCAATCGGCGAACTTCGCTCCCAACATGTCGGCCGGCCGCGGCTTCATCGCGCTCGCCGCGCTCATCTTCGCCAAATGGCATCCGGTCGGCGCGCTCGGCGCCTGCCTGCTGTTCGGCTTCCTCGAGGCGCTGGCCATCCCGATGCAGGGCGCGCGCATTCCGGGCCTCGGCTGGGAAGTGCCGGTGCAGGCCATCACCGCCTCGCCCTACATCCTCACCGTCATCCTCCTGGCCGGCTTCATCGGCAAGGCCATCCCGCCGAAGGCCGGCGGCGTCGCCTATGTGAAGGAACGCTGATGATCGACGATCTGTTCAAGGCCGCGAACGCCGCGATGGCACGGGCGCATGCCCCCTATTCGCAATTCCCCGTCGGCGCCGCGATCCGCACCGACGACGGGCGGGTCTATGCCGGCGCCAACATCGAGAACGCCTCCTATCCGGAAGGCTGGTGCGCGGAGACGACCGCGCTGTCGCACTTCGTCATGGGCGGCGGCGGTCGCATCGACGATGTGGCGGTGGTGGCCGAGAAGCTCGACTTCATCACGCCCTGCGGCGGCTGCCGCCAGCGGCTCGCCGAGTTCGCCCACGCCGCGACCCGGGTTCATCTCTATGACCGCGCCGGCAACCGGCAGACCGTGTCGATGCACGACCTGCTGCCGCGCGCCTTCAAGGCGGAGGCACTCCTGTGACGACAAGGGCGGTGGACGTGCTGGTGGAACGGCTGCGCGGGCTGGAGCCGAAGATTGCGCTGGTGCTGGGGTCTGGCCTCGGCACGCTGGCCGACAAGGTCGAAGACGCCGTCCGCATCCCCTATGGCGACCTGCCGGGCTTCCCTGGCGGGGGTGTCACCGGCCATGCCAAGGAAGTGGTGGCCGGCCGCTTCGGCGGCGTCCCGGTGATGATGTTGTCCGGGCGGGCCCATTATTACGAGCAGGGCAATGCCGCCGCCATGCGTCCGGCGATCGAGGCGCTGGCCGGCATCGGCGTCACGCATCTCGTGCTCACCAATGCCGCCGGATCGGTCGACGAGGCCATGGGTCCCGGATCGGTGATGATGATCACCGACCACATCAATTTTTCCGGTTCCAACCCGCTGTTCGGCGAGCCGAGCGACGCGCGCTTCGTCGGGTTGACCGAGGCCTATGACCGCGGCATGCGCGACGCGATGCGGGCAGCAGCATCCTCTGTCGGCGAGACGCTGCACGAGGGCGTCTACATGTGGTTCTCCGGCCCGTCCTTCGAGACCCCGGCCGAAATCCGCATGGCGCGAATGGTCGGGGCCAATGCGGTCGGCATGTCGACCGTTCCCGAAGTGATCCTGGCCCGGTTTCACGGCCTGAAGGTCGCCGCCGCCTCCGGCATCACCAACTACGCCACCGGCATGACCGGGGGCGAGCTGTCGCACCAGGAAACCAAGGACATGGCGCCGTTGGGCGGCCGCCGCCTTGCCTCCATCCTCACCGCCGCCATCGGGAGCATGGTGTGAGCGCCAGGCCGCGGACCGGCGCCAAGGCCAGGGTCGCCGAACCTGTGTCGGGCGGATCGCTCGTCGTCATTGCGCCCGACCATGCGCGCAACGCCGTCATGCCGCTGGCGACCTCATGGTTCGACGCCGTCGAGGTCAACCTGTCGGCCGCCGAGCGCCGGGCACAGACGCTGACGACACGCCGGTCGGTCAAGAAGGCGCATCAGGCGGCCTGGCTGGTGCGTGCCATCGAATGCATGGACCTGACCACCCTAGCCGGCGACGACACGCCCGGCCGTGTCCAGCGCCTGTGTGCCAAGGCACGCAATCCGCTGCGCGACGATCTGAAGGCCGCGCTCGGCCTTGCCGACTATGATCTGAAGACCGGCGCGGTCTGCGTCTATCCGGCGATGGTGCGCCATGCCGTGGCTCCGCTGCGCGGATCGGGGATCCCGGTTGCCTCCGTCGCCACCGGCTTTCCCGCCGGCCTGACACCGCTGAGGACGCGCCTTGAGGAGATCCGGATGGCGGTCGGCGATGGCGCCGACGAGATCGATATCGTCATCCATCGTGCGCAGGTTCTAACCGGGGACTGGGCTGCGCTTCACGACGAGGTCGCGGCGATGCGCGAGGCCTGCGGGCATGCGCACATGAAGGCAATCCTGGCGACCGGCGAACTGAAGACGCTTACCAGCGTCTATCGGGCCTCGATGGTTGCCATGCAGGCCGGGGCGGACTTCATCAAGACCTCGACCGGCACCGAAGCCGTGAACGCCACGCTGCCGGTGAGCCTGGTCATGGCGCGGGCGCTGCGCGACTACGGCGAGCGCACCGGCTATCGCATCGGTTTCAAGCCGGCCGGCGGCATTCGCCAGGCCAAGGATGCGCTCGCCTATCTCATCCTGATGAAGGAGGAACTCGGCGGGCCCTGGCTCACACCGGGCCTGTTCCGGCTGGGCGCATCGGCGCTCCTTGCCGACATCGAACGGCAGCTGGAACATTTCGTCACCGGCCGCTACTCCTCGACCGACCGCCACGGCATGGCGTGAAAGGCTGTTCGCGATGACCGAGATCCGTTCCATCCTGAAGAGCATGGACTATGGCGTCGCTCCCGAAGAGGCCACCCATGTCCGCGCCTGGCTGAAGCGGCACGACGGCCGGTTCGGCCACTATGTCGATGGTGCGTTCCGGCCGGAAGGCGATGATCGCTTCCCGGTCATCAACCCGGCGACGGGGGAAACGCTGGGCACGGTGGCGCGCGCCGGCAAGGCCGAGGTTGATGCGGCCGTATCGGCCGCCACGCGCGCGCACGCGCGCTGGTCGAAGCTGCCGGGGATCGAACGCGCCCGCCACCTCTATGCGCTCGCCCGCCAGGTGCAGAAGCACGCCCGTTTCCTGGCCGTGCTCGAAACCCTCGACAACGGCAAGCCGATCCGCGAGACGCGCGACATCGACGTGCCGCTGGTGGCGCGCCATTTCCATTATCATGCCGGCTGGGCCGCCCGGCTCGAAACGGAGTTTCCCGGCCACGTCGCCGCCGGTGTCTGCGGGCAGATCATCCCGTGGAATTTCCCGCTGCTGATGCTGGCCTGGAAGGTGGCGCCGGCGCTCGCCGCCGGCTGCACCGTTGTGCTGAAATCGGCCGAACACACGCCGCTCTCCGCGCTCGCCTTCGCCGAACTCGCCGCCGAGGCCGGCCTGCCGAAGGGCGTGCTCAACGTACTCAGCGGCGACGGCGCCACCGGCGCGCTGATTGCCGGACATGAGGGGCTGGCGAAAATCGCCTTCACCGGGTCGACCGATGTCGGGCGCATCCTGCGGCGCCAGACCGCCGGCACCGGCAAGAAGCTGACGCTCGAGCTCGGCGGCAAGTCGCCGTTCATCGTCTTCGACAATGCCGATCTCGACGCTGCGGTCGAGGGCGTGGTCGACGCAATCTGGTTCAACCAGGGCGAGGTCTGTTGCGCCGGCTCGCGCGCTCTCGTGCAGGAGGGCGTGGCCGACCGGTTCTACACGCGTCTGAAGGCCCGCATGGAGACGCTGCGCGTCGGCGATCCGCTCGACAAGTCGGTCGACATGGGCGCCGTGGTGGCCCCGATCCAGGTCGAATCGATCCGCGCGCGCGTCGAACGCGCCGTCGCCGAGGGCGGGCGGATGTGGCAGCCGAGCTGGGCCGGAGAGATCGGCCAGGGAACCCAGGCCACCGGCTGCTTCTTTCCGCCGACGCTGTTCACCGGTGTCGAGCCGGCGTCCGCCATCGTGCAGGAGGAGGTGTTCGGACCGGTGCTGGCCGCCATGACCTTCCGCACGCCCGGCGAGGCCGTGGCGCTCGCCAACAACTCCCGCTACGGGCTGGCCGCCTCGATCTGGTCGCAGGATCTCGACACCGCCTTCGACACCGCCCGTCGGCTCAAGGCCGGCGTGGTGTGGATCAATTCGACCAACCAGTTCGACGCCTCAGCCGGGTTCGGCGGCTACAAGGAGTCCGGCTTCGGCCGCGAGGGCGGCCGCGAAGGCATGTACGAATATCTCGTTCCGGCCTGGACGAAGGGCCTGAAACCCGCGCCGTCCGCCGGCAAGGCGGGTGCGCCGTTGCCGGCAATCGCCGGCCCTGCCTCCGACGGTCTCGACCGCACGCTGAAGCTCTATGTCGGCGGCAAGCAGGTCCGGCCCGATTCGGGCTATTCCTATCCGGTCACCGACGCGCGCGGGCGGGTCGTCGGCGAGGCGCCGTTCGGCAACCGCAAGGACATCCGCAACGCCGTCGAGGCCGCGCGCAAGGCCGAAGGCTGGTCCGACGCCACCGGATACAACCGCGCCCAGGTGCTGTGGTTCCTGGCCGAGAATTTCGAGGCGCGCGCCGGTGATTTCGTCCGTTCGCTCGTCGCCATGGGGGCTGCGCCCGCCGAGGCGAGGGCCGAGGTGGATGCCTCCATCGCCCGCGTCATCCGTTGGGCATCGTGGGCCGACAAGAATGACGGCGCGGTGCGCGCGCCGGCCGGGCGCATGCTGGCGCTGGCGCTCAACGAGCCGTGGGAGGTGATCGGCATTTCCTGCCCGGATGAGGCGCCGCTTCTTGCCTTCGTCTCGCTGGTGATGCCGGCGGTGGCACTCGGCAACCGCGTCGTCGTCACGCCGTCACCCTCCCGTCCGCTTGCCGCGCTCGAAATGCTGCAACTGTTCGACACGTCGGACCTGCCCGGAGGCGTCGTCAACATCATCACCGGCGATCGCGACGCGCTGGCCGAGACACTGGCGCGCCACGACGATGTCGCCGCGCACTGGTATTTCGGCTCGGCAGAGGGCTCCGCCATGGTCGAGCGCGAATCGGCCGGGAACCTCAAGGCGACATGGGTCGGCCACGGCCTGCGCCGCGACTGGCGCGATCCCGTGCAGGGCGCCGGCGAGGAGTTCGCGCGCCGCGCCAGCCGCATCAAGACCATCTGGACCCCGTTCGGCGTATGACCATGCTTCCCCAGGAAATCATCCGGCGAAAGCGTGACGGCCAGCGTCTGCCGCCAGCCGACATTGCCGCGTTCGTCGCCGGCCTCACCTCCGGCGCCGTTTCGGAAGGCCAGGTGGCTGCCTTCGCCATGGCGGTGTTCTTCAACGGCATGACCCGCGAGGAGGCTGTGGCGCTGACGCTCGCCATGCGCGATTCCGGCACCGTGCTCGATTGGTCCGATCTGCCCGGACCGGCGGTCGACAAGCACTCGACCGGTGGCGTCGGCGACAATGTCTCGCTGATGCTGGCGCCGATCGTGGCGGCCTGCGGCGGCTTCGTACCAATGTTGTCGGGGCGCGGCCTCGGCCATACCGGTGGTACGCTCGACAAGATGGATTCCATTCCCGGCTACACCAGCCAGCCCGACAATGCGCTGTTCCGCAGGGTCGTCCGCGCTGCGGGCTGCGCCATCATCGGCCAGACGGCCGATCTCGCGCCCGCCGACAAGCGGTTCTACGGCATCCGCGACGTGACCGCGACGGTGGAATCGGTGCCGCTGATTACCGCCTCGATCCTGTCGAAGAAGCTCGCGGCCGGGCTGTCTGCCCTCGTGCTCGATGTCAAGGCCGGCAATGGCGCCTTCATGGCCAATGCCCGCGCCGCCGCCCGGCTCGCCGACAGCCTGGTCGCGGTCGCCAATGGCGCCGGGCTGAGGACCACCGCACTCATCACCGACATGGATCAGCCGCTGGCATCGGCTGCCGGCAACGCCGTCGAGGTCATGAACGCGGTCGATTTTCTCACCGGCCGGCGCCAGGATGAACGCCTGCGCGACGTGACGCTGGCGCTGTGCGCGGAGATGCTGGTGTCGACCGGCCTTGCCACGACGCAGGCGGACGGCGAGGCGAAGGCGGCGGCGGCCCTTGATGACGGGCGGGCGGCCGAAATCTTCGGCCGCATGGTCGCAGCGCTCGGCGGCCCGGCCGATTTCGTCGAGCGCGCCGCCGCGCACCTGCCGGCAGCGCCGGTTGTCATTGCCGTGCCGGCGCCCGCGACCGGGTTCGTCACCGCCATTGCCACGCGCGATCTCGGCCTTGCGGTCGTCACCCTCGGCGGCGGCCGCACCCGGCCGCAGGATGCCGTGGACCATGCCGTCGGCCTGACCGGGCTGCAGCCTGTCGGCGCCGCCATGAGGAAAGGGGAGCCGCTGGCGTTCGTGCATGCGCGCACGCGCGATGCTGCCGAGATCGCCGCCGCGACCGTTGCCGCGACCTACACGTTCGCCGCCGAACGGCCGCGCCTGCCCAGGCCGGTGCGCCGCCGGATCGCAGGTTGAGCGCGCGACCGCGCCGGTTCCGGATTTTGGTGCGAATGGTGCGTTGCCACCGGGGCTGGCCGCGACGCGACGGACGATGCGAGCCTCGGTCGCAGCATCGTGACCAGGCGGGCGGGCATGGGCCCGGGACCGGCCTGAAGGGGAAACGGGAGCGGCTTCACCCGGCCAAGGCGGGGTGACGCAGCGTCGGCGCCTTGCAATTCGTTTGCGCGCGCCGGCCCGCCCGACTATGGTGAATCTCGTCAATGACCGCCGCTTCCGTCCCTTTCATTCCGCCCGCTCCGGTGCCGCGCACGTCGCCACCGTCGCTGTTGCGCAGCCTCGCCATCCTCTACCGCAACCCGCTCGAGCTGTGGGGCGTGCCGGCCTATACCGAGCGCTGGCTGACCGTGCCCGGGATCGGTGGGCCGCTGGTCATCGCCAATGATCCGGGCCTCGTGCGCCATGTTCTCGTCGACAACCAGCGCAATTACCGCATGGCGCGTGTGCGCCAGCGCATCCTCAGGCCGATCCTGCGCGACGGCCTCCTGACGGCCGAAGGCGAGACCTGGAAGCGTACCCGCCGCGCGCTCGCGCCGGCCTTCACGCCGCGCGCCATCGGCGCCTTCGCCGGCCCGATGCTGAAGCGCACCGAAGCCTTTGCGGAGCGCTACGACGATGGTCCCGTGGTCGTCGATGTCGCCCGCGACATGACACAACTGACCTATGACATCCTTGCCGAGACGCTGTTTTCCGGCGAGATCGCCGCCAAGCCGGACGAGTTCCAGCGTGCCGTTGACCTTCTGTTCGAGACGCTGGGCCGTGTCGATCCGCTCGACGTGCTCGGGGCGCCGGGCTGGTTCCCGCGCTTGACCCGGGTGCGTGGCCGCAAGGCGCTGGCCTACTTCCGCACGCTGGTGACCGAGACCATGGCTGTCCGCCGTGAGCGGATGCGCGCCGATCCGGATCGAGTTCCGCACGATTTCCTGACCATGCTCCTGGCGGCCGAGGGGCCGGACGGGCTGACGACGGCGGAAGTCGAGGACAATGTCATCACCTTCATCGGCGCCGGCCACGAAACCACTGCGCGGGCACTGGCCTGGACGATCTACCTGCTCTCCCAGGCGCCAGAGGAACGGGCCCGGGTCGAGGCGGAAATCGACGCGCTGATGGCAGCGCCGCCGGATCCCGCCCTGTGGCTGGACAGCATGCCGGCCACGCGCGCCGCGTTCGAGGAGGCGATGCGGCTCTATCCGCCCGCACCGTCGATCAATCGCGAGGCGATCGCAGACGACACCTACCGCGAAATCGAGATTCCCGCCGGCGCGCAGGTGCTGGTCCTGCCGTGGATCCTGCACCGGCACCGCTTGTACTGGGATCGTCCTGACGCGTTCATGCCGTCGCGTTTCCATCCGGAGAATCGCGACGCCATCGACCGCTACCAGTATCTGCCGTTCGGTGCCGGTGCGCGCATCTGTATCGGCGCGGCCTTCGCCATGCAGGAAGCCATGATCGCGCTCGCCATCCTCCTGTCGCGCTACCGCTTCGAGGCGACGCCGGAATGCCGGCCCTGGCCGGTGCAGAAGCTCACCACGCAGCCTGCTGGCGGATTGCCCATGAGCGTCGCCCGGCGCGCCTGACGATCGCCTATCCCGCCTGCCAGGCATTGGTCACGTGCACCGGCCAGCGCCACGGTCGCACCGCGACAATGTCGAAGCGGAGCGACAGCCGGGCGGCGTCGGCCTGGCCGGCAAGCCACAGGTCGGCGGCACGCGCGATGCGCCGCTCCGATTCATGCCCGACCGAATGAAGCGCGGCGTCCAGGGTGGCGCGAACCTTGACCTCGATGATCGCGACGAGATCGCCGCGCCGGGCAATGAGATCGATTTCGCCGAGCGGCGTGCGGTGGCGGCGCGCCACGATCCGGTAGCCCTTGAGCGCCAGCGCCAGCGCCGCCATCCATTCGCCGGCGTGGCCGCGCCGATAGGCCTTGCGGCGCTCGCGTCCGCTCATGCCCCGCCTTCCTTGAGCGTCAGCAGCCGCCGGTAGAGCGCGGCCTTGGCCAGCCCGGTTTGCCGCGCCGCCTCGCCGGCGGCCTTGGCGGCGGGAAGCGTGGCGGCCAGACCGAGCAGCAGGTCGTCGACCTCGCCGGCATCGCGCATCGGCGCCGGGGGCGGCCCGACCACGACGACGACCTCGCCTTTCGGCGCGCCGGCCTGGCGATAATGGTCGCAAAGCGTGGCGAGCGTGCCGGAACGCAGCTCCTCGAACGTCTTGGTCAACTCGCGTGCCACCGTGGCCTGGCGCGACCCGCCGAATGCCTCTGCCATGGCCGCAAGGCTCTCGGACAGGCGACGGGGCGATTCGTAGAACACCAGCGCGCCGGGCACCGGGGCAAGCTCGGCCAGCCTTTGCGCCCGCGCCCCCGCCTTCTGCGGCGCAAAACCGGCAAAGAAGAAGCCTTCGCCCGGAAGGCCCGCGGCCACCAGGGCGGAAAGCAGCGCCGAGGCGCCGGGGACGGGCACGATGCGGACGCCAGCCGCGACCGCCTCGCGCACCAGCCGGAATCCCGGATCGGACAACAGCGGTGTGCCCGCATCCGACACCAGGGCGACCGCCTTGCCGGCCATGATGTCGGCGACGAGGCGCGGCGCCACCGCCGCCTCATTGTGCTCGTGCACCGCCGTCATCGGCGTGCGGATGGCGTAGCGGTTGAGCAGGATTCGGGTGACGCGGGTGTCCTCGCAGGCGATCAGATCGGCCGCCGCCAGGGTCTGCAATGCCCTCAGCGTGATGTCGGAAAGATTTCCGATCGGAGTCGAGACGACATGGAGCGCCGGTTCCAGCGGCAGCGCGACGATTTCCGTGCCGGCGATCATGTAACTGTGCTTGCGGTCATTCATTTTAGCATTAACCACGAAGTCTTTCATCCTTAACGCTTCTTTGACAACAATATCCCGCGGTTGCATCTTTTTGGCACAGGACCGCCCCTCTTGGGAACGGACCCTGCGGGTGGGGGCCAAGCAACATGGGCGCCGGGACGGTCAGGAACGGGGTCGCCATCGCGGCGACCTTGCTGGCGCTTTCTGCCTGCCAGATGGCGGATCTCGATCCCCGCGCCAGGGCCACTGCACCCGTGGCGGCGCCGGTCGCGCTGCCGGAAGCAAAGGGCGAGATCATCGGTACCGGCCCGGTCCGCGTTGCCCTGCTGTTGCCACTGTCGGCCGAGGGCGGTGCCGGACAGGTGGCGCGGGAATTGAAGAACGCCGCGGCACTTGCCGTTGCCGATCATGGTGGCGGCGCAATTCATCTCGTCGTCAAGGATACCGGAGCCGAGGCGGCGCGCGCCAGTGCCGCGAGCGCCGAGGCGGTCCTGGAAGGCGCGGCCGCGATGCTCGGGCCGCTGTTTGCCGGCCAGGTTGGACCGGCCGCCGCGCCGATGCGCCAGGCCGGACGGCCGGTAATTGCCTTCTCCTCGGATGCCACCGTTGCAGCGCCGGGCGTCTACCTCAATTCGCTGCTGCCGGAATCGGCCATCGACCGGGCGCTGGCCTACGCCGCGGCAGCAGGAGCGAGGCGGCATGTTGCCATCCTGCCGCAGGGCGCCTTCGGTCAGCTTGCCGAAACCCAGGCGCGCAGGACGCTGGCCGCGACGGGCGGCGAAATCCTCGCGGTCGCCCGCTATGACTACAATGACGCTTCCATGCAGGCGGCCATCGACGCTGTGAAGGCTGCCGCCGCCACGGCCGACGGCATCTTCGTGCCAGATGGCGGCAAGACCCCGTCCGTTGTCGTCCGCCTGCTCAAGGCGGCTGGCGTCGACACGGCCGGCAAGCGCCTCGTCGGCTCCGGGCAATGGAGTTCGTCCGACCTTGCCGACCCCGGGCTTGCCGGCGCCATCATCGCCGACGCCGACGAGGCGACGCTCGCGGGCTACAAGGCGCGCTACAGGCAGAGCCATGGCGCCGTGCCGTCCTCGACCTCGGCGCTCGCCTATGACGCGGTGGCCGCGCTCGCCGGGCAGTTGCGCAAGGGTGGCGGCACGCTGGGACCGGCCGCTCTCGAACAGGCGCAGGGCTATACCGGCTATTTCGGGCTGTTCCGTTTCCTGCCCGGCGGGCGCACCCAGCGCGGCCTCGCGGTCTACCAGGTTGCCGGCGGCCGCCTGCAGCTCGTGAGCCCGGCACCGCGAAGCTTCCAGCCGGGAAGCTGAGGCCGGAACCGCGCCAGAAACGCCATCGGTCGGTCGCGAAATCGTGATTTTTCCGCCCTTCCTTCGCCAAGGTTGCGCGGTCTGCTGTCCGGGACAACGGAGCAATGCCATGTCCGCGACCCTGACCATTCCGCTGTGGACCCCCTGGGGCGCCGAGCCGGCACCCGCGGATCGATCCACTGCTCAGCGCGACAGGTCCGCGACAAGCGCGTCGAGGACCAGGATTCCGGCCGCCGTGGCGCGAATCCTGTCCTTGCCGCGCGCAATCAGGCCCTCTTCGGCCAGATGCGCGGCGCGCAACGGATCGAGCGGTCGCCCGGCCAGCGATTCGTAACGGTCGGTCCTGATGCCTTCGGCGAGCCGGAGGCCCATCAGCAGATATTCGTCGGCTTCTTCCGACCGGTTCAGCACCTCGCCGCCGGCAAGTCCGTGGCCATGGGCTCCGACCGCGCTCAGCCAGGTCTCGGGATGGCGCTCGGTGAAGGTCACGACACGCCGCCCATGTTCGAGATAGCGGCCGTGCGCGCCCGGTCCGGAACCGACATACTCGCCATAACGCCAGTAGACGAGATTGTGGCGGCTCTCCGCCCCGGGCCTGGCATGGTTGGACACCTCGTAGGCCGGCAGTCCGGCATCGCGCGTCACCGACTGCGTCAGCTCGAACAGTTCCGCCGCGCGCGCCGGTGCCGGCACCTTCAGCTTGCCGGCTTCGCGCAGGGCGAAGAATGGCGTGCCTTCCTCCACGGTGAGCTGGTAGAGCGACAGGTGGTCGGCCGACAGGGCGATCGCCTCGGCGAGTTCCCGTTCCCAGGCCTCCGGCGTCTGGCCCGGCCGCGCGTAGATCAGGTCGAACGACATGCGCGGGAACGTCGCCTGCGCCAGCGCGATCGCCCGCCTTGCCTCCGCCACGTCGTGCAGCCGTCCCAGCGCCTTGAGGTCGGCATCGTTGAGCGCCTGCACACCAAGCGAGACGCGGTTGACGCCGGCGGCACGATAGCCGCGGAAGCGCTCCGCCTCCACCGAGGAGGGATTGGCCTCGATGGTGATCTCGGCGTTGGCCGCGACGGTCCACAGCGCCGACACGCGGTCCAGAAGCGCGGAGACCGTTGCCGGGTGCATCAGGGATGGAGTTCCGCCGCCGATGAAGATCGTGTCGACGCGTCGCGCGCCGGTGCGCGACCGGAAATGCGCGAGTTCGGCGGAAAAGGCGGCGACGAACGCCGCCTCGTCGACGCCGCCATGCCGCACATGCGAATTGAAATCGCAGTAGGGGCATTTCGCGGCGCAGAACGGCCAGTGCAGATAGACGCCGAATCCGGGATCGCCGACGGGCTGGACAGTCATGACACACCGAACATGGCGTTGGCGAAGCGGGCGAAGGCGCGGGCCCGGTGCGACAGTCCGAGGTCGCCGCGGCCGGCTTCCCAGCCATGCTTGGTGCTGGCCGGCATCTCGCCGAAGGTCAGGTCGTGGCCGTCGGGCAGGAACATCGGATCGTAGCCGAAGCCGCGTTCGCCGCGCGGCGGCCAGACCAGCGTGCCGTCGACTTCGCCGCGGAAATACCGCGCCCGGCCATCGGGCAGGCACAGGCACAGGACGGCAACGAAATGGCCGCGGCGTCTTGGCGCCGTGTCGGCGCCGCCGGCGCGCAACAGCGTCTCCACCCGTTCCATGGCCATGGTGAAGTCGCGCCCGCCCTCCGGCAGCTCCGCCCAATCCGCGGTATGGATTCCCGGCGCGCCATCCAGTGCGTCGACGCACAGGCCCGAATCATCCGAGAGCGCCGGCAACCCGGTGGCCGAAGCCGCCGCATGCGCCTTCAGATAGGCATTCTCCTCGAAGCTCGTGCCGGTCTCTGCCGGTTCCGGCAGTCCGAGATCACCGGCCGACACGGCGTCGAGCCCGAATGGCCCGATCAGGTCGCGGATCTCGGCGAGCTTGCCCTTGTTGTGCGTGGCCACCACGAGGCGGCTGCCCGGCGGCAATGCGAAGGGATCGGGCGCGGCTACGGGCGCGGGCATGGGTCAGTTCACCGCCAGCTTCTGCAGTTCGACCAGACGGGTCACGCCCTTGCGTGCCAGTGCCAGTAGGTCGAGGAACTCGGCCTCCGAGAACGGCGCGCCTTCGGCCGTGCCCTGCACCTCGACCAGCCCGCCCGATCCGGTCATGACGAAATTGGCATCCGCTCCGGCCGACGAATCCTCCACATAGTCGAGATCAAGCAGTGCCCGCCCGTCATGGATGCCGCAGGAGATGGCCGCCACATGGTCCTTCAGCACCTTGGCGCGGTCGATCATGCGACGTGCTTCCATCCAGGCCAGGCAGTCATGCAGCGCCACCCAGCCACCGGTGATGGCCGCCGTGCGCGTCCCGCCATCGGCCTGGATGACGTCACAGTCGACGGTGATCTGCACCTCGCCAAGCGCCTGCAGGTCGACGACGGCGCGCAGCGACCGTCCGATCAGGCGCTGGATCTCGAGCGTCCTGCCGCCCTGCTTTCCCGAGGATGCTTCCCGCCGCATGCGTTCGCCGGTGGCGCGCGGCAGCATGCCGTATTCTGCCGTCACCCAGCCACGTCCGCCATTGCGCAGCCACGATGGCACCTTTTCCTCCAGCGAAGCCGTGCACATCACATGGGTGTCGCCGAACTTGACCAGGCATGAACCCTCCGCATGGCGCGAGATGCCGCGTTCGAAGGAGACGGCGCGCATTTCGTCGGGCTGGCGTCGCGAGGGTCGCATGGCGGTCCTTTCGTTGGAGCGCGGACAGGAGGGGTGCCGTCGGGCGTGTGGTTCGGACCTGCTCTAGCCCGCCTTTCGGCCGGTGCATAGACCGCGACGGTTGCCGTGGCTCGCCCGCGGCCTATATTCGCCGCGAAGAAGGATGTGCGAGGCAGGGCTTCACATGGCCGCACCGTTCAATGCCGGCGATTACAACGGGCTGGATGCGCGCTCCCGCGACATCTTCCGCCAGCTGGTGGAGTCCTATCTGCGCGACGGCGAACCGGTCGGGTCGCGCAACCTGTCGCGCATCCTGCCGGTGTCGCTGTCGCCGGCCACCATCCGCAACGTCATGAGCGACCTGGAGATGGCGGGGCTCATCTACGCGCCGCATGTCTCGGCCGGACGCCTGCCGACCAATGCCGGCCTCCGGTTCTTCGTCGATGCCTTCATGGAGATCGGCGATGTCGGCGAATCGGAACGGCGCGCCATCGAGGCGCAGATCCGTGCCGCCGGTGCCGGCCAGTCGCTTGAGCACGTCCTGACCGAGGCCGTGCAGACGCTGTCCGGCCTGTCGCGCACGGCCGGCGTGGTGCTGACGGCCAAGGCCGAAACGCCACTCAAGCACATGGAGTTCATCCAGCTCGAACCGCGTCGCGCGCTCGTGGTGCTTGTCTCGCATGCCGGCGACATCGAGAACCGCATCGTCGACCTGCCGGCCGGAATCACCGCGTCGCAGCTCAATGAAGCCAGCAATTACCTCAACGCGCATCTGCGCGGCCGCACCTTGAGCGAGGCGCGACGCGAGATCGACCGGCTTCGCACCGTCACGCGCGCCGCGCTCGACGACCTGTCGCAGGCGCTGGTGGAGACCGGGCTTGCCGTGTGGGCGGGAACCGAGGAAGGCCAGCCCGGACGCCTGATCGTGCGCGGCCATGCCAACCTGCTCGACCGCGTGTCGGCCCAGGCCGATCTCGACATGCTCAAGCATCTGTTTTCGGACCTTGAAGCCAAGGACGGGGCGCTCCAGCTCATCGACCTGGCCGAGGGCGGCGACGGCGTGCGCATCTTCATCGGTTCGGAGAATCGCCTGTTCTCGCTGTCCGGCTCATCGGTGGTGGTGGCACCCTACCGCGACCAGAATGGCCGCGTCGTCGGCGCGCTCGGCGTCATCGGGCCGACCCGCCTCAACTATGCGCGCATCGTGCCGATGGTCGACTACACCGCCCAGCTTGTATCCCGCATGATCGGCTAGGATCGGCGGCCGCACGGGGACAAAGCGTCGCAAAGCCCTTGATTTTCGTGCTCCAAGCCTCGATATCGCAGGAAAATTTCCCGTTCCGCGATGCAACCGACGACAGGACGCAATGACCGACGACCATGACGACGCCAACCGGCCGGACGCCGCCGAAGCCGCGCCACAGCCCGGAATCGCCGAGGATCCGGCCGAGATCCTGGCGACCGAGAATGCCGAGCTGAAGGACCGGGTGCTCAGGCTTGCCGCCGAGATGGAGAATTTGCGCCGTCGCACGCAGCGCGATGTCCAGGACGCACGCGCCTACGCGATCGCCGCGTTCGCCCGCGATCTCCTGGTCGTGTCGGACAATCTGGCGCGCGCGCTCGAGACGGTGCCGGCCGAGGCAAGGGCCGACGCTGCCTGGGCGGCCTTCGCCGAGGGCATCGACCTGACGCATCGATCGTTCCTGGGCGCCCTGGAACGCCATGGCGTGAAGAAGCTTTCGCCGGTCGGCGAGCGGTTCGATCCGAATTTCCACCAGGCCATGTTCGAAGTGCCCGACGAAGCGCGCGCCGCCAACACTGTCGTCCAGGTGGTGCAGGACGGCTATGTCATCGGCGATCGCGTGCTGCGCCCGGCAATGGTCGGCGTGTCGAAGGGCGGCCCGAAGGTGGTGGCGGAAACCGGCGCGGCCGGCGACGCGGACGCGTGAGCGCGCCGGGCCGATCGGCTGAAGGCCTCTGCCCGTGACGCAGATCCTGCTTCTCGACTATGCCGGCGTCGCCGTGTTTGCCGCGACTGGCGCACTCGCCGCGTCGCGCAAGCAGGTCGACATCATCGGTTTCCTGTTCCTGGCCACGGTCACCGGCATTGGCGGCGGCACGCTGCGCGACCTGGTGCTTGGCCGCACGCCGGTGTTCTGGGTGGTCAATCCGGACTATCTGCTGGTGACGGCGGCGGTCGCCATCATCGTCTATTTCGTCGCGCACCGGATCGAGAGCCGGTACCGGCTGCTGCTGTGGCTCGATTCGCTCGGCCTTGCGGCCTATTCGGTCATGGGCGCGGCCACCGGCCTCGCGGCGACAGGTTCGCCTGCCGTCGCCATCGTCACCGGGATCATGACCGCCACATTCGGTGGCATCCTTCGCGACGTGCTCGCCGGCGAACCGTCAGTGCTGTTGCGCCCGGAAATCTATGTCACGGCAGCCATGACCGGTGCGGCGGCACTGACGCTGGCGACGTCATGGGGCATTCCCGACAGCATCGCCGCACCGCTGGCCTTTGTTGCCGCCTTCGCGGTGCGCGGTGGCGCGCTGCGCTTCGGCTGGACCATTCCGACCTACCGGTCCCGGCCCGGGCGCCCGACCGACCCGGGCGAACGCGGCGGTTAATCGCCGGTTAACCATGCCGGCGCAAGGATGGTGGGCGGAAAGGACCGCGCTCCGGCGTCGTCGCGGTTGAGCCTCATCATGTGCCGATTGGCCGCCTGGCGCGGAACGCCGCGCTTCCTCGAAGACATCCTTGTGACCCCCTGCAACTCGCTCGTTGCCCAGTCCAACGGCGCGCGCGAGACACCCGGCCATACCCATGGCGACGGCTTCGGCATTGCCTGGTATGGCGAGAAGGCCGAACCGGGCCTCTATCGCGACATCATGCCGGCATGGTCGGATCGCAACCTGTCGAGCCTTGCCGGGCAGATCCGCTCGCGCCTGGCGCTGGCGCATGTGCGTGCCGCCACCAACGGCCCGACCGCGCGCGAGAATTGCCACCCGTTCGTCAATGGCCGCTGGAGCTTCATGCACAATGGCCATGTCGGCGGGTTCGCCCGCCTGGAACGCCGGCTCGAGAGCCATCTGGCCAACATGCTTTATACGCGCCGCGAGGGGTCCACGGATTCCGAGCTGCTGTTCCTGCTTGCCGTGCAGCTTGGCCTGTCGCGCGATCCGGCCGGCGCGCTGTCGGCCATGGTCACGCTCATTGCCGAAGAAGCCCGCATCCTCGGGATTGAACTCGACCTGCGCCTGACCTTCGCATTTTCCGATGGCGAGACACTCTGGGCGCTGCGCTACGCCACCGCTGGCGAGGCACCGGCGCTGTGCATCGCCGACGGCGAAGACGGGATCACCCTGGCTTCCGAGCCGCTGGATCGCCACGTTTCGCGCTGGCGCCGCGTGCCGGAGGGCAGTTTCGTCAGCATCGACGATCGCGGCGTAGCCGTACGCGCCTTTGATCCGTTCGCCGATCGCTTAGCGCTGACGGCTTGATCAGACCGTGATCGTGCCGAGCCGCCGGGCGACCAGCCCGGCGAGCCGCCGCGCCACGTCGTCCTTGTCCAATTCGGGCCAGTCCTCGACACCGTCCGCCGACAGGATGCGAACACGGTTGCGTCCGCCTCCCATCACGCCGCCGGCACCGCCGATGCCGCTGTCGGGCGAGACATCGTTGGCGACGATCAGGTCCGCGCCCTTGCGTTTCAGCTTCGCCGCCGCATTGGCGACAACATCGTTGGTCTCGGCGGCAAAGCCGATCACCAGGGCGGGCCGGCGTTCATGGTGTCCGAGCGTGGCGAGGATGTCGGGGTTTTCCGTAAGGGCGAGCGCCGGCGGGCCTTCGCCCGCCTTCTTCTTGATCTTCTCGCCGACTTCGTTCGCCGGCCGCCAGTCGGCAACGGCCGCGACCATCACGGCCGCGTCGGCGGGGAGTGCCGCGATCACCGCGTCGAGCATCTGCCGGGCGGTCTCGACCCGCGTGACCCGCACGCCTGCCGGATCGGCGAGCGCCACCGGACCGCTGATGAGCCGCACCTCGGCGCCGAGTTCGGCAAGCGCCGCGGCAATGGCGTGGCCCTGCCGCCCGGACGAGCGATTGGCGATGTAGCGCACGGGATCGATCGGCTCGTGGGTCGGGCCGGAGGTGACGATCACCGTCCGGCCGGCCAGCGGGCGCGCGCGGTCGTCAAGCCGGCGCTCCGCCGCCGCGACGATCTCGAGCGGCTCGGCCATGCGCCCGGCTCCCGCCTCGCCGCTTTCCGCCATCTCGCCGGTGTTGGGGCCAACGAACGCCGCGCCGTCGTCCGCCAATGTCCTGGTGTTGCGGCGCGTTGCCGGGTGCGCCCACATAGCCGGGTTCATGGCTGGGGCAAGCAACAGCGGTGCGCGCGACGCCATCAGCACCGCGGTTGCAAGGTCGTTGGCCTGGCCCGCAGCCATTTTCGCCATCAGGTCGGCGGTGGCGGGCGCGACGATGACGAGGTCGGTGTCGCGCGCCAGTCGGATGTGCCCGACATCGAACTCGTCGTCGCGGTCGAACAGGTCCGTGTAGGCCTTGCCGCCTGCGACCGCGCCGAACGACAGCGGCGTGACGAACTCGCATGCCGCTCGCGTCATGACCACGCGCACGCCGGCACCGCGTTCACGCAGGCGGCGGACAAGATCAAGGCTCTTGTAGGCGGCGATGCCGCCGCCGACGATGAGCACGATGCGTTTGCCGGACAGCGCCATCGAGGTTCCTTTCCGGTTGCACGTTCAGCCAAGCGTCGCGGCAAGATAGACCGCCGCCGCGGCGATGATCCACAGGGCGATGCGGCCGGAACGCCCGTGCCGGGCCTCTGCCCGGCCGATCGCCTCGGCCGTTTCGGCATCGAAGCGCAGGCCGTTGGCCGCCATGATTTCGGCCTGGCGTGACAGGCGCTCGAGGCGTTCGGCGAAGGCCGGGGCCTCGCGCGCGATGCGAATGGCAGCCGACAGGCCGGCGTGGGCGTCGGCGAGCGCGGCTTTCGGACCGAGATTGTCGGCAATCCAACCCGCCACCACCGGCTCGGCGGTCTTCCACATGTCGAAATCCGGATCGAGCGACCGCGCCACGCCCTCCACGACGACCATCGTCTTTTGCAGGAGGATGAGTTCGGTACGCGTCGTCATGTCGAACAGTTCCGTCACCTCGAACAGCAGCGTAAGCAGCCTTGCCATCGAGATCGACGCGGCCGACTGTCCATGGATCGGCTCGCCGATGGCCCGGATCGCCTGGGCGAAATCCTCCACCGAATGATGCGCCGGCACATAGCCGGCCTCGAAGTGCACTTCCGCCACGCGCCGGTAGTTGCGGGTGATGAAACCGTAGAGGATTTCCGCCAGCACCCGGCGCGACAGGCTGTCCAGCCGACCGGAGATGCCGAGGTCGACCGCGACGATCGCACCGGACGCGTCGACGAACAGGTTTCCCGGATGCATGTCGGCATGGAAGAAGCCGTCGCGCAGCGCATGTCGCAGGAAATGCTGCACCACGCCGGCGGCCAGCGCCTTGAGGTCGTGGCCCGCCCGCTTCAGGCCGTCGATGTCGGACATGCGCACGCCATCGATCCATTCCATGGTCAGCACGTCGCGGGCTGTCAGGTCCCAGTTGACCGCCGGCACGCGGAACCCCGCGTCGTTCCGGGTGTTCTCGGCCATCTCCGACAAGGCCGCCGCCTCCAGCCGCAGGTCCATTTCCATGCGGGTGGTGCGCTCGAGCGTGTGGCTGACGTCAACCGGCTTCAGGCGCCGCGTCGACGGGATGAAGCGCTCCTGCAGGCGCGAGGCAAGCAGGAAGGCCTGGTTGTCGCGATGGAACCGTTCGCGCACCCCGGGCCGGATCACCTTGATGGCAACGTCGCCGTCCGCGCCGGCAACGCGGGCGCGGTGCACCTGGGCGATGGACGCGGCAGCCACCGGTTCGGAGAACGTGGCAAACACCTCGTCCGCCGGCCGGCCGAGCGCCCGCGTCACGGTGCGCCTTGCGTCGGCCACCGGAAACGGCGGAATGCGATCCTGCAGGTTTGAAAGGTCCTCGGCGATCTCGCGGCCCACCACGTCCGGGCGGGTGGCCAGGAACTGGCCAAGCTTCACGTAGGACGGCCCGAGCCTGTTGGCGGCCTTCGACAGGCTCTGCGTGCCGTCGCGTTGCCGCGCCGAGCGCCGGGCAAGTGCCCGCGCCAGCTTCAGCCCGAAGGCCGCGCCGCCCGGAAGATCGGCATCGGGTATGGCGAGGAACACCCCTTCCCGTGCCATGATCCAGCCGGCGCGGACAAGCCTGAGCGCTGATGCAATTGTGCCCATCGCGACGCCGTCAGAGCTTCCAGCCGGAATGCGCGGCGGCGATGCCACCGGAATAATCCCGCCACGCCACGCGCGAAAACCCGGCCTGCCGGATCATCCTGGCGAACTCGTGCTGTCGGGGGAACTTCGCGATCGATTCCACCAGATAGCGGTAGGGCTCCGAATCGCCCGCCACGACTCCGCCGATGGCGGGGATGACATTGAAGGAGAACCATTCGTAGACGCGGTCGAGCACCGGCGCCTGCACTTCCGAAAACTCGAGGCAGAGGAAGCGGCCGCCGCGCTTGAGCACACGAAACGCCTCGTTCAGCGCCACGTCGATGCGCGGCACGTTGCGGATGCCGAAGGCGATCGTGTAGGCATCGAAGCTGTTGTCGGGAAACGGCAGCATTTCCGCATTCGCCTCGACGAAATCCAGCGAACCGGCGAGACCGCGCTTCTCCGCCCGTTCCCGGCCCACCGCCAGCATCGAGCCGTTGATGTCGAGCACGGTAACATGGGCATGGCCGCCCGAAGCCTCGACGATGCGGAAGGCGATGTCGCCGGTTCCGCCGGCCACGTCGAGCGACCGGTAGCCGGCTCGCCGGGGCGGGTTGAGCCAGGCGACCGCGGCATCCTTCCACAGCCGGTGCATGCCGCCCGACATCAGGTCGTTCATGATGTCGTAGCGCCCGGCCACGCGGTGAAACACCGAATCGACGAGATCCTGCTTTTCACCGTCGCGGACGTCGCGAAAACCGTAGGATGTCGCCATCCCGCCATCGGCCGTGGTGCGCAATCCGGACATGAAAAATTCGTTCCCTTCGAAGCGGCGCGACCATAGCCGATGCGGTTTCGAGGCGCTATCGTGTTTCGACGAAATGGTTTTCAAGTGCGGCGACAAGCCGCCGGGAGGAGGGACATGCTGCCCAAGGCGGAATTGCACTGCCACATCGAAGGCGCCGTGCCGCCGGATCTGGCGGTGCGACTGGCGGAACGCGAGGGCGTGGACATCTCCGCGTTCGTGCGCGACGGGCGCTATGTCTGGCACGATTTCACCTCGTTCCTGGCCTGCTACGATGCCATCGCCTCGCTGTTTCGCCGCGAGGAGGATTTCGCCCGGCTGTCGGAAAGCTACCTGACCTCTATCGCGCGCGACGGCGCGATCTACGCCGAGTTCTTCGTCTCGCCCGATCACGCCGAAAAGGCCGGGCTTGCGCCCGCCGCCTACATTGCCGCGCTCGGCGAAGGCATCGCCCGCGCCAACGCCAAGACCGGCATCGAGGCGCGCATGATCGTCACCGGCGTGCGCCATTTCGGCATCGCCAAGGTGGAAGCGGCGGCCCGTTTCGCGGTCCGCTGCCGCCACCCGCTCGTCACCGGCTATGGCCTGGCCGGCGACGAGCGCATGGGCAGCCTCGAGGATCATGTCCGGGCGTTCGAGATTGCGCGCGAGGCTGGTCTCGGCATCACCGTCCATGCCGGGGAACTGGCTGGCGCAGACAGCGTGCGCGATGCGCTCGATCATGTGCGGCCCTCGCGCATTGGCCATGGCGTGCGTGCCATCGAGGATGCCGAACTGGTGCGCCGGATC
>WBZL01001836.1_pt1 | contig 21415 bp, 22 predicted proteins | sample 5204291 | NCBI WGS metagenome assembly WBZL01 (sample SAMN12344345, study PRJNA552823) | activated sludge metagenome | biome: Activated sludge suspended growth; feature: Nitrification reactor; material: Wastewater; isolation source: activated sludge from nitrification reactor of wastewater...
AGCGGGGACGCTCTTGCAGAGCCTGCGATGGCCGAAGCCAAGATGCCGTGCCAGTGTGCGAGGCCGTCCCTGCTGAAGGAACGACGGAACCGAGTTGCGCGCGACAGCGACGAGTCTTCCGATCGGAGGTCGGTGGCAAGCGGCTCCTGTCGGAGGCTCGGCACCGCCCCTCAGCGGAAGACCCGTGGTTCCACCGTCGCGCCGCGCATGAACGCCACGTAGCCGCCGGCCTGGGCGATATCACGGAATCGCGCGACGACGTTCGTGTCGCGCAGAACGTCCCAGGCATAGCCGGGCTCGGTCGAGGGCGCGATCGATAGCTCGGGCAGCTGAAGCGCCGGGTGCCGGTACAGATAGCGGCCGGTGTGCCACTCCACTACCGCCAGCACGCAGGCCGTGAGGATCGCGGGACCGCCATCCTCTCCTGGCTCGACGAGCAGCGGCACCTTGAGCAAGCCGGTCGAACGGCCGATGTGGCCGACCACGTCGTACTCGTCGAGCCAGGACTCGCCGGTGCCCGTGTCGCCGAGGATGAGTCGAACCTGCGCGCCGCTGCGGCGGCAGCGTTCCAGCACCGCGGCCGCCTTGGGATCGGTGCCGGGGTCGAAATAGGTTCTCGACGCCAAGGGCGAGCGGCTCCACGCATGAACGGCTGGGCCGTACTTCTCGTAGCCCGCCAGAAGGCCGTGGTCTTCAGGCCCAAAGGCAAGATCTGGCCGCTGCAGCAGGGCTGCGATCTGGTTGGTGTGATCGCAAGCGTTGTCGAAGCCGAAGCAGCTTGCGCTTTCGTCGCAGGAGATGACGTACACACGCTGCTCTGGGTTCAGGGAGATTTCGGGCATGGCCGACTCCTTTGAAATGGTCGGAGCCGGCCGCGCGGGCACAGCCCCGCAGGTGGGTTGATGAAGCGACCGTGACCCCTTCGTCTCGCATCCTCTGGGGATGCGAGCGAAGAGGACGGTCATCGAGGCCGGTCAGGCCGGGTCAGGCTGTCAAGGGCTCGACGGCCGACGAGAACAGGGCGACCAGCGGCGAGAGTTCGCCGCGCTCGAGTTCGATGCAGGCGCGCTTGACGCTGCCCTCGATCGGCGGTTGCAGCAGTTCGCTCGCGGTGATGCCAACCACCGGGGCGCTGTCGCTCGTGAGCATCGAGATGTCGCCGGACTGCTCATCACGGACGACCTCGGCAACGGACACGCCAGCGGTAGCCAGTCGCTCGCTCGCGATCTGGATCGCCGCGGCGAGGCTGGCGGCAGCAACGACGGCTTCGGTTCCGCCGCCGCCCACGCCGTAGAAGCGAACGAGATGCGGACGATGCGCAGATGCGAGGATCAGCTCGGGTGATGCGTCGGGACAGATCAAGGAGACGGGGTTCATGGCAAGTCCTTTGGGAAAGAGATGGAAGGCCTGCGCGCGCAGCGGATCGCCAGACGGTTGACGCCGGCGAGCTGCGTGGAAGGGGGTGATCGGCTGAGGCGCACCGGAGCAGTGGCGCGACTTCGTGGCCGTCGAGAGCAGATGCGCCGCGGGTGGGCATCGGGGTGCATCAGAGCCTGAGGGCCGGGCTGGTCGCTCGGCTCCTTCGTCGTGTGAACCCGGCGGGCTTCAACAGGCGGGTATCGACCGCAACGCCCGAGTGGTTCGGGATGGCTCAGCAGCGCGCATGGGGCGACTGAGCAGGAGCGACCCCAGTGTGCGCGCGGCAGCCCGCGGCGGTAGTCACCTGCTGCACGTGCAGCAGAGAAGCGACCGGGTTCACGGCGACTTCACGGTGGCGACTCAGGCTCTGGCAAGAAGACTGAGCCGCCTCAGATCCGACCGATTGCGGCAGCCGTTGACGCCGAGAGAACGCAAGAGATGCTGACCGCACACCCATTCAGCAGGCCCTACAGATGTCCGCATCGCGATTCGCACACCACGCTCGCCAGACGCTCGAAGCCGAGGGCTACCGCATCCACTCCGGCACCAGCGCGGATGGCATCGAACTCGTCGGGCGCTTCTGGTTCACCTGGAGCGTTCCCGGCATGGCCGATTGCGAGGTCGGTCCGACCTGCAGCGGCCCGTGGGATGCTTGGGCAACCGCGCTCGATCACCGACTGAGCAACAGCCGCATCGAGGTTCACCAGGTCGGCGTGGTTTCGTCGCCGCTGGAACCGTTTCGTCCGGAAGTCGTCCCGAAAGAGGTGCTCGATGCGCGCTCGTTCGCGGCGCGCTATGGGCTGTCCGAGGAGGTCGCCTCAGCCCAGATCAACCGGCTGCGTGCGCAGGCGATCTACATGAACAACCTCTACCAGGTCAACGTGGAGGTCGTCGATGCGCCCTTCGGAGAGGAGACGGGCGATGTCTTCTGGCTGTCGATCAAGCGGAGGGATCGGTCGTCCGTGCACGACTGGCGTGAGCTGCAGCAGATCAAGAACATGATCGTCGGCGAAGAGCACGAAGCGTTCGAGGTCTACCCTGCGGAGTCCCGGCTCGTCGACACGGCCAACCAGTACCACCTGTGGGTCTTCAAGGACGCAGCGGTGCGATTGCCGGTGGGCTATCGGAACCGGGAAGTGTTGAGCGACGCCGAGGCCGCTGCCGTTGGTGCCGGGCAGCGGGGCTTTGCGGGGTTGCCGAAGCAGTCGTAGCTGGAGGGCGTGCGGTTCGGCCTTTGCTGCTCGCGCGTCTTCGGGGCGCGGGAGCAGCGCGCCTTCGGCACGCTCGCGTGACGCGCCTTCAGCGCTGGTGCGGTTGAGGGCAGATGCCGCCCAGCGACAGAATGTCGCATGCCCTCCAAACTTGCCAAGGACTTCGAGTCCTTCGCCGACCTGGCTGCCGCGTATGCGGCGGGCCAGGACTATCGAATCGTTGCTGTTCCTCGCCCGCTGTCTTCGACCGCCATTCTGGCGCCGCACGGCGGTGGCATCGAAGCCTACACATCCGACATCGCGCGCGGGATCGCGGGTGACGACTATGGTCTGTACGTGTTCGAGGGTTTGCTGAGGGCGGGCAACTTCGCGGCCTTGCACTTGTCGAGCGAGCGGTTCGATGAGCCCGAGTGCCTTCAAATGCTGGGCGAGTGCGACCGTGTCATCTCCGTGCATGGTTGCGGTGCTCCGGGCGAGATCGCCTTGGTGGGCGGACGTGACGAGGCGCTGCGCCGCGTTTGCGCAATTGCGGGCGGCCGGCATCGAGTGCGACGACGCACCTGCGGGACTGGCTGGCACAGACCCCCGAAACGTCTGCAATCGAGGCCGCACCGGGCGTGGCGTTCAGTTGGAGGTCTCGATGGAACTGCGTCGCTCGCGGCAGCGCACGGCGCTGGTCCGCGCAGTCAGGAGCGCGCTCCAAAGCTGACGCCGCGCGCCGGGACGCGACCCGCGCTCTTGAAACACGAGGTCGCGGCGGGACGATGGGTGCATCCACTCAACGCACCTGCGCCGCACCATGAGCTTGCCTGCCACACCCACGCTGCCGATCCGCCGCATCGTCCAAGGTGACAACCCGCGCGAGCACTTCGATCCTGCCGAAATGGCCGAGCTCGAAGAAGGCGTTCGAGCGGTCGGTGAGGTCATCCAGCCCATCGTTGTGCGGCCCGTGGCCGGCACCGACCAGTTCGCCATCGTCGTCGGCGAACGCCGCTGGCGCGCGGCCAAGACCGTGCTCGGCGACGACTACGAGATGCCGGTCGTGTTCAAGGAGGTCAGCCCCGCCACGGCCGAGGCGATGGCGGTGATCGAGAACCATCACCGCGCGCCGATGTCGGCGGCAGAGCAGGCGCGAGCCGCGCAGCGCCAGCTTCACCGCAACCACGGCGACAAGGCCGAGACGGCTGCCGGCATGGGCTGGAAGCCCGAACTGCTGGCGCGCCGGCTGGCCCTGCTGTCCTGCACGCCGAACGTGCTGGACGCACTGACCGAGCACCGGATTCAGCTCGGCCATGCCGAACTGCTGACCGGTGTACCCCCCGAGATGCAAGGCCGCGTGCTCGCCGGCCTGCTCGCGCACAAGGTGCCGGTGACGGTGCTCAAGGATCAGTTGGGCAAGTACGCCCGGCGCCTTGCCGATGCGATCTTCGACACGGCGCCCTGCGCAGCGTGCCCGCACAACTCCACCCGGCAGGCCGGCCTGTTCGCCGACTCGATCGGAGAGGGTCACTGCCAGCATCCGACCCACTTCGATGAGCTGACGCAGCAGGCGGTGGATGCCAAGGCCAGCGCGCTGTGCGTCGAGTATCCGGTCGTGCATGTGATCCGCCCGGGCGACGGGTTCGTGCCGCTGCACGTCGCTGCCGAGGGCGAACTCGGTGTCGGCGCCGCGCAGTACGCCGCGTGCCAGGGCTGCAAGTCCTACGGTGCCGCGGTGTCGGCGATGCCGGGCAGCTGCGGAGCCGTGACCGCTTCACTGTGCTTCGACGCCGCCTGCAACAGTCAAAAGGTGGCGCAGTGGCGCATGGCAACGCGAGAAGCCGCCGCGCAACCGACGCCTGCCGGCAGCCAGGGTGTGGCCGGCCGCGGTACCCCATCCACCGCGCGACCGGCCGACAAGCGAGCGCCGAAGCCCACGCCCGGCCGGCCGACCAACCAGACGCCGCAGCGTGTCGTCGAGTACCGCACCGCGCAGTGGCGCAAGTGGCTCGCGGCGGCGCTGATGGCGCAGCCGCAGCGCAGCCATCGGGTGCTGATCGCGTTGACCTTGGCAGGCCGCGGCGCGGACCTCAAGTCGGCTCAGTTCGAGAAGGCCTTGGCCAAGATTGCCGGCCCCGGGCAAGCGTGGGGCAGCGACTTGCGGGAGCCGCTGCGACGCGCCGACCAGGTGGGGGCGGATCAGGTGGACAGGCTCTTGCAGGCGGCTATCGCGTCCGCCGCCTTCGGGGTGGACACGCACAACCTCGAACTGCTGCTGAACTACCTCGACGTGAACGAGGCGCGCTGCTTCCGATGGGACAAGGGCTTCCTCGACCTGTTCACGACGAGCGAACTGGAGAGCCTCGCTGCCGAGGTCGGCCTCAAGGCCGCGTTGGGCGCCAGATTCAAGACGGCCAGGGCCGGCAAGAAGGACGCCTTCATCCAAGCGCTGCTGAACGCCGAGGGGTTCGCTTATCAGGGCACCGTTCCCGCGGTCATGCGCTACCCACGGCAAGACATGGCGGGTGCAGCGATGCCGGGCGATGTCGATGCGTCCGACATCGCTGCCAGCCCGCCTGGTATCAGGGCCGACATGTGCGAGGCGCCCGCGACCGCCTGGTCCGCTGCCCACCCTTGAGCCGTGCGGACCTCTGCCTAGCATGGTTTGCATGGGGCCATCACCCGGCAATCCGTCTCACCAGGAGACTTCCATGTCGATGTTCGAAGAACTGTTCGCGCTCGCGTCCACAGCGAGCCTCGCGCTGACGATCAGCGCCGATGCCAAGAGCGGGCGGATGACGATCAACGTGATTCCGAGGCCCAACAAGGATGCTGACGATCCGGCGTTGACCAAGGCGCTCACCTTGACGGCGACGCCGCAGGAGTTCGACGAGGGCTTCATCGCTGCGCTCAAAGGCTATCGCGAGACGCGCCAAAGCCTCGCCGATCAAGTCGAGGCCACAAAGGAGGTTCTCGAAGCGGCCAAGGCCGCATCGGTGAAGAAGGCCACCGAGGCGAGCACCAAGGCGCGGGCCGACAAGCCGGGTGCTCCACTGCCCAAGCCCGCTGCGCCTGCTGCCGCGGCTGCCGCAGCAAGCACCGCGACCAATGCTGCCTCCGATGGCGATGCCGATGACGATTCTGCGGAGGAAGGTGAGCCACGCGCGCCGACTCCCGCCACAGGAGAGGTCGCGGACCTGTTCGGCTGACACGCTGAGGCGCGGCTTGAAGGCCGTCCATCGAGCGGGACACTGACCCGCAAGGCGCCGGCATCCACCGCCGCCTCACTCGACGAAAGGACTCGACACCATGTCGATTGCGATTCAGGAAATCAAGCGCGTCTTCCGCTACAACGGCATCACGCTGCCGGACGTGCCGGGGCTCGACCCGCGCGACGTGCGCGACCTCTACAGCGCGCAGTACCCCGAGCTCATCAGTGCCGAGGTCGAGGCCGGCGAGGTGCGGGACGGCACGCAGGAGTTCACCTTCCGCAAGGCCGTGGGCACCAAGGGCGCAGGCCGGCGCGAGGGCCTGCGCAGCGCCGCCGTGCGGCGCCGCGCCGCGGCCGAGGCGCAGGGGCTCGGCGGCACGGACCCCACGCTGGCTCGCTGGCTGGGGAACCGTCGCGCGAACGCATGCGCCCGCGCGCTCAGCGACTTCGTGCACCACAACCTGCACGCAGAGCGGCAAGAGCGCGCCGAAGCCAGGGTGCCGACGCCGAGTGGCGTGTTGGCTCCGCTGCCGTGATCCCGGCAAGCGCTGCCCTCAACCGTGGGCAGGTCGCGCTGGCGCTGCCTCGGCTTGCCGAGTCGGTGCCGCGCAAGATCGTTCCCGGCCGGCTCGGCGCAGCCAACGCTTCGATCAGCCGCTTCCTGCTCGACGCGAAGGCGTTCCGCGACACCGATCTTCCCGAGTCGTTCGATGACTCGATGCGCGCCTGCGAGCAGGCGCTAGCCAGATGGGTGGCGCGCGAGATCGGGCCGCTGCGCTGCCTGCGTCCGTCCTTCCACATGCAGGTGTTGAACGGCCTGGGCAACTACGTCGATCCCTCCCACGAAGCCAACGGTCGTGAGCCCGCCGCCTACGGCGGAGTCGAAATCTCGTGGTGCGAGGCGAGCGAGCAGGAATGGCCGGTCGGCCAGCGCCTGGAGGAACTGGAAACCGTACTCCCTGGCCTCGGCGCGACTGTCCTGCATGTCCTGCACCGCCAGAGCCTGCGCGCCTACCCGCTCTTCACGCCGGAAGTGGCCCGCGATGCCGCATCCTGGGTCTATTGGTACGGCGAGGAGGATGAGGAGACCGCGCTGGACATGCACTGCGGCGAGGACGAGGCCGAGCGCGAGGCGGCTCGCGCCGAGATGGTGACCCGCGACCTGCTCGACGACGCTTTCCCGGCCTGGGCCAGGACGTGGCCGGGACGCCGGTCGCGCGAGAAGGGACCGGCCGGCTGGAAGACCATCGACCTACGGAAGGCGCTGCCGCTCCTGACCGACCCCAAGCAACGCAGCATCGTCATCGATGCCATCGCACTGGCCCGGCTGCACATCGAGGACGACTTCCGCTGCGACTGCGACGGCGAGTTCATCGGTTTCGGCGCGGTGCTGTCCTGGTCGGAGAGCGACCTCACGACGCGGGTGTTCGACGATCTGATGCAGCAAGCGCACGAGGGCGAGTGCTACGACCGCATGGGCGAGGTCCAGATCGCGCTGAGCACGCCGAGCGCGCTGAAGAAGTGGCAGCAAGCGATGCGCCCGCGCTTCAAGGCCATCGGGCTGATCGACCGCTTGATCGGCGCGTTGTCGAGCTGAGACTGTCTTCAGCCGCAACGACACGACAGGCCGGCGACGGCAACCTTCGCGATCCACCGCATTCCATGAACCAAGCTGACTTCTCCATCCATGCGCCCACCGATGGCGTGCTGAAGCTCGATCAGGCCGTGCTGATCTACCGCGGCGCGTCGGGCAGCGCGCTGGCCACCGTGCACGAGGTCGAGAACATCGACGGCGAGCCGGTGATCGGCGCCGGCCGCGCGATGACGGCGCGCAGCGCGCTGGCGCTGGCCCGTGCGTTGCTGAAGCGCGCGGCGCACGGCGGCTTCCTGCCCGACAACGTGCTGTTCGTCGCCGGTGACTTGATCCTGTGGTGGGTGCGGCCTGCGGTGCGACACGTGGCCTTCCGCGTTTCCGAGCGCGACGTGGCACTGCTGGGCGCTGCCGAGCGCGGCGAGTCGGTGCCGCACCCAGGGTTGGTGTTCGCGGCGTCGAACCGCGAGTGGCGGGTGTGGGCGGTCAAAGGCTCGCAACGGCCAACGCTGGCAACGTCGCTCTTCCAGGCGCCGTACTTCAACGTCGATGCCAATGGCCACATCTGCCAGGGCAGCGTGCCTAAGCCGGACGGCACGACGGCCGAGAAGATCGACGCCTGGAACGACGCCTTCTTCCACAGCTACTTCACCCACCCGAATGTGGCAGCCAAGCTGCTGCGTTACCCGGGTGGCTCCTATGCCTTCTGGCGCGCCATGCTGGATCGGCGCTTCGCGCGCTTTCCGCAACGGGTGCTGGTGCCGATGGACACGACGCTCGGCGCGCTGCTTGGGATGAAGGAGCGCGGGTGATGGATGCGCGCGACATCGCGTTGCAGGCGGCCTGCCCGGTCGTGATCGCGCCGCGATTCGGCGGGCTGCCGGAGATGAACCCGGGTCAAAGGCTGGTGGTAGCGGCCAACGGTCTATTCGTGCAGGTGAAGCTCGACTGGCTCGATTGCATCCACTGCTTGACCCCACGGGGCTTCGGCCTGCCGCTGCCCTATGGCAACGCGGCGGAGAGGCTGAGGTTCTCTTTCGGGGTGCTGCCGATCCGGCTGATCGAGCAGTTCGTCGAGGCCGCCCGGCGCGCGCTGCCGAACGAGGCCGCCGGCGCGCTGATCTACTCGCGCTCGAGCGGCCGGCTGCGGCTTGCCCTGTGCGAGCCGATGCGGTGCTCACCGGCGCACATCGACTATCGCGTGCCGGCGATGGCCCAGGACGAGACGCTGGCGGTCGATCTGCACACGCACGGTCGGCTGGCCGCGTTCTGGTCGGACGAGGACGACCGCGACGACCAGGGCATCAAGGTGGCCGGAGTTTTCGGGCGGCTGCACGAGGCGCAGCCCGATGCCCGCTTCCGCCTCGTCGTCAACGGCCTGTACCGGCCGCTGCCGAATCCCTGGGCGCGGGCTGGCGTCGATGCACGGCCGGCGCTAGCACCGGTTCCCGAACGCCGGCTGCTGCAGCGCTTGCTCGCGCGCTGGTCTGCGGGAGGATGACAACATGGAACACTGCATCGCCGCGCAACTGCTCGACAAGCGCGTCACGATCCACCTGGTCGGCGTGGGCGGAAATGGCGCTCAGATGGCAGCGTGTCTCGCACGGTTGGATATCGCGATGCGCGCCCTCGGTCACCCCTACGGGCTGCATGTCAGCGCCTTCGACGCGGATCGCGTCAGCGAGGCCAATGTCGGCCGCCAGCTCTACAGCGCGGCGGACATCGGCCGGCACAAGGCCATCGTGACCATCCATCGCCTGAACCAGTTCTACGGACTGGATTGGGTGGCCGTGCCTCGTCGCTACGAGGAGGCGCAGGACGGCCATGCGTTCGGCCGCGGCGCCGACATCCTCATCAGCTGCGTCGACAGCCGAGCCGCGAGGCGCCAGCTGCACCGCATGGCGTTCGGCGCCTATGACGGCCATCACTACTGGCTGGACCTGGGCAACACCGAGGCCACGGCGCAGGTCATCCTGGGCCAGCCACCGAATCGGCGCTGGAGCGGAGAACAGCCGCCGCGGCTTCCCTGCGTCACGGAACTGTTCCCCGAACTGCTCGATGCGGATGTGGTCGATGACAACCGGCCGTCGTGCTCGGTGCGCATGTCGCTCGCGTCGCAGGGCCTGTTCGTGAACGACGTGGCGGTGCGCTTCGCGGCGCAGATGCTCTACGAACTGTTCTCGTCGGGGCGGATCGCGGCACATGGCGTCGTGGTCAACCTGGACAGCAAGCGCAGCGGCCCGATCGAGGTCGATCCGCGGACGTGGGAGCGGTTCGGCTTCCGGCATGCGGCGCACGACGCTCCGGAAGCCGAGCGCGCCGAGGAGCGCGCCGGTTGACGACGCCGCAGTCAGGCGGCAGCCCGAGTCAACCGCTGCTGCGGTCGCCGCGAAGGCGGGGAAGGACGGCGCCTAAATAGGCCCCCGCCGCGCGAACCCTCGAATGACCCGCGCGCGCTGACACCGCCAGCCTCGCTGCGCGATCCTGATCCGCCGGAACCGGACCGCCGCCGCGCACCGGGGGCGGCGTGCCGGTCGCGTTCTGGTAGAGGTCCTGCAGGTTGCCGTGCCGCAGGCCGTGCCCCGTGACACCCCGCGCGGCTTTCGTGAAGCCGAACTTTTCCAACGCGTAGTCGAGCCGGCGCAGGTTGCGCTTGAGGCCATGACGCGGGTTGCCCATGTGGGCGTCGCGTCCATCCACCACGAAGCGGGCGTGCACCACCGCGGCGCGTTGGCCTTCGGTCTCCAGCGCGATCCAGCGCACACGCCCGCCCTTGCCCTTGACCCACACGTACTCATCCGCCCGCCTCTGGTCTTCCGGCAGCCCGGTCTGGTCGAACGGATGGACGTGGGCGAAGGGCCGGTGCATCACCGACTCTTTGCGCCGAAGTCCGAGCGCATCCATCAGGCGCATCGAAGCCGCCACGCGAGGATCGAACGCGGCGACCTCGGCCAGCACCGCCTGCACGTCGATGCCTTTGCCAGCCCAACTTTTGTCGTGTTGCGCGTACTCGTGACGCTGGTACTCGTCGAGGCTCAGCCCGTACTGCTCCGGCTTGCGCACGAAGCCGTGCTTGCCCATCCACGAGCCCAGCCCCCGCAGAAAGCTCAGGTAGGTCTGGATCGTCGCGGGCGCCAGCTTCTCGCGCTGCCAGACCTGCACCATCGCATGGATGTGCTTCTGGCCGAGGTTGCGCGGGTCCGGCGCTTGTCGAAACCCGGCCTTGCGCTGCAGATCGACGAAGAACCTGCGCAGGAAGCGCGCGCGCTCCTGCCGCGTCTTGTGCGAGACGGTCTTCTCGAGCGCGGTGTGCCTGGTGTTGAACAACTCGATCAGGACCTCCAGCACTTTCAGCGGATCGGCCTTGCCGGGCCGGTAGCTCGCGAGGATCTGCTGAGGCGAGCGGCCGGCCCAGTCCTGGCGCCGCAGGGGTTGCTGCGCGCCGATGCGCCGCGAACTCGTCGGATCGCGGCCTGCTCGTTCTACAGGCGAGTCGAGAGCAGTGGACATGCAAGAGCTTCCTGCGGGTAAGGGCGCGCCGCCCGAACGGCACGCGCGATGAAGAGGCAGGCATCCGCATTGGTCGGCGGCGCGCGGATGCCATCGCACGCTGCCGGGTGATCTGGAACGACATCGCCGCGCCCGACCACGAAGGCGCGATGACGACCCAAAGGTTTGCGGCGCCAGGGCATGCCACGGCTCCGCTCGGTCGGTCTTAAAAATGAACACGTGATCCGGCTCCGTCCGCGCATTTCTGCGGCCACGGAGAGTGGAGATGCCGGCGCGCCTCGAAGGGCGTGCCGCGCATCGGGCGAAGAGGTCTGGCCTCTCGCCTCGAGCTGGTGGATCAGTCCTGGATTCGTAGCGTCATCCACTCGCATGGGTCCACCCCTGACCGAATGTCCAGGGCGGTGTCGAGCGTGTGAGCGAGGGCGAGCAGGGAGCCCATGAGGGCAAGCACGACTGCGCGCGGCGTTGAACAACGCTTGCTCACGTGATGGCGGGATCGGGAACACGGCATCCAGTGCCGGCCCGGGGATCGACGGCCACGACGCGCTTCAAGGAGCGCCCAGCGCAGGCGCTGGCGGGGTCGGTGGCTCATGCACTACGACGGGAGCCTCGGGGCCGCCACCTCATGGGTGGAGGCAACACCGGCTCGGGGCCGGTGGATCAAGGGCAGGTGACGACTGCGACGCCCTCTTTGCTGCACAAGGCAGCGGGCTGAGGGAGCCCTCGGGAGCGGGTAGTTGACGATGAGCAACGGCGTGGCGTCAAGGTGCGGCCACGCAAGCGACGTGATGGCGCGCGGGTTGACGGTGGCGGCTGTCGTGCTGCGAGTCTCGGCTGAGGGCGGTTTAGCGTCGCAAAGCGTCCGGGCGAGGCTTTGCACGAGGGGGTTGACGGGGCTGAGAGCTGCCTCTGGCCTCGAACGTTGGACTGGAGCGGCTGCGTGCGGCGCACAAGCCGCAACGGCACGGCGCGCCGGCGCGGGGTTGACGACGACCGATCCGGTGAGACCGTGGTGTCACGCACGCGCCCGAGCGCCTGCCGTGAACGTCGAACAGGCCAGTTGCGACGCACTGCGGTCAATGCCCGTTGTGCCTGCAACGTGCCTGAAGCCGAAATCGCGGCCGTTCGGTGGCGTTTGCGCGTGGTCGGGAGGCGTCGCGTTGGCGATGCTGACCGCGGGCAACCTCACCAGGAGCTTCCTCATGGACTTGATCGTCAGGGCGGTGGATGTCGGTTCCGGCAACACCAAGTTCGTCACCGGCGTGGCGGGCGCGGAGATTCGCTGCACCAGCTTCCCGTCGATCGCCTATCCGTCCAGCGGCGACGCGCCGACTTGGTCTGCGACCGAGCGGCGCAAGACGGTCTGCATCCCGGTCGGTCCGCTGTACTACGAGGTCGGACCGGACGTCGGCCTCGCTGCCGACACGTTCCGGGCGAAGCAACTTCACGACGAGTACACCGAGTCGCCAGAGTACATGGCCCTGCTGCGCGGTGCGCTGTCGATGATGAAGGTCCCGCATGTGGACCTGCTGGTCGTTGGTCTGCCAGTGGCGCTGCTGGCGCTGAAGAAGGCCTCGCTGGAGAAGGCGATGGTCGGCAGCCATCAGGTCGGCGGCGGCAGGGTGATCACCGTGCACAAGGCCTTGGCCGTGGCGCAACCGCAGGGCGCCTTGGTGCACTACGCCGCCGAGCACGAGAAGATGACGACGATCGGCAACGAGCAGAGCCTGGTCATCGACCCTGGCTCGCGGACCTTTGACTGGTTGGTCTGCCGCGGCATGCGGCTCGTGCAGAAGCAGTCGCACTCGATCAACCGCGGCATGTCGGACGTGCTGCGGCTGCTCGCCGCCGAGATCTCGAAGGACATCGGCACGCCGTACCGGGACTACGACGCCATCGACCTGGCGCTGCGCACCGGCAAGGCACCGATCGTGTTTCAGAAGCCCTACGACATGCGGCGCCACCTGCCGCTGGCCGAGAGCGTGGCGCAGCAGGCGGTGTCGACGATGCGGCAGTGGATCGAGACGCCGGAGAGCCTGCAGAACATCGTGCTCGTCGGCGGCGGGGCGTTCCTGTTCAGGAAGGCGGTGAAGGCAGCCTTCCCCAAGCACCGCATCCACGAGGTCAAGGAGCCGCTGTTCGCCAACGTCCGAGGATTCCAGATCGCCGGGCAGAACTACGCGGCGACCGCCATGCCGAGCACGCGCGAACGCGCGCAGGGGGATGCGGCATGAACGATCGAGACAGGAACGTACCGAGGCCCGTGCGGTTGGTCTTCGAGCTGTCGCGTGCCGACAACCCGCGGCTCTTCGACGAGCTGGTGCAGTTTCCGCAAGGGGTGAAGCGGGTCAACCGGCTGCGAGTGCTGGCGTACGACGGACTGCTTGCGCAGTTCGGAGTGTTCGCGCTTGCTGGCGCGCGCGGGTTGTCGTCGCCGCCGGCCGCCCCCGGCGCTGAGGTGACGAACGGGCTGTTCGAACCAGCGCTGAAAGAGTGAGGTTGCGTGTGAGGCTGCGTCGAAGGCGGAAGCAGACCGATAGGTTCGTGAGCGCCAAGGACCTGGCAGAGATGGGCTTCTGCGAAAAGCGGGTGCTGTTGGCCCACCTGCACGGGCAGCGGATGACGCCGGAGCAGGTGCGCAGCGCTGAGCGGGGCCGGCGTGCCCACGAGCAGTACTACCGCGAAGGGCTCATGGCGGCGGCGTCAGGCACCGACCGGAGGTGCTTTGTCGCCGCCTGCCTGTTTGGCAATGAAGCTTGGCAGGTCATCATGCTGCGCCGCTACCGGGATGAGGTCCTTCTGCGTCGGCGGATCGGGCGCTGGGTCGTTGCTGCGTACTACTGGTGCGCGCCGCGCGTGTGCAACGTCCTCATAAGGCTGCCCTGGCTACAGCGGCCAGTCCGAGCGCTGATCGAAGTGCTGGTCACTGCCGTCTGCCGTCGCGTCGAAGGGCCTCAATGAGCGCCGAACCCTTGTGGCTGTCAGCCGTCGCCGCCGTTGCAGTGCTGGCCGCGGTGCTCGTGCTGCGTTGGCGACGCGCTGCCGCCGCGAAGGGCGCCGAACGGGCGTTCAGGCCGCCAGCTCTCAGAGACGCCACCCTTGCGCACATGGAGAAGCTGTTCCGCGTTCGCTCCCCGGTCTCGCTGGTCGCGCGAGTCGATCGAGCGTACCGGCGCCCTGACGGAGAGCTGGTTCTGGTCGAGCTCAAGACGCGTCGCAGCGATCGAGCCTATGCGACGGACGTGATTCAGTTGTCAGCGCAGAAGATGGCGCTCGAAGGTCAGACTGGACAGCACGTTGCGGACCACGGGTTCGTGACGGTACAGAGGCCGAAGGGAACTGCTGCACCGCGCTCGCACCGCGTCGAACTGCTGGACGCGTCGAAGATCGCCGCGCTCTACAGGCGGCGCGAGGACATTATCGGCGGCCGACTCATGCCTCGGTATGCGGACTCGAGCAGCGCTTGCAGAGGTTGTGCGTTTCGGTCGCGGTGCGACAGGGATGGCAAGTAGCGCGGAGGCAGTCGGGGCCGCGCCGTGTGCTCCGGTGCTGGAGTGGCACTGCCGGTAGATCGCCATCGGGTGCACCGGCGGCTCGAACCTACGTTCCGGTCTTGGAACGAATGCCGACGACGTTGAACGGTTCTCCTCGGCTGATCGCCCCGAGCATGTTCGCCCAGCGATGCAGGGCGGTCTTGCGTTCGTCGAAGTAGTCGTACTGGTTGTACGTGCCCTCGACGCCGCGCAGCTTGTGATTCAGCGCGCGCTCGGCCACGAACCTGTCCACTCCGAGGGCGGCCATGTGGGTGCGCGCAGTCCTCCGCATGTCATGCACCGTGAAGTGCTCGATGTTCGTCAACGGGAGCCGCCGGAGAGCGACGTTCAGCGTGTCAGGGCTGACATGATCGAAGCGGTTCCTTCGAGGCAGTCCGTTCTTCATGTGGATGAGACGACGAGCGGGGAACAAGTGCTCGCTGCCGCACGCGAACACGATGACCTCTTCGAGCCAGGTGACCACCTGAGGCGCAAGTGGAATCTCGATGAAGCCCTTGGTCTTGTTGCGGTCTGGAAGTAGCTTCCAGACACCACCTTCCAGGTCGAAGTCGGCACGCTTGGCCGACAGCAACTCCATCTTGCGCACGCACAGCGCGAGCAGCAGCAAGACGGAGAGCTCATTGACGCGACCGAAGTTCGGCGTCTCGCGCATGTCCTTGGTGAGCACCGCCAGCTCGTCGCGGTCGAGCCATCGCTGGCGTGGTGACTCGGTTCCGCCCGCGTCCGAGAGCTCGAAGCCGTAGGCTGGGTTCCTGTCGATCCACTTGCGTTTGACCGCGAAGTGGAACATGCGGAACATGTAGCGCAAGGCGTCGTTGGCGACCGTCGGCGCGCCTGCCGCGACGATTTTCGTCAGCACGAAGTCGATGTGGGAGGGGAGAACCTCCTCGACGGGGAGCTTGCCGATGACGGGGTAGACATGCCGCTTGAGCACGCGCTCCACGACAACCGGATGCTTGTACCGGGCGGCGATGTGCCGCTCGAACCAGATCCTCCCGAGCCCGGCCACGTCGTGCATCTCGAGGGCCTTGAGCTTCTCATGTCGCTTGGCCGCAGCGACGTCAACGCCCTGCTGGAGCAGCGCTCGATCCTTGCGAGCCAGGTCGCGCGCTTCCTTGAGTGAGAGGTCGGGATAGCGACCGAGCACCTTCTCGGCCTGCCGTCCGCCGTGGCGGAAACGGAGGATCCACGAGGCCTTGCCGCGTCGCGCTCCGGCGGCAGTGGCGACGAAAGTCAGTCCATCGCCGATCCCCTTGTCCACCGGCCCGGAGCCGAGCCAGGCTCGGAGCGTCTTGTCGGTAGCGTTCCCTTCGAAGGCAGTCATCGCACGGTCTCCATAGGTGGCTGTGGGGTAAAAAATCGGATGACCTCCGAGATCCGTGAGGGAACAGATTTACCCCACGATTTACCCCACACGAAGCGTGCGCTGCGCTGAGACCGTTCGCTACCTCATGAAACCACTTTCCCTTGTAAATCAACGGCTTGGGCGGTGTCGTGGGGTGGCATGACACCCCCCGAACCCTCACTCCAAGTTCTGCACCTGCTCGCGCATCTGCTCGATCGCCACCTTCATCTCCACGGACAGATTGGTCAGCTCCAGGGCGGCCGACTTCGAGCCCAGCGTGTTGGCCTCGCGCTGCAGTTCCTGGATCAGGAAGTCGAGGCGCTTGCCCACCTCACCGCCGGCCCTCAGCAGGCGCCCGATCTCGACGAGGTGCGATTCCAGCCGTGACAGCTCCTCGGCCACGTCGATGCGGATCGCGAAGGCGGCGGCCTCGCCGAGCGCACGCTCCTGCACGGTCTGCGGCGCGACCTGGCCGCCGGCCTGCACGCTGGCCAGGGCCTCGTTCCAGCGCTCGACGAAGCGTTGCTGCTGACGCTGCACCACCTGCGGCAGCAGCGGGCGGGCCTGGGCGGCCAGTTCACCCAGCCGCCGCAGGCGTTCCTCGATCATGGCGGCCAGCTTGGCGCCTTCACGCTCGCGGGCCTCACGCAGGCCCTCGATGCAGCGCCGGGTCGCTTCGAGCGCGGCCTCGTCGAGGCGCTCAGTGGCCCCACCGCCACGGCACCACTGCATCACCTCGTTGACCGACAGCGGCCGGGCATCCGGCAACCACGATTGCACCGAGCCCTGCAGGTGCAGCAGGCGGTTCATCTGCTCGGCGTTGGGTGCCGGCCAGGCGTCGCTGCTGGTCTGGGCGCTGGACAGGCGCAGCTCGAGCTTGCCGCGCCGGAAGGCCGCGCTCAACAGGTCGCGCAGGGCCGGTTCCTGGGCCCGCAACTCGTCGGGCATGCGGAACCCGATGTCGAGAAATCGACCGTTGACCGACCGCAATTCGGCGGTCACCGCCGCCCCGGTCCCACCCCCGGTCCGCGAAGCCTCGCCGGCTGGTGCGGAGGCGCTGGCGAAACCGGTCATGCTATAAACTGCCATCGAGGACCTGTCGTTAGAAACAGCTCGAAATTATGTCAAAGCCCAAGCCAGCCCCGTTGCCGTCGGGCACGGTGGTCGGGGGCTATCAGATCGTCAAGAAGCTCGCCGCCGGGGGGTTCGGCGTGGTCTATCTGGCCGAGGGCGAGAACCAGCAGCTGGTAGCCGTCAAGGAGTACCTCCCGTCCTCGCTGGCCGAGCGCTCGCCGGGCGAGCTGACGCCGCGCGTCAAGCCCGACAAGCAGCCGCTGTACCGGCTGGGCCTGAAGAGTTTCTTCGAAGAGGGCCGCTCCCTCGCGCAGATCAGCCATCCGAGCGTGGTCTCGGTGCTGAACTTCTTCCGCGAGAACGAGACCGTCTACATGGTGATGAACTACCTGCAGGGCGACACCCTGCAGGATTTCATCGTCACCGCGCGCGAACTCAAACGTGACAAGGTGTTTCGCGAGAGCACCATCCGCAGCCTCTTCGACGAGATCCTGCGCGGCCTGCGCATCGTGCACCAGCACAAGATGCTGCACCTGGACATCAAGCCGGCCAACGTGTTCATCACCAACGACAACAAGGCGGTGCTGCTGGACTTCGGCGCGGCCCGCGAGGTGCTGAGCAAGGAAGGCAACTTCATCCGCCCGATGTACACGCCGGGCTTCGCCGCCCCCGAGATGTACCGGCGCGACGGTTCGCTGGGCCCGTGGACCGACATCTACGCCATCGGCGCCTGCATCTACGCCTGCATGCAGGGTTACCCGCCCAACGATGCACCTCAGCGGCTCGAGAAGGACCGGCTGGCATTGAGCCTCTCGCGGCTGCGCAACGTCTACTCGGACAACCTGATCGAGGTCACCGAGTGGTGCATGTCGCTCGACCCGCTGTCACGCCCGCAGAGCGTGTTCGCGCTGCAGAAGGAGCTCAGCCGCGAGACCGAGCGCCGCTACACCAAGCTCAGCTTCGGCGAGCGGCTCAAGCTGCAGCTCGAGACACTGAAGACCGGGGCCAAGACCTGAGGTCGCCATGAGATTCGCGGTCTACCAGATCAGCCGGCGCGGAGGTCGCGAGAAGAACGAAGACCGCATGGGCTACTGCTACACGCGGGACGCCGGCCTCTTCGCGCTGGCCGACGGCATGGGCGGCCACCCGGAGGGCGACATGGCCGCCCAGGTGGCACTGCAGACGCTGGCCGCCAAGTTCCAGCGCGAGGCCAAGCCGGGACTGACCGATCCGCTGCGCTTCCTCAACGAATCGATCATCGCCGGCCACCACCAGCTGCTGCACTACGCCACGTCGCGCTCGCTGGTCGACACGCCGCGCACCACCATCGTCGCCTGCGTGCTGCAGGGCAGTGCCGCATACTGGGCGCATTGCGGCGACTCGCGCCTGTACCTGGTGCGCGGCGACAAGCTCATCGCGCGCACGCGCGACCACTCCTACACCGAGTTGCAGGAGACGCTGTCGTCGGTGGTCCCGGTGGGCGACAAGCTCAACCGCAACGTGCTCTTCACCTGCCTGGGCAGCCCGGGCAAGCCGATGGTCGATGCGGCCGGCCCCTTGCTGATGCATCCGGGGGACCGGGTGCTGCTGTGCTCCGACGGCCTGTGGAGCAGCCTGCCCGACTCGGTCATCACCGAGATGCTGGCCGCCCGGCCGATCTCCGACGCGGTGCCCGAGATCGTCGAGCAGGCGCTGCGCCAGGCCGGACCGAAGAGCGACAACGTGACCGCGCTGTGCGTCGAGTGGGAGTCCGCCGAGGACGTGCAGGCCAAGACCGGCGTGCAGACCGAGTCGCTCGGCGACGAGGTCTTCGCCTCGACCATCCAGGCCAGCATGCTCGGCGACAATGCCGCCGACGAACTCGACGACGCCGAGATCGAGCGTTCGATCCGCGAGATCAACGAGGCCATCCAGCGCTCGTCGAACAAGCGTCGTTGAGACCTGCCAGCCCGGTGCCCCGCTGCGGCACCCCACCGAGATCACCATGAGCATCACCCGACCCGGCGGCCGGGCCGCCGACGCGCTGCGGCCCGTATCCATCGAACGCCACCACACCCGCCACGCCGAGGGCTCGGTGCTGATCGCCTTCGGCGACACCCGCGTGCTGTGCACGGCCTCGGTCGACGAGAAGGTGCCCCCGCACAAGCGCGGCAGCGGCGAGGGCTGGGTCACCGCCGAGTACGGCATGCTGCCGCGCAGCACCCACACGCGCAGCGACCGCGAGGCCGCGCGTGGCAAGCAAAGCGGCCGCACGCAGGAGATCCAGCGCCTGATCGGCCGTTCGCTGCGCAGCGTGTTCGACCTGGCGGCGCTGGGTGAGCGCAGCATCCTCATCGACTGCGACGTGCTGCAGGCCGACGGGGGCACGCGCACGGCGGCGATCACCGGGGCCTACGTCGCCGCGCACGACGCCGTGAGCTGGCTGCTCCAACAGGGCCGCATTGCGGCGTCGCCGATCCGCGACGCGGTGGCGGCGGTGTCGGTGGGCATCTGGGAAGGCCACCCGCTGCTCGACCTGTGCTACGAGGAGGACTCGGCCTGCGACACCGACATGAACGTGGTGATGACCGGATCCGGCGGGTACGTCGAGGTGCAGGGCACCGCCGAGGGCGCGCCCTTCACGCAGGCGCAGATGGACACGATGCTGGGGCTGGCTGCGCAGGGCATCGCCCGGCTGGTGCGGGCGCAGTCCGAGGCGCTGGCACGACCGTGAGCACGGCGATGCGCCTCGTGCTGGCGTCCAACAACGCCAAGAAGCTGGCCGAGATGCGGCAGTTGCTGACCGGCCTGCCGGTGCACCTGGTGGCGCAGTCCGAACTCGGCATCGACGAGGCCGACGAACCGCATGTCACCTTCATCGAGAACGCCCTGGCCAAGGCCCGCCACGCCGCGCGCGCCAGCGGGCTGCCGGCGCTGGCCGACGACTCGGGCCTGTGCGTCGACGCGCTGGGCGGAGCGCCCGGGGTGATCTCGGCGCACTTTGCCGGTGTGGTGGCGGCGGACGGTGACCGGGAAGCGCGCCGGCGTGCGCAGGACGCGGCCAACAACGCCTTGCTGCTGCAGCGCCTGGCCGGGCAGGGCGATCGCCGGGCGGCCTTCGTCAGCACGGTCGTCGCGTTGCGCCATGCCGACGACCCCGAGCCACTGGTCGCCGTCGGCCGCTGGTCCGGGCGCGTCCTCGAGGCCGCGCGCGGCGAGGGCGGCTTCGGCTACGACCCGCTGATGTTCATCGATGCCCTGGGTGCCAGCGTGGCCGAGCTCGACCCGGCCACCAAGAACCGTCACAGCCACCGCGCGCTGGCCATGGCCGCGCTGTGCCAGTCCCTGCGCGGCGCCTGGCATCTGGGTTGAACCGCCCGCCGGCGATGGACGGGCCACGCCCATCCCCCCTGCGTCTGCACCGCCGCGGCGGCCTGCGGCTGGCCAGCCTGCCGCCGCTGGCGCTGTACCTGCACCTGCCCTGGTGCCTGCGCAAGTGCCCATACTGCGATTTCAACTCGCACGCCCTGGCCGCCGGGGCCGCCGACCTGCCGGAGCAGGCCTACGTCGACGCACTGGTCGCCGACCTGGAATCCGCCCTGCCGGGCATCTGGGGACGCCGCCTGCACAGCGTGTTCATCGGTGGCGGCACGCCCAGCCTGTTCAGCCCCGAGGCCATCGACCGCCTGCTCGGCGCGGTGCGCGCGCGCCTGCCGCTCGAGCCGGGTTGCGAGGTGACGCTCGAAGCCAATCCCGGCACCTTCGAGAGCCAGCGCTTCCGGGCCTTCCGCCAGGCCGGCGTCACGCGGCTGTCGATCGGCGTGCAGAGCTTCGACGACCGGCTGCTGCAGGCGGTGGGCCGGGTGCACGATGCCGCGCAGGCGCGGGCGGCGGTGGCCGAGGCGGCGCTCGCCTTCGACACCTTCAACATCGACCTGATGTACGCCTTGCCGGGCCAGACGCCGGCGATGCTGGCCGCCGACCTCGAGCAGGCGCTGGCCTTCGCGCCGCCGCATCTGTCCGTGTACCACCTGACGATGGAGCCCAACACGGCCTTCGCGGCGCAGCCGCCGGCGGGCCTGCCCGACGAGGACGTGGCCGCCGAGATGCTGGACCTGATCGTCGAGCGCACCGCCGCCTCAGGCCTGGCGCGCTACGAGGTGTCGGCCTTCGCCCGCGCTGGGCACCGCTGCGCCCACAACCTCAACTACTGGCGCTTCGGCGACTACCTCGGCCTGGGCGCCGGCGCGCACAGCAAGCTGAGCTTTCCCGACCGCGTGCTGCGTCAGGTGCGCTGGCGCGAGCCACGGCAGTACCTGGCCCAGGCGGCGCAGGGCAGGGCCGTCTCCAACGAGAACGAGGTGGCGCCGAACGACCTGCCGTTCGAGTTCATGCTCAACGCGCTGCGCCTGCGCGACGGGTTCGATCCGGCGCTGTTCGTCGAGCGCACCGGACTCGGCCTCGAACACCTGGCCGATGGCCTGCACGAAGCCGAGCAGCGCGGCTGGCTGCGCCGGGACGGCCCGCGCATCGTGCCCACGC
>WBZL01001837.1_pt1 | contig 21409 bp, 17 predicted proteins | sample 5204291 | NCBI WGS metagenome assembly WBZL01 (sample SAMN12344345, study PRJNA552823) | activated sludge metagenome | biome: Activated sludge suspended growth; feature: Nitrification reactor; material: Wastewater; isolation source: activated sludge from nitrification reactor of wastewater...
TTGGTTTTCTCTCGTGATTTGGAAGTCACAAGAGTTTGCCAGTGAACCCCCTTTTTTGCAAGTTTTTTGCCCCTCCACGCTTTAGTGGAGTGCTACCCGTCCCCACTTATCCCTTTTTTTCGGGTGTTTATCCGACCATTACAGGAACCTCTCATTCGCTTCGTCTAATGGGGATTCGGAGGAATGGTCTCTAAAGGGTCTCCTGCTTTCCAGAATGACCCTTTTGTATGTGCAATTCAGCCTCAAGCTGTTTGTATTTGGTCATGTCTGTAAAGGTGATGACCACGCCATCAATCATGTTTTCCAATGTACGGTAGGGGAGGATGCGCGCGGCAAACCACCCTCCCTGGGCGGTGGTAATTTGTTTTTCTATTTTGACGAGGGTACGCAGAACTTCGCGGGCATCTTCCGCCAGTTCGGGATAGAGGAGGGCCGAGGCAATGTCGGTAATCGGGCGGCCAATATCGCCGGGGAGCAAGCGGGTGATTTTTCCCGTCTCACTAGTAAAGCGGCGCACATGCAGGTGGTTATCCAGAAACAAGGTGGCGATATCGGTGCTGTCCAGCAGGTTTTTCATATCGTTGTTCACGCGTGAAATTTCGTCTAACCGGGTGAGAAGTTCCCGATTGACGGTGTGCAACTCTTCATTCATGGATTGCAACTCTTCTTTTGACGTGGTCAACTCTTCATTGGTGGATTGCAGTTCTTCGTTGGTAGATTGCAATTCCTCGTTGGCGGAGGTGAGTTCCTCTTGGGAGGATTGCATTTCTTCCCGGATGATTTGCACCTCATAGCGGGCCTGTTCGAGGGCGGTGTTAATTTCGGCAAACTTTGCCAGGTCCCCGTGGGGGCTTTTGGTTTTTCGACTTTTTGCCTGGGGCGCGACATCGTGAAACACGAACAACATCATCCCCTCCAACGCCGTGGGCGTGGTAAGCGGTTGGAGGGTGACGTTGACCAACGGTTGGGTGTCGTTTTTCTCCACCACAAGATTTTTTAGGGTGATGGTCTCTTTTTGTTGGACGGCGTTTTGGAACGCGGCAATCAATTCATAGCGCAGACCTTCACGCGCCATCAGAAAGATATTCCAATTGGCCTTACCTGCCGCGGGTTCCAAATATTTGCCTGTGCGCCCGCTAATATAGAGAATATCGCCCACATGGTTCGTGAGCACCGAGGCCGGGGCGTAATTTTGTAAGAGCAGTTGGTCTATGAGGGTCTGTAAATCGGCTGGGGATTTTATGGCAGGGGACGACAAGCGGGTGAGGGGCGGGGGAAAGCTGGTGCGAAATTCCAGCGGCCCGGCGGGGGCATGATCCAACCGCCGATACAGGCGGGTTTTGCCATCCAGCGGTGCAAACAGGTCCGTGAAGTGTCCGATGGATTCCGAACTACCTAAAAACAATATTCCGCCCGGATTTAAACTGTAATGGAAGAGAGGAAAGAGTTGCTTTTGTAATTCCGAGGTCAGGTAGATCAGTAAATTGCGGCAACTGACCAGATCGAGTTTGGTGAAGGGCGGGTCCATGATGAGGTTTTGCGGCGCAAAGATGATCATTTCCCGAATCGCTTTTACGACCTGGTAGCCGCGGTCGGTTTTCACAAAGTAGCGTTCCAGCCGTTGAGCCGAGACATCCGCGACGATATTGGCCGGATAGAGGCCTTCCCGTGCCTTTTCGATGGCTTTTTCGTCCAGATCGGTGGCGAAAATTTGGACGGTGACCTGGGGCGCGGTGCGATGTTGTTCCAGGGTTTCGTGAAAGAGGATGGCGAGGGAATAGGCTTCTTCCCCGGTGGCACAGGCTGGGACCCAGGCGCGGAACGTTTGACGTGTGGGGTGCTCCGTCAACAAATTGGGGAGAATTTCGCTTTGTAACTGTGTCCAGGCGGCGGGGTCGCGAAAAAAGCTCGTCACCCCGATCAGCAGTTCCCGGAATAACAAATCCACCTCAACGGCGTTTTCGCGCAGATGTTGCACATAGTCGGTCATCTGGTTCATTTGGAGCAAGCCCATCCGGCGCTCGATCCGGCGAATAATGGTGGATTTTTTGTATAAGGAAAAATCGTGGCCGGTTTGCGTGCGTAATAACAGCACCACTTTTTCTACGGCGCTTTGTTCAGCCGCGGGGTCTGCATTTTCGTGTGGGGTCAGGTGGAGGGTGTGGTGGAGATAGGCGAGAATTTTCTCCGGCAAGGCTTCGACCGGGGCAATGACATCGGCGATGCCCGCTTCGATGGCGGCGCGCGGCATCCCATCAAATTTGGCACTCGTCGGCGATTGTACAAAGACTGCCCCTGCCTTTTCTTTGATAGCCTGAAGGCCCAACGTGCCATCGGACCCCATCCCGGACAGGATCACGCCGAGGCTGTGCTCCTGCTGATCGTCTGCCAGCGCCCGGAAGAAAAAGTCTATCGGGAGGCGTAACCCGCGCGGGGCGACAGGCTCCAGCAGATGAAGCACCCCGTGCAGGATGGACAGGTCTTTGTTGGGGGGGATGATGTAGACGTGATCGGGTTTGACCCGCATCCGATCCTTAACCTGGTGGATAGGCATGGCGGTATGCCGTTGCAGGATTTCGACCATCGCGTCTTTAGCGGTGGGGTCCAGATGTTGGACAATGACAAAGGCGAGGCCGCTTTGGGGCGGGACGTCTGCCAGGAAGAGTTCCAGCGCTTCCAAACCTCCGGCGGAGGCCCCGATCCCGACAATGGGGAAACGGGCGGGTGTCAGGCGCGGGGAACGGGTAACCTGTGTGGTCGGTTTCCGGCCTGGAGGCGTTCCGGCGGATTTTTTAGGGGTCGGCATGGGGTACTCCTATTGAGGGATAGACCTCAATTCTTTATGAGCAGGAACAGCCCGAACTTCATTCCATTGTGGGTTTGAGAGGGGGACACGAGCGAAGGTGCGTGGAATTCTTATACTTCGATTTCGCCCTGTTCGGTGGGGCAATATTCCTGATGGGGTTTGCGCGCCCAAGACTATTGTGTATGAGTTTATGCTTTTTGGCAAGCTCCACTTTGTAATTCCTGCAATTTGCCCTCCTCGTTTTTTACTCTTCCCCTGTCCCCACCACCAACCCCGCATTACTCCCCCCAAACGCAAACGCATTCATCAGCACATTTTCCATCTCCACTCGCCGCGCCCCCTCCGTCACATAATCCAAATCACAATCCGGATCGGGCACGGCGACGTTCAGTGTCGGGGGGACGATCTGATCCCGCAACGCCAACACGCAACTCACCGCCTGAATGCCACTGCTCGCCGCAATCGAATGGCCCAACGCCCCTTTCAACCCGATGATGGGGACGTGATACGCCTGCTCCCCAAACACCGCCTTGATCGCCGCCGTTTCGGTGGAGTCGTTTTGTTGGGTGGCGGTCGCGTGCGCGTTGATCAGGTCAATCTGCGCCACTCCCATTCCCCCTGCTTGGAGGGCGGCGTCCTTCAGGGCGCGGCGCATGGCCAGGGCTGGCCCTTGTTGATGGGGTTGCGTAATGTGATAGCTATCCCCGCTCGCCCCGTATCCCTTAATCTCCGCCAGTATCGGAACCCCTCGCCGAATCGCTGAATCGCTTGACTCGAGAATCAAAATCCCCGCCCCTTCCCCCAACACCATGCCATCCCGATCCCGGCTGAACGGGCGACTGGCCTCTTCCGGGTCCTCGTTGCGGGTGGACAGCGCCTTCATCGTCGCCCACGCCTCCATCACCCCCGTCGAGAACGGGGAATCCGCCCCGCCCGTCACCGCGAGGTCCAACTGCCCGGTGCGAATCAGATTGTACGCGTACCCCATCGAATGCGCCGCCGACGCGCACGCCGCATCCACGGTAAACAACGGCCCCTGAAACCCGTACCGGATGGACACATTCGCTGACGGCCCGTAATTCATCGAAAGGGGAATCACCATCGCACTCTTCCGCCCGCGCTGATAATACTCCCGATACACCGGATCACTCGCCGCAAACCCGCCAATTGAACTCCCGATCATCACCCCCACTTCCACGGGGTCCACGGTATCCCCCGTCAGTTGCGCCTGCTCAATCGCCTCCTTCGCCGCCACCAGCGCCAACTGCGAAGACAGGCTCATGCGCCGCGCCTCTTTGCGATCAAAATGCTCCTCCGCGCGGTAATCCCACACCCGCGCGCCAATCCGCACGGGCAGGTTCGCAAAATCCTCCCCCTCCAACGGGCCAATGCCGGATTTCCCGGCCAGTAAATTCTGCCAAAATGTTTCCACGCCAATGCCCAACGGGCTGGCGATGCCGATTCCAGTGATGACGACTTGATTCATAGTAATGAGTGATAAGTGATTCGTGATGCGTGATAAGGAATTCGGTACACAAGTACACAGGTAGTTAAAGAACCTGTATACCTGTATACCTGCCTACTGTAAAGTTTACTGCCTCACCAACATCGGCAAAAACAAAAAATCCGTAAACGCGGGCGGCCAACTTCGCACTTGCCCGGAGTCGTAATCGATCATTAACACCGACGCATCTACCACCTCAAACGCCGTGCCAGGGACATCATCCATCTCGTGCAGAATATCGTTGTCCCAATTTTCGTCCGGCGCGCCGGAAAGATACCAGCCGCTCCCGTTGTCGGCCAAAATCATGCCGTATTGTTTCAACGCCGTCAAAATCACCTGCATTTGGGGCGAATACCCGGAAATGTCAAAATTCGCCTTCAGCCGGAGACGAATACCCATCGGGGGATACGCGGAGTCCGGGTCCCCCGCATCGTGGCGGGCGGGCCAGACGTGCGTATCCTGCGTGTACGGGGCAGTGAACCGGATCGCGTGCTGGATCGCGCCCGCCATCACCTCATCGTACCGCACCAACCCCGGCAGGATCGGCAGTCCCGCCGCGTCCGCCGAAGTCCACCCGTCCGGGCGGAGCGGGCCGTTGACGGTCAGATCATACACCGCCCCGGAATCGGCCAGCCACCCGCCCACCCCATCCGGGAAAGCATAATACAACTCATACAACACACAGGTATCCCGATCCAACACCAACACATGCCGATCCCCATCGGAATCCGGCCCCCCCTCAATCGGCGCATCCGGCGGGATCGGAAACGGCCCCGGATCGCTCTCATCCCCGTAATTGGTGTACGAAATGGGCACGGTAGCCTGCACCCCCGGCACGGTCACAAACGGAATCCCAATCGGGGAATTTGACCCCGGCGGCCACACCCCTGAGCCGAAGTCCGGGTGCAGATATTCATCCCCCTCCAGGCTGATGCTCGCGATGTACGTGTCCGACATCGGATGCACGGGGAGTTGATCCACGCGGGCGTTCCAGATATTGTCCGCGGGGAAAACGGGACACCCGTCGAGGCCTGCCCCGCGCGTTTCAGAAGCGGGTGTCGAAGGGCTGGGGGAGTCCGTGGGACCTTGTGGGAGTTCTTGGGAATTTGAGGAAGCGGTTGGAGTGGAGGGGCTGGCCTGGGCAGTGGGTTGAGGACTGTTAAGGGTACAAGCCAGGAGGAACCAGATGGCAAAGACAAAAATATTTCGAGTTTTCATGGGGAATCCATTATAGGGAATTTCAGGGGAAATGTCATAGGGGGAGGTGTCATCCGTTTTGAATTGAACGGATTACACATCATTTTACAATCTTTATTTCAGTTCGCAACTCGCCCAATAGGGTTGCGAGTATAATAGCCCACGATGCAAAAACAAACCTTAACCCTCGAACACTTATTGTATGGATTGATTTTTATTCTAGCGTTGACCGTGCGCGGGATTGGCGTGGGGCAACTCCCCCTGTCCGATTTTGAAGCCGATCATGCGATGCAAGCGGTTCAGGTCTCGCGCGGGGACGCCGCCGAACTGGGCAACCAACCCGGGTATGTCCTCCTCACCGGGCTGACGTTTTTTCTGACCGGAAGTAGTGAAGCGATGGCGCGGCTGTGGCCAGTGATCATGGGCAGTGCGCTTGTGTTGGTGCCCTTTTTGTTGCGCGACAAGTTAGGGCGAAAGGTTGCCCTTCTGGCCGCGTTCGGGTTGGTGCTGGACCCTGGCCTGGTTTCCTTGTCTCAACTGGCGGGCGGCCCGATGATGGCGGTGAGTTTTACGCTGTTGGCGGGGACGACCTGGATGTTAGGGTGGACAGTTGCGGGCGGGATTCTGGCGGGGTTGGCTTTGCTTTCCGGGCCGGCGGTCATTGGCGGGGTGGCGGCGCTGGCGGGTACGGTGGGGCTTGTCCGTTTATTGGGCGTGTTCCCAGAGGCGACTGCGGAGATGTCGGCGGTGGAACCCCCCGCGCAAACCAGGAGTCTTTCCCCGGCTCGGGCGGGGTTACTGGCCGCGGGCGCGACCCTGCTCCTCGCGGGGACACTTTTTCTCCGTTTTCCTCAAGGATTAAGTGCTTTTGCCTCCGCCTTACCCGCCTATCTGGCCGGGTGGTCTACGCCGTCGAATGTGCCGGTGCTCCGGTTGTTGATGGCGTTTCTTTCGTATCCTTTGCTGGCGATCATTTTTGGGGTGTTGGGCATTGTCCGAGCCTGGATGGGGGCGGCTGAGGAGGGGGCCATTGGACGGGCATTAAGCATTTGGCTGGGTGTTTCTCTCGTTTTTGTGTTGATGTATCCCGGGCGGCAAGTCGCCGACCTGGCGTGGACGTTGGTGCCTCTGTGGGGATTGGCGGCGTTTGCGTTTGCCCCGTTTTTACCGACGGAACGCGACGCCATTTCTGGAAACGCCGTTTCAGGAAACGCCGTTTCGTGGGCGTTGGCTGGGTTGGTCATCGTGATGCTGATGAGTGTGTGGGTCAATTTTGCCGGGTTGACAGCGAGTAACGCCGAGGGGCAGTTACTGCTCTTGCGTTGGTTGGTCATCGGCGGGGCGATTGTGTTGGCGATTCTATCGGCGGTTTTGGTGGGGTTGGGCTGGTCGAGCGACGCGGCGAAACAAGGTCTGGCTTGGGGGACTGCGCTTGCGTTGGGGTTGGCGATGTTTACCGGGATTTGGGGCGCCTCTCAACGGGAGATTTCTGCCCGCATGGTATTGTGGCAACCTGTTCCGGGGGCGGGGCAACAGACTTTGTTCACACAAACCCTCGGCGATTTGGGGGATTGGACGCTGGGACGCGAGGATAGTATTCAGGTGATTTCGTTGGTCGATGAACCCTCTGTGCGCTGGGCTTTGCGGAAACTGCCCAACGTGAGTTTTCAAGATGCGCTGAGTCGGGATGCTTTGCCCGATGTCATCATTTCTCATCAGGACGATGCAGAATTAAGTCTCGGCTCGGCCTATCGCGGGCAGGATTTTGCGTGGTGGGTGTATCCGAATTGGGATGTGTGGACGAGCCGGGACTGGTTTAAGTGGCTGGCTTTCCGCGAAGCGAACGGGGGCACGCAAGCGATCATCGTTTGGGCGCGGGGGGATTTGTTCCCCAGTGGGGAGGCGACTCTGGATGTTGAGCCTCCCGTTGAGATTGATCTATCCGATGATGGGGCGGATTTTGTGCCAGAAGAAGAAATTAACGATGGGGGAGAACCCTTAAAATGAAGATGGATGAGAAAAAGATCATTGCCATTGACGGCCCTGCCGGGTCGGGAAAATCTACCTTGGGACGCCGATTAGCGGAAAACCTGGGGTATTTGTATTTTGATACCGGGGTGATGTATCGGGTGGTGACGTGTGTTGCACTGGCGCGGGGACTTGCGCTCAAGGATGAAGCCTTGATCACCGCTTTGGCCGAAAAGATTCTGATTGATGTGCAACCTGCCTCTGTCCATGACGGGCGGGAAAACGATATTTTTGCGGACGGGGTGGATGTGACCTGGGATATTCGTAAACCCGAAGTGGATGCGAATGTCTCCGTAGTGGCGGCGTATCCTGGGGTGCGGAAGGCGTTGGGGGAACAGCAACGCCGCGTGGGCCATCGCGGGGACATCGTAATGGTGGGGCGGGACATCGGGACGGTCATTTTGCCGGATGCGGATGTGAAAATTTATTTGGACGCTTCGGCAGAAGAACGGGCGCGGCGGCGTTACTACGAACGGGTCGCGCGTGGCGAAGAAGCGAACCTTGACGAAATTTTGCGTTTGATTCGCCAACGAGATGAGATTGACTCAACGCGAGCCGTTTCCCCCCTGCGTCCGGCAGACGATGCCATTATCCTGGTCTCTGACCATTTGGATTTAAACCAGGTTCTGGAAAAAGCGAAGGCATTGGTAGGCTAATGGCGGACCGTCATCCCTGTTTGCGTCTCCGGCGGTCTGTGTTACGGTTTATTTTCCGGCAGTTATTTCGCATTTTCTATCGGATTCGAATCATTGGGAAGGAAAACATCCCCGCGAAGGGGGCGTACCTGATCGCACACAATCATATTTCGATTGTCGATCCAGCGGCGATTATCGCTTTTTGGACGCTCTCGGTGCAGGCGATTGGGGCTGTGGAACTGTGGCACCGGCCCGGACAAAACTGGTTGGTGCAATTGTACGGAACTTTGCCTGTGAATCGGGGCGAAATGGACCGGCAGTTTATCGAAGGGGCGGTGAATGCGCTTCGGTCGGGTCTGCCTTTGTTGATTGCCCCAGAGGGGACACGCTCGCATGTGCCAGGGATGGGGCGGGCAAATCCGGGGATTGCTTATTTGGTGGATCGCGCCCAAACCCCTGTCCTGCCCGTGGGTGTGACGGGGAACACCGACGAAAATATTAAACTTGCGCTGAAGGGAAAACGTCCCACTTTAGAAATCCACATTGGCCCCCTGTTTCATCTCCCCCCATTGGATGGGCAGGGAACCGCCCGGCGTGAGGCGCGCCAGAAAAACGCTGATCTGGTGCTTGAACGGGTCGCTGAACTCCTTCCTGAAGCCTATCAAGGGTTTTATGCCCAACACTCCTCCCATCGAGAAACCCCGTAACGAAAATTGGCGCCCAGAACTGACCCGGTTGCCAGAGTTGACCGAGCAACGTATGCGCGTCCGTGCCCGGTGGCGGAAGGTGGCACGTTTCCTGTTACACTGTCTGACGCGTACCGAAGTGTCTGGCCTGGAAAATTTTCCCACTGAGGGGCCAGCGTTGATCGTCACCAATCATTTAGGGGACGCAGATGTGATCGTTGGGGTGGCGTATTTTCCCGTGTTGCCCGATGTCATCGCCAAAGCAGAATTATTTGATACCCCCCTGCTTGGCAAATGGATGGATGCTTATGGTGTCATCTGGGTGCATCGGGGACAACCCGACCGGCGCACCTTGCGGGTGGCGCTCCAATCCTTGGGTGAAGGGCGTATGGTGGGCATGGCTCCGGAAGGGCGGCAGAGTGTGACCGGACAATTGGAAGAAGGGACAGGCGGCGCGGCCTATCTGGCTTTGAAAGCGGGGGCGGCGCGGAACCAACCGATTCCGATTGTGCCTGTGGCGCTGACGGGGACAGAAAATGCGAATGTGTACGGGAGTTTACGCCGTTTACGGCGTGGGCGCATCACGATGACGGTTGGCCCAGCCATTTGTTTGGACGTGGAAGAAGATTGGCGCGCCGCGGTCCCGCATGGGACAGAACGCATGATGCGCGCTTTGGCCAGTCTTCTTCCCGAGGAATATCGAGGGGTGTATGCATCATAATTGTGCTTGCAAGGGTGCTCTTTGGGCCATTCAGGCCGGGTTGCCGGCTATTCTAAAGATTTTTTGCGGAAATTGCTTCAAATAAAGTTCGCTTCCCCGCAAATCCGCCCTCGCGCGAGTACAATTGGTCAGAAGTAATATGGTAAAAATGCGACTGCTTTCATTCAAAAACCCTTTGGATCAGCCTGCGGCACGCTATGTGCACGCAGATTTTGCCGCCCGGCGGCGTCTTTGTCGTTTCTTATTGCAAAAGATTGGGTTTACCGTTTTGGTCAATCTCGAACGTGTGGATGGCCTGGAAAATATCCCAGCGGAAGGGCCAGCAATTTTGATGATGAATCATATCGGCTTTATCGATCCCATTATCCTCGTTCATGCGGTCCCGCGGAATATTGTCCCGTTGGCAAAAGTTGAATCTTACGATTACCCGGTGGTCGGCATTTTCCCGCGTTTGTGGGGTGTGATCCCGGTTCAACGGGATGGGGTGGACCGCCACGCGGTGCAACTGGCGTTAGACGTTTTACGCGAAGGGGAGATTTTATTGGTGGCCCCCGAGGGGACGCGTGGCCCGGCGTTGCAATCCCCCCGCGAGGGTGCGGTATACCTGGCAAGCCGGAGTGGCGCCCCGATCATCCCCGTGGCGATTGAAGGTTCAGAAGGTTTTCCGACGCTTCCTGTCACCGCACGGTGGCGGCAACCCGGTGCGCGGGTCAACGTGGGTAAACCTTTTCGGGTTCGCCCGGCTTTTCGCCGCGCGCGCGGCGATGACCTCAAACAATTGGCGGACGAGGCGATGTTTGTCGTCTCCGCCATGTTACCGCCCGAACGGCGTGGTGCCTATGCGGACCTGTCGCAGGCCACCCAGAACATGATCGAGATGGTGGCATGACCTTCATCGTTGCGCTGTATTTGGAAAGTCGTCCGTACCTCCAATGGCCTGTCGGTTGGGTGGGATGGTTGGGCGCGCTGGTATATTTCTTGGGCCTGGTGGGGATGGCCTGGAAATTGCGGGGATATGGGAAAAAATGGGATGTGCGGGAGTGGGCGATTTTTGCAGGATTATTTTTCGCAGAGTTGATGACGACGATTTTTATCGGGATTCGTCTGCCTTCGGGGCAGGCACTTCCCGCGCCGGGGTCGCTTCAAACTGCCTTGGGGCCGGCATTGATGGTATTCGCGGCGTTGCCCTGGATATTGGCGTCCGGTTTATTGGGGACCCTGGCCTCAATGGGGTTGGCGTTGTTGTCTGGCTTGTTATTGGCGCTATGGGATAGTCATCAAATTTTCACCATGTTTGAATTTGGGGCGATGGGCCTGGTGATGGGGGCGGCAGTCAATCAGTTGTATCGTACGCGATTTTTTCGGATGCTCCGACACCCTTTTGGCGCGGGGCTGGGGATTCTGATCGTTTATCCGGGGTTGTATGTCATGGGTGTCCTTTTGGGCTTAGAGGGTACTCTGCCCACAGTATTGGATTTTGCCCTGACGCATTTAGAATCGGTGCTCCTACGGGTCGCGGTCATGTTGCTGATCGGCGTATTGTTCAGTGAGGTGATCGCCTCCGGGTTACCAACTCTGTGGGGAAAACAAGGCAAGTTAATGCCCTCTCCGGGCGAGACCAGTTTGGAAACCGGGGCGTTTTATATTTTGGGTCCGGCGGTGTTTATCATGGTCGGCATCCTGGGTTGGGTGGGTTGGAACGTGGCGACGCGAGCCGCGCGAGATTTATTGGAAGATCGGATGGTGGGAGCCGCGGAAGTTTCTGCGGAAAATGTCCCCCTGGCCGTTGAAGTGGGACAGAATTTAATTTTGAAGTTAGCGGGTGAGACGCAGGCCACTCAATTAACAGGCGCGCCGTTGACGGAATGGTTACAGGAAAATGTGCAGGCTCTCCCTTATTTTCAGGATTTGATCATGCTGGAAGCGGGAGGAAGTGCGGTAGGGGTTAATGTGTTAGGCTCGGCGATAGCGACGGGGGGCGAATTGACGTTGAAGGAGCAAGCAGGAGTGGCGTTGGCGCTTCAGGGTGTCCCGTTTCAGTTTTATGTCGTTGAGAGCGTTGGTGAACCGAGGATTGCCCATCTGGTGTTTATCGCAAGCGTTTCCGACCCTGGCGAGGGGGTAGGGACCCCGCGTGTTTTGCTGGGGCGGACTGAGTTGGCGAAAAATCCATTCGCTCTGAATATTGTCAGTAGTCTCGATAACGTCAAGGTTTTTGAGGGCGAGGGATTTTTAGTGGATGATCAGGGGCTGATGATTTACCATCCCGATCCGGATCGGGTGATGACCGTGTATAGTGGCCCCTTGGATTCGGCGGATAAGATCATTGATCTGACCAGTCCCACGGGGACGCGTAACCTGACGTATGCCGCCCCCGTGCAAGGGGAACCGTGGACGGTCGTGGTCACTGTCCCCGCGCAGGCGGCGCAACGTTTGGCGCTTCAGATTGCGGCCCCTTTGATCGGTTTGTTAGTGTTGTTAGCCGTGGTGCTCATGACGGTGACGCAGGTGGTGATGCGTTTGGTCACGCGGTCGTTGAAAACGCTGGCGACGGATGCGAATCGGATTGCATCCAACAAAGATGAGTTAGCGACTCCCTTAGAGGTGAGCGGGGTGGATGAAGTCGGGCAAATGCGTCAGGCCTTTGAGCAAATGCGGGTGAGTTTGAAGGCTTATTTGGACGAACGCGAGGAAACTTTGTCGATGACCCAAATTGGCGAGCAACGCCTGTCCGCGATCATCGAGTCCACCCCCGATCCTGTTTTGGTGACCGATGGACACAATCGCCTGTTGTTGGCGAATTCTGTGGCGAAACAAGTGTTTGGGAATGGGAAGGTGTTGGACAAGGGGACCCCGATAGAACTGGTGATTTCTCAGGAAGAGATCGTGGAATTGATGGGCTCGGCAGATGACGAGATTTTAACGCGGGAAATCACATTACCGGATGGGCGGGTGTATGTCGCAAAGGCAAAATCGGTGATCAGTGAAGATAAACAACGGATGGGGCAGGTGTGTGTGTTGCGGGATGTCACCCGTTTTAAAGAATTGGATACGCTGAAGTCCGATTTTGTTGCCAGTGTAAGCCATGACTTACGTTCTCCGCTTACGCTGATGCGTGGATATGCCACGATGGTTCAAATGATGGGGCAGTTAAATGACGAACAGGTCAAGTATCTGCGTCGGATTGAGCACGGGGTGGACCGGATGGGGCATATGGTCAACAATTTGCTCGATTTGGGGCGGATCGAATCCGGTTTATTGAAGCTGGAGTGGGTCCCGATCTTGGATATTGTGCGGACGGTGGTGGGGTCTCTGCAATATCAGGCTGAACAAAAGAAAATTGAATTAGAAGGAAATTATCCCAAAGATGGGATGCCGCTGTTGGAGGTAGATCCTTCTCTTTTAACTCAGGCATTCTCCAATCTCGTCGAAAACGCTTTGAAATATACGGAATCCGGGGGGAAAGTGAGCGTGTTTTTGCAGGTGGAACCACGGGAAGAAAGTATTTTGTTTTCCGTTCAGGATAATGGGATTGGGATTTCATTAGATGATCAATTGCGTTTATTTGAAAAGTTTTATCGGGTTCCGAATAAAAAGGCGCAAGCACAAAGAGGCAGTGGGTTAGGGTTGGCGATTGTAAAATCCATTGTGGAACAGCATAAAGGCCAAATTTGGGTACAGAGCGAATTGGAGAAAGGGAGTACTTTTTACATTCGGTTGCCGATTAAGCAAAAAGTAGGTGAATAGTAGGATAGGATGAAGAAAACTAAAGAATTTCATTCTTAATATATTGGTATAATTCTTTATCTTCAAAATCCCTGTTAAAAGCATGTTGAATTTCTAATAAACCCCCAAAGACTTGGGAAATTGAAGTAAAATTTTGCTCTAAGAATTTTTAGAGAATTTATAACTACTCAGCCTGGGGTGTATGTCTCTCACATAAGATGGATGAGAGAGACACATTCCATATCCACTTTTTTCGGGGAACTCTTTTTCTACGCTTGAGCAGTTACAAAAATTTGAGCAATACTTGATTGGTAGGAGGTAGTAGCTCTGGAAACGCATAGAATTACACAAAGTTTTGCGGCGATGGCGCGCGGTGATGGACAGCATCTTGCCGCGGGTGTTACTTTGGCGAACCGCTACCTGATTCAAGAGATTGTAGGTGTGGGCGGGATGGGTGCAGTTTACCGTGCGCGGGATTTACATTTTCCAAAAATGGTGAAACTGGTTGCTGTGAAGGAAATGGTTAACCAGGCCCGTGATCCGCTCGTCCGAAAAACGATCGTTCAAAATTTCGAGCGGGAGGCCAATGTGCTTGCAACTTTGCATCATCCGGCTATTCCGCGTATTTTTGATTATTTTACGCAGGAAGAACGGTCGTATTTGGTGATGGAATACATTAAGGGGAAAAACCTGGAGCAGTTTATCAATGAACATGAGGGGTTTTTGCCTGAAGAGATGGTGGTGCGTTGGGCGATTGAACTGTGTGATGTGTTGGAGTATATGCACAATCATCAGCCTGATCCGATCATTTTCCGGGATATGAAACCTTCCAACGTGATGCTTAACTCGCATAACAACATTGTTTTGGTTGACTTTGGGATCGCTCGCCCGTTCCAAACTGGCCAACGTGGGACGCAAGTAGGCACCGAGGGATATTCACCTCCCGAACAATATCGGGGCGACGCGACGCCGTTAGCGGATATTTACGCGTTGGGGGCGACGTTACATCATCTGCTCACGAAACGTGATCCTCGCCTGGAAGCTCCATTTTCTTTTGCCGAACGACCTATTCGGAAAATCAATCCGAATATTTCGTTGGAGTTGGAAACCATTGTCAATACTGCATTGAACTATAATCCTGGGGATCGTTTTAAGGATGCTGTTTCGGTCAAAGAAGCGATTATTACGGTTGCCCAAAGGACAGGTGTGATCGGGCGAAATGCTTTGCCATTGCCCACGGTTTCGGTACAAGAAACAGCAGGGGTAAAGCCTTTATGGGTATTTAAATGCGAGGATGAGGTCCGCGGTTCGCCAACATTTTATAAAGGCAACTTGTTTGTAGGGTGTTATGACAATAACCTTTATTGCATTAATGCGACCAATGGTGAATTTGTTTGGAAATTTCCTACAGATGGTGGGATTGTAAGTAAGCCGACGGTGCTGGATGAATCCGTATATTTTGGGTCAGAAGATGGAAAGGTTTATGCGGTCTCCATTCGTTCGGGAAAATCTGTTTGGCAATATGCCACGGAAGGGCCTGTTCGTTCTTCCCCGCGCATTGCACAGAGCCATATTTTTATCGGTTCAGATGATGGGTATTTACATGCGATCAATATGCTGAACTCCCGCCGGGCCTGGAAGATGGAGGCGGGAGGGGCTGTCCGCTCGACTCCATACATCACGAGCGATTTTATCTATTTTGGCACGGAAGAAGGCGATTTTTATTGTTTGGATTTTGGCGGCACAACCAAATGGCGTTTTAAGGCCAAGCGAGCTGTGACCTCTTCTCCGAACCTTCACGGAGGGCTTGTCTTTTTTACTTCCATGGATTGGACGCTTTATGCCTTAGATGCCTCTCAAGGATGGGTGCAATGGCGCTTCCGCATGGGAAAGCCTTCGATTTCTACCCCCGCGCTCGTGGATCGTTTTGTGATTGTTGGGGCCGTAGATGGGTTTATCTACTGTGTGGATGATTCAAATGGAAAAGAAGTTTGGCGTTTTCGCACAGACGGTCAAGTGACAGGATCCCCGGTCATTTATAAAGATTCGGTATACTGTGGTTCAGTCGATGGACAAATGTATTGCCTGGAGTATAAGACGGGGCGTTTACGTTGGAAATTTGGTACCGAAAAACCGATTACAGGAACTCCTGTAATTTATGATGATGTTTTATACTTTGGCTCTAACGATCACCGAGTATATGCTTTACTAACTTAAGTCCCAAAAATTTTGTTGATAAAATGAAGCCTCATTGATGAAATTCTAAACAGGAGATGGGCTTGTGAAAAAGTTTTTACAAAAATTTTTTAGCCAGGAAAAACCCCAACAACCACCAATTGCTGAATTAACTACAGCGCCGTTGAGTGAAGATCAATTAGAACCTGTGACGACGGGTTTGCCAAAATTAGAACCACCTCAACTCATTGTAGGGAGTTCACGTTCTGTGGGGCAACAACGGGAACATAACGAGGATTCGCTTTTTACCTTTACCGCGACACTTGCTGGGAATACTACGGTTATTCCTTTTGGCGTGTATATTATCGCGGATGGTATGGGTGGACATCAATTCGGGGAAGTGGCAAGTGAAGTGGCTGTCAGGGCTATGTCGAAATATCTGATCAATAAGCTCTACCACCCGATTTTTGGCGTTGTTCCTGAGTCTCCGAATGAGTCGTTGCAAGAGATTATGCAACAAGGCGTGTTTGAAGCCCATCAGGCTGTTATTAAACAAGCACCTGGGGGCGGTACCACGTTAACGGCCATTGTCATTTTAGGGAATCGGATGACAATTGCACACGTTGGAGATAGCCGTGCTTATAGTGTTTATTTGGATGGTCGCATGCAGGTATTAACCCGCGATCATTCTCTTGTAAAACGTTTGGAAGAACTTGGGCAAATTACGGCAGAGGAAGCAGAAATTCATCCTCAAAGAAATGTTTTATACCGTGCTTTGGGCCAACCCGAACCTTTTGAGCCAGATGTAACGACTGCCCCATTACCGCAACCAGGTTATGTGTTGATTTGTTCGGATGGGTTATGGGGGTTAGTATCAGATGCAGAGATGTTTCGTCTGATTGCCGCCGCGCCCAGTCCTCATCGGGCTTGCCAGGGTTTAATTGATGCCGCCAATGCCGCAGGTGGTACAGATAACATCACAGCCGTTTTAGTTCGGATGCCAGACTGATCCCATTGAATGATTGAGACAGGTGTATGTCGGAATACTCAGACAATTTTTATGCCCGCCTAGGCATTCCCTTTGATGCTACTCGCGACGAAGTGCGGAATGCCTATCATGATGCCGCACGGCGTCTTCACCCAGATGCAAATCCCACCCCTGGGGCCGTGGAACAATTTTTGCGCATCCAAGAAGCGTATGAGACACTGAGTGAAGCCCAAAAACGTAAGGATTATGACTCCTCCTTGCCCTCGATTGACACATCATTAGGGCTTTCTATGGAGACCGTTTATAGCCGAAGAGAGGTCATTCTTTCCCCCGACCCACAGCTTTTGTATGTCATGATGGAAGTGATTCCGATTCCTACGAATCAGGAAGTGACGATTCCACTAAATTTATGTATTGTGATTGATCGTTCGACCTCGATGCAGGGCGAGCGTATGGACATTGTAAAGACGACCGCCAAGAACCTTGTCCGGCAATTACGCCCGGTGGATTACCTTTCAATTGTCGCGTACAGTGATCGGGCGGAAGTAATTGTTCCTGCGACGCGAATTTCAAATGGAACAGAAAGAATTGAGTCCCAGATCAGCCTTCTCCAGACAGGTGGGGGAACAGAGATTTTCCGAGGGTTGGAAGCAGGTTTTGAAGAGATCACACGTTTTATTCGCCCCAATTTTGTCAACCATATGATCTTGATTACAGATGGTCATACCTACGGCGATGAAGCTGAATGTTTAAGTCTGGCTCAAAAAGCGCATGAGGCAGGCATTACCATCAGTGGCTTGGGCATTGGACACGAATGGAACGATAAATTTTTGGATAACCTGACCAGTAAAACGGGAGGAAATAGTACTTATGTCGCTGATCCCAGGGATATAAAAAGATTTATAGAGTTAAAATTCAAGGGGTTAAATCAAATTTTCGCGGAAAATACAACTTTATCTCTGCGTTTATCTCCAGCCGTTGAAATCCATTATGCGTTTCGCTTAAGCCCAGAACCTGCGAAATTACCCATGACCATGCCTTTGAACTTAGGCAATATCCAAAACGATGCTGGGCTTACCATTGTATTTGAATTATTTGTGAAGAAGGTTCCGGCCCAGTCTTCCATGATCTTAATGGATGGAACCCTGCGCTATGAAATTCCTTCGCGCGTGATTCCAACGATTCGTACCCCTATTTCTATTTCGCGCCCCGTTGCAAAAGCTGACATCCCTCAAAAGCCCCCCCCGCAAAAGATTGTTCAAGCCATGTCGCGTTTAACCCTCTATCGCATGCAAGAACAAGCGAAGCAGGACTTAGAAGCTGGTAATATCGAACAAGCAACACGCCGCCTACGGTTTTTGGCAACCCACCTCTTGGCCCAAGGAGAATCTTCTTTGGCGACAACCGTCTTGGGAGAAGCTGGACGTATTGAACGGAATAGTTCGTTGAGCGATGAAGGCGAAAAGAGGATAAAATATGGTACTCGTGCATTACTACTCCCTCCGGGCACAGGAGTCAAACTCTAATGATTGAATGTCCTAATTGTAAAAACAAAGAATATCCAGGGGCATTATTTTGTGGTCAATGTGGTACCCAGCTCGCCAAAGGTAATGACGCGACCAAATCGTTACTTCGTGATACGGGTAATATTCTTTTTGACTCGGCCGTAATTCGTAATCTCAAAGATTTACCCTCTACCGTTACGGTCGAAGAAGCTACTCTTACCCTGCATATTTTAGATACGGGTCAATTTTTACCGTTGGTGGGACAGGAGACTTTTACGTTGGGACGCCTCAGCCAAGGCCCCTCGCAAGGTCCTGATATTGATTTGACGGATTACAATGCCTATATGCAAGGAGTTTCCCGCGTCCATGCTTCGATCAGCGTTGAAAAAGGACGCGTCTCGCTTACAGATTTAGGCTCGGTCAACGGCACACGCGTCAATGGGACGCGTCTCGAACCTCATGTCGCGCGCCCCTTGCAAAATGGTGATATCGTCATCCTTGGAAAATTGAAAATTCAAACGATTATTCGTTATTAACGTTCCATCCCTTTTTCTATTCACCATAGATATGCGTTCTGTACCCGTACTTAGGGGAAAGTTCCCTATCTCACCTATTTACAATGTCTGACGCCGAACGCGATAGCATAGGAAAATACAGGCTGATCGAGAAGATCGGCAGAGGGGCCATGGCGGAAGTCTATAAGGCCCATCATCCCACGTTAGATCGATACGTTGCAATTAAAATATTGCACTCTTTCCTCTCTGAAAAGACGGATATCCTTAATCGTTTTCAAAGAGAAGCCAAACACATCGCCTCCTTATCCCATCCCAACATTGTCCAGGTGTATGATTTTGACACCTTTGGGGTTCTTTATTACATGGTGATGGAGTTAATTGATGGCGCAACACTAAAAAACCTCATCAAAGATTACCAAACCGAAGGCCAACTCATCCCTTTTAAGGAGAGCGTCCGTATTATTACAGACGTGGCGAAGGCTCTGGCTTACGCCCACAGCCGAGGCGTGGTTCACCGCGATATTAAACCTGCCAACATCATGATAGATAAATCCAACCGGGTTGTCTTGACAGATTTTGGCCTGGCAAAAATTACAAGTGGCCCTCAATTTACCACTACCGGAGCCTTAGTGGGCACCCCCGCCTACATGTCCCCAGAACAAGGCATCGGTCAACCCGGAGATTTCCGCTCCGATCTGTATTCTCTTGGTTCGGTCTTTTACCAGATGGTCACCGGCCGCTTCCCCTTCATCGCAGAAACCCCCATCGCTACCGTTTTCAAACACATTAATGCCCCCCTTCCCTGGCCCCGCACAATAAATCCTGATATTCCCGAAGAACTGGAAGGGATACTCGTCAAACTGCTCGAAAAAAATCCAACAGATCGGTATCAGTCCGCAGACGAATTGGTCGAAGATCTTGTCAGGCTCCAGAAAAATTTAGACGAAGACACCCGCCCCGAACCGGTTCAAGTCACCAGCCACCTTCATTCTTCCGTCATGAAAGGGATGGCGGTAGCTCTGCACGTCATCGAAACCGGCCAAATTCTGGCCCTGGAAAATGGTCGTGAATTTACCCTCGGCAGACTGGATGGCGCGGCCCGTCCAGACCTGGACCTTTCCCCCTACAACGGCCTCAAGCAAGGGGTTTCCCGCCTTCATGCCTCCGTTCATATTGACAATGACCAAAAAGTTACCCTTGTTGACTTAGGTTCTACCAATGGGTCTTGGGTCAATGGAATAAAAGTAGAACCTCATATCCCCGTTATCCTCAATAATGGAGACATCATTGCGCTTGGCAAATTGATCCTGCAAGCCCTTATCCGCTAACTCCAAGGAGCATCCATGGCCATTTCTATCATCATTCACATCAATGACACAGATCCCATTCTCTGTGAAGTCGAAGCCATTCCCGCACCAAACGACCAAACGATTACCGTTACGGGGGCGCGACGGGTCGATGGGAAAGACCTCCACTATGTCTCGGTCGGCGTGACGACCATTATTTTCCCCGTTCATCGCATCGCCTTTATCGAAATATTACCGCGCGACGAAGAAGATCAAATCATCGGCTTTGTCCGGGAATAAAGAATGTCTAACGACAGTCAATTTCTAAATCGCCGTATTTTAATTGTGGAAGACGAGAGGCGGATGGCACGGTTCATTCGCCTCAATCTGGAACATGATGGCTTTCAGGTCGTGGAAGCCGTCACAGGTCAGCAGGCCATACAACAACTGCGCGATGCCTTCCCCGACCTCATCCTGCTCGATGTCATGCTCCCCGACCTCGACGGCTTCCACGTCCTCCAAACCGTCCGGGAAATCAGCGACGTGCCCGTGATTATGCTCACCGCCAAAGGGGAAGAGGAAGATCGGGTGCGCGGTCTCGAACTGGGTGCGGACGATTATGTCACCAAACCCTTCAGCCCGCGGGAATTGGTAAGCCGTGTCCGAGCCGTTCTTCGTCGGGCAGAGGCGATCAAACCGGGCTCCCGTACCCTGATCGAGGTGGATGAACATCTCAAGATTGATTTCGACCGCCGCCGCGTTTGGGTGGATGGCGAACTCGTTAGCCTCCGCCCCACGGAATACCGCCTCCTCTATCACCTCGTGCAAAATGCAGGCCTCGTCCTCACCCACGACCAGATTCTTATCAAAGTCTGGGGCTACGAATACCGCGACGAACCCCACTACGTCCGCCTGTACGTCAACTACCTTCGCAAAAAAATCGAAAAAGACCCCGCCAACCCCAAATACATCCTCACCGAACGCAGTATTGGCTATCGCTTCATCGATTATCAACGCGAACGGCTCACATAACCCCCTCCCACATGACCTCGCACTCGTCTCCAACGGATGACCGTGTCCAGACATGGCTCACCCTCCTCCAGGGACACGGCTACCGTCTCACGACCCCGCGGCGCGCCGTTGTTGAAACCATCGCCGCCAGCGACCGCTCCCTCAGCCCCGCAGACGTGTACGACCTCGCCCGTGCCGAATGTGCCTCCCTCGGCCTCGTCACCGTGTACCGCACTCTCGAAAAACTCGAAGAATTAGGCGCCATTCAACGGGTTCACCACACCCACGGCTGTCAGGCTTTTGTCGCCCAAGTTCCCGGCCACAACCACCTCCTCCTCTGCCAACAGTGTGGCCGCGTCGAATACTTCACCGGTGACGAACTCGAACCCCTCATGACCAACGTCGCCCGCAACAGCGGCTACGAAATCCGCGAACACTGGCTCCAACTCTTCGGCCTCTGCCCGTCCTGCCGAACCTAACCCTATTGTTGTTTGTAGTGCGGCACGAAGGCTTTGCGAAGTGCCGCCTAAGGCATCACAAACACCCCCATTTCCTCCCCCTCCCACCCCCATTCCACCCCCAAACCGAATATCACCGCCTCATCCTCGGCGGTGAGCCAATCCCGT
>WBZL01001838.1_pt1 | contig 21405 bp, 19 predicted proteins | sample 5204291 | NCBI WGS metagenome assembly WBZL01 (sample SAMN12344345, study PRJNA552823) | activated sludge metagenome | biome: Activated sludge suspended growth; feature: Nitrification reactor; material: Wastewater; isolation source: activated sludge from nitrification reactor of wastewater...
CGGGTCTCTGCCGATGACACCCGCCTGTTCATCCACATCACCGATCAGGGCGGGGGAGTCTCCATCCCCGAATCTACCACCCCCGATCTCGATGCCAAACTGGCCGGGGAACAATCCCCGCGCGGGTGGGGCCTGTTCCTGATCAAAAATATGGTGGATGAGATGAATGTGACTCAGGATGGGGAGACGCATACGATTGAGTTGGTGGTGAAGCGTGATGCGTGATGCGTGAAATGTAACTCACGAATCAGGCATCGCTTAGATTGCAGGTCAAGAATTACCAAGGAGAATCCCTTATGAACGAAACTTTAACCGTCATTGTGCGCCGCGAAAATGGCAACGCGGTCTTGGATTTGACGGGCGAAATTAACGCCTCTGCCGAAAAAAACCTCACTGCCGCGTATGCCGAGGCGGAAAGTGGGCAACCGGACTCTGTGGTGTTGAACTTTAAGGATGTGGTTTACATCAACAGCACCGGGATTGCCCTCATCGTGGGTCTGTTGGCAAAAGCCCGCGTTTCCAAACGCCCGTTGGTTGCGGCAAATCTCACTGAGCACTACCGCGAGATTTTTACGATTACGCGCCTGTCGGATTTCATCACGATTCGGTAATCGGTGATTGGTTGATTAGTTGATCAGTGTCCTGATTTTCAGTGTGGATTTCCGATTGGTCTGATGGCTGATCGTCTGAAATGATTATCTCTCCAGGATGGATGTTTGCCCCAGGTTCGTCGGCTCCATACTTTCGGCGTTTGAGATAGGCAATGTATCCATTCAAAAGTCGAAAAACCGAATCAGCCATATCACGGGCCTCTTGATACAACTTTGGCGAGATGTAACCCAAATCTTTGGCATCCAAGAGATGGTTGATTGTTTCGGCAAGTGAGCCGCGAGCGTTGTAGCAAAAACGAACATTGTCCAGAAAATAAAACCGGCCATGTCCTTCAGCAATATTTGCTCCAACACTTTTGGATGACCTGCGGATTTGAGAGACCAAATCCCACTTTTCTTCAACCGGCAATTTCGGCACAATTTCCCGATGAATAAAAAGCATCAATTCCCGTGCCTTTTTCCAGACATCCAGACTTTCAAAACTTCGATGATCCATTTCTACCTCCGAGTGGTTTTGTAAAATTTCCATCCAATCTATCAGCCCACCAACTACCTGTCAACCACCGATCAACCAATCAACCGATCACCGATCAACCATGCTCAACACCACCCTCATCAACCGCTACCAAATCATCCGTGAACTAGGCAGTGGGGGCATGGGCACCGTTTACCTCGCCCTCGACACCTACCTCGAACGCGAAGTAGCTGTCAAAATGCTCGATCACCATAAATTCGGGACAGAAGGGCGGGGGATGCTCATGCACGAGGCCCGTGCCACGGCCCGCCTCAGCCACCCGAACGTGGTGATGGTCTTCGACGTGGGCGAACTCGACCGGACACCGTTTATCGTGATGGAGTACGTGCCCGGTCATACGCTGGCAGAAGAAAAACCCCACCGCTTGAACGAGATCGTCCGCCTGACCCGGCAGGTGTGCGCCGCACTGACCCACGCCCACGCGAAGGGGTTGATCCACCGGGATGTAAAACCAGGCAATGTGCTGGTCTCGCCGGAGGGGGTCGCGAAACTGATGGATTTTGGCCTCGCGCGGGCGACCAACGCCCGCGTGGAACCGGAAGGCTCGTTCACGGGCACGGTGTCCTACGTCGCGCCGGAGCAGGCGATGGGCGAGGAAGTGGACCCCCGCGCGGACCTGTATGCCCTCGGGGTGATGATGTACGAGTTGTTCACCGGGCAATTGCCGTTTTCCGGCACTTCGATGCAGATCATCATCAAACACATCCAGGAGATGCCGCCCTCGCCCAAATCGCTCAACCCCGATCTGCCCTCCGCTCTCGATGAGTTGATCATGCACCTGCTCCAAAAGAATCCCGCTGACCGGCCTGATTCTGCCGAAAGCGTGGGGCATTTGCTCGGCATTTTGGGCGACCTGTACCGGATGGCGTTTGTACACTGAGCGAAAAAAACTCGATTTTTGGTAACGGTTTTCGTAACGTTTTCGGGACGCACATTTCGTAAACTTCAGATGTAACTGCTCAGAGAGATGAAACTTCCCTTTTTTCGGGCTAATCTCTCCTCAGGCTGATAGTTACCTTCAGATGATAACTAACCAATGTTAAATAGGAGCGAGCTATGACAAACAACAAATTGATCACCACCATCCGCAAAGCCAATGCCACCAGCATTATTGACATTCAAGGGGAAGTAACGGGCTTCTCTGAAAACACTTTGATGGATGCGTACACTCAGGCGTCGAACGGCAACGCAAAGGCCATTCTCCTGAACTTCAGCCAGTTGGAATATCTGAACAGTTCCGGCATTGGGCTGATCGTCACCCTGCTCATCCGCACGCAACGCCAAAAACAAAAGTTGATGGCCTGTGGCCTGACCGAGCACTACCAGGAAATCTTCAAGCTGACTCGGTTAAACGAGGCGATTGGGATTTTCGGAACTGAAGCGGAAGCGTTGGCGGCGGTTTAGTAAACAGTGTTCAGTGTTCAGTATTCAGTGTTCGGCATTTGACTGACAACTGAATACTGACGACTGAAAACTGATACCTGATACTAGGAGAATCCAAATGACGACTCAAACCCCTCCCCCTTCCACCGGCTGGGCCAAACCGGTAGATAAACTCAAAGTTGGTGATATTTCGAAAGATGCGATTAACCTGAATGTTGAAGGCAAGCAGTTATCCGGCCTGACGCACGGGTTCGGGCAACTGTGGCAAAAGACGTACCGCGTCCGTTTGAGCGGCGCGGACGCCGTCTGCACCCCCGATTATGTGATCAAAGAATGGAAAGCCCGTTTCCCCACCTTTTGGCCGAAAGGCAACAATTTGTACGTGCCCCTGACCGGCATCCAACCCGGCGAAGTCGGCGTGATCAACCTGACCGCCCCCGGCGGGATGAAACTCTCGACCGGGATCATGGTCATCTACGCGGATGACACCTCGTTCGCCTTCATGACCCCCGAAGGTCACATGTTCGCCGGGATGATCACGTTTAGTGCCTACGAAGAGGAAGGGACCACGATGGTGCAAATCCAGGTCTTGATCCGGGCGAACGACCCCCTATTTGAATTGGGCTGTCGGCTTGGCGTTGTGCATAAGGCCGAAGATACCTTTTGGTTGGACACACTCCGCAATCTGGCGAACCATTTTTGTGTCAACGCTCCAAATCCCACCCAATCCACCTCGCTCATTGACCCGCGGATGCAATGGAAAGAGTGGCGCAACATCTGGCACAATGCCGGGATTCGGACGGGGTTGTATATGCCGGTGGCGGTGGTGAAAAGAGTGTTGGGGAGACGGTGAACGGCGAAGCTTAACGGTTGATTTGTAGAAACCGCACCGCGAAACATGACTTTGTGGTGCGGTTCTCGTTATGGGCAAACTGGCATGAAAGTTGTTGATTTTCGTTCGACATCCAAACGCCAAAGCGGGGGCAGGCTGTGGGCCACTCGCGTGATATGGATCATCCTGCTCATCCTGACAGTTTGGAAAATCACGCTGGGGCTGCCACTTTACTATACTGAAGTCAGTACCATTTGCACAGATGCAGAAAAAATATGTAGCCAGGGCATTTCCCTAACTCCCCGACAAGTAGAGGCCTTAGAATCAGCAGGCCTATCGCTCAACGAATATGCAAAATTAGATCTGGTCTGGAAAATCGTTACTACGGTAATCTGGGCTGGAGTGGGGATTTTCATTTTCCTCTTACGACCCAATGATCGCATCGCTTGGATCGCATCCGCGATGATGGTTGTATTCAACTCCGCCGGATACGAAACCCAAATCCGGCTGGTGTATCCCGCATTGGGAGTAGCTGCTGAATTCATCTTCAATCTGGGAAATGTCCTGTTATTTCTTTTTATTGGCTTATTTCCGAACGGAAGGTTTTCTCCCAGGTGGATGCGTTGGTATTGGTCGGGAATGATCCTGATAAGTTTTTTGCCCCTAGGAGAATGGATTCAACAAACAAACCTTTACAATGCCATCATTTTAATTTTTTGGGTCTCCTTCCTGATTTTAGGCCCGTATTCGCAGATTTACAAATACCGGAATGAGTCGACTAACGCTGAACGACTACAGACCCGGTGGATCATTCTGGGCTTTGCTGTGTTTGCGGGGGCCGTGTTGGTTGGATTCACATTGATTACGATGTTCCAAGAAGTTAGTCTGGGGCGAATCATTTACCAAACGTTCGTATTTGACCTCGCAGGACTGTTAATCCCGTTGAGCATCGGGATATCTATCCTTCACTACCGGTTATGGGATATTGATGTTGTCATCCGGCGAACCCTACAATACTCACTTCTGACAGGGTTGCTGGCCTTAAGCTACTTGGGTGGGGTAGTCGTGCTTCAGAGTTTTCTCAGCCCCATCACTGGTTCTGAGAACCACCCACTCATCACCGTCATCACCACCCTCGGCATCGCCGCCCTCTTCAACCCGCTCCGCATCCGCGTGCAGAATTTCATTGACCGCCGATTTTACCGCAAAAAATACAACGCCGAGCAGGCCCTTGCCCAGTTCGCTGCCGTCACGCGGGATGAGGTAGACATGGATAGGCTGACTGCCGCGTTGTTGAGAGTCGTAGAGGAGACGGTACAACCAGAACAGGTCAGTTTGTGGCTCAGACTATCAGAAAAACCCAGGCCAAACCGGCCATTTGTGGGCGGCGAGGGAGCATCAACTGTCGCTGAAGCTTCGCGGGGCGATAGATGATTTCGCTTCCCAACCCCCGGCTTAATGATCAATGGCTCGCGTTCGCTCGTGTGATTTGGATAGTTCTCATCACCTTACGAATCGGGTTGTTCGTTTTTGGTACAGCCGAGTATTTTCACGAGTTGGATACCCTCTGTCTCAAAACCAGGCTGGAATGTCATGATCGCCTCCTGATAACACCTGACGATTACGATCAATTAAAAGTTGATGGTCTGACCCTACGGGATTGGGCAGTATGGAACATCGCCTACCGTGTGCTAATTGCTCTGACATTTTGTGCAGTTGGTTTTCTGATTGCGATTCGTAAACACACCGAGTGGAATGGTCTGTTCTTTTCATTCTTTCTGATCGCCGTTGGCACATTGGGAGGAGACCAGCCTGCACTGTTAGCCCGGTACCCAACCCTCATCCCGACCTCCAATGCTCTCAGTTTACTGGCATTTATTTCCTTTGCGCTTTTTTTTGCCGTCTTTCCCAGTGGACGGGTCGTTCCGCGCCTGTTTTGGATTCCAATTGGTTTATGGAGTCTCTTTTTCTTTGTAAATATATTTTTTGACTGGCCCCCGCGCTCAAGTCCTCTGGCAGGAAATCTGGCGGGGATCGTTTGGACTTTCATGTTCATCGGCGGCACACTGGCGCAAATTTTTCGTTACCAACGCGTGTCAAATGAACTGGAACGTTTACAAACCAAATGGCTGATCTTGGGGGTTTCCGTTCTCGTTATCTACACATTGATCGTACAACTCTCCCCATTGAACCAATGGATTGGGCCAAATGTCCAGATCTATTCGCGCCTCAGCCTGGTAGTACTCACCCTCTCCAACTTGAGTCTAACGATCATTCCTAACACGATTGGGATTGCTATCTTACGGTATCGGCTGTTTGACATTGACCTTGTCATCCGCCGGACCTTGCAATATACAACACTGACAGGACTGCTGGTCCTCTCCTACGCCGGCGGGATTGTTGTTCTTCAAAGCATTCTTAGCCCGATTACAGGGTTGGAAAACCATCCTCTCATCACGGTCATCACCACCCTCGGCATCGCTGCCCTCTTCAATCCCCTCCGCATCCGCGTCCAGGATTTCATCGACCGTCGCTTTTACCGAAAAAAATACAACGCGGAGCAAACCCTGGCACAGTTTGCCGCTGTCACGCGGGATGAGGTGGATATAGAGAAGTTGACTGCCGCGCTGGTGGAGGTAGTGGAGGAAACCATGCAGCCGGTAAAGGTTAGTTTATGGCTTAAAAAGACCCCGGGGAATCGAATGTCAAAGAAGGAAGAAACATGAAAGTGAGATTTTTCAAAACGAAAGAGTTAGATGCCAATACACGACTTGCCATTGTTAATCTCTGTGTTGCGGCGCATCAGGAAGAAGATTTTAAGAATCTTTTCTCCTATGTCTCGTCAGGCGGTTTGCATTTTCTTGGTTTTGAAGGCGAGCAACTAGTCAGCCACGCGATGGTGACAACCCGGTGGCTTCAACCCGAAGGACAGCCCCTCTTAAAAACGGCTTACGTAGACGCTGTCGCGACCTTGCCCACCGCTCAAGGGCGTGGACACGGCAGTGCGCTGATGCGTCGCCTGGCAAGCAGAATTGATGGAGCATACGTGCTTGGGTGTTTGGAAACGGAACGCGTCGGGCTTTTCGAGCGGGTGGGTTGGGAGCTGTGGCGCGGGCCGCTGGCGGGCCGAAGCGAGCAGGGGCTGATTCCGACACCTGAACAGCAGGGAATTATGGTGCTTCGGCTGTCGCAGATGCCAGTGCTCAATCTGGATTCGTTATTAACCATTGAAGATCAAGGTGTTCGATTTTGGTAGTGAACGAGGACTTGCCAACCACAAAACTGTGTAACGCGCTTCGTAACGTTTAGGAGACGGTCGAAGAATATACTAAAAGTAACTACCGAGAGTAGAAAGCTCCGAAAAAAAGGATGAAAGGGGGGATGTACATCCCCCCTTTCATCCTTTTTTTTGGGTAACCTTTTGTTTTCAAAGGAACCTACGATGACAACGTTACCAAAATCTAAAACTGTAGGAGATCGGGCCGTAGATGGGCTGCTCGCCGGGCTGGCCGGCGGGACTGCCATGGCCGTGTACCTGATCCTGGCCGGGTTGCTGGCTGGGACGGGAGCCGGAGAAGTGTTAAGCCGTTTTGGGCCACAATCCGTTAACCCTGTCCAGGGCGCGCTGACCCATTTGGCGGTCTCAGGCATTTATGGTGCCTTGTTCGGGACGGTGGCAGGCTCGAGAGACGGACGCGTTCCCATTTGGGTACGTGGGTCAATCTATGGAATCGTACTTTTTTTGCTTGCCCACTACGTTTTGCTGCCAGGTTCCGTGACACCGCTGGCAGAGATGCCGGTGAATCATTTTTTTATGGCGCATGTTGTGTATGGTCTGGCACTCGGGATTGTTATCTCCATAAGCCAGGAACGTTGAATAATCCTTGTGGATTAAGGAGCTAATCCAATGGGTAAAATCAATCGATGGATCCGGAAAATACATCGCTGGCTGGTTGCGCCGTTTTTAATCGCAATCCTTTGCCTACTGATCGGCTCAGCAACAGGTGGCGAAACGTTCACGCTACCTGTCTGGTTGAACATCCTGGCAATCGGGTCACTAATCGCATTATTGCTGACCGGCCTGTATATGTTTGCCCAGCATTACTGGGCGAAGTGGCGACGCGCCAGGCAAGCATGAACAGTATATCTGAACCCACTGCCCTGGCTTTTTTCTTACAAGCCGCCGCGTTCATCAGCCCCTGGCCGCTGATTTATATTGCTTACAGATATGTGCGCGCCCCTGTAAGGCATGCATACATTAAGCAGTCCTTCTTTTTGCTGGATGTCCCTCAAGCTGAGGAGGCAGAGCAACTAAACTCGTTCCGGTTGCAATACTATTTGTGGCCACTCATCTCCCTATGTTTGGTGACTTTTATGTTGTTTGCCTGGACGCATCCTTACATTGTCACCCGCGGCTTTACAGCAGGACTTTGGGAAGAGATCGCGACGTTATATACAACAGATGTAACCGTCCCGAAAGCGATACTCAATGGCCGTTATGTCTTTTTTGCTTTTTTGGGGGCCTGGCTGTACTCATTCCTTCTGCTTTCTCGCCGCTTTCTGGATTATGACCTCACGCCTGGTGCAATCTTCTTTGCAACCATTCGAAACGTCATGGCCTATTTCATAGGCATTTTGGTTGGAGCAGGCGTCGCAGTTTACGCAAGCGCGGCGAGAGTAGCCTTTGACGTCAATCTTGTCACCGTTTACATCGTCGTCTTTTTCATTGGCTTTTTTCCTGAACAGGGCATCAATTGGATTGTGACAGTCGCAAATCGGGCATTGAGACAGCGAAAAGGCCTTGTCAAAGAGATACCATTGTCTGATGTGGAGGGTATCAGCATCTGGCATCAGGGCCGCCTCCGGCAGGAAGGGATTGAAAACGCCCAAAACCTCGCGACAGCAGATATTCCCTCGCTGATTAGCAGTACCTCGTTTACCATCAACCAAATTGCAGACTGGATAGATCAGGCTATTTTATTGGTCGTTGCCCACGCGACACAGTTTGAGGCATTGGAACGGGTGGGGTTGCGCTGCGCTACGGATTTTCTCACCGCGGCTGAAAATGAGGAGCGTCTCGAACAGCTTACCAGCGCCAGCGGTTTGGATAAGAATGGGCTGCGGATGTTGTATCTCTCCTTGAGTTCATCCCCGAATCTCAACCTCGTCGCGCGGTTTCGATGGCAGGCGAGCCTGGATGCCGCAAAACGCCAACAGGCCGCCGAGCTTTCTGCTCAATTTACAGGAACTATGGGGCCTGTTGGGGTTTAAGAATGCGCGCAAATCTACCATCCGTAACACACACTCAACTTTCGTGGCTCACTCTGGCGCGCTGGCTGGTCATAGCATATGCCTTGGCCATGTTGGTGCGGCTACTCGTCGGCCTTGCCTTGTTTTCCCAATATGCAACGTCTCACCTGGATTCGCCAATCAACACCCCAAATGCCGAGTGGAATCCCGAAGAGACGCTAGCTGCACTCAACGAATTAGGATTGCCAGCCACAACAATGGCATGGGTAAATCTGGGAAGTGGTCTCCTTATCTTTCCCGCCGCCTATTTGGTTCTTTTCCTTCTGATCTGGCGCGGAAAAACTAGTTGGTTCAGGGTGTATGTGGCTTTTGTCTGCGCCACCTTAGCGGCTTTAGGAGAAACATTTGAGCCGCTCATTGCCTTGTTTCCAGTAATGGCGACATTGTCCGAAATCTTAGGGGCTATCGGCTGGCAGTTCTTTTTTATCCTCTTTTATTTTTTCCCAAATGGGCAGCCTGTACCCAGATGGTCAAGATGGCTTGTTTCATTTTGGGGCGGCCTCATTGTATTGGAGGTAGTCCTCCAACTTTTGACTGGAACTGGTCTGGCTGGCACTCCGTACGTTCAGGTCATCAACTGGTTGTTAACCGGTATAGTGTTTACTGCTATCGGGAGCCAGATTTATCGCTATTTCTGGCACTCTGACGTTATTCAACGACAGCAAATCAAGTTAGTGGTGTATGCCTTGGCCCTGATGTTTATTATTATTGGTGGTTTGGTGATCCCATTTGCAATTCGTCCACCAGATTCGGCAAAGCTGGGACAGGATTTGATTGTCGCAATGATCCAGTTGTTTATTTTTCGCTTGTCATTTGGGGTAGTCTTTCTATCAATAGGGATTGCCATTCTTCGCTATCGGCTGTTTGACATTGACATCATCATCCGCCGCACGCTGCAATACACCATCCTGACAGGGCTTCTGGTTCTCTCCTATTGGGGAGGAATCGTGGTTCTTCAAGGCCTTCTTAGCCCACTTACGGGATTAGAAAACCACCCCCTTGTTACCGTCATCACCACGCTTGGCATCGCCGCGCTGTTCAACCCGCTCCGTATCCGCGTCCAGGATTTTATTGATAGGCGTTTTTACCGCAAAAAATACAATGCCGAGCAGGCCCTCGCCCAATTTTCTGATCTCGTGCGGGATGAGGTGGATATGGATAAGCTTACTGCCGCGCTGATGCAAGTGATTCAGGAGACGATGCAGCCGGAAAGCGTGAGGCTGTGGTTAAAATCCACCCCTCGCAAATCAAAATACGGAGGCTAACATGTCCTATAAAGCCCTATTTTTCAACATCCCTGGGCACGGTCACATCAACCCATCCCTGCCCCTCGTTGCCGAATTGTCCCGCCGCGGCCACCAAATCGCATACTTCACCACCGAGGGTTACCGCGCTAAAGTGGAGGCAGCTGGGGCAAAAGTACATATTTACCCCACGATCCAAGATGACTACTTCGACGCCCGCGGGTTGGAAGGCAGTCACCCGCAACGCGTGGCCTGCGCCTTGCTGGGAACCACCGAAGAAATCCTGCCAGCCTTGCTAGAAACTGCTCGCGCCGCCCGACCCGCCTACATTCTGCACGATTGCATGTGCCCGTGGGGGTATTGGGTTGCCCGTGTACTAAAACTCCCCAGCGTGGCCTCGTTTTCCCTCATGCCCCCTATCCTGCGTGCATTTTTAAACAAATCCACCCTTCCTTATATGTTCCCGATGATATTTCGGGATTTTCGCAAAGGACTTGAAGCCAACCGCCGCTCCCAGGCCTTAGGGAAGCAATACAACGTACCTCCCCTTGGTCAAAACAATCTCCTCAACGCAGAAGGCGATCTTTCCATTTCTTACACATCCGCCGAATTTCAACCCTTTGCTGAAGACGCCCCCCCATCCTTTCGCTTCGTAGGGCGCACCCTGGAAGAAGAGCCGGACGTTGACCCCAGCTTGTTTGAACGTGTGCGTGGCAGACCGTTGGTGTACATTTCGATGGGCACGCTTAACAACAAAAATCGGGAAGTGATTGAATTGTTCATCCAAGCCTTTACAAATCGAGATGAATTCATCATGCTGACCACCGGAAAAAGGTTCACCCCGGAATCCTTTGGCCCCCTCCCGGAAAATATCGCCATCTCCCCCTGGCTTCCGCAAATCGCCGTGGTAAAACGCGCCGCACTCTTCATCTCCCACGGCGGGCTAAACAGCATCCACGATGGGCTATACTTTGGCGTCCCCCTCCTGCTCTGCCCGCAACAAGCAGAACAAACCCTCAACGCCCATCGGGTGGTTGAACTCGGCGCGGGATTGATGCTCCGCCCCAAACAATTGAGCCTGGAAAATTTACGCCAGGCCGCCACCCTCCTCTTGACCCAGGCACAGTTCCAACAGAACGCCCAAAAAATCGGCGAAACCTTCCGCGCCGCGGGCGGCATGAAAAAAGCTGTGGACGAAATTGAAGCCCTGTTGAATAAAACCATTCCATGACAGATTACGACGCCCTCATCATCGGCTCTGGCCCCAACGGCCTCTCCGCCGCTATCCAGTTAGCCCAGGCCGGGCTTTCCGTCCTCGTCCTCGAAGGGCACGAAACCATCGGCGGGGGCACGCGCTCATACGAGCTAACAAATCCTGGCTACACGCACGACATCTGTTCCGCCATTCACCCGCTCGGGTTGGCCTCTCCCTTTTTACGGTCCCTGCCCCTTCACGAACATGGCCTGGAATGGGTACATCCCGACGTGCCTTTCGCCCACGCCCTTGACTCCGGCGCCCCCATTCTCATCCACCAAGATTTAAACGCCACTGCAGAAGCCCTCGGTCACGATGGCCGCGCCTGGAAAAAGCTCTTCGCCCCCTTCGTAGACAACTGGCAGGCGTTGATGGATGATTTCCTGGGACCCCTCCCCCTCCCGCCCAAACACCCGATCCTGATGGCCCGCTTCGGCCTGACCGCGCTCCAATCCGCGACCGGGCTAGCGCGGCGTACCTTTCGCGGGGCACGTGCCCGCGCGGCATTCGGCGGGATGGCCGCGCACAGCATGATGCCGCTCGAATGGCTCACCCTCGGCGGGTTCGGGATGATGCTCGGCGTCCTCGCCCACGCGGTCGGTTGGCCAATGGCGCGGGGCGGGTCTCAGCAGATTGCCAACGCCATGGCCGCGTATTTCCAAGCTTTGGGGGGGAAAATCCTCACCAGCACGAAAGTGACCGCCCTCGATCAACTTCCGCCCACAAAAGCGATCCTGTTCGACACCAGCCCGCGCGGGGTCCTGTCCATCGCCGGAGATCATCTGGCCCCAAGCTATGCCCGTCAACTGCAAAAGTACCGCTACGGCACAGGCGTCTGCAAAGTGGACTGGGCACTGTCCGAGCCGATCCCGTGGAAAGCCCGGGAGTTTGCGAAAGCGGCCACCGTGCATCTCGGCGGATCGTTGGAGGAGATGGCGATTTCCGAACGGATGATTTGGGAGGGGAGATTTTCCGAAAACCCATACGTTTTGCTCGTCCAACACAGCCTGTTCGACCCCACCCGTGCCCCCGCGGGGAAACACACCGCCTGGGCCTATTGCCACACCCCGCACGGGTCCGCGGAAGATGTATCGGGGCTGATCGAGCGGCAGATTGAACGGTTGGCACCAGGATTCCGCGAGGTCGTGGTGGGGAAAAGTGTGCGAACCGCGGTGCAGATGGAGGCGTATAACCCCAACTACATTGGCGGGGACATCAACGGCGGGGTGCAGAATCTGCGGCAGTTTTTCACCCGCCCGGCGGTACAGTGGAATCCGTATCGGATTCCGGGAAATTTCGGAAGGGCGAAGGCATATCTTTGTTCGTCGTCCACGCCACCGGGGGGAGGGGTGCATGGGATGTGTGGGTTTTATGCGGCGGAGAGTGTTTTGAGGGAGATGTAATTTTTATCCGCAACTTTCTGATCGGCTAGGGCCCATTGGGCCGCGCTTCGAGCGTCTTTACCAGAGAAAGACATCTACATTCTGGGATCGCCATCCCGGGTGTTATTTTCGATGACCCAACTGCCCAAAATCCATGTACTCATATATTTTCCTATTCCAATAACTTGAATATCAAAGGCAGAACCTATCAAAGCACAAAGATGCATCAATTTATTCATCTGTTGATATATTTTTGTGGGTTGTCGGTAAAGAAGCTTTTTTGATTGATCCAAAATGGGTAGATTAAAAGTTCCATCCCTGTTCACAGCCAGGTGGGCTTCAAACCGTTTCTTCGATATTGCGAGGATGGGTTGAGTTTTGACCGAGGCTTTCTTAAGCGGTGAAACGTTAAGGTCAACGAGGGAACTTTAACTTTTAAAGCGCCCCCCGACTGTTTTTTCGTGGGTATTTACTTCTCCTCTTGACAGCAATTAAAATTTTCGTTACTGTGTTATCGATAACGGAAACGATAACGGAGAGTTTTTTAGCCTCTCCGACCCCCCGATACAAGAAGTTGCGGTTGTGGTTCCACGCTTGTCGGTGCTATCCTTTTTTGATCAGTAAAAAGTCCGCGAGCAGGCTTTTTTGTTCTGAATGGGTTTGATGTTGATGACATGGCGACCGAAGACCTTGCTGGATCAGGTGTACCCTCCTCGTCCCCCCCCTTTTACTTAGCTAGAAAATGCCAAAGGATGCAAAATATGTCGTACAAGGTTTTTTTTGTTGAGGACGAAGTTATTACTCGTGAGGGGATCAGGGATAATGTTGATTGGGAAGCGAGTGGGTTTGAATTTTGTGGCGAGGCTCCCGACGGGGAAATGGCATTACCATTATTACGCACGGCACAACCTCATGTCCTGCTTACTGACATCAAGATGCCATTTATGGATGGTTTGCAGTTGAGTAAAATCGTACGGGAGCGGATGCCCTGGGTAAAGATTATTATTCTTAGCGGGCATGATGAATTCGAATATGCCCAGAGGGCGATTCATTTGGGGGTTACAGACTATCTCTTAAAGCCCGTGACGGTTCAAAAATTACAAAATTCTCTGCAGAAACTCAAAACCCAGTTGGATCAGGAACAGCTAGAGCAAAACAATTTAAAAAATCTTCAGGCGCAAGTGGCGGAGAATCGGGTAATCCTTCACGATAGGCTGTTATTCAAGTTGCTGGTTGGCGCTGTTTCTCCGGTGGAAGCCATTGAAAAAGGGCAATCTTTGGGGCTAGATCTAAGCGCCCGATATTATTTAGTTATGATCTTGAAGGTGGAACTCGTAGATCGTACCGAACAATACGATTACGATGAGTTTCAACAATTTCAGGAATTGCTCACGAAGGTTGCAGAAAAGAACCCTGATATCTTCTTGCTTAAAAGAGATTGGGGGGAGACTATTATTCTGATGAAAGGAAATACCCCAGAGTATTTGGAAGAAGAACGCGACGTGCTTTTGGAACAAATCCAGCAAGCAATGCTGAAGACACGATATCAACTTATGTTAGGCATTGGGGCCACGAAAAAGCGCATTGCCGATATCTGTCAATCCTATGTCGAAGCCTTGTCAACTTTTCAGAATTCAGGTGTAGTCAATCGGAACGAATTGCCTCAGTTTATTGAGCATGACGACTTGCTCAAAGTGGATCGCTCCGCCATCGAAAATTATCTTCGTTACGGTGTAAAAGATGATTTTGACATGTTCTACAATGCCTATCTTCGCCCATTAGGCGAATCCGCGTTGAAATCGAATTTGATCAAAAATTATATTTTTGTTGACTTAATTCTGGCGGTTACTAATCTGGTGCATGACATGGGAGGGGAAATGGATAAGGTGATCTCTGAACTGAATTCCATTGAAACAGTCATCACCGATGTCAAATCAACTAATCAGTTACGGGAACAGGTGTATAAAATTCTTTCCAGTGCATTGACATTTCGAGATTGCCAATGCAATAGTCAATATCGTGACCTCATACATCAGGCTAAACAATACCTTGAGTGCCATTATGTAAATTCAGAACTTAGCCTCAATGAGGTTGCATCCCAGGTAAACCTTAGCGCCAGCCATTTTAGTATGGTCTTCAGTCAGGAAACAGGCCAGACATTTAAGGAATATCTGACAGAACTTCGCATCAACAAAGCGAGAGAATTGTTGCGGATGACGACGCTCAGGTCTGCAGAAATTGCCTATCAGGTGGGCTATAACGACCCGCATTACTTCAGTTCTGTGTTCAAAAAGAACACAGGTTTTTCGCCTCTCGAATTTCGAGCGCAAAATTAGCGAAGCGTCATCAGCACGCAGGTGCCCAGGAGTGTCAGGTGGCTCAAAAAATCGCAACCCCTTATTTCAGGCAATTCTTAACCAGAATCAGAGAACAAACCCATTCGACGAGTAAATCCCCTTTAAAATATTTAGGACGTTTAGCGGATTATGTTGCCGGGGTCAATTTATCTATCCGCACGAAAATCCTGGTGGCGCTTTGTATCGTTATCTTGCTTATGGGGGTCACGAATGTTGTCTCGATGCTCCAGGTGTTGAGTTATAGCCGCCAGTACGATGCTATTATTACGAACATCACCACGGCGAACAGCATCAGCGGAAGTATCAAACCGGATATTGACACAGAAATGTGGAAGATCGTCTCTGGCAAGGTGACTTTTTCGACAGGAAGACAATACGAAATCTTGGAAAATGTTCATACCAAAGTTGAGTGGATGCTGGAGAATACTGACTCTCATCGGGCCAGAGTAAAGTTGGATTTGGTTCTCAGGACTTTGCAATCGTTGAAGGATGAAGTAGATCAGATGGGCGGAAAAATTGCCCAAAACAGTACTGCGGCAGAAAATGAGGCGATCCTGGAAAATATTCGGTTTACATCTTCCGTATTGGAGGAAGTAGTCCAGAATTATGTGTTGTATGAGGTTCAACGGACGGAGAGTCAATACCAGGTCATGCGGGAAGGATTTGTGCGTTGGCAAATCTTTTCGATCATTTTGATTTTTAGTGCCGTCGGATTTTCTGTAATTGCGGCCTGGAGCTTATCAAAAAGTATTTATACCCCGATCAAAAAACTGCATGATGTGACAACAACCATCACGAAGAATGATTTGCAAGCACTGATGACCAGCGAGAACGTGGATGAAATCACAGAACTTGGGATGAGTTTTAATATCATGATCGGCAAGATCAAGGAATTATTGGATGCAAAAATTAATGAGCAGGAAAATTTAAAGAAAGCAGAACTTCGGGCACTCCAGGCACAAATCAATCCACATTTTTTGTATAACACCCTGGATACGATAATCTGGATGGCAGAATCCAAAAAAACAGATCGGGTCGTAGAAATTGTGAGTGCTCTATCCAACTTTTTTCGGATTAGTTTGAGTAAGGGCATGGATTGGATCACAATCGGCGAAGAGGTGGATCGGATCAACAGTTATTTGACGATTCAGAAGATGCGTTACCAAGACATTTTGGATTTTAAAATTGATTTGGATAAGTCCGTAGCTGAGAATACAATCTTGAAATTATTACTCCAGCCCCTTGTGGAAAATGCGCTGTATCATGGCATCAAGAATAAACGTCAGGGCGGAACGATTACCATCCGCGTTAAGCGCAAAGGGGAGGATGAGATACTGCTTCAGGTGGAAGATGATGGGATCGGGTTTACCCCGGAGAAATTGGCGCAACTTCGGACGGAACTGGAGGATGATGTTGGGGATCTAAAACTGGAGAGCGGCTTTGGGATTGGAAATGTCAATAAACGGATCCGTTTATATTACGGGAAACCGTATGGGCTTTCTATTCAGAGTGAATACAATACTGGAACGCGGGTCACGCTTGTCATTCCGGCGAAGATGGAGACTGTAAAATGAAGGATGTGCGTATGCTTTTCCTGCTTCTCTCGGGCTTTGTTCTTCTGTCAGTGAGCTGTCAAAGTCAAACACTTTCTTCCACCCAATCGTCAGATGCACAATTCGCGCCGAATGGTGAAAAGATCTACGAAGACTTGATCATCGGTTTTGTGCAATTAGGGGCTGAAAGCGAGTGGCGCGTGGCCAATACCCATTCCATTAAGGAAACAGCAGAGCAACTGAGTTTGGAACTGCGTTTCTATGATGCCCAACAAAAGCAGGAAAACCAGATCGAGGCCGTTCGCAGGTTGATTACCCAAAAAGTGGATGTCATCGGCATTTCGCCCATCGTTGAAACGGGGTGGGAAGAGGTTTTCCAGGAAGCGAAAGATGCGGGTATCCCCATTATTTTGGTGGACCGGCGTGCCGACGTGCCAGAAGACCTTTACGTATCTTATCTCGGTTCGGATTTTTTGGAAGAAGGGAGAAATGCCGCCCGTGTGATGGCCAAACTGGTGAATGGAAGTGCAAATGTCGTCGAACTTGCGGGAACGCCAGATTCTGCCCCTGCCAATGACCGTTTTGAAGGATTTCGGGAAGTGATGAAAGATTACCCAAACATCAAGGTTATCGATTCCCAAACAGGTGATTTTACTTTAGCGAGGGGGAGAGAGGTGATGGCGGAGTTTCTGCAAAAATATGGGACCCAGATTACTGCTGTGTTTGCCCATAATGATGATATGGCGCTGGGTGCGATCCAGGCGATTGAAGCGTACGGTCTCCGACCCGGCGTGGATATCAAGATCGTTTCAGTAGATGCGGCTCGGGGCGCGTTTGAGGCGATGATCGCGGGCAAATTGAACGCGACAGTCGAGTGTAACCCTCTGCTTGGGCCACAGTTTTTTGAGCTGGCGTTGAAAGTTGTCAATGGACAACCCATTCCCAAGTGGGTGCCTTCCATTGAAAGTATTTTTTTTCCAGAAAATGCGATTGAAATTTTACCCACCCGAAAGTATTGAGTGGGCAAAGCCAGGCCATCGAAAGAAAATCGACTCTTTTCCAAAAAAATTTCTCGCCCGTTTAGGTGAGAAATTTTTTTTAATCCTTGCCATGAAAAAACCAACTTCTTTCAAAAAAGAAATCATGGATTTTCATTTTATATGGCTGTATCCTATTCAATAAGGTTCTACTGGATTTACGAGGATGAAAACCCGAAATTTTGACGGGCTGGGGGATGTACATCCCCCAGCCCGTCAAAATTTCTGCACTTTCCCGCCAAAAACTTATGGCGTAACTGCTAAGGCTTAGAGAGGAAACTTCCCAAAAAAAGGGTGAAAGGGGATGCACATCCCCCTTTCACCCTTTTTTTGGGGTTAATATCTCTATCCAGGCTCAGTAGTTACAATCAGGCTTGAAAAGGAGGTGAACCCAAAAAACTGTACCCCAGGAAGGAAGCGCGCACCTGTAGATTGGCGTCCAGGGTGCGCACTCCCTGAAGAGATTGTCACCGTGATGACAATCTGTTTGTATTCCATTATACGCCAACATATGATCTTGTAAGGAGAAGAAAATGTCTAAGAAATTACTGTATACCCTCTCGGCCGTCCTGATGTTGGCCATCGCACTTACCGCTTGCGGCGCTCCCGCCGAAAACACCACCTCTGAACAGGCTTCCTGTGCCCCCAATTGCACCTACAAAGACCTGACCATTTGCTACCCTCAACTCGGCGCGGAAAGTGACTGGCGCACGGCCAACACGGCTTCCATCAAGGAAACGGCTGAACAATTAGGGGTTGAACAATTGATCTTCTCAGATGCTCAACAGAAACAGGAAAATCAGATTTCTGCTATTCGAGCTTGTATCGCACAAGGGGTGGATGTCATTGCCCTGCCGCCTGTGGTCGAAGATGGGTGGGATGCGGTCTTAACCGAGGCCCAAAATGCGGGTATTCCCGTTATCATCGTAGACCGCAGTGTCAGCGCTGATGCTTCATTGTATGCCACGCATATCGGCTCCAACATGGTTTTGGAAGGCGAACGAGCCGCCGCCGAATTCAACAAACTCCTTCCCGATGGCGGGGTCATTCTTGAATTGTCGGGCACAACCGGCTCCGGTGCGGCAGTGGGACGCGCGGAAGGCCTCCGGAACAAACTCAATGCCAATATTACAATCCTGGATTCTCAAACCGGAAACTTTACTCGTGCGGAAGCCCTCCCTGTGATGCAGGCTTTCTTGCAGAAATACAAACCAGGCGTGGATTTCCAGGGTATTTTCATCCACAATGATGATATGGGAATCGGCGCGATTGAGGCCTTAAAGGCCGCGGGCGTCAACCCTGGTGATCTGGTTATTGTATCTGTCGATGGCACACGGGGTGGTTTTCAGGCAATGGTGGATGGCTGGTTCCAGGCGGATGTCGAATGCAACCCCCTGCTCGGCCCCCAGGTCTTTGAATTGGCTTTGAAATTGATGAACGGCGAAACGGTCGAACGCGAAATCCTCACCAATGAGACCGTCTATTATCCGGAAAATGCGGCTGAATTGTTGCCAGAGCGAAAGTACTAAACCGATGTGAACTCTCCGTATATCCACGGAGTCTGAAGTTACTTGATGGAGAAGCGATGTGTCATCACATCGCTTCTCCATCCCAAACACAAATGGTCACAGATAGTTTCATGGTAGAAGCCAAAAATGCAGTGAAAATGTTGGGAATTTCAAAATCCTTTCCGGGCGTGGTCGCCCTTGAGGATGTTGACTTTTCCTTGCGTGCGGGAGAAATCCATGCGCTCATGGGGGAGAATGGCGCAGGGAAATCCACGCTGATCAAGGTCTTAACCGGTGTGGAACAACCAGACAAAGGCACGATTGAATTAGATGGAAAGTTGGTTCAAGTGCGATCTCCTCAACATTCCCAGGATCTTGGCGTTAGCACAGTGTATCAAGAAGTTAATCTCTGTACGAATATCTCGGTTGCAGAGAATGTCATGTTGGGGCGCGAACCATATCGTTTCGGAAGTATTCATTGGCGAAAAATGAACGAGTTGGCTCGAAAGGCCATCAACCGGTTGAATATCGATATCGATGTCACCCAACCCTTGGGGAATTATTCTGTTGCCATCCAACAGATGGTTGCGATTACACGGGCCTTGGAAGTTCTGTCTGCTAAAGTGCTGATTTTGGACGAACCCACCTCCAGTTTGGATATTCACGAAACAAATTTGCTTTTTGATGTCATGCGAAAGCTAAAAAGTGAAGGCATCGGAATTGTTTTCATCACGCATTTTCTGGATCAGATCTATCAAATCGCTGACCGGATTACTGTCCTGCGGAACGGGAAATTGGTAGGTACGTATGAGACGGCTTCTTTGCCTCGCTTTGAGTTGGTTGCCAAAATGCTGGGACGCAGTTTGAGCGAACTGGATGCAATTTCAAAAGTAAGAGGTCAGATGGAAGAGCGAACAGACCAACAGCATCTGATCGAGGCGAAAGCGTTGGGGCTGAGAGGAATGCTTGAGCCGTTAGACCTGGAATTAAATGCGAATGAGGTCTTAGGACTTGCCGGTTTGTTGGGTTCGGGCCGAACCGAAATGGCGGGGTTGATCTTTGGAATCGATACGCCGGATAAGGGGTCTCTGACCATTTCTGGCGAGAAGGCAACCAGCTTTTCCCCTCTTGATTCTCTGAAACGTGGAATTGCCCTGTGCCCCGAGGATCGCAAAGCGGAAGGAATTGTGGGAGACCTGACCATCCGCGAAAATATCATCCTGGCTTTACAAGCCCGGTATGGTTGGTTTAAGTTTCTTTTCATCCCAAAACAAAATGAAATTGCCGAAAAATATATCCAGTTGTTGGGCATTGTGACCCCCTCCCCGGAGCAATTGGTCAAAAATCTGAGCGGCGGCAACCAACAGAAAGTCATCCTGGCGCGCTGGCTTGCTACGAATCCAAAGGTACTCATTTTGGATGAACCCACCCGTGGAATCGATGTGGGCGCAAAGACAGAAATTCAAAAACTGGTGATGAAACTGGCGGAGGAAGGGAAGGCTTGTATTTTCATCTCATCCGAATTGGAGGAAGTAATGCGGGTCAGTCATCGCATTGCAGTATTGCGCGATAAAAAGAAGGTGGCCGAATATTCTAGTGATGTGGATGAGCGCACGATTATCCACACGATGGCAGGGGAATTATGAAAAACGTATCCGAACGCTTGAGAAATTTTCGCGAAAGCCGATTGTTCTGGCCCGTGGTGGCATGGGCGTTGATTTTGGTTTTTAACGCGATAGTGGAGCCTGGCTTCTTTGAACTGGGCATCCTTGACGATCCCATTTATGGAAAACATCTGTATGGCAATTTGATCGATGTGCTCAAAAATGGCGCACCGTTGATGTTGGTCGCCATTGGGATGACGTTGGTGATCGCAACCGGTGGGGTTGACCTATCGGTGGGGGCCGTCATCGCCATTTCTGCGGCGATGGGCGCGGTGCTGATCAACCCCGCGTTGGGAAATGAACTGATCACAAACGATATCCTCACCAAAGACGCTACCAATACGCCCTTACCCCTCATTATTTTGGCGGATTTGGCGGCTGGCACCTTATGCGGTTTATGGAATGGTATGCTGGTTTCCAGGGCGAAGATTCAACCCATGGTCGCCACCCTCATTTTGATGGTGGCTGGGCGTGGCATTGCGCAACTCATTACCAATGGGCAAATCATGACCATTTATTACACGCCCTATTTCTGGTTTGGAAACGGATATATTCTTGGGTTGCCCGCATCTATCTATATCGTCGCCCTCATCTTTGTACTGGCCTGGGTCTTGGTTCGCAAGACCTCGATTGGGTTATTCATTGAGTCGGTGGGGATCAATTCGAAAGCCAGCTTTTATAGCGGCATCAATGAAAAAAATATCAAGCTCCTGGCCTACACCTTGAATGCGTTC
>WBZL01001839.1_pt1 | contig 21382 bp, 17 predicted proteins | sample 5204291 | NCBI WGS metagenome assembly WBZL01 (sample SAMN12344345, study PRJNA552823) | activated sludge metagenome | biome: Activated sludge suspended growth; feature: Nitrification reactor; material: Wastewater; isolation source: activated sludge from nitrification reactor of wastewater...
ACGGCTTCGGTTTCAACCCGTTGCTCTTCCCGATGGCAGTCGTCTTCCTGATTTCCGCGCTCGCCGAAACCGCGCGTGCGCCGTTCGACCTGACCGAAGCAGAAAGCGAACTCGTCGCGGGATACCAGACCGAATACAGCTCGATGAGCTTCGCGCTCTTCTGGCTTGGCGAATATGCCAATGTCATCCTGATGTGTGCGCTGAACGCGATCCTGTTCTGGGGCGGTTGGCTTCCCCCAATCGACTGGGCGCCGCTCTATGCCGTGCCGGGCATTCTCTGGTTCTTTGCCAAGATCCTGATTTTCTTCTTCATCTTTTCCTGGATCAAGGCGACTGTGCCGCGCTTCCGCTATGACCAGCTGATGCGGCTGGGCTGGAAAGTCTTCCTGCCCCTGTCGCTGCTCTGGGTGTTTCTGGTTTCAGGCTATCTGATGTTCACGAGGTATGGCAACGAAAATTCATCTTCCTTGATTGCTACGGCGCATGCTGCGTCAATCGATGGCAAGTCGGACGTATTCGCTTGTGCGTATGTCGCCACGGCAAACGATGATCCCGACCGCCACATTGTGGACCTGCGCGCAGAGCGCTGGGTCAGCGCTTCGGGAGAACATTGGCAACTTGATTGGACAAAGGGCGCATCTGTTCAAGCTGACGCGTTTTCCGCAGAATTTGGCAGTATTGGCGGATCAACCGGGATCAGCTGGACAGACCAGAACGGAGCAAAAAAACGCGCCTTTGTTTCCTATAGCGACATTGTCTTACCTGATGGGCAAAAGGCGATGTTCTTGAGCATCGACAAGCCGTCGCTCTGGCAACCTCCGGGTTACTTTTGCTCGACTGCGGCGTTGAAAGAGAACAGACCATGAGCCTCATCGCCCATTTCATCAAGACCTTTACCCTCTGGGAATTCGTGAAGGCGCATGCGCTGACCTTGAAGTATTTCTTCAAGCCCAAGGCGACGATCAATTACCCTTACGAAAAGAACCCGCTTTCGCCGCGCTTCCGGGGGGAGCATGCCTTGCGCCGCTATCCCAATGGCGAAGAGCGCTGCATTGCCTGCAAGCTGTGCGAGGCGGTATGCCCCGCGCAGGCGATCACGATCGAGGCCGAGCCGCGCGACGATGGTTCGCGCCGCACGACACGCTACGACATTGACATGACCAAGTGCATCTATTGCGGCCTGTGTCAGGAAGCCTGTCCCGTCGATGCGATCGTCGAGGGCCCGAATTTCGAATACGCCACCGAAACCCGCGAGGAGCTGCTTTACAACAAGGCCAAGCTCCTTGAAAATGGTGACAAGTGGGAGCGGGCGATCGCCGCGAACCTTGCCGCCGATGCACCGTATCGATAGGGGGCGGCGCGTGATTCAGCTTCTTGCTTTTTACCTGTTTGCCGCGATGGTCATTGCGTCCGGTGCACTCGTCATCCTGTCCCGCAATCCAGTCCATTCGGTGCTTTGGCTCATCCTTGCCTTTTTCAACGCAGCCGGCCTGATGGTGCTGGTCGGCGCCGAATTCATCGCCATGTTGCTTGTCATTGTCTATGTGGGCGCGGTCGCTGTGCTGTTCTTGTTCGTTGTCATGATGCTGGACATTGATTTTGCGGAACTGCGCAGCGGGCTGGCACGTTACGGACTGTTCGGAGCGCTGATTGCCCTCGTCCTCGCCGGAGAGATGATCATTGCGCAAGGGGCGTGGAATGCAGGGGCAATCCAGCTGTCCCAACGCGTTGCTCCCGTTCCTTCGGATATGTCGAACATCGAAGCCATGGGAGCGATCATCTATTCGCGATACCTGTACGTGTTCGAAGCGGCAGGGCTTGTCCTCCTTGTCGCAATGATAGGTGCCATTGTCCTGACCCATCGGGAGCGGCGGGATTCCCGCCCTCAGGATATTTCGCAGCAGGTTCGTCGCCGTCCGGAGGATGCGGTGCGCATTACGAACCCACCTGTCGGTCAGGGAGTTGAGCTATGATCGGCATTGAGCATTATCTCGTCGTCAGCGCGATCCTGTTCGTGATGGGGGTGCTCGGCATCTTCATCAACCGCAAGAACGTGATCATCATCCTGATGGCGATTGAACTGATCCTGCTGGCGGTGAACATCAACCTCGTCGCGTTCAGTGCGTTCCTTGGAGACCTTGTCGGCCAGGTCTTTGCCATGTTCGTCCTGACTGTTGCGGCTGGTGAAGCGGCCATCGGCCTTGCCATTCTCGTCATCTACTTCCGCGGTCGCGGTACGATCGCAGTTGACGATATCAACCGGATGAAGGGGTGAGCCGGTAGCCATGGAGACCATCAAGCTCATCGTTTTCCTGCCTTTGCTTGCTGCAATCGTTGCGGGCCTCGGCAATCGCATGATTGGCAATTTTGCGGCCAAACTGGTCACAACAGCTGCGCTTTTCCTGTCCTGTGCCCTCAGTTGGCCAGTGTTCCTGTCGTTCCTGAGCGGCGGGGCTGAGGCCCATGTCGTGCCGGTTCTGGATTTCATTCGCTCAGGCGATCTTGATGTCCAATGGGCCCTGCGGGTTGATGCGCTGACTTCGGTGATGCTCGTCGTGGTGACGAGCGTGTCCAGCCTGGTTCACCTGTACAGCTGGGGCTATATGGAAGAAGATCCGAGCCAGCCGCGGTTCTTCGCCTATCTCTCCCTCTTTACGTTCGCGATGCTCATGCTGGTCACGGCAGACAGCCTGGTGCAGATGTTCTTCGGTTGGGAAGGCGTCGGGCTGGCCTCCTACCTGCTGATCGGTTTCTGGTACCACAAGCCCAGCGCCAATGCCGCGGCGATCAAGGCCTTTGTCGTCAACCGGGTGGGGGATTTCGGCTTCTCGCTTGGAATCTTCGGCGTGTTTCTTGTGTTCGGAACCGTTTCGATCCCGGCAATCCTTGAAGCAGCACCCAGCTATGCAGGAAGCACCATCGGCTTCCTTGGGCATCGGGTGGATACATTGACGCTGCTTTGCATCCTGCTGTTCATCGGTGCGTGTGGAAAATCGGCCCAGCTTGGCCTTCACACCTGGTTGCCGGACGCCATGGAAGGCCCGACGCCAGTCTCTGCACTCATTCATGCGGCTACGATGGTGACGGCCGGAGTCTTCATGGTTTGCCGGCTTTCGCCGCTCTTCGAACAGAGCGAAATGGCAACGACGGTTGTGACCTACACGGGCGCTGCAACTGCGCTGTTTGCCGCTACGGTCGGAACGACGCAGACCGACATCAAGCGCGTGATCGCCTATTCCACCTGTTCGCAGCTTGGGTACATGTTCTTTGCCGCCGGTGTGGGTGCCTATGGCGCTGCGATGTTCCATCTCTTTACCCACGCCTTCTTCAAGGCGCTGCTGTTCCTTGGCGCGGGATCCGTCATCCACGCCATGCACCATGAGCAGGACATGCGGTATTACGGCGCGTTGAGGAAAGAGATCCCGTTGACCTTCTATGCCATGATGGCCGGCACGCTGGCGATCACTGGGGTCGGCATTGCGGGCGTATTCGGTTTTGCCGGTTTCTATTCCAAGGACGCCATTATCGAAGCAGCCTTTGCCAGCGGCACCGAAGCCGGAGGTGTCGCGTTTGCGGTTGCCGTATTCTCCGCGCTGTTGACAAGCTTCTATTCCTGGCGGCTGATCTTCCTGACCTTCTATGGCTCTCCGCGCTGGTCAGGGTCGGAGCATATCCAGCATGCGGCACACGGCCACGGACATGACGATCACGGTCATGATCATGGTCACCAGGACGATGGCACCGCCGGCTATCATCCGCACGAAAGCCCGGCGACGATGCTTGTCCCACTGGCATGCCTGACAGTTGGTGCGGTTTTTGCTGGCTGGTATTTCCACGATTGGTTCATCGGAGCCGAAACCGGTGGCGAATTCTGGAAAGGCAGCCTGGCCTTTGATGCTCACTTGATGCACGCCATGCACGAAGTGCCGGTCTGGGTGAAATATTCGGCGACTGTCGTGATGCTGGCGGGTCTGTTCATCGCCTGGATGGCCTACATCCGGGATACGACCATCCCGGCCCGGTTCACGGCCACGTTCAGCGGGCTTTACCAGTTCCTGCTCAACAAGTGGTATTGGGATGAGCTGTACGACCTCCTCTTTGTTCGTCCGTCACTCTGGATCGGACGGCAGTTCTGGCAGCGTGGGGATGTGGGAACCATCGACCGGTTCGGGCCGCATGGTGCGGCTGAACTTGTCCAGCAGGGCAGCCGTCTCGCGTCGCGATTCCAGACGGGCTACCTCTATTCCTATGCTTTTGTCATGCTGCTTGGCCTGTCAGGCCTCGCGACCTGGATGATCGTCAGATGAGCGGCTTTCCAATTCTCTCCATCATGATCCTGCTGCCCATCGTGGCCGCAGCCGTCATTCTCTTCCTGTCCGACAAGAACGCCCGCTGGACCGCGCTGGGGACGACACTCGTCCTGTTCGGCCTTGGTGTCCTGCTCTGGGGCCAATATGAGGTTGGCGGTCCGCAATGGCAGTTTGTCGAAAACTCGCCCATCTTTGGGCGTTTTGCATGGGCGCTTGGCATTGACGGCATCGCCCTGATGCTGATCGTTCTCTCCGTTTTTCTCATGCCGATCTGCGTTCTTGCGAGCTGGGATGCGATCGAGAAACGCGTGCCTGAATATATGGCGGCCTTCCTCCTCATGGAATCGTTCATGATCGGAGTTTTCGCCGCCCAAGACCTGTTCCTTTTCTATGTGTTCTTTGAGGCCGGGCTGATCCCGATGTACCTGATCATCGGGATCTGGGGCGGCGTTGAGCGGATCAAGGCAAGCTACAAGTTCTTCCTTTATACCCTGCTCGGATCGGTGCTGATGCTTGTGGCCATGATGTACATGGTCGCAACCGCGGGCACGACGGACATCCCCACGCTGATGCAGTTCAATTTTGATCCTGCGGTCCAAAATTGGCTCTGGCTTGCCTTCTTCGCAAGCTTTGCCGTCAAGATGCCGATGTGGCCAGTCCATACCTGGTTGCCTGATGCGCACGTTCAGGCGCCGACTGCAGGCTCGGTCATCCTGGCCGGTGTTCTGCTGAAGATGGGGGGATACGGGTTTGTCCGCTTCTCGCTCCCGATGTTTCCCGATGCCTCCGCAGCCCTTGTCTGGGTCGTCTTTGGCTTGTCGATGGTTGCAATTGTCTACACCTCGCTTGTGGCGCTTGTGCAGCATGACATGAAGAAGCTGATTGCTTATTCGTCCGTCGCGCACATGGGATTTGTGACGATCGGACTCTTCACCTTCAACCGGCAGGGCATTGAAGGCGGGCTGATCGTGATGCTGGCGCATGGTCTGGTTTCAGCCGCGCTCTTCCTGTGCGTTGGCGTGATCTATGATCGGCTCCATACCCGCGAGATTGACCGGTATGGCGGCCTTTCAAACAATATGCCCTATTACGCGCTGTTCTTCATGTTCTTTACCATGGCAAGCGTTGGCCTTCCCGGCACGGCGAATTTCGTGGGCGAGTTTCTGGCTCTCGTCGGGGCGTATAACGCGAATAGCTGGGTTGCGGCGGTTGCAACGACAGGCATCATTCTCGGCGCTGCATATATGCTCTGGCTCTATCGCCGTGTTGCCTTTGGGGAAAGCAGGAACGCCGATGCCGCTGCCATGCCGGATCTGAATGCCAGAGAATGGGCCATGCTCGCCCCGATTGCCGCTGCCACCTTGTGGATGGGCGTGTATCCGGAAAGCTTTCTTGCGCCGATGCGCGCGGATGTCGGATCATTGCTTGCCCGTGTGGCGGATGCAACGCCAGCAAGCGATGCACAGTTGACCATGGGTAAGGCCAAGCCAAAGCTGGCAGAGCATGGAGAGGCTCACTGATGTTTGATACTGCGTCTCTCGCCCTGACCGCGCCTGAGCTCATCCTGTCCCTCGGCGCGACGGCTCTGATGCTTGCGGCGGCATTCCTTGGAGACAAGGTCACGCGCCTCTCTACTGCTCTTGCTGTTGCCCTTCTCGCCGCTGCGGGGGTGTCCCTTTCGGGTGCTGCCGGTTCCGGGGGAACCGCATTCAACGGGTTGTATAGCGCAGACGCGTTTGGCGCATTTGCAAAGATGCTCGTTTACCTGGCAGCTGCCGTTGCGATCCTGATTGCGCCGCGATGGTTTGAACGCGAAGACCGCCTGCGCGCCGAATATCCGGTGCTGATCCTGTTTTCGGCGGTAGGCATGGGCATGATGGTTTCGGCCACGAACCTGCTTACCCTCTATGTCGGCCTGGAACTCCAGAGCCTTGCAGCGTATGTGCTTGCCAGCTTCATGCGCCGCGATGCGCGATCAGCTGAAGCGGGGCTCAAATATTTTGTGCTGGGCGCTCTCGCTTCGGGATTCCTGCTGTACGGCATCTCCCTTCTCTACGGATTTTCCGGCACGACCGAATATGCCGGCGTTGCAAAGGCGCTTGGCGATGGTGTGTCTCTGGGTGAGCTGTTCGGGATCGTGTTCGTCCTTTCGGGCATGGCGTTCAAGGTCTCTGCGGTGCCCTTTCACATGTGGACGCCAGACGTTTACGAAGGTGCGCCGACGCCCGTTACTGCGTTTTTCGCAAGTGCGCCCAAGGTCGCCGCGATCGCAATGCTGGTCCGCATCAGCGTGTCCGGGATGGGCACGGCCACGCATGACTGGCAGCAGATTATCATTTTCATGGCGCTGGCATCGATTGTCTTGGGGGCCGCGGGGGCAATCGGGCAGTCGAACATCAAGCGGCTGCTTGCCTATTCATCCATCAACAATGTCGGCTTTGCGCTTGTGGGGCTGGCGGCCGGAACGCAAGAGGGCGTGGCAGCGATCATGAGCTACATGGCGATCTATGTCGTCATGACGCTGGGCAGCTTCCTTTGCGTCATCCAGATGCGTGACCAGTCTGGCACGCCGGTAGAAACAATCGCCAGTCTTTCGGGCCTTTCTCAGACGAACAAGGGGCTTGCGGCGGCATTTGCAGTGTTCATGTTCTCGCTGGCCGGAATTCCGCCGCTGTTCGGGTTCTGGGCCAAGTTCCTGGTGTTCGAGGCAGCCGTCAAGGCGGGCCTCTTGCCACTCGCCGCCATAGGCATTGCAGCGTCGGTGATCGGGGCATTCTACTATCTCAAGATCATCAAGACGATGTATTTCGATGAACCGGCTACGCCGTTCGGGAAGAGCGGGTCGCTGCTGGAACGTGCGCTGATTGCGGCTTCGGCAGCGTTCATCGTGCTTGGTTATGGCCTCATTCCCGCATTGGGGACAGCTTCGGCGGCGGCTGCCAAGGCACTGTTCTGAGCAGTATGATCAGGACGGTTGAAGAGACAACTTCAACCAATGAAGATATGCTGGTTCTGGCCGAAAGCGGTGAGCCGGAAGGGCTTTGGCTGCGCGCAGACACCCAGATTGGCGGGCGCGGGCGCATGGGGCGGACCTGGCAATCCCCGATTGGCAATCTTTATGCGTCAACTCTTGTTCGGGTGCGGCCCGGCGATCCCGCGCCCGCCACACTTGCACTTGTGGCTGCCGTTGCGGTGCACGAAATCCTGTGTGCCTATGTGGCAGATCGCTTCAGTGTTTCCATCAAATGGCCGAACGATTTGGTCTCAGACGGTGCGAAGCTCGCCGGTATTCTGCTCGAGCGGTCCAAAGACGCAATTGTCATCGGGATCGGGGTCAATCTCGGCTTTCATCCCGTTGGTCTTGATCGGCCCGTTACAAGTCTGGCGGCGCTGGGGCTGGACGCGCCTGATCCTCATTATTTTTGCGAGGATCTTGCTCGCGCATTTGACCGCTGGCTTGCCGAATGGCGGACACGGGGGCTGGACTCGATCCGCGAGGCATGGATGCGTGGCGGGCACCCCATCGGAACGGCCCTGCGCGCAACGTTGGGCGATGGCGCGACCGTGGACGGGCTGTTTGATGGCCTGGACAGCGATGGTGCCCTGCGACTTCGCTTGGCGGATGGCTCGGTTCGTGTCATTCACGCCGCTGATGTCTTCCTGATCTGAAGGGTTTTCGCTGATGCTGCTCGCGATTGATGTCGGCAATACGAACGTAAAGTTCGCGCTTGTCGAGGGGCTGGAGATCAAGACGAGGTGGCGCGTCGCGACTGATCCACGGAGAACGGCCGACCAGTATGCAGTCTGGCTTACGCAATTGCTGGAACTTGAAGGCTATCAGCGCAGCGATGTTTCGGAAGTTGTCGTATCCACCGTAGTGCCGCGGGCTCTGCACAATCTGCAGCTGCTTTCCGAGAAGTATTTCGGAGTTGATGCCAAGGTTGCAGGACGGGCCCCGCTTGAATGGGGAATTGCGCTTGACGTGCCGCAGCCAAGCTCGGTCGGATCGGATCGCGCCGTGAACGCCATTGCGGCGCATGCTGCCCACGCCGGTGACTTGATCACCATCAGCTTTGGCACTGCGACAACATTTGATCACATCGCCGCGAACGGGGCCTACAAGGGCGGGATCATTGCGCCGGGGCTCAACCTTTCGCTTGATGCGCTTGTATCGGCAGCGGCCAAATTGCCCCGCATTGCGATTGAAGCGCCCGCCGATGCCAGCGTGATCGGCAACACGACTGAGGGACAGATGCTGATTGGCATCTATTGGGGCTATGTGGCCATGATCGAGGGTCTCTTGGAGCGAATGAAGGCTGAAATCGGGCGGCCTGTGACGGTTGTGGCAACTGGCGGCCTTGCGACCATCTTTCAGCAGCATGCCCATCTGTTTGATGTCATCGAGCCCGACCTGACACTCAAAGGGCTTGCCCTGCTTCACGCGCGCGCCCAATAGACGCCGTGCCCGGCCGTGCGGGCAATGGCTGGACTGGATTTTCCCCAAGTGACGACACCGGGTAACGAACTATTGTTTCTCGCACTGGGCGGGTCGGACGAGATCGGCATGAACGTCAATCTCTACGGTTGCCAGGGGAAGTGGATCATGGTCGATCTGGGATTGACCTTTGGAGGATCCGATTATGCGGGTTGTGATCTGGTCCTCCCGGATCTTGAATTCATCGAGGCGCGAAAGGATGATCTCCTCGGGATTGTCCTGACCCATGGGCATGAGGACCATATCGGCGCCATCCCCTATCTGGCTGCCGATCTCGATGTTCCGCTCTATGCAACGCCCTTCACTGCCACCCTGATTGCGGGCAAGCTGGACGAAGAGGGGCTTTCGGATCAAGTCGAGCTGAACGTCATCGAGAATGGCGGGCGCTTCGAGCTGGGGCCGTTTGGCCTGCGCTATGTGTCTCTGGCCCATTCCATCCCGGATATGAATGCCGTCGTGATCGACACAGCTTATGGCCGGGTTTTTCACACGGGCGACTGGAAGCTCGATGATGAGCCGGTGATCGGTCAGGCGATCATCCCGGATGAAATTCGCAAAATTGGAGATGAAGGCGTGCTCGCGCTCGTCTGCGATTCAACGAATGCCTTCAATCCGGAGTATAGCGGAACCGAGGGCAGCGTGCGGGAGGGACTCCTGCAGAGCGTCAAGGCGGCGCGCGGCAGGGTGCTGGTGACCAGCTTTGCCTCCAATGCCGCGCGGCTTGAGACCTTGCACCAGGTCGCAGAGGCAACCGGCAGGCAGCTGTGCCTTGCCGGGCGCTCGCTCGATCGCATTGTGCGGGCGGCTCAGGCCAATGGAATGTTGTCACGGTTTCCGCAAATCATGGATTTTGACGCCGCCATGCGTTTGCCTCCTGAAGAGCTCATGATCGTGTCGACGGGTGGGCAGGGTGAAGCCAGGGCCGCACTGGCCCGGATCGCGGGGGACAGCCATCCGCTGAAGCTGGATGCTGGGGATACCGTTATTTTCTCGTCGAGGCAGATTCCGGGGAACGAAAGGGCCATTGGCCGAATCCAGAACGCCCTTGCGCGCAAGGGGGTGATCATGATCACCGAAAAGCAGGCCCATGTTCACGTCTCTGGCCATCCCGGTCGACCCGAGCTCAAGGCCATGTATGACTGGATCAGGCCGGACACGCTCATTCCGGTGCATGGTGAACGGCGTCATATGGCCGAGCAGGCGCGCTTTGGCCTGTCGTGCGGTATTCCCAAGGCTCTCGTGCAGTCCAATGGTGATGTGGTGCGCCTCGCGCCCGGCGAGCCCGCCATCATTGGTCATGAACGCACAGGGCGACTGGTTCTGGATGGCGATGTGATCCTTCCGGCCGACGGCGCAACGATTACCGAGCGGCGCCGGATCGGCAATCATGGGGTCATTGCAGTCGCAGTTGTCCTCGATGCGCAGGGCAAGCTGGCGGTGGACCCGGAGTTGCGATTGCAGGGTGTTCCCGTGGAAGAGGATCGCAATGATTTCCTGCGGGATGCAGAAGACGCGATCGAACGGGTCATTGAAAAGGGTGCCGCCAATGATGAGGCGCTGCGCGAAGCGCTGAGGCTGGGCGTGAGGCGCACGGCGACCGAATGGACCGGCAAAAAGCCCATTGTGGAAATCATGCTGATGCGATTGGGGTGAGGAAATGCGTTGGACGTCTGCACTGGCCATCTATGTGCTGTTCTGGGTCATGTCTGCCTTCCTGATCATGCCATTTGGCGTGAAGACAGCAGATGAGCTGGGTGCCGAAAAAATTCCCGGCCAGGCTGAAAGTGCGCCGGCCAATTTCCGGCCGCGCCGCATCATCATCCTCACGACGATTGTCGCGGCGCTCTTGTTCGGCCTTTACTATGCAAACTATGTCCAAGGCTGGGTTACCGCAGACATGCTCAACTTTGCACCCCTGCAGGGATAGCGTTTCGCCGCGAGCCATGGGGAAGCCGGCCGCGGCCAGGATGGTCTACATGCGCAACCGTTCAATTGCCTGTGCGAGTGCCACATAGAGCTTGCCGGTGTCGGACGACAGCAGGGTTACGCTCAGTGGTGTACCATCTCGCGTGGCCAAAATGTTGCGAAGCATGGCTTCAAAGTCGTGAACGTAGCGATTGACCTGCTCACGGAATTCCGGCTCGCTCTCGTAGTGCCGTGCAATCTCGCGCACCTCACCGGCATTGAGAAGCTTGACTGCACGCCGGGTGAAAATGCCGCGGTCGCCGCGCAGATAGGCGGCCCAGGCCGTATCCGTCACTTCGTTCGAGAGAACCTTGTTGATGTCGATCGCGGTTGAATTGAGGGATTCGACAAGCAGCGCAACCCGGCGCGAAAAATTCGCCTGATCGGCTTGTTCCACCTGCTCTTTGGCTTCGTTGATGCGCGCTTCCAGTCCCGCGCTTGTCTCCGAAATCGTCAGCATTTGCCGCATCAGCCGTTCTGTGGCCTTGCGCGCCGCGGAAACCGCCTTTTCCGTCGTGCTCGCAATTTCCGACATTTGGGCTTCAACCTGCGCGGTGAGGGCCTCTGCCAGCGCCTGTTTGCTCATCGTGCCCAGCGCTTCGGCTGATTGAGGAATGACGTCCGCCAGCGTTGTCTTGGCCTGTTCACTTGCCTGCCTGGCGGTTTCGTTGACCTGCTGAAGCGCTTCGGCCAGCTGTGGGGCCGCTGCCTGCGAAAGTCGTTCCGCGTCAGCAGTGGCGATGGCGATGCTCTCGCTGAGCGCCTCTGCCGCGTTGCGCGCTTCAGCAAGCTGTTCCCGGCCCACAGTAGACAGCGACTCAATGGCCTCCTTCTGCCCTTCGAGACGGGCGCTTGCTTCCGCAAGGCGTTCGACCGCCGAGGTCGCGACTTCAGAGAGTTCCGTGACTGCCGGCATTGCGGCGCGGATCCCGTCCATGCTCTCTGCGGCACGGGCGTCCAGCCGGGCATATGCCTCCGGCAAGGTTTCATCCACGCCCTTTGTCGCAGCTTCGAGCGCGGCGCTTAACGCTTCCACGCGTTCGATCAAGGCATTGGCCGTGGTACCGCCGTCCGACAGGGCGGACCTGAGTTCATCCGTGTTGCTGCTCAGTGTCTTGATCGCCGTTGCAAGACGTTCCGTTCGGTTCAGCCCGCCGCTTTCAAGCAGGGCAAAGCGCTGCTCTACCGAATCCAGATCGGTATTGAGGCGCGCCACGAGAGACTGGCCGACATCATCCTGGCTGGCCAGGCTCTTTGCTATGGCATCAACCTGTTCGCCGATCTGGGTCACGCGAAGGGCGAGCTGGTCTGTCGATTCTGCGCCGGCTTGTGCCAGAGCCGCCTGACTCTGGTTGACCAGTGCCATCATGGCTTCGCCTTGCGCTTCCATACCCTGCCGTGCGCTTTCGAGCGCGTGGGCAGCACGCTCCAGTGCGTCATCCACAACGCCGGTCATCTGCGCGGCGGCCTGATCGAGCCGTGCTCCTGCCGCTTCGCTGACGCCTTCCATACGCGACAGGTGCTTGGATAGTTTCTGCGCAGCGTTGCCGGCGACTTCGTCAGCCTCGCGACCGAGCGCTGCAAGCTGGGACAGTTGGGCATCGAGTGCGTTCGCATGGTCTTGCGCAAATCGGCCGGCTTCCTGCAGCGACGCGGTCATCTGCCGCGTTTGCACTGTCGCCTTGGGGAGATTGGCGAGAAGCACAGCCAAATCAGCCCGAGCCGTAACGGCCGCGCCAGACAGGGATTGCGTGTGCCGGGATACAGATTCGACCTCGCTTTCAATGGAGCGCGCAAGGCTGCCGAGCCGATTGGCCGCCAGGTCGCCCATGCCCAACAGCATGTTGCCCTGTTCGGCCAGCTCTGCCTTGCTGGCTTCAAGGCGGGTCGATACGAGAGCCAGAAGGCTGTCCAGCCGTTCCACCTCGCGCTGGATGGAATCCGACGTGCGCCGGAAGCGCAGCTCTTCACCCCGTCCCGAACGGGTCGCAATGAGCCAGAGCCCGGCAATCAAGGCAAGTGGGGCACAGGCCGTAGCGATGAAATCGAGGCCTTCATCCAATGTTGGCAAACGGCCGGCCCACGATGAAAAACGCTGATAGGCGAGTGTGGCGAGCCAAAGGGCAGACAGGATCAGGGCGCCAGCCACAGTCAGTCGCGTTCGCCATCGACCGGGAACCGGGATATCTTCATCACCGGCTTCAGCCGCGAACTGCGCTTCATTTTCAATCAGGGCCACGTTCGGATCTTCGATCCGTTCCTCCCCCAATTCCCGGTCGCGCCAAAGCCCGACAACAGAATTTCTTCCACTCATGTCCCGTTTCGTAACACGAAATCAACAATTCGCGAAACATTTATGAAACCAGTCGTTAAGCATGGTCAATTAAGCTCAGGGAATGGCTTATGAAATTGGTGCACTTGACGCGTCTCTGGCGGCAGCGGTGGGGAATGATCCGTCGCTGGTCCTTGAATTGCGCGCAGCCCTGATCGATGGCGCACGCCATTATGGGGACTTGCTTGCCCGGTCCAGATGCGATGCCAATTGGACGACCGCGGCGCATCGTCTGAAGGGGCTGGCAGCCAGCTTTGGGGCCATCAACCTGATCGAGGCAGCTGATCTGGCGCTCCGTTCCGCTCCGGGAGATCCGGTCGCACTCAAGAGAATCCAGCGGGCTGTCGATATCATCGCAGGTTGAACGGGGCGGCTTTTCAAAGCAGTCCGAACCCCGTATCGCGCCACTCGAAGCCCCTCGAGGAAAGGCGCATTCTTGCCACTTGCCGGCCTGATCTTGACCGATGACGACATGCTTGCGCCTGAAGCACTGGCGCGCACGCTCATGCCGATCGCCGGCCAGACACTGATCGAATACCAGGTCCGCATTGCGCGATCCTGTGGTGCGGCACATATTGTCGTGCTTGTCGATCGTATTCCGGCCCCGCTTGAAGAGGCGTTTGAGCGATTGCGCCTCGATGGTATCGCCTTTGAAATCGCGCGCACGGCGGGGCAGGCTGCCGATTGCATCCATCCAGACGAGCAGCTTCTGGTCATCGGATCGGGTGTTGTTGCGGCTCGCAACATTGTCGAAGGTCTTGCTTCGAGACCTGGCCCTACCTTGCTCACGCTGAAGGACACTGATGCCGTCAGCCATTTTGAGCGGATCGACAATGTTGACCGCTGGGCTGGCCTGGCACTCATGAATGGACGACTTTTGCGCGATACGGCTGCCATGCTGGGTGACTGGACGTTGGGCCCGACCCTGCTGCGCGTCGCGTTGCAGGGCGGCGTGGAGCGGCTTCCTGCCGATGGACAGGGGCTGGCCATGGTGCGCTCCGAAGTGGATGCCCATGACGTTGCAAGGGAACTTGCAGCGCGAAGCCGGTTCAGCGGTGCCGGATTCTGGCAATCCCAGGTTGTGGACCCTGTAGTCCGGCTGATCATGCCGCGATTTTTCGGGTCAGGCTTTTCGTTGGATCTGGTTCCCTTGGTTCCTGCAGTGCTGATGGCAGGCGCAATGATAGCTGGTGCTCTTGGCTGGATGGCTGCGAGTTTCGGACTCTTTCTGATTGCAGGATTCCCGATGGCGGTTGCGGGAGTGCTGAGTGATATCGCAGCCCGGCCCAACGGTGTCCTCAAATGGACTGCGGAGGCCAAAACTCCGCTTCTGCTGGCTCTTCTGTGCTTTGCAGGATGGACGATGAATGGTCCGGGCTTCGGCTGGGGGCCATTGGTTCTGGGGTTATGGGCGGGGATTGCGCTGATCCTTCAGCCAAGGACCGTCAACAGGGAGCTGTGGCTCGCGGACGCGGATCTCATTGCCGTCGAGGTTCTCATGGGGACCCTGATCGGCCAGCCGGTGCTTGGTCTGATGGTTGCCGTCGCGCACAGCGTGCTTTCGCAATTCTGGCTTGTACGTCGTCAAAGCTGATTTAGCACCTCTTAACCATGATTGAGATAGACTGTCTGAATGGCAGTGCACGCCCTTTGCATGGCTCTCTCTTTCCCATGACAGAGAGTGAAGAGCTTATTGTCAACGGTACGGTCGATCGGCAGGGCCGATTGGTCGCAGCGGATTCGCGCCTCCTTGCATTGCAGCTTGGCGCCGGGGGCGAGGAAGGCGGGATACTGGCCATTCCGCAGATTGCAGCACTTGCGCGGCTTGCGCGGACGCTTGGGGTGCTCGTGTCGCGCGGCGTTGTTGCGGCCGATGGATCGCGTGACCTTGATCTTTGGGTTCGTGCAAAACCGGAAGGCGAAACTGTCGAACTCGAGATTGCCGGGTGGGAAGAGCTGGCGCCTCAGGCGCCCGGCGCATCTCTGTATCACGCCAGGGCCATGGATTTCGCCAGCCTGGAAAGTGACGGGAATTGGGCGTGTGATGAAGAACTTAGGCTCACAGAATTGGATCCAGGGCTGATTTCGCTTGCCGGATTGGGTGAGTCCGAAGTGTTCGGCCAGCCCCTGACCCGGTTCTTCAGGCTTGCAGAGGATGATGAGGGCAATTTTCCTCTGCTCGCCGCGGTTGCCCGCAGGCAGGAATTTGCCCTGCAGCTGGCAGAGTTGCGAACACTGCCAAATGCCCGGCTGTGGCTTCACGGAATGGTGACAGTGTCAGGCGAGGGGCGATTCACCGGCTTCACGGGCGGATACAGGCTGATCGAACGTTCTCTGGCACCATCCAGGATGGATTTTCCGGCACGACCAGCTGTGGACGAAGGCTTTTCACAGCGCCTCGAGTCCGCGCTGCGCGTTCCGCTGGCACGGATCATTGACAATGCTGAAGCGATTGGCGGGCAGGGCGAGGGTCCGTTGCGCCATGATTATGTGGACTATGCTGGAAACATTTCCGCTGCAGGCCGGCATCTTCTTGGCCTTGTCGATGATCTTGTCGATCTGCAGATGGTCGAACAGCCCGGTTTTCACATAGAGACGGAAATCGTCGACCTTGCGGATATTGCCCGTCGCGCGGCGGGACTTCTCGGCGTGCGGGCCGCGGATCGGGGTGTGCGCATAGACCTGCCGGCACGCGATGAAACCCTTTTTGCTCATGGAGAATTCCGCCGGGTACTTCAGATCATGGTCAATCTCATTGGGAATGCCGTGCGCTATTCGCCGCAGGATTCGAGCGTTTGGCTCCGGACCGAGCAGGAGGGCGATCTCGCAGCGATCATCGTGGCAGATCAGGGCAAGGGAATCGCCGAAGAAGACCAGACACGGATCTTTGAGAAATTCGAACGCGTCGATCCGTCCGAGCCGGGCGGAAGCGGCCTGGGCCTGTTCATTTCACGCAAGCTGGCCCGGGCAATGGGCGGAGATATCACGCTGGACAGCGCGCCAGGGCAGGGTGCCCGTTTCGTACTCACCCTGCCTCTGGCAAAATCGCCGTCTGCCTAGCGTTTCTCAACCGGCACATAGTCCCGATGCGTGGGACCAGTGTAGAGCTGGCGCGGCCGGCCGATCTTCTGTTCGGGATCAGAGATCATTTCATTCCACTGAGCAACCCAGCCCACGGTGCGGGCAAGCGCAAACAGGGCCGTGAACATGGTCGTTGGGAAGCCGATCGCCGAAAGGATGACGCCTGAATAGAAGTCAACGTTCGGGAACAGCTTCTTTTCAATGAAATAAGGGTCATTGAGGGCCATGTGTTCCAGTTGCAGGGCGACTTCGAAGATCGGGTCTGACACATTCAGGGCTGCGAAGACTTCGCGAACCGTGCTTTGCATCACCGTCGCCCGTGGATCGTAATTCTTGTAGACCCGGTGACCAAAGCCCATGAGGCGGAATGGATCATCCTTGTTTTTCGCGCGTTCAATATAGTGTGGAATTCTGTCGGGCGTGCCAATCTCCCGCAGCATGTTGAGTGCCGCTTCATTTGCCCCGCCATGCGCCGGTCCCCAGAGGCAGGCGATGCCAGCGGCAATGCACGCAAAGGGGTTGGCCCCTGACGAGCCTGCAAGACGGACGGTCGACGTCGACGCATTCTGTTCATGATCGGCATGAAGAATGAAGATCCGGTCCAGTGCACGCTCGACCACCGGATTGACGTGATAGTCTTCCGCAGGAACTCCAAAGGTCATCCGCAGGAAATTGCCGGTATAGCTGAGGTCATTCTGCGGATAGAGGAACGGCTGCCCCACCGAATATTTATAGGCCATCGCCGCAATCGTCGGCATCTTGGCGATCAGGCGGTGGCTTGCCACCATACGCTGGTGAGGGTCGGTGATGTCGGTTGAGTCGTGGTAGAATGCGGACAGTGCGCCGACCACTCCGCACATGATGGCCATGGGATGGGCATCGCGCCGGAAACCCCGATAGAATGTGGCAAGCTGTTCATGCAGCATGGTGTGCCGCGAAATGGTATTGGAGAACTTGTCGAGTTCGTCCTTGCCGGGCAGTTCACCGTTGAGCAGCAGGTAGGATACTTCCATGAAGCTCGAATGTTCGGCCAGTTGCCCGATCGGGTAGCCGCGATGAAGCAGGACGCCTTCATCACCATCGATGTAGGTGATGGCCGAATCACAACTGGCTGTTGAGGTGAAACCCGGATCAAAGGTGAAAGCGCCAGTTTGCGCATAAAGCTTGCGGATATCTATGACATCCGGCCCAACGCTGCCCGAACGGACAGGGCAGGAAACTTCTTGGCCGTTCAGGGTTACAGTCGCGCTCGTGCCACCCATATATGTTCCTTCCTCAATCAGGCCGCGATGGCCAATGCTTCGTCAATCCGTGCCAAAGACTCTTCTCTCCCGAGAAGCATCAGCACATCAAAAATACCTGGCGAGGTCGTGCGACCGGTGAGCGCAGCCCGCAAGGGCTGGGCAACCTTGCCAAGGCCCAGTCCGGCATCCTCTGCTACGCGACGTACCGCAAGCTCCAGTGCGGCTTCGTCCCATTCCGAACTGCCACCAAGCGCTTTCGAGACAGACTCGAGCAGTTTTGCGGCATCTCCTTCTAGCAGAGCCTTGGCCCCTTCGTCGAGTGTCAGAGGGCGCTGCTCAAACAGGAACAAGGCCCCTTCAGCAAGTGCTAACGTCGATTTTGCGCGCGGCTTTAGTGATGCCATGGATTTGACGAGCGTTGCCGCCTCCAAATCGTCAAGTGCTCTGCCGATTCGCGTTTCGATCATCGGTCGCGCAATGCCGGCAAGCCGCACGTCATCCGCCTCTCGCAAATAGTGGCCGTTCAGGTTTTCCAGCTTCTTGAAATCAAATCGTGAAGGCGAGCGGCCGACCCCATCGAGATCAAACCAGGCAATCGCTTGCTCACGACTGAAGATCTCGTCGTCGCCATGCCCCCATCCAAGGCGCATCAGGTAATTGTTGACCGCCTCCGGCAAGTAGCCAAGCTCGTCCCTGTATGCATCGACGCCCATTGCACCATGTCGTTTCGACAGCTTGGCTCCATCTGGGCCGTGAATCAGGGGGACATGGGCATAAATCGGTTCGGGCCACCCCATCGCTCGGATAAGTGCCAGTTGGCGAAATGCGTTGTTGAGGTGATCGTCACCACGGATCACATGCGTGATCCCCATGTCATGATCGTCAACTACGACGGAAAGCATGTATGTGGGCGTTCCATCGGATCGCAGCAGGACAAAATCGTCGAGCTCTTCATTGTTGACAGTGACCGGGCCCTGAACTCTGTCCTCGATGGTCACACTGCCATCGCGAGGCGCCTTGAGGCGCACCACGAAGGGCGCCCCTTCCGGAGCTTCGGACGGATCGCGATCCCTCCACCGGCCGTCATAACGCAAGGGAAGCCGGGCTGCGCGCTGTGCTTCCCGCATGGCCTCAAGCTCCGCGGGTGTTGCATAGCAGCGATAGGCATGCCCTGAAGCAAGCAGCTGGTTTGCCACTTCGGCATGTCGGCTGGCGCGGGAAAACTGGAAAACGGCATCGCCGTCCCAATCAAGCCCGAGCCATTTCAGGCCATCAATGATTGCGTCGATGGCTGCATCTGTTGATCGCGCCCGATCCGTATCTTCGATGCGCAGCAGGAACTTACCGCCATGGTGCCGGGCATACAGCCAGTTGAAAAGAGCCGTCCGGGCCCCGCCAATGTGCAGGAATCCCGTCGGGGAAGGGGCAAAACGCGTCACGATGCCCGCTTCTGACTCTTTTGAACTCACCCTGATTGCCTCCATGCCGTCCAGATCTGGAGGGTGCCCCTAGCATGGCAATTGCACTCGTTAAAAGGGGGCTGGGAAAATGCCATGACGGGATTGAAAGCTGGCTTGAATTCGAACGGGATCAATTGGCACTCTGGCTTCCGGTTTCATTCGGGCTCGGCATTGCATTCTGGTTCACCTGCGACTCCCGGGGCCTCTGGATTGCGACGATCCTGACAGGCATTGCCCTGGCCCTTGCTGCACTTGTCATGGGCATGGGCCGCCGCAGTGCGACAGCGACGATGTGGCTTGGGCTCTGCCTGGCTGCCGGATGCGGTCATGTCTGGCTCAGGAGTGAACTGGCCGCTGCGCCGCGGATCGAAAAACCGACGATAGCCCGCTTCGTTGCACAGATTCTGGCAATCGATGCGCTTCAGGGCCAGGACGGCAGCCGCCTTCTGCTCGCGCCTCACATGAATGAGCAACTTCCGCCACGCGTCAGGGTTTCGGCATCGCCGGACTATCTGCTGCCCAACCTCAGAAAGGGCGAATGGGTGGTTGTTCGTGCAAGGCTGGTTGCTCCGCCAGAACCGGCAGTGCCCGGCGGATATGATTTTGCACGCACCGCCTGGTTTCTGGGCATTGGCGGTACTGGCAAGGCGCTGGGCCCCATTGTCCGCCTGACTCCATCACCGCAGGATGCCGCACCCTTGCGAACACGGATAACGGAACACATCCATCAACGCCTCGCTGGCAGCACAGGCGGGATCGCAGCCGCATTGGCGACGGGGGACCGCGGCGGCATTGCCGAGGAAGACGAAGATGCAATGAGGGCAAGCGGCCTGACGCATCTCCTGTCGATCAGTGGCCTTCATATCACCGCTGTGGTTGCAGCGGCGATGTTTCTGGCTCTGAGGCTCCTCTCTCTCAGTCCCTGGCTGGCCCTGCATGCACCCTTGGTGCTGATTGCGGCAGGGATCGGGGCCTTGGCTGGTATCGCGTACACAGTGCTCGCGGGGGCCGAGGTGCCCACAATTCGTTCATGCATCGCTGCTCTGCTTGTCCTCCTCGGGCTGGCATTGGGGCGAGAGGCCATGACGCTTCGCTTGGTGGCCACAGGCGCACTCGTTGTCCTCCTGATCTGGCCGGAATCACTTGTCGGGGCGAGTTTTCAGCTCAGCTTTGCGGCGATTACGGCCATTGTTGCCCTTCATGAGCACCCGGGAATCCGAGCCCTGACCATGCGGCGTGACGAACCTTTGCTGTCGCGAGTGTCTCGGGCGATTCTCTCGCTCCTTTTGACCGGTCTGGCAGTCGAGCTCGTACTCGCGCCGATTGCCCTTTTTCACTTCCACAAGTCCGGGCTCTATGGAGCGTTGGCCAATATTGTTGCGATCCCATTGACGACGTTCGTCGTCATGCCGTTAGAAGCACTGGCCTTGTTTCTTGATCTCATGGGGCTTGGAGCGCCGCTCTGGTGGGCCACGGGTATCAGTCTTGATCTACTTTTGTGGATTGCGCGGACAGTTGCCGCATTTCCGGGCGCGGTTGCTTCTGTGCCTTCAATATCCAGTGGAACCTTCGCCGCCATGCTGCTTGGCGGGCTATGGATTCTTTTGTGGCGCGGCCGGGCACGCTGGCTGGGCCTCCTGCCCGGAACGTCCGGTGCGCTGCTGGCGGCAATGCAGCCGGCGCCCGATCTGCTGGTGAGTGGGGACGGGCGGCATCTCGTGGTTCGAACGGACGACGGGCAACTTGGACTGCTTCGGCCAAGAGCCGGAGACTATATCCGCAGCTTGCTTGCCGATCGTTCCGGAGAGCAGGATGGCCTTGTTGATCTTGAAATCGCATCCGGCGCCAGATGCAGCAGGGATATCTGCATGGTTGCCCTACGAAGAGGCGGGCGGACTTGGCGCATTGCCGCGACCAGAAGCGCATATCCATTATCACGCTCCGGGCTTTCCGATCTTTGCAAGGTATCAGACATCGTCATAAGCGACAGGCGTCTTCCTGCACGCTGCGTGCCCCGCTGGCTGAAACTGGACAAGGCGTACCTCCAGCATTCCGGCGGGCTTGCCATTAGCCTTTACCAACCAGCCATCGAACGCGTACACATGCCTGAAGACGAACACCCCTGGCGTCGCGCTGCCCGTCTTGCCGTCAATAGCGACGCAGAAGGCCCGCCAAAAGTCCCTGCACCCGGACCTGGTTCGGCGCATAGCGCTGAGGCTGGTAGGCACGGTTTGCAGGATCGAGCCGCACCATTGAACCTTCCCGGCGGAAATATTTGAGCGTGGCTTCGGATTCATCCACGAGTGCCACAACGATTTCGCCCTCTCGAGCCGTGTCCGCCTTGCGGATCAAGGCAAAATCACCGTCGAGGATCCCGGCTTCAACCATAGAGTCACCGGAGACTTCCAGCGCAAAATGTTCGCCCGACCCCAGAAGCGCCGCTGGAACAGAGAGCATTGACTGACCTTCAAGGGCCTCTATCGGCATGCCTGCGG
>WBZL01001840.1_pt1 | contig 21377 bp, 20 predicted proteins | sample 5204291 | NCBI WGS metagenome assembly WBZL01 (sample SAMN12344345, study PRJNA552823) | activated sludge metagenome | biome: Activated sludge suspended growth; feature: Nitrification reactor; material: Wastewater; isolation source: activated sludge from nitrification reactor of wastewater...
ATCAACTCCAACCCCTGCATCAGCTACCTGATGGAGGAGAACACGCTGGCGATGCAGGCGCTGGTGATCGCCCACGCCGCCTACGGCCACAACAGCTTCTTCAAGGGCAACTACCTGTTCCGCATGTGGACCGACGCGGCGTCGATCATCGACTACCTGGTCTATGCCAAGAAGTACGTCACCGACTGCGAGGAGCGCCACGGACTCGATGCGGTGGAGGCCTTCCTCGACTCCTGCCATGCCCTGGCCAACCACGGCGTCGACCGCTACCGCCGGCCGAGCCGCAAGACCCTGGCCCAGGAGCTGTCGGCGCGCAAGGAGCGCGAAGCCTACGCGCAGCAGCAGGTCAACGACCTGTGGCGCACGCTGCCGCGACGCGCCGACAAGAGCGAGGGCGAACGCGAGTCCAAGCGATTTCCCGAGGAGCCGCAGGAGAACCTGCTGTACTTCATCGAGAAGAACGCTCCCCTGCTCGAGCCCTGGCAGCGCGAGATCGTGCGCATCGTGCGCAAGGTGGCGCAGTACTTCTACCCGCAGCGCCAGACCCAGGTGATGAACGAGGGCTGGGCCACGTTCTGGCACCACAAGCTGCTCAACCAGATGTACGACGACGGCTTCCTGACCGACGGCGTGATGATCGAGTGGCTCAAGTCGCACACCAACGTCATCTACCAGCCCCCGGTCGGGCACAAGGCCTACAGCGGCATCAACCCGTATGCGCTGGGCTTCGCGATGTACACCGACCTCAAGCGCGTCTGCGAGGAACCCACCGACGAGGACCGCGAGTGGTTCCCCGAGTTCGCCGGCCGCCCCTGGCTGCCCACGCTCGACCACGCGATGCGCAACTACAAGGACGAGAGCTTCGTCGGCCAGTTCCTCAGTCCGAAGCTGATGCGCGAGCTGCGCCTGTTCGCGATCCGCGACGACGAGAAGGACAGCGAGCTCGAGGTCGCCGCGATCCACGACGAGGCCGGCTACCGGCGCGTGCGCGAATCGCTGGCCCACCAGTACGACCTCGGCTCGCGCGAGCCCAACATCCAGGTCTGGAACGTCAACCTGCGCGGCGACCGCTCGCTGACCCTGCGCCACTTCCAGCACAACGACCGGCCGCTGCACGACAGCGCGCAGGAGGTGCTCAAGCATGTCGCGCGGCTGTGGGGCTTCGGCGTGCACCTCGAGAGCACCAACGCCAAGGGCGACGTGACCAAGCGCTGGACCGTGCCGGCGCCGGCACACACCTGAGCACGACCTGCGATCACTGGCTAGCATCGCGGCCGTGCCCGCCACTGCCGCATCCGACGACCGCAACGCCCAGCTTGCCGACGCACTGGCCCGCGTCGCGCTGGGTGAGCGCGACGCGTTGCAGCGCGTGTATCGCCTGGCCAGCGCGCATCTGTTCGGCGTGATCCTGCGTATTCAGCCGGATCGCGGCAAGGCCGAAGATCTTCTGCAGGACGTGTTCGTAACCATCTGGCGCTCGGCGGGCAGCTACGAAGCGGCTCGCAGCCAGCCCATGACCTGGCTGATCGCGATCGCCCGCCATCGTGCGATCGATTCGCTCCGGCGCCAAAGGGCCGAACCGCAGACCATCACGCTGGCGTCCTTCGACGACGCCGACGACGATCCGCTGGACCGGCAGCCCAGCGCCGACGCCGGCCCCCTGGAGCTGCTGCAACGCGCCGCCACGGCGCGCGAGCTCATGCACTGCATCGATGCCCTGTCGGCCGAGCAGCGGCAGTGCCTGGCCCTGGCCTTCTACCAGGGCCAGTCGCATGCCGAGGTCGCCGTTCACCTGGCGCAGCCGCTGGGCACGGTCAAGAGCTGGGTGCGGCGCGCCTTGATCGCGCTGAAGGGCTGCCTGGACCGGGCGGCGGGCCACGTGTCGGCCCCGCGGCCGGAGGCCTGAGCATGGACTACGGGCGCCGTGCACTCGCCGACCGGCTGGCCTCCGAGTACGTGCTGGGCACGCTGCGCGGTCCTGCACGCCGCCGCTTCGAGTCGCTGCTGCCGTCGCATCCCGCCCTGCGCCACGCCGTCGCCGACTGGCGCGAACGTTTGACGACACTGGCCGACGGCGTGCCACCGGTGGAGCCACCACCCGGCGCATGGCCGGCCATCGAGCGCCGCCTCTTCGAGTCGCCGGGCGCGTCGGCAAGGCCAGCGGCCGGCACCCCGACACTGCCGCCGTGGTGGCAGCGCCTGGCTCCCTGGCGCGCCCTCAGCGGACTGGCCAGCGCGGCGGCACTGGCGCTGCTGGTCGTCGCCAGCCAGACACCCCCGCCGCAGGCGCCCATCGTCGTCGTGCTGGCCGCCAATCCACAGGCCGCATCGGCGCTGCGCGCCAGCTTCGTGGCCAGCATCAGCGGCGACGGGCGGGCGCTGGTGCTGCGACCGCTGAGCGACGTCCCGCTCGACGCCGGGCGCGCGCTCGAGCTGTGGGCCGTGCCCAAGCAGGGTGCCCCACGCTCGCTCGGCCTCGTCGATGCCGCACGCGCGACGACCCTGCTGCGCGCTCAGTTGCTGCGGGACACGGCCGCCTTCGCGGTGAGCGTCGAACCCGCCGGCGGATCGCCGACCGGCGCACCCACCGGCCCCATCGTCTCCGTCGGTCCCCTGCAGATCTAGGGGGTCCACCGGCCCGGCGCGCCGAAGCGGCGGCGCGGTCCCGCATCCGGTTGCGCCGAGGGTGCGTATGTGCCCGCAGATGCCGCGTTGCGGTGTCACCCGCCCCGACACCCTGCCTCGAAGGAGACCCCCGTGAAAGCTCGCACCCTTGCCGGCGGCGCACTCGCCGCCGTGCCCCTGGCACTGGCCGTGATGGCCTTGCCCGCCCATGCGTCCAGCCACCGCGAAGCGCCGTTCATCACCACCGTGCCGAAGGTCGACGCGACCGATTTCTACATGTTCCGCAGCTACGAGCCCGGCCGCAGCGAGCACGTGACGCTGATCGCCAACTACCAGCCGCTGCAGGACCCGTACGGCGGCCCCAACTACTTCTCGATGGACCCCAATGCGCTGTACGAGATCCACATCGACAACAACGGCGACGCGCGCGAGGACCTCACGTTCCAGTTCCGCTTCCAGAACAAGCTGGCCGGCAACGGGGCCGGCATCAACCTCAACATCGGCGGCAAGTCGGTCGGCATCCCGCTGATCCAGGCCGGCCCGGTCGCCAACGTCGCCGATGCCAACCTGCAGCTCGGCGAGACCTACACCGTCTCGGTCGTGCGTGGCGACCGGCGCGGCGGCACGGCCCAGATGGTCAGCAACGCCGCCAACGGCCGTACCACCTTCGACAAGCCGGTGGACAACATCGGCACCAAGACCATCGCCGACTACGCCGGCTACGCGGCGCGCCACGTCTACACCGTCAATGTGCCGGGTTGCAGCCAGTCCGCGCGGCTGTTCGTCGGTCAGCGCCAGGACCCGTTTGCCGTCAACCTGGGCACCATCTTCGACCTGGTCAACGCGCCGCTGGCCGTGATCACCGATCCGGCGTTGATCGGCGCGGCCCCCAACACCATCGGCGACAAGAACGTCACCACACTGGCGCTGGAGCTGCACCGCAGCTGCCTGACCGCCGGCGACGACGTGATCGGCGGCTGGACCACGGCCAGCCTGCGCCAGGCCCAGCTGCTGGACGGTTCGCCCGCGCCGGGCCACGGCACGACCGCCAAGGCCGGTGGCGCCTGGGTGCAGGTGTCACGCCTGGGCATGCCCCTGGTCAACGAAGTGGTCATCGGCCTGAAGGACAAGGACCGCTTCAATGCCGGCAAGCCGTCCGCCGACGGGCAGTTCCTCGACTACGTCACCCACCCCACGCTGCCGGCCCTTCTGGAGATCGCGCTGGCACTGCCCAACAGCGCTCCGACCAACTTTCCACGCAACGATCTGGTCACCACCTTCCTCACCGGCATCAAGGGCTTGAATCAGCCGCGCAACGTGACCCCCTCGGAGATGCTGCGGCTCAACACCGCGGTCGCGCCGGTGCCCTTCGCGCAGCAGAACCGGCTCGGCATCGTCGGCAACATCCTGGCCGGCGGCAACGACTCGGCCGGCTTCCCCAACGGCCGACGGCCGAAGGACGACGTGGTCGACATCTCGCTGGTGGCGGTGATGGGCGGGCTGTGCCTGGCCAACGGCACCACCGATGCCCTGGCCTTCGGCGCCGCCTGCAACCCGTCGGCGGTGCCACTGGGGGCCACGGCGTTCCGGCTGCACGACGCGGTGGATCAGGCCACGGTGCCCTTGCTCGCCGGCTTCCCGTACCTCAACACGCCGATCCCCGGCAACCGTTGAGGAGGCCGACGATGAGCCCGCGTTCCCTCCCCGCCCTGCTCGCCGCCCTGGCGGTCGCCACGGCTCTGGCCGCCTGCGGCGGCGGCGGCCACGACGATCCGGTCGCGCCGCCCGCCGCCGCCGGTGGCGTGCCGGCCTCGGCGACGGCGTCGCCGGAAGCCTTTGCGCGCTACGTCGGCAGCCTGGCGCCCAGCGAGACGGCCGAACCGATCGACCTGAAGAACCTGGTGCCGCCGGTCTCCGAGTCGGCCGAACCCCTTACCAAGGGTTGACGGCCCGCGCGCCGGCACCTTCCCGCCCGGTGGCTGGCCGCCTCCGGGCGGCCCCTCGTCCCGGCGGTGCCGCGGGTGCGGTCAATGGCGGGCGGCTACAGCGCGAACACCTTGCCCGGGTTCATGATGTTCTGCGGGTCGAGCGCACGCTTGATGGTCTTCATCAGCTCCACCGTGGCCGGGCCGGCCTCGTCGAGCAGGTAGCCCATCTTGTGCAGGCCGATGCCGTGCTCGCCGGTGCAGGTGCCCTCCAGCTCGAGCGCGCGACGCGCCATGCGCGCACTCAGGCGCTCGACCTCGGCCCACTCCGCGGGATTGTCGGGATCGAGCAGGTAGCTCAGGTGGAAGTTGCCGTCGCCGACGTGGCCGACCGTCCAGTACGGGATGCCCGCGGCGTCGGCGTCGGCCACCGACTCGTTGATGATCTCGGCCAGGTGCGAGATCGGCACGCAGGTGTCGGTGCTCTGGCAGCGGCAGCCGGGGCGGGTCTGCAGCGCCGCGAAGTAGGCCTTGTGGCGGGCGGTCCACAGCTTGGTGCGTTCCTCCGGCGTGCTGGCCCACTGGAAGTCGGTGCCGCCGAAGTCCCGCGCCACCTGCTGCACGGTGTCGGCCTGTTCACGCACGCCGGCGTCGCTGCCGTGGAACTCCATCAGCAGCATCGGCGACTCCTGCAGGCTGAGCTGCGAGTGCTTGTTGACCGCGCGCACCGCGTTGGCGTCCAGCAGCTCGCAGCGGGCGATCGGCACGCCCATCTGGATGACCTGGATCGTCGTGCGCACCGCCGCGTCGATGCTCGGAAACTGGCAGATCGCCGCCATCACCGCCTCGGGCAAGGGGTAGAGCCTGAGCGTGATCTCGGTCATCACGCCCAGCGTGCCCTCGCTGCCGACGAACAGGCGCGTCAGGTCGTAGCCGGCCGAGGACTTCTTGGCGCGCGTGCCGGTGCGGATGACTTCGCCGCTGGCGGTGACCACCGTCAGGCCCAGCACGTTCTCGCGCATCGTGCCGTAGCGCACGGCGTTGGTGCCGCTGGCGCGCGTGGCGGCCATGCCGCCGATCGACGCGTTGGCGCCGGGGTCGATCGGGAAGAACAGGCCCGAATCGCGGATCTCGCGGTTGAGCTGCTCGCGCGTGACGCCGGCCTGCACGGTGACGGTCAGGTCCTCCGGGTTGACGCGCACCACCTGGGTCATGCGCGACAGGTCGATGCTCACGCCGCCCTGCACGGCCAGCAGGTGCCCCTCGAGGGACGAACCGATGCCGAAGGGAATCACCGGCACCGCGTGGCGCGCCGCCTGAGACACCACCGCGGCGACGTCCTCGGTGCTTTCGCAGAACACCACGGCATCCGGCGGCATCATCGGATAGGCCGATTCGTCGCGGCCGTGCTGCTCGCGCACCGACTGGGCGGTCGAGAGGCGCTCGCCGAAGCGATCGCGCAGGGCTTGCAACATCGCGTCCGGCACGGGACGACGGTCCAGCCGGGGCAACAGGTCGGTCGGCAGCGGCGCGTTCATCGGTTCTCCATCGGCCAGGGCGGGAGGCCCGGATTCTAGGGACGGCGACCCGATGCCGCTGCTAGGATGGACCGCCATGAGCAACCGCCTGACGCAGATCGCCACGCGCACCGGCGACGACGGCACCACCGGCCTGGGTGACGGCACGCGGGTGCCCAAAGACCACGCCCGCGTCGCGGCCATGGGCGACGTCGACGAGCTCAACTCGTGCATCGGCGTGCTGCTGACCGAGGCGCTGCCCGATGCGGTGCGCGAGCTGTTGGTGGTCGTGCAGCACGAGCTGTTCAACCTCGGGGGCGAGTTGTCGATCCCGGGCTACCGCCTGCTCAAGCCCGAAGCGGTGGCCCGCCTGGACGAGGCCCTGACCGAACACAACGCCACGCTGCCGCGCCTGAAGGAGTTCATCCTGCCCGGCGGCACGCGCAGTGCGGCCCAGGCCCATGTCTGCCGCACCGTGGCGCGCCGTGCCGAGCGCGCGGTGGTGGCATTGGCCGCCCATGAAGCGGTCCACGACGCGCCGCGTCAGTACCTCAACCGTCTGTCGGACCTGCTGTTCGTGCTGGCCCGGGTGCTCAATCGCGCCAACCTCGATGGCCGCGGCGGCGACGACGTGTACTGGCGCAGCGAGCGGCTGTCGCGCGAGCAGGAATGACGGCCAGGCCGGCCCGGCGCGGTGGACCGGGCGGCCCGCCGACCGATCAGTAGGTCACCGCGCGGGCGTCGACGTCCACCCGCACCATGTCGCGGCCCAGTGCCGCCAAGACCGCGCGGCCGAACTGGTCCCGGAACGCGGTGTCGGCGTGGAGCTTGCCGGGCCCCACCTCCGCCGCCAGGGCCAGCACCTTGTCGGCCGTCAGCACCTTGCCGCTGGCCCGCAGGGGCTCGCAGTCGTGGGCGATGAACTGCTCGTCCAGCCAGCGCCGGGCCTCGTCGGCCGACATCGCCGCGCCGGCATCGTGGACGACGATGGCCACCTCGCTGTCGGGCCCGAATTGCACGAACACTTCCTTGCGCATGGCGCATCACCTCCTGACCGGAGTATGCCCAGGCTTGGGCCCGCCGCGGTGGCGCTGGACTGGACCTGCGTCAAGCTCGCGGCACGGCCGCGCAGCGACGGGCGGCCCGGCCGCTGGGCTCAGCCGCGCCGCGCCCGCACCGCGCCGGCCAGGTCGGCCAGCAGCCGGGTGGTGTCGTCCCATCCGATGCAGGCGTCGGTGATGCTCTGCCCGTAGACCAGCCGGGCGGGATCGTCCTTGCCGGGGGTGAACTTCTGAGCCCCGTCGTGCAGGTGGCTCTCGACCATCACGCCGAAGATGCATCGATTGCCGGCCGCGATCTGCCGGCCGACATCGTGCATCACCTCGATCTGCCGCTGGTGCTGCTTGCTGCTGTTGGCGTGGCTGGCATCGATCATCAGCTTGCAGGGCAGCTTGGCGGCCTCGATCTCGCGGCAGGCCGCGGCCACGCTGGCGGCGTCGTAGTTGGGCGCCTTGCCCCCGCGCAGGATGACGTGGCAGTCCTTGTTGCCGCGCGTCTCGACGATGGCGACCTGGCCGTTCTTGTGCACCGACAGGAAGTGGTGCGGCCGCGCCGCAGCCTGGATCGCGTCGATCGCGATCTTGATGTTGCCGTCGGTGCCGTTCTTGAAGCCCACCGGCGCCGACAGCCCCGACGCCAGCTCGCGGTGCACCTGGCTCTCGGTGGTGCGCGCACCGATCGCCCCCCAGCTGATCAGGTCGCCGATGTACTGCGGCGAGATCACGTCGAGGAACTCGCTGGCCGCAGGCACGCCGACCCGGTTGATGTCCACCAGCAGCTGCCGCGCCATGCGCAGGCCCTCGTGGATGCGGTAGCTCTCGTCGAGGTAGGGGTCGTTGATCAGGCCCTTCCAGCCGACGGTGGTGCGCGGCTTCTCGAAGTACACGCGCATCACCACCTCCAGCTCGCCGGCGTGGCGCTCGCGCTCGGCCTTCAGACGCCGCGCGTACTCCAGTGCCGCGGCCGGATCGTGGATCGAGCAGGGCCCAACGATCACCAGCAGCCTGTCGTCGTCTCCGGCCATGATCCGGCGCAACGCGTTGCGTGTGTCCTGGATCAGCGCCTCCACCGGCGTCCCGCCGATCGGGAAGAAGCGGATCAGATGCTCCGGCGGCGGCAACGGGGTCACGTCGCGAATGCGCTGGTCGTCGGTCTCGCTGGTCTTCTCCGACAGCGCGAAGCGGCTCTCGCCGAGCAGCGACGGGCCGGAGTGCGTCGATCGTGGGCTCATGATGTGTCCTGCAGGGGCTCGGAAAAACAAAAACCGCCGGGGTCTCCGGCGGTTGTCTGGGTTGCGTGGGACTCGTCGGCTACGCGATTCGTCCTCTCCAGCCGCCGGTGGGGGGCGAGAACCAAAAGCTCGTAAAGAACTGGCCGGCGTGCTGACGCATGGGCGGACTGTAGCACGCGGCTGCCGACGCGACGCTGACGCGCAAGGGCTCCGACGGGTCCATCAACCCGCGACAGGAGCCCCAGGAGGCCTCCCGGCCCGGCCAGACCCCATCGCGTGGAGCGCGCGACCCGGCGCGCCGTCCGACGGGACGAACCACCGTGCCGTGTGCGCTCGAAGCCGGTCAGTACACGGTCGCCGCGAAGCCCGCGGCCTCGAGCCGCCGGACCAGCAGATCCACATGCGCCCGGTTGCGCGTCTGCACCACCAGCTCGACCTCGACGTTCTGCGCCGACAGCGTGGAGAACGCGCGCTGGTGATGCACCTCGTCGATGTTGGCGCCGGCGTCGGCCACCACGGCGGTGATGCGCGCCAGCACGCCGGGATGGTCGCGCGCGCCGACGCGCACGCGCGCCAGCCGGCCCGCGCGCACCATGCCGCGGCCGATGATCGACGCCAGCAGCATCGGGTCGATGTTGCCGCCGCACAGCACCAGGCCCACGCTGCGGCCAGCGAAGCGCGCCGGGTCGCGCAGCAGCGCGGCCAGCCCGGCGGCGCCGGCGCCTTCGACCACCGTCTTCTCGATCTCCAGCAGCATCACCACCGCCTGCTCGAGGTCGCCCTCGTCGACCAGCACCAGGTCGTCGACGCGCTCGGCCACCAGCCGGCGCGTCAGGCGCCCGGGCTGGCCCACCGCGATCCCGTCGGCGATGGTCTGCTCACCCATCGGCAGCGTGGTGCCCTTGACGGCGTTGAACATCGCCGGAAAGCGCTGCGTCTGCACGCCGATCACCCGCACGTCCGGCCGCAACGCCCGTGCGACGGTCGCGATGCCGGAGATCAGCCCGCCACCGCCGACGGCGATGACCAGCGTGTCGATCTCGGGCTGCGCCCGCAGCATCTCCAGGCCGATGGTGCCCTGGCCGGCGATCACCGCCGGGTCGTCGAAGGGGTGGACGAAGCTCAGGCCCTGCGCGTCGGCCAGCGCCAGCGCGTGGACGCGTGCCTCGTCGAAGGTCTCGCCGTGCAGCACCACCTCGGCGCCGAAGCCCAGCGTGCGCTCGACTTTCACCGTGGGCGTGTGCTGGGGCATCACGATCACCGCGCGCAGCCCCAGCCGTTGCGCATGGTGCGCCACGCCCTGCGCATGATTGCCGGCCGATGCCGCGATCACGCCGCGCAGCACCAGCTGCCCGGCGTCACGCGCCGCCACCAGGGCCAGCAGCTTGTTCAGCGCACCGCGCTCCTTGAACGACGCGGTGAACTGCAGGTTTTCGAACTTCAGGAAGATGCGCGCGCCGGTCAGCTGCGACAGCGTGCGCGACTCCACGCAGGGCGTGTCCAGCACCTGGCCGGCCAGCCGGCCGGCGGCGGCCTCGACATCCGACAGGGTCAGGTCGTCGGGTCTCACCGCGTCACCGGCCGACGAGGGCTCCGCGACCTACGCGGTGCCGCCGACCGTGAGGCCGTCGATGCGCAGGGTCGGCTGGCCCACGCCCACCGGCACGCTCTGGCCCTCCTTGCCGCACACACCGACGCCGGTGTCGAGCTGCATGTCGTTGCCGATGAGCCGGATGCGCGTCAAGGCGTCGGGCCCGTTGCCGATGATCGTCGCGCCCTTGACGGGGTACTGGATGCGGCCCTTCTCGACCCAGAACGCCTCGCTGGCCGAGAAGACGAACTTGCCGCTGGTGATGTCGACCTGGCCGCCGCCGAAGTTGGTGGCGTACAGGCCCCGCTCGATGCTGGCCACGATCTCCTCGCGCGGCGTATCGCCGCCGAGCATGTACGTGTTGGTCATGCGCGGCATCGGCACGTGGGCGTAGCTCTCGCGCCGGCCGTTGCCGGTGGGCTTGGCGCCCATCAGCCGTGCGTTGAGGCTGTCCTGGATGTAGCCGCGCAGGATGCCGTCCTCGATGAGCACCGTGCGCTGCGTGGCATGCCCCTCGTCGTCGACGTTGAGCGAGCCGCGCCGGTCCGGCAGCGTGCCGTCGTCGAGCACGGTGACGCCCTTGGCCGCCACGCGCTGGCCGACCCGGCCCGAGAACGTGCTCGACCCGCGCCGGTTGAAGTCGCCCTCCAGCCCATGCCCCACGGCCTCGTGCAGCAGCACGCCGGGCCAGCCCGGCCCCAGCACCACCGTCATCACGCCGGCCGGCGCCGGGCGGCTCTCCAGGTTGGTCAGCGCCGCATTGACGGCCTGCTGCACATAACCTTCGACCACGGCGTCCTGGAAGTAGCCGAGCCCGAAGCGTCCACCACCGCCGCCGGTGCCCACCTCGCGGCGGCCGTCCTGCTCGGCGATCACGGTGACGTTCAGGCGCACCAGCGGGCGCACGTCGGCGGCTCGCGAGCCATCGGCACGGGCCACCAGCACCACGTCGTACTCGGCGGCCACGCTGGCCATCACCTGCACGATGCGCGGGTCCTTGGCCCGCGCCCGCCGCTCGACGTTCTCCAGCAAGGCCACCTTTTGCGCGCTGTCCAGCGTGCCGATCGGGTCCATCGCGGCGTACAACACGCGGCTGCCCACCGGGCGCGACGGGCGCTGGACCTTGACGCGGCGCTGCTGACCGGCAGCGGCGATGGTGCGCACCGTGCGCGCCGCGTCCATCAGCGAGTCGACCGACAGGTCGTCGGAGTACGCGAACGCGGTGCGTTCGCCGGCCACCGCGCGCACCCCCACGCCCTGGTCGATGCTGAAGCTGCCGCTCTTGACGATGCCTTCCTCGAGGCTCCAGCCCTCGTGGCGCGTGGTCTGGAAGTACAGGTCGGCATCGTCGACCCGGTGCTCGCGGATCGTCGCCAGCGCGCGCGTCAGCGCTGCGTCGTCCAGGCCGAAGGGTCGGAGCATCACCGCCTCGGCGACGGCGAGTCGCTCGAGCGTGGGTTCACGTTGGATCATGCAGGCAACCTCGCCGTCGACAAAGCCGGCATTGTAGGAAGGAGCCCCGCCGCGCATTCGCAGTTCTTTACGCCGCCCTCACGCAGGCGCGGTGAACAGCCGCGCCGGTCCGGCCGTTGTGCGATCGGGTGGCGCCGCCCTTCGGCGCCGCAAGCGCCCGCCGGGCATCCACCGAGGACATCGCATGAACTTCCGCAGCATCCTGATCGCCGCCGCCCTCGGCGGCGCCACGCTCACCGCCTTGGCTCACCCGGGGTCCGGATGGGACCACCCCGCCACGCCGCGCATCGACCAGCGCCAGGCCCTGCAGGCCGAGCGCATCGAGCACGGCCGCCGCAGCGGTGCACTGACGCCGGTGGAGGCGCAACGGCTGCTGCGCGAGCAGCATGCCATCGCGCGCGCCGAGCGCCTGGCCAAGGCCGATGGCGTGGTCACGCCGCGCGAGCGCGCCCACCTGACCGCCCTGCTCGACCGGGCGGGCTGGCACATCCAGCGTGAACTGCGCGACCGGCAGACCGGCCACCGCGACGAGCACCGCCGCATCACGCCGCACGGCTGAGCGGCCAGGCCAGCCTCCCAACGACCGCGCGAACCCGGCCAGCCGGCACGGCCGCCTCGGCGGCCGTGCCGGGCCGTCACTCCGCCGCTGCGTCGCGCAGGCGCAGCGCTTCGTCGTAGAGCAGGTTGCGCGGCGCGCCGCTCAATTCGGCAGCCAGCCCCACCGCCTGCTTGAGCGGCAGGTCGCGCAGCAAGGTGCGCAGGCAGCGCATGGCCTCGATGTCGAGGGCAGCCGCGGTCGCGGCGGGCGCCGGCAGCGCATGCAGCACCAGCACGAACTCGCCGCGTCGCCGGTGCTCGTCGGCAGCCAGCCATGCCGGCAACTGGGCGGCCGGCGCGGTGAACACGGTCTCGAACTGCTTGGTCAGCTCCCGCGCCACGCTCACGGCGCGCCCCGGCGCCTCGTGCGCCAGCTCGTCGATCAGCGTCACGATGCGATGGGGGGACTCGAACAGCACCACGGTCTGCGCCTCGGCCGCCAGGGCCTGCAGGGCGCGGCGCCGTTCGGCCCCCTTGGCAGGCAGGAAGCCGACGAACCGGAATCCCGCCCCGTGCAGATCACCGGCGACGCTGAGCGCCGCGACCGCGCTGCTCGGCCCCGGTATCGGCACCACGCGGTGGCCCGCCGCCACGGCGGCCGCCACCAGCCGGGCGCCGGGGTCCGAGATGCCGGGTGTGCCGGCATCGCTGAGGTAGGCCACCGACTCGCCGCGCGACAGCTGCTGCACGATGGCTTCGGCTGCGCTGTTCTCGTTGTGGGCATGCAAGGCCCGTAACGGCTTGTCGAGCCCGAGCCAGGCCAGCAGCTGCCCGGTCACCCGCGTATCCTCGCAGGCCACCGCGTCGACCCGCGTCAGCACGTGGATCGCGCGCAGCGTGAGGTCGGCGAGGTTGCCGATCGGGGTGGCCACCAGGTACAGCGTGCCTGGCGGGTAGGACTGGTGGGCGCAGGCTGCGGCCGCCGCGCGCTGCAGCAAGGAGGCATCGATGGTCGGCAAGGCAGGCCCGCAGTTCGGCTCGGCCTCCAGGCGTGCGGTCGGAGAGCAGGGCGAGCAGCGCGCCCTGGATCACCTGCGTGGCCAGGGGCTCGTGCTGGTGGAGCGCAATTATCGGGTCGCCCGCGGGCCCCATGCACGCGGCGGCGAAGTCGACCTGATCCTGCGCGACCGCGACGGCACCCTGGTGTTCGTCGAAGTCCGTGCCCGCAGCGACGCACGCTTCGGCGGTGCCGCGGCCTCGGTGTCGGCAGGCAAGCAGCGGTCGCTGCAGCTGGCCGCGACGCATTACCTGCAGCGCTGGGCCTCGCCGCCCCCTTGCCGCTTCGACGTGGTCGCGCTCGACGACGGGGCTCTGGAGTGGATCCGCAGCGCCTTCGACGCCGGCTGATCGGACCGTGTGCAGGGAACCGGCGGCCGAAGCCCCTGTCATATGATGGGTGCACATGCTCGAGCAACGCATCCAGCAGCAGTTCTTCGAGGGCGCCGACCTCCAATACCAGATCGCCGAAGCGATGGCCCGGCCGATCGCACAGGCCGTCGAGGCGGTGGTCAGCGCGCTCACGTCGGGCGGCAAGGTGCTGGTTTGTGGCCTCGGGGGCGGCGCGGCGCTGGCCGTTCACCTGGCCGCGGTGCTGGTCGACCGGCTCGAGCGCGAGCGCCCGGCGCTGGCGGCATTCACGGTGCAGCCCGACCCGCGCCAGATCCAGGCCCTGGGGCTGCCCGGCGACCTGCTGCTGGTGCTGGACCCGGCGGCACGCGAACTGGACACCACGATGGGCGCGATTCGCGCGGCGCAGGGCAAGGACATGACCGTGGTGCTGTTTGCTGGCGCAGCCGGCGCCGGCCTGCGCGAAACCCTGGCCGAGTCGGATGTCTTCGTCGGCGTGCCGCACGAGCGCAGCAGCCGCGTGCTCGAGGCCCAGCTGCTGGCGCTGCACGCCATGTGCGATGCCGTCGACGTTCAATTGATGGGAGTACTCGAATCGTGATCTCGATCCCTGCGCCCACGCGCGCCCCGCTGCGGGCCGGCCTGTCGGCCCTGCTCGTCGCCCTGGCCGCCACCGCGCTGCCCGGTTGCGCCCCCTTGGTCATGGGTGGCGCGATGGTCGGCGGCACCATGATGGTCATCGACCGACGCACCTCGGGTGCCCAGGTCGAGGACCAGGCCATCGAACTCAAGTCGATCGGCGCGGTGCGCGAGGCCGCGTCGCTCGGCCATGTCAACGTGACCAGCTACAACCGCCTGGTGCTGATCACCGGCGAGGTGCCGCGCGAGGCCGACAAGGGCAGTGTCGAGCAGGCCATTGCGCGCATCGAGAATGTGCGCTCGGTGGTCAACGAGCTGGCCGTGGCTGGCAACTCGTCGCTGTCGGCACGCTCCAACGACTCGATCCTGTCGGCCAAGGTCAAGGCGTCGTTCGTCGATGCCCAGGACCTGCAGGCCAACGCCGTGAAGGTGGTCACCGAGCGCAGCATCGTCTACCTGATGGGCCGCGTCACCGACCGCGAGGCCCAGCGCTTCTCGGATGTGGCGCGCGCGGTTCCCGGCGTCCAGAAGGTGGTGCGCGTCTTCGAGCACATCACCGACGCCGAACTGGCCGCGATGCAGGCGCCCCCCAAGCCCAGGAACTGAGGGCCTGCGCGATCCGGTCGAGCCGGATCGCCCACGGCGCCCCCACCGCAGCGGGGCGCCGACAACACCGGGGGGCTACTTCAAGCGGCGGATCAGGCTCGAGGTGTCCCAGCGCCCGCCACCCATCGCCTGCACGTCGCCGTAGAACTGGTCGACCAGGGCCGTCACCGGCAGCGTGGCGCCGTTGCGCCGCGCCTCATCGAGCACCAGGCCGAGGTCCTTGCGCATCCAGTCGACCGCGAAGCCGAACTCGAACTGGTCGTCGACCATGGTCTTGCCGCGGTTGTCCATCTGCCAGCTCTGCGCCGCGCCCTTGCCGATGACGTCGAGCACCAGCTTCATGTCCAGACCGGCGTGGCGGCCGAAGGCGATGGCCTCCGACAGGCCCTGCACCAGCCCGGCGATGCACACCTGGTTGACCATCTTGGCCAGCTGTCCGGCACCCGGGGCGCCGACCCGCGTGACGGCGCGCGCGAAGGCCATCGCCACCGGGCGCATCGCGTCGAAGGCCGGGGCGTCACCACCGCACATCACCGTCAACAGGCCGTTGACGGCACCGGCCTGCCCGCCGGAGACCGGCGCGTCGACGAAGGCCACGCCGCCGCTCGCCGCGATGGCATGCAGCTCGCGCGCCACCGCCGCCGAGGCCGTGGTGTGGTCGACGAAGATCGATCCGCGGGCCATGCCGGCCAGGGCACCCTGCTCGCCCAGCACCACCGAGCGCAGGTCGTCGTCGTTGCCGACGCACGCGAAGACGAACTCGGCCCCCGCGGCGGCTGCCCGCGGTGTGGCGGCCGCGGTGCCGCCGTACTCGCCGACCCATGACTGGGCCTTGGCGGCGCTGCGGTTGTAGACGGTGACCTGGTGGCCGGCGCGCGCCAGGTGACCGGCCATCGGGTAGCCCATCACGCCCAGGCCGAGGAAGGCCACGCGGCGCGGCGGAACGGGATCGTAGGTTTTGGTGGGAGCGTTCATCCCGCCATCGTGCCACGGATGGGCGTCGCCGCCCGTGCGTGGAATCTCGGAGGACTTCGACGACGGTCGCCGACCCCCCGGCACGGCCGGCGGCCTGCGATGCCGAGCGGGCCACGACGCCGGCCGGCCGAAACGGCCGGCGGCCGCGTTCCGCGCCTATTGCGGGGGTCGCGGCTGCTGGTCGCTGGCGCGCCGCTTGGGCGCCAACGCCGCGACCTGGGCCTGCGGGTCGCCGACGATGGCCATGTGCTCGGTGCCGGCGGCCAGGTCCGGGTTGCGCGCGCGCTGGCTCTTGAGCTTGATCTGCAGGCGCAGGTCGTTCACCGAGTCCGCATTGCGCAGGGCGTCCTCGTAGGTGATGGAGTTGTTCTCGTAGAGGTCGAACAGCGCCTGGTCGAAGGTCTGCATGCCGAGCTCGCGCGAGCGCTTCATCAGCTCCTTGATCTCGCCGACCTCGCCCTTGAAGATCAGGTCCGACACCAGCGGCGTGTTGAGCAGGATTTCCACCGCCGCCACGCGCCCGCGCCCTTCCTGGCGCGGCATCAGGCGCTGCGACACCAGCGCCTTGAGGTTGAGCGACAGGTCCATCAGCAGCTGCGCGCGCCGCTCCTCCGGGAAGAAGTTGATGATGCGGTCCAGCGCCTGGTTGGAGCTGTTGGCGTGCAGCGTGGCCATGCACAGGTGGCCGGTCTCGGCGAAGGCCACCGCGTTCTCCATCGTCTCGCGGTCGCGGATCTCGCCCATCAGGATGACGTCGGGCGCCTGGCGCAGCGTGTTCTTCAGCGCGACCTCCCAACCGTCGGTGTCGATGCCCACCTCGCGCTGGGTGACGATGCAGTTCTTGTGCGGATGCACGAACTCCACCGGGTCCTCGATCGTGATGATGTGGCCGAAGGAGTTCTCGTTGCGGTAGTCCACCATCGCCGCCAGCGAGGTGCTCTTGCCCGAGCCCGTGGCGCCGACGAAGATGACCAGGCCGCGCTTGGTCATCGACACGTCCTTCAGCACCGTCGGCAGGCCCAGTGTGTCGATCGTCGGCAGCGTGGCCGGGATCGTGCGGAAGACCATGCCGACGTGCCCCTGCTGCATGAAGGCGTTGCAACGGAAGCGCCCGATGCCCTGCGGGCTGATGGCGAAGTTGCACTCCTTGGTGCGCTCGAACTCGGCGGCCTGCTTGTCGTTCATCACCGAGCGCGCCAGCTGCAGCGTGTGCTGCCCGGTCAGCGGCTGCGGCGAGACCTTGGTGACCTTGCCGTCGACCTTGATCGCCGGCGGGAAGTCGGCGGTGAGGAACAGGTCCGACCCGCTGCGGCTGACCATCAGGCGCAGCAGGTCGTTGACGAATTTCGATGCCTGGTCGCGTTCCATCACCCATCCTTGTCCGTCCCCCGTGAGGCCGGGTCGACCTGCAGCGGACCCACCAAGCGGCCGCCGCGGAACCGGCTTCGCCGGGCCGCTGGCGGCGCCCCCTGGGGGGAGGCGGCCGCAGGCCGCTTCGGGGGGGATCTTGTCATCCGGGGAAATTCTCGGGGATCTTGGCCTTGCCGCGCGCCTCGATCGGCGCGATGACGTTGCGGCGCACCAAGTCGGCCAGATTCTGGTCCAGCGTCTGCATGCCCAGGCTCTGCCCGGTCTGGATCGAGCTGTACATCTGCGCGATCTTGTTCTCGCGGATCAGGTTCTTGATCGCCGAGGTGGCGATCATGATCTCATGCGCCGCGACGCGGCCCGAGCCATCCTTGAGCTTGCACAAGGTCTGCGAGATCACCGCGACGAGCGACTCCGACAGCATCGCGCGCACCATCTCCTTCTCGGCCGCCGGGAAGACGTCGACCACGCGGTCGATGGTCTTGGCGGCGCTGCTGGTGTGCAGCGTGCCGAACACCAGGTGGCCGGTCTCGGCGGCGGTCAGCGCCAGGCGGATGGTCTCGAGGTCGCGCATCTCGCCCACCAGGATGGCGTCGGGGTCCTCGCGCAGCGCCGAGCGCAGGGCGTTGGCGAACGACAGCGTGTGCGGCCCCACCTCGCGCTGGTTGATCAGGCACTTCTTGCTCTCGTGCACGAACTCGATCGGGTCCTCGACGGTCAGCACGTGACCGTACTCGCTCTCGTTGAGGTGGTTGACCATCGCCGCCAGCGTGGTGCTCTTGCCCGATCCGGTGGGCCCGGTCACCAGCACCAGGCCGCGCGGCTTGAGCGACAGCTCGGCGAAGACCTTGGGCGCGTTGAGCTGCTCGAGCGTCAGGATCTTGCTGGGAATCGTGCGGAACACCGCGCCGGCGCCGCGGTTCTGGTTGAAGGCGTTGACGCGGAAGCGCGCCAGGCCCTGGATCTCGAACGAGAAGTCGCACTCGAGCGTGTCCTCGTAGTGCTTGCGCTGGGCGTCGTTCATGATGTCGTACACCATGTCGTGCACCTGCTTGTGCTCGAGCGGGTCGACATTGATGCGACGCACGTCGCCGTGCACGCGGATCATCGGCGGCAGCCCGGCCGACAGGTGCAGGTCGGAGGCCTTGTTCTTGACCGAGAAAGCCAGCAGCTGGGTGATGTCCATGGGAACGCGCGCGTTTTGCGCTTAGTCTTTCAAGTTGATCCGGCTCGGCCGGGGAACTTGACCCCTCTCCGGGGCGCGCCGGGCGTCGCCCTGGCCCTCGGGTGCCTGGACCATTATGGGCAGCATCGGAAGCAACCTGCAAGAAGTGAAGCGGCGCATCGCGGTGGCCTCGGCCTGCGCGGGTCGTGACGCGCAAACGGTCACGTTACTGGCTGTGAGCAAGACCTTCGGCCCCGAAGCGGTGCGCGAGGCCCATGCCGCCGGCCAGTCGGCGTTCGGCGAGAACTACGTCCAGGAGGCCCTGGCGAAGATCGAAGCCCTGGCCGACCTGCGAGCGGCGATCGAGTGGCACCTGATCGGCCCGCTGCAGAGCAACAAGACGCGCCCGGTGGCCGAGGCCTTCGACTGGGTGCATTCGGTGGACCGCTTGAAGATCGCCCAGCGCCTGGCCGAGCAGCGGCCGGCGTGGCTGGCGCCGCTGCAGGTGTGCCTGCAGGTCAACATCAGCGGCGAGGCCAGCAAGAGCGGCGTGGCGCCCGCCGACGTGGCGTCGCTGGCCGAAGCCGTGGCGGCCCTGCCACGCGATCGCCTGGTGCTGCGGGGCCTGATGGCGCTGCCCGAACCCGCGACCGACCTCGCGGCCCAGCGCGTGCCGCACGGGGCCCTGCACGAGCTGTTCGTCGCCCTGCGCGATCAGGGCCTGGCGCTGGACACCTTGTCGATGGGCATGAGCGCAGACCTGGAGGCCGCGATCGCCGAAGGATCGACCCTGGTGCGCGTGGGCACGGCGATCTTCGGAGCCCGGTGAGCCCTGGCCCGCTTGCGGCCGGACGGCGCGCCCCTCCGGTGGGCCGATCCCGGCCTCCGGTCCCCGGACCGCACGGAGCCCGCGGTCGGCCGGCAGGCCGACTGCCGGCAGTGGATCAGTTGAGGTACATGCCCAGGTAGCGCCGGCCGCGGCTGACGGTCTCGGCGTCGGGGCAGATGCCGAACCACTCCACCAGCTGCACCCGGGCCTTCTCGCGCCACTCGCCCTTGTCGCGCATGACCACCTCCAGCAGCTGGTCGAAGGCGGCGTCGAAGTCGCCGGCGTAGGCCTGCAGCGCGGCCAGCGCGAAGCGGGCGTCGAAGTCCTTGGGGTTGGCCTTGATCACCTCGGCCAGTGCAGCCGGGTCGCCCTGCGGCCGGTTGCGTGCCAGCTCGATGCGCTTGCACAGGGCGGCATGCCGGTCGTTGCGCGACGCGGGGGCCACGCGGTCGAGCAGCGCCTGGGCGTCGTCGAGCGCCCCGCGGGCGATGACACGATCGGCCAGGTCGAGCGTGGCCTCGACATGGCCGGGCTGCAGGGCCAGCGCCTGGCGCAGCATGGCTTCGGCCTGCGCCGGCTCGGCCTCGGCGGCCTGGGCACGCAGCTGGTCCACCGGCGACACCTGCGGCTTGACGTGCTTGTCGAGGAATGCCCGCACCTGCCCTTCGGGCAAGGCACCGGTGAAGTGATCGACCACCTGACCGCCCTTGAACAGCATCACGTGCGGGATGCTGCGCAGGCCCAGCGCCGCGGCGATCTCGGGGTTCTCGTCGGAGTTGAGCTTGGCCAGCACGAACTGGCCCCCATAGGCCTGGGCCAGCTTCTCCAGGATGGGCTTGAGCGACTTGCACGGGCCACACCAGGGCGCCCAGCAATCCAGCAGCACCGGCACGTCCATCGAACGGTCGAGCACGGTGGCTTCGAAGTCGGCGTCGGTGACGTCGAAGGACAGGGCGGACGGAGGCAAGGAGGTCTGCATGATCGGATCGCCGCACGTCGGCGGCCGGTTGGGAACACGAATCGAGGTTCGCAGCATATGGGGGCGGCGCCGCGGCGCACAAGTCGCCCCGGATCGCCTCCCCATCGTCCCAGGCTGGCCCCTGACCGCCTCGGACCGCGCTCGGCCACCCCGGGGGCGCCCGTGGCGGACCGCCGTGCGCGCCAGCCCGGCGTCAGGGGTACAGGCCGCGCTCCTCGCGCGCCTGGAGGATGCGCGCGCAGGCCACCGCGAAGGTCGCGGTACGCAGCGTGATCTGGTGCCGGTCGGCGGTCTCCCAGATGTTCTTGAGGGCCCCGACCATGATCTTGTCCAGGCGCAGGTTGATCTCGTCCTCGGTCCAGAAGAACGAGCTGAAGTCCTGGACCCACTCGAAGTAGCTGACGGTCACGCCGCCGGCGTTGCAGATGACGTCGGGCACGACCAGGATGCCGCGGTCGGCCAGGATGTCGTCGGCGCTCGGCGGCGTGGGGCCGTTGGCGCCCTCGAGCACCAGCCGGGCCTTCACCCGGCGGGCCCGTTCGGCCGTCAGCTGGCCTTCCAGGGCCGCGGGGATCAGGATCTCGCAGGGCACTTCCCAGAACGTCTCGGCATCCGCCGGCTCGGCGCCCTTGAAGCCGGCCACGCCGCCGGTGGCCCGCACATGCGGCATCAGCTCGGCCAAGTCGAAGCCCTGCGGATTGACGATGCTGCCGGTGTGGTCCTGGGCGGCGACGATCTTGGCCCCGGCCTGCACGAACAGCTCGGCCGCCGAGGAGCCCACGTTGCCGAAGCCCTGCACCGCGACGCGGGCGCCCATCAGGTCCAGCCCGATGCGCCGGGCCGCCTCGCGCCCGGTGACGAAGACGCCGCGCCCGGTGGCCTTGACGCGCCCGAGCGAGCCGCCCAGGTGGATCGGCTTGCCGGTGACCACGCCGGTGGCCGTGGCGCCGACGTTCATCGAGTAGGTGTCCATCATCCACGCCATGATCTGGGCGTTGGTGTTGACGTCCGGCGCCGGGATGTCCTGCTGCGGCCCGATGATGATGCCGATCTCGCTGGTGTAGCGGCGGGTCAGCTTCTCGAGCTCCTTGCGCGACAGCGCGCCCGGTTCGACGCGGATGCCGCCCTTGGCGCCACCGTAGGGCAGGTTGACCGCGGCGTTCTTGATGCTCATCCAGGCCGCCAGGGCCATCACCTCCTCGAGCGTGACGTCCGGGTGGTAGCGCACGCCGCCCTTGCCCGGCCCGCGAGTCAGCGAATGCTGGACGCGAAAGCCTTCGAAATGCGCGATGCGCCCGTCGTCCAGCTCGATCGGCACGTCGACGATCAGCGCGCGCTTGGGCCGCTTGAGCGTCTCGGCCCAGCGCGCCAGATGGCCCAGGTAGGGCAGCACCCGGTCGACCTGCATCAGGAAGGTGCCCCAGGGGCTCTCGGAGGTCGGCTGGACGTAG
>WBZL01001841.1_pt1 | contig 21373 bp, 18 predicted proteins | sample 5204291 | NCBI WGS metagenome assembly WBZL01 (sample SAMN12344345, study PRJNA552823) | activated sludge metagenome | biome: Activated sludge suspended growth; feature: Nitrification reactor; material: Wastewater; isolation source: activated sludge from nitrification reactor of wastewater...
CGGCCTGGGTGCCGTTGGTGATCCACATCTTGCGGCCCGTGATCACCCAGTCGTCACCGTCGCGAACGGCCTTGGTGCGGATGCCCGCGACGTCGGAACCGGCGTCCGGCTCGGACACCCCGATCGCAGCCACCATCTCTCCACGCATGGCGGGCTCGAGGTACTGCTTCTTCAGTTCGTGGGTGCCGAACTTGGCCAGCGAGGGCGTGGCCATTCCGGCCTGCACGGCGATCGCCATGGGCACGCCGGCGCAGTCGATGCGGCCGAGTTCCTCCCCAAGCACCAGCGTGAACGAGTGGTCCGCGCCCTGGCCACCGTAGGCCGGGTCGTACTCCAGGCCCAGCGCACCGATCTCGGCGAGTTTGGAGAAGACCTGCTTGGCCGGGAAGATCCCGGCCTCTTCCCAGTCGTCGACGTACGGGTTGATGTCGTTGTCGACGACCTGCCGGACGGCCTTGCGGAATTGCTCGTGCTCTTCGGTGAACTTCATGAAGTTGACGCTAGTGTCAACTTTGGCTCGGGTCAAGGGGCGGACCGGCGGCTGACGCCTTGGTGACGACGTCGCGTCACAGAGCACGGGTGCCGCGGTCGTTGTCGCGAAGTCGGGAAGACACTCCCGGCGTGTCGCCCAACAACGCGACAACGGGGGCTCGGGGCTCCGCCGCCGCGCCCGCCGCTTTTGTGACGACGTCGCGCCAACCCCAACACCCTTTGTTGCGAAGGTGAGGGGTCCTTGACCCACAAACCCCGCACTGCGTTGCACACCGGGAGTACACACCGACAACGTCACAAGCACGTGGCCCCGGGGTCACAACGGGGGCTCGGCCGCCCTCAGGCCACCGGGTCAAGCCCCAAGGCATTGACCCACAGGTTGGTCAACGTCGCGTTGATGTCGTCAGTCACCGGCCGCTGCCAGTAGCGCGAGAAACCCTCCACCATGGCGCACAACGCGGTGGCCGTGACATCGGCCGGCAACTCGGCCGGGATGCGGTCCTGTTCCTGCAGTCGGCGGATCGCAGCACTCACCCGCGCGTGGTAGCGGCGGCGGAACTCATCGAGGCGCGCCCCGAGTTCAGGCGTCGTGACGGCTGCCTGTTCGATCACCTGCAGGAGGCGGTGGTTGTCCCGGTAGGCCTGCAGATAGCGCTTGTTCGCCTCGGCGATGCGCGCCATCGGGTCCTTCGCCGAGGTCCGCAGATCGTCCTGCAACTCCACGAGCAACTCGTCGATCACCTGCCCGAGGATCTCCTCCTTGGACTCGAAGTAGGTGTACACGGTCCCATGCGAAACCCCGGCGGCATCGGCGATGTCGTTCATACGGCAATCGTCGAACCCGCGCTGCTCGAAAGCCTCACGCGCGGCCTCGAGCAGGGCGTTGCGGGTGCGGCGGCCGCGCTCGGTGCGGGGATTCACAACAGAGCCTCGGGGACGTCGATCCATACGGCACGCAGTTGTTCGGCCAGTCCCTTCGCCTGGGGATCGCTGCGGGTCGTCTCCGAGACTCCGCGGCCCAACAGCCCTTTGATGACGACGTTGATCGCACGCAACGGCGGGAAGTAGTGGATCTCCACCGGAAGCGTGGCGGCCTCCGGAAGCATCTCGGCCAAGCGCTCCCGGGTGAGGAAATCGCACAGCCACTCGTAGCGGGCGTTGGCGAGTTCGACGGCCTCGGCGTCCACGTCGAGGTCCACGTCGGCGGCCCACACCTCCGCGGTGTCGTGCTGCTCGTCGACCTGTGGCGCGGTGAGGGCGTCCGCCTCCTGCCACGCCAGCGCGACCGCAGCATCCTCGGCCGGGTGACGAATCCACAGGCCGACGTTGGCGTTGCCGCCCTTGTCCCCGCTGCGCGCCCCCACGAACGTTCCGAAGCGACGCCGCGCGAACGGCCCGGCGATGATCGCCTCCTGCGGCGGCGACGGCAGTTCCGCCTTGGCTACAGGCCGTCCGGCCAGGGCCTTGCCACCGGCGACCTGCGCCACTTCCTCACCGTCGATCTCGACGATCACCGGCACATCGTCGATCGCCACCGTGGACGGCCAGTAGACGCCGTAGGGGGAACCGTCCGACGGCGGAGCCGTCGGGAACATGCCCGGGTAGGACGCCAGCGCCGACTCCACAGCCGGGCGGGTGAAGGCCTTGCCGACCTTCTTCGGGTCGTCGTCCTTGGCGGTGATCACCAAGCGCCCCTGGGCCGACGCGACGTCGCGCGGGTCGTCGCTGGCCGGGGGCATGTACTCGACCGTGAGCTCACGCACGCCGAGTCGGGAGCGGGCGCCAAGCTCGGACGGGGCGAGGACCTTGGCCTCCGCGAGCCCGACGCCGCAGATCGTGCGAACAGCGATGTCGGCCTTCTCGGCGGTGTCCGCACCCGTCAGCACCAGTGTCATGGAGTTGCGGAAGCCACCGAGGTAGTTGATCGCCACCTTGAGGGTCTCCGGGGCGCCCTCCCCGCGGACACCGGACAGGCGCACCCGGTCCTTGCCGACCTGATCGATCTCGATGGTGTCGAACCGCGCGGTGACATCGGGGTTGAGATAGTGCTCGTCGCCGACCTCGTAGAGCAGTTGCGCGGTGACCGTGCCCGGGCTGACCAGGCCGCCGGTGTTCGGGTGTTTGGTGATCACGCTGGTGCCGTCGGACGCGAGCTCGGCGATCGGGAAGCCGACGTGCTCGAGCCCAGGGACCTCCCGGAAGAACGCGTAGTTGCCACCCGAGGCCTGCGCACCGCACTCGATGACGTGACCGGCCACCAGCGCACCCGCGAGTGCGTCCAGGGTGTCCGGGGAATCGAGATCCCAGCCGTGCCACCAGGCGGCAGGGCCGATGACGAGTGCCGCATCGGTGACCCGGCCGGTGACCACCACATCTGCCCCCGCCTCCAGCGCAGCCACGATCCCGCGGGCACCGAGGTACGCGTTGGCGCTCAAGGGGTGGCCGGTGAAGGGCTCGCCGGTGTCGAGGTTGATCCACTCCTCACCCACCTCGGCGAACCGCGGAAGGAGGTCGTCACCGCTGACCGAGGCGACCTTGGCGCCAGTACCGAGGTCGCGGATGGCTTGGGCCGCCGCGACCGGGTCGAGCCCGCCGGCGTTGCTCACGACCTTGATGCCCTTCTCGAGGCAGGTCGGCAGGACCTGTTCCATCTGCTGGTGGAACGTGCGCGCGAATCCGGTGCCGTGCTTCATCTTCTGGCGGGCCAGCAGGAGCATTGTGAGTTCAGCCAGCCAGTCGCCGGTCAGCACGTCGATGGGACCGCCGTCGACCATCTCCTGGGCGGCGGCCAGGCGGTCGCCGAAAAAGCCTGAACAGTTGGCGATGCGGACCGGTCGCTTCATGAAGTTGACGCTAGTGTCAACTTTGGGTTCCGGTCAAGGCGTCCCCACAACTGGGCCGCGCGGCAGGCTCGGAGGGCACGATCTGGCCCTTCCCCTTATTCACTGTCCGGTTCATGCCTTTTGTCAGTTTTTCCGCATCGTGGGGCAGGCCCTCCCGCCCAATTGTGGGGCGCCCTCAGACTTCCTCGATGCTCACGACCACCTGGTGGGCGTCGACGGCCTGCCCGGCGCGCACATGCACGGCGGTCACTACCCCGTCGGCGTCGGCGGTGATGGTGTGCTCCATCTTCATCGCCTCGAGGACCACAATGATCTGCCCGGCGGTCACTTCATCTCCCTCGCCGACGCGGACGTCGGTCACAGTCCCCGGCACCGGGGTGGTCGGGCCTCCCCCTTCGGCGGAGTGGGCGTTCTCGTCGAAACGCGGCAGCACCTCGAAGGCCAGGGTCAGCCCGTCCACCGTCACCACGCCGTGGTCCTGGCCAACCACGGCGACCGGCGTGAGGACCCCGTCGAGGTCGACGGATGTCGCCGTCAAGCGGGCGAGACCGAGGTCGGTCGCCTCCCCCAGCAACGGGTCGCCGTCGACGGTCTGCACGCGAAGGCCCTCCCGCTCGCGCATCCATCGCAGCGTGATCGGCGCGCCGGCGATCGTGAGCTGCAGCCATTCGGGCACCGCCGCCACGTTCCGCCATCCCGCCGGAGCCACCGGGCCGTCCTGATCGCGCGCCGCGAGCACGGCCAGCGCATGCCGTACGCGGTCCTGCACCGGCGTGAGCACCGCCTCATGGGTGTCGAGGTAGTCGGTCGTGGTGCGTCCTGCGAGGAAGTCGGGTTCGCTGAGCACGGCGGCCAGTGAGTCCTTGTTCGTCACCACACCCTCGATGCCCGCCCTACGCAGATAGGCCGCGAGGCGCGTGGCGGCCTCGTCCCGGGTGGGCGCGTGCACGATCACCTTCGCGAGCATCGGGTCGTAGTTCGCGGTCACCACGTCACCGGCGACGAACCCCGTGTCGACCCGAACACCGTCGGCGGGCTCGACGTCGAAGATCCGCAAGGTGCCCGTGTTGGGCAGGTAGCCGTTGGCGGGATCCTCGGCGTACAGACGGACCTCGATCGCGTGGCCCGCGGCTGCGATCTGCTCCTGGGTGGCGGGCAGTGCCTCGCCCTCGGCGACGCGGATCTGCCACTCGACGAGATCCCTGCCGGTGATCGCTTCGGTGACGGGATGTTCGACCTGCAGGCGGGTGTTCATCTCCAGGAAGAAGAACTCGTCACCCGCGACCATGAACTCCACAGTCCCTGCGCCCACGTATCCGATCTCGGCCGCCAGGCTGACGGCGGCGGCGGTCATCTGGTCCCGCAGGGCCGGCGTCACACCGGGCGACGGCGACTCCTCGACGACCTTCTGGTGGCGGCGCTGGATGGAGCACTCCCGCTCGAACAGATGCACCACGTTGCCGTGGGTGTCACCGAAGACCTGCACCTCCACGTGCCGGGCCGATTCCAGATAGCGCTCGATGAACACCGTGTCGTCGCCGAAGGCGCTGGCCGCCTCCCGCTTGGCCGCGGCGACCGCCTCGTCGAGATCCTCGGGGCGGTCGACGCGCCGCATGCCTTTGCCGCCACCGCCGGCGGAGGCCTTCACCAACACCGGGAACACGTCGGTCCCGCTGGTGAGCATCGGGACCCCGGCCTTCTCCGCGAGGTTCTTGGCCTCGACCTTCAAGGCCATCGCGCGGATCGAGTCCGGGGTCGGGCCGATCCAGATCAGACCCGCGTCGAGGACGGCTTGGGCGAAGTCGGGGTTCTCGGACAAGAAGCCGTACCCGGGGTGGATGGCCTCGGCCTGCACCCTGCTGGCCGCACGCAGGATCTCGTCGGCGTCGAGGTAGGACTCGATGGCCACCGCAACGTCGGCACTGCGCGTGTGAAGCGCACCGCGGTCGGCCGGCGTGAACACAGCGACAGTGGAGTGGCCGAGGCGGGCTGCGGTCCGGAACACCCGGCAGGCGATCTCTCCACGGTTGGCGACGAGGATCTTCACAAACTTGACGCTAATGTCAAGTTTGGTCCAGGGTCAAGTCCCGCGTGGGCAGAGCCCGAGCTCGTCAGGCGTCGGCCGCCTTCAGCGCCCCCATGAAGTGCGCCGAGATCCCAATCGCAGCGAAGGCCACCAGCAGCATGGTCGCCACCGCGGTCAGCGCTTCCCCGGTCTGCCCGTAGAGCCCGGGGATGTAGGAGAGGGCCAGGCCGTCGAACAGCAGCGCACCGGACATCCCCCCGACAACCATCGAGACCGGGTCGACTCCGCGATTGGCCGCGATGGCACGCAGCAGCCAGACCGTCGGCGGACCGGCGACGAAGACCACCACCAGCAGGACCACGTACCCGACCGGATCCGTGAACACGCCACCAGGGATGAGGCTGATGATCACGGCGAAGATCGCTGCCACCACGATCCCCACCGCGAATCCCCACGGGAAGCCGGACTTCTGCATCGAACTCCTCCAGTCTGTAGTTGCCGCTACAGTACCCGAGGTTTGAAGTGCTCGCTACACTTCGGGCGTGGGATACCGGCACAGGCGCGAGGACATGCTGGCGGCCGCCGTCGACGTGGCCCGGGCCGAGGGGCTGAGCTCGCTGAGTTTCGGGCGGGTGGCCCGGCAGGTCGGAACCAACGACCGCACCGTCGTCTACTACTTCCCCACCAAAGCGGACCTGATCGGGGCGGTCCTGCTGACGCTCGGAGAGGAACTCCAAGCGCTGCTCGCCGAGGCGTTCGGGGAGCAGCCGATCCCACCGGACGACCTCGTGAAGCGGGCGTGGCCCGCACTGGCCCGGCCGGACAGCCAGCCGATCTTCGCATTGTTCTTCGAGATCATCGGCCTCGCCGCCGTGGGCGCAACGCCGTACGACGTCCTCGCACCGGCGATGCTGGAGCAGTGGCTCGCCTGGCTCGAACCGCGTCTCGCCGTCGACGACCCGGTGGAACGCCGGGCGCACGCCCTCGCCGTGCTCGCCCGCATCGACGGATTGCTGTTGCTGCGCACCATCGCGGGATCCGAGGCGGCGCAAGAGGCCGCGCGGGTCAGCGGGCTGACCGACCGGTAGCGCGTTCACCCCGGGTGCGACTACCGTCGCCGGAGTGGAGCACATTCTCGACACCCCTGAGTTCATGCGCACGCTCGCGGAGTTGTCCGAGCAGACCGGGCGCCCCGTTTCGAAGCTCAGCGAGGACGCGCAGTCCTGTCTGAAGGAGATGGCCGTCAAGCCCGGCGGCATGAGCGTGGACATATGGGACAAGTTCTCCCGGTGGCTGTCTCGGGCGTACAAGGTCGACTACATCCCCAGCGAAGTGGCGGCCCTGCGCGAACTGAACCAGACCAGTGGCCTGATCTTCCTGCCGAACCACCGTTCGTACCTCGACCCGCTCGTCCTGCGCTGGGTCCTCGAGCAGTACGGCTTCCCGCCCAACAACACCCTTGGCGGCGCGAACCTCGCCCTGTGGCCGTTCTCGGAGATCGGTCGGCGCAACGGGATCGTGTTCATCCGGCGGGAGTTCCGCGACGACCACGTGTACCGGGCCGTGCTCAAGACCTATCTCTCCTACTTGATGGAGCAGCGCCACAACCTCGAGTGGTACATCGAGGGCGGTCGCACCCGCACCGGCAAACTGCGGCCTCCGCGCTACGGCATTCTCAGTTACGTCATCGACGCGTTCGCCGAGCATCCCCAGAACGACGTGCACATCATCCCGACGTCGGTCATCTACGACCAGCAGCACGAGGTCAGCGCGATCAGCGCCGAGGAGGCCGGCGGCACGAAGAAGGCGGAGTCGCTGTCGTGGCTGTACAACTTCGCGCGCTCGCAGTCGCGGCGGATGGGCAAGGCCTACCTGCGGTTCGGGGAGCCCTTGTCGCTGGGCGAATCGCTGCAGCTGACCGAGGACGCGGAGGGCAACCTGCGGCCACGACTGGCCGTCCCGAAGGTCGCCTTCGAGACCGCGAACCGCATCAACGCCGTCACCCCCGTGACCCCGAGCGCGATGCTCACCTTCGCGGTGCTCGACAACGGCGACCGCGCGATCACCGTCGACGAAGGGCGCGCGGTCCTGCAGCCACTCATCGAATACATCCAGGCGCGCAAACTGCCCATGACGCAGAACGTCGTGCTCGACGACTACGGGCCGCTGCGCGACACCTTGCGCAACCTGGTTCAGGAAGGCGTCGTCACGCAGTTCGACGGGCCCACCGAGCGTGTCTTCTACGTGAGCCTCGATCACCAGCACGAGGCCGCGTTCTACCGCAACACCGTCATCCACTTCTTCCTCAATCGTGCGATCGCCGAACTCGCGATCATCCAGGCCGCCGAGGACGGGGCCGAGGACGTGAAGACCGCCGCGTGGCACAACGCCGTGCGGATCAAGGACCTGCTCAAGTTCGAGTTCTTCTTCCCAGCGACCCGCGACTTCGCCGGGGAGATGGCCGCGGAGTACGACCTCATGTACCCGGGCTGGCAGGACGACCAGTTCACGCCGGAGGTCGTGCTCGAGGAGGCCCGGCAGATGAAGCTGGTCCTCGCCCACCGCGTCATCGGGCCGTTCCTGGAGGCCTACAGCGTGCTCGCCGACGAACTCGCGGCGGCCGGCGACGCCCCCGTGGAGCAGAAGAGCCTCGTCGAGACCTGCCTCAAGCTTGCCAAGCAGAAGTGGTTGCAGAAGACCCTGCACTCCCCGGAATCGATCTCCAAGGACTACTTCGTGAACGCGTTCCAACTGGCGAAGAACTACAAGCTCGTCGACGGTCGGCCCGGCGTCGGTGAGGAGCGCGAGGCCCTCGCAGACGAATTGCGCACGATGGTGCGGCGCATCGACGACCTGCGGCACATCGCCCAGGCCTCCGGCCAGCCTGTGCTGATCGTGGGAGGCCAGAATGGCTGACATCGAGTGGCTCATCGAGCAGATCGAGAACTCGCCCGGGGGCCCGGAGATCGGCGCGTTCTTCGACTTCGACGGCACCCTGATCGACGGCTACTCCGCCGCGGCCTTCTTCAAGTACCGCCTGCGCCGCGGGGAGATCTCGGTCAGCGAGGTCGTGAAGACCGTCCGGGAGGGCATCAACGTCGAACGCCGCGGCCACGACGTCTCCGAGATGATGCGCGTGGGCATCCAGGGCCAGGCGGGCCGGGACTCCGAGGAGATGGACACCTGGGCGCGCAACGTGTTCAGCAAGAAGATCGCGGGGATGATCTACCCCGATTCCCGGCTGCTGGTGGAGGCGCACCTGCGCAAGGGGCACACGGTGGTGGTGGCGTCCTCGGCGACCCGCCCGCAGATCCAGGCCACCGCGGACGACCTGGGCATCGACCACATCGTGTGCACCGAGATGGATGTCGCCGAGGACGGGCGGCTGACCGGTGACCTCGCGACCGAGATCCGCTGGGGGCAGGGGAAGGCCGATGGCGTCCTCGAATTCGCCGAGGAGTACGGCGTCGACCTCGAGGAGTCGTTCGCCTACTCCAACGGCGAGGAGGACCTGCCGTTCCTCGAACTGGTGGGACACCCCACCGCCTTGAACCCCACCGAGGAGCTGCGCGACCTTGCCAAGGAGCGGGGGTGGCCGGCCGCGCGCTTGAAGACCCCGCCCTCGACCTCCCTGCTGGACCTCGGGCGCAGCGCGGCGGCGATGGGGGTCTTCGCGGGCAGCGTCGCGGCCGCCACGGGTCTCGCGATCCTCAACCGGAGTCGCTCCCTTGGCGCCAACATCGCCGCGAGTGCCGGGTCGGACCTCGCGCTGGCAGCCGCCGGCGTGCGACTCAACGTCGTCGGCGAGGAGAACATCTGGGCGGCGCGGCCGGCGGTCTTTCTCTTCAACCACCAAAGCCAGCTCGACGTCTTCGTGCTCGCCGCCCTGCTGCGTAAGGACTTCACAGGCGTCGCGAAGAAGTCCCTGGAGAAGGATCCCTTCTTCGGACCGATCGGGTACCTGGCCGACGTCGCCTACATCGACCGCAGCAACAACGCGGCGGCCCGCGAGGGCCTGGAGCCGGCGGTGGAGGCCCTGCGCAACGGTCGGTCGATCGCGATCGCGCCGGAGGGGACCCGCTCACCGACTCCGCGCCTGCTCCCCTTCAAGAAGGGGCCGTTCCACTTGGCCATGCAGGCGGGTGTTCCGGTGGTCCCGATCGTCATGCGCAACTGCGGGGAGATCATGGCCGCCCATTCCATGGTGATCCACGCCGGCACGGTCGACGTGGCCGTGCTGCCGCCGGTGCCCACGGACGACTGGGACAAGGCCAACCTCGAGGAGAAGATCGCCGAGGTCCGGCAGATGTACCTCGACACCCTCGGGGACTGGCCGGAGACCTGAGCGGCGCCTCAGGAAAGTGGCACTCGGGCCACTTGCACGCCACTTTTCTGCGGGACGAATCGCCCGGAAGAGGACATACCCGGCGTCCGGACCTCAAGAAGATGGCAGATTCAGGATTCTGGGTTCGGGCCGTGCCACTTTCGCGCGCCGCTACATCCGCCAGATGCCGAACGCCGTGGTCCCTTCGACCGGCGCGGAATGGGCCGCGGACAGGGCCATGCCCAGGACTGTGCGGGTGTCGCGGGGGTCGATGATGCCGTCGTCCCAGAGCCGGCCAGTGGCGAACAGCGCCGTCGACTGGTCCTCCACCTGCTTCTCGAACGCGTCGCGGATGGGCGCGAACGCCGCCTCGTCGAACGCATCCCCCGCCTTCTGCTTGGCCACGATCGTGAGCACCCCTGCGAGCTGCTTGGGCCCCATCACCGCGATCCGGTGGTTCGGCCAGGTGAACACGAACCGCGGGTCGTACGCGCGGCCGCTCATGCCGTAGTTCCCCGCGCCGTAGCTCGCCCCGATCATCAGCGTGATGTGGGGGACGGTCGAGTTGGACACGGCATTGATGAGTTTCGCGCCGTCCTTGATGATGCCGCCCTGCTCGTAGCGGGTGCCGACCATGAAGCCGGTGATGTTCTGCACGAAGATGATCGGCACATCCATCCGGTTGCACATCTGGATGAACTGCGCCCCCTTGTGGGACTCCTCGCTGAACAGGATCCCGTTGTTGCCGAGGATCCCCACGGGATAGCCGCTGAGGTGACCCCAACCGGTGACCAGGGTGGTGCCGTACAGCGGCTTGAACTCTTCGAAGGCACTGTCGTCAAGGACCCGCGCCAGCACGTCGTGCACGTCGAAGGGCACCCGCACATCCGCCGAGGCGATCCCCAGCAGTTCCGAGGGGTCGAAGCGCGGCGCCACCGGGGTGCGGTCCGGACCAGGGCCCTGTTTGCGCCACCGCAGGTGCTGCACGATTTCGCGGCCGATCCGCAGGGCGTCAGGCTCGTCCTGCGCCAGATAGTCACCGAGTCCAGAGATCCGGGCGTGCATCTCCGCACCGCCCAACTCCTCCTCGTCGGCGTCCTCGTCGATGGCCATCTTCACCAGCGGGGGTCCGCCGAGGTAGACCTTCGCCGCTTCCTTCTGCAGCACCACGTAGTCGCTCATGCCCGGCACGTACGCCCCACCGGCCGTCGATGACCCGAAGACCATGGTGACCGTCGGGATCCCCGCCGCCGACAGTTGCGTGAGGTTCTTGAAACTCGCGCCCCCGGGCACGAAGATCTCCGCCTGCTGCGGCAGGTCCGCGCCGGCCGACTCGGTCAGGCTGATCAGCGGCAGCCGGTTCTGCCGCGCGATGTCCATGGCGCGCAGACCCTTGCGCACCGACGACGGTCCCTGTGCCCCACCCTTCACCGTGGGATCGTTGGCGACGATCATGCACTCGGTGCCGCTGATGGTGCCGATCCCGGTGACCACACCGGCGCCGAGCGGATCCTGGGTCCCCCATCCGGCCAGCGGGCTCAGCTCGAGGAACGGACTGCCGGCGTCGAGCAGGTACGCGATCCGTTCGCGGGGTAGGAGCTTGCCGCGCTTGCGGTGGCGGGCGATCGTGCGCGCGTTCTTCTCCGGGTCGTCCGAACCGCCGCCGGCAGCCACCTTGGCCTGCAACTGCTGGATCTCATCGAGGGCGGTGAGCATGGCGTCGCGGTTGGCGGTGAACTGCTCAGATCCGGGGTCGATCATCGATCGGAGTACGGCCATGAAGTTGACGCTAGTGTCAAGTTCGCTGGATGGTCAAGTGGCCCGACCGTGCTGGTAGGTTGCCGTGCGTGAGTCGTAGCGATGATTCCGGCCTCAGCGGGAGGCTCACACTTCCCAATCGCAGCTGGAGTCCCACGACGTCGGTGGTCGTGCGCCTGGCCATCGCCGTCTTCGCCATCACGGCGACCACGCTGTTGGTGTACGTCCAGCGCGACCAGTACCAGGACAACACCGGAACCCCGGTCGACTTCGTCGATGCGCTCTACTTCGCCACGGTGTCGCTGTCGACCACCGGCTACGGCGACATCACCCCGGCCACCGACCAAGCCCGGCTGGTGAACATCTTCCTGATCACACCACTGCGCGTGCTGTTCCTGATCGTGTTGGTCGGCACAACCCTCGAGGTCCTCACCGCCCGTGGCCGTGCGGAGTTCCGCGAAAGCCGATGGAGGAAGAAGTTGAAGAACCACACCGTCGTCATCGGGTACGGCGTCAAGGGCCGTTCCGCCGTACGCATGCTGCTCGACAACGGCATCGAGGCCGAGAACATCGTGGTGATCGCCAACGACGCGTCCGCTGTCGAGGATGCCACCCGCCCGTCCCTGAAAGACCCCCAGGAACCGAACTCCGCGCAGTACCCGGGCGTGGCGGGCATCCTCGGTGACGCCCGCCGCGAGGAGGTGCTCATCCATGCCGACGTGCCGACCGCGTCGAAGGTCATCGTCGCCGTCGACCGCGACGACGTGGCGGTGCTGGTCACCTTGGCCGTGCGCAAACTCGCGCCGAACACACAGCTCGTCGCGGCCGCTCGGGAGCAGGCCAGCGCCAACGTGCTCAAACAGTCCGGCGCGGACCAGGTGATCACCACGGCCGAGGCCGCTGGGCGTCTGCTGGGCATGCAGTTGGTCCATCCGATCGCCGGTGAGTTGATGGAAGACCTGCTCGATCCGTCCGAGGGTCTCGAGGTCCGCGAGCGGGAAGTGGGCCGCGCCGAACTCGGGCTGTCCCCGGATCAACTGGCGAAAAGGGGGGAGATGCTGCTTGCCGTGCAGCGTGGTGACGTGACCTACAGGTTCGACACCGAGGGGCTGCGCGTTCTGCAGAAGGGCGACAAGATTGTGACCATCAGGCAGCATCGCCAGCCGCGTAGATCGGAGTTCTCCGGTGAGTGAGCAACCAGACCCGCCCCAGGTGGTCGTGGTCGAGCAGGATGAGGATTCGGCGAACGTGGCCGACCTGGTCGAGCAGCCGGCCAAGGTGATGCGCATCGGCAGCATGATCAAGCAGTTGCTGGACGAGGTGAAGAGCGCGCCACTGGACGAGGCGGCCCGCCAGCGCCTCAAACAGATCCATGCCACGTCGATCAAGGAACTCGAGGACGGCCTCGCCCCGGAGTTGATCGAGGAACTCGAACGCCTGAGCCTGCCGTTCACCGACGACAGTGTCCCGAGTGAGGCCGAATTGCGGATCGCGCAGGCGCAACTGGTGGGCTGGCTCGAGGGGCTCTTCCACGGGATCCAGACCGCGCTGTTCGCCCAGCAGATGGCCGCCCGCGCGCAACTCGAACAGATGCGGCGGCAGGCCATCGAAGGTACCGACCCGCAGGGGCAGGTGCCGGGACCCCACAGCGGGCCGTACCTGTAGCGACGGTGAGCCGTCGGAACTCCGGTGAGCCGTCGGAACTCCGGTGAGCCGTCGGTACTCCGGTGAGCGGTTGACGGTGCGCGGATGGCTCACGCGGGTACCGGTGGCTAACGGGAGTACCGGTCACTCACCAATACCGCGGTCGCGAGAGGCCGTTACCGGCACATCACGGTGCGTCCACGGCGTCACCACCCGCCCGCACGACCGAGCTTGGCGCGTCCATGCCCCCGGCGTGCACCCGGTCCGGCCGATACCCTCGAACCGTGATCGACCTGCACACTCTGCGCACCGCACCGGATCAAGTCCGCATCTCGCAGTTCCGCCGCGGCGAGACCCCCGAACTCGTCGATGAAGCGGTCGCCGCCGACCAGACCCACCGCGCCGCGCTCACGACCTTCGAGAAACTGCGCGCCGAGCAGAAGGACCTCGGGCGCCAGGTCGCGAAGGCCACGCCGGAGGACCGCCCGGTCCTGTTGGCCCGCACCAAGGAACTCGCCGCGCAGGTCAAGGACGCCGAGGCCCAGGTCCGCGACAGCGAGGCGGCACTCACGCAGGCGGTCTCCGCGCTGTCGAACGTGGTCGACATGGACGCCCCGATCGGTGGGGAGTACGACTTCCGTCTCGTCGAGACCCGCGGGGAACCCCGGGACTTCGCCGCCGAGGGGATCACCGTGCGCGACCACCTCGAGATCGGGGAGACGCTGTCCGCGATCGACGTGGCCCGCGGCGCCAAGGTGTCCGGGTCGCGCTTCTACTACCTGACCGGGGTGGGCGCACTGCTGGAGCTCGCCCTGGTCAACATGGCGATGGACATGGCGCAGGCGAACGGCTTCACGCCCATGATCCCGCCAGCGCTGGTCCGCCCACCGGCGATGGAAGGCACCGGGTTCCTCGTGCAGGCCGCGGAGAACGTCTACCACCTCCCTGACGACGACATGTATCTCGTGGGCACCGCCGAGGTGCCGCTGGCGGCCTACCACAGCGACGAGATCCTCGACGAGCTCCCGCTGCGCTACGTCGGCTTCTCCCCCTGCTTCCGGCGCGAGGCCGGCTCCCACGGCAAAGACACCCGCGGCATCTTCCGTGTGCACTGGTTCGACAAGGTGGAGATGTTCGTCTACTGCGCGGAGCAGGACGCCGCGGCCGAACACGAACGCCTACTGCAGTACGAGATGGAGTTCTTGGAGGCCCTTGAGATCCCCTTCCGGGTCATCGATGTGGCCACAGGCGACCTCGGCGCGAGCGCCGCGCGCAAGTTCGACTGCGAGGCGTGGATCCCGAGTCAGGAGCGCTACCGCGAACTGACGTCGACCTCCAACTGCACGACCTACCAGTCGCGGCGTCTGCGCATCCGCACCAAGGCCGAGAAAGGCACCGCGCCCGTCGCGACGCTCAACGGCACCCTGACCGCCATCACCCGCACGATCGTGGCGCTGCTGGAGAACCACCAGCAGGCCGACGGTTCCGTGACCGTGCCGGCGGCGCTGCAGCCGTACCTCGGGGGCCGGACCGAACTCCGCTGATGTCCTACCTGGTGGCCACCGACCTCGACGGGACGCTGCTGCGGCGCGACTTCACGGTCTCCGCGCGTACCCGCCAGGCGCTTGCGGACGCGGTGGCGGCGGGCGTCGCGGTCGTGTACGCGACGGGCCGGCCGCCCAGATGGCTGCCGGAGGTGTACGAGGTCACCGGACTGTCGCCGGTCACCGTATGCGCCAACGGTGCGCTCACACTGCTCGATGAGGAACCCCTCGACATCAACGCAATCCCCACCGACGTCGTCGACGAGGTGCGGGGCCTGCTCATCGACCACCGCGAGGACTTCGTCATCCACACCGAGCAGTGGCGCGGGCACACGCTGAAGATGCTGGCAGCCCTGCCGGACGTCGACCACGGACAGGCCGACGATGTGCTCACGGCGGTCCGGGAGGTTGCCGGGCATCTGGTTGAGCCCACCCACTCGGCGCACGGTCGGCTGCTCATCGAGATGGGCCCGAGCGGAGTGACTAAGGCGCACGCTCTCCAGCGGTTGCGCGCGCAGATGTGGCCGGACGCGACGTTCATCGCCGTGGGCGACATGCCCAACGACGAGGCGATGCTCCGCTCCGCCGACCTGCCGATGACCGTGGCGACCGGCCACCCCTGGTTGCGCTCGGTGGCCGGGCGGGTCCTGCCCGGTCCCGACGACGACGGGGTCGCACTGCTGCTCGAGGAGTTGACGGAGCCGCGGTGACCGAATGCCCGGTCTTGCCCGAATCCCGTGAAAAATCAGGCTGTGTGACCCGCCTCACATCTACGTGAAGTCATTCACAAACGCCTTTACAGAGGCCGAATGCGGGGTACGTTCGTAATCGCGAGCCCGGCCACGACCCGTCGGAAAGGCCGACGACCGGGCACCGCCGAAGCATCTGGGGGGATGCACCGGGGACCCAACTCATTGGGGCGAATCCGCGCAAGCGGTAGGGCACTTCTCGGCCCGAGCCCGTCAGCTAACCCGGTAGGCGGCTGAGAAGGAGAGATATTCATGCGCACTACTGCGCAGAAAAGCCGTGCCCGCACGACCGCAACCCTGACAGCCGGTGTGATCCTGGCCGGGGGCCTGCCACTGCTCACCGCGACGTCCGTTCAGGCCGTCGACGAGCCGGTGGTGACCACCGTCGTCCCGGAGACCACCCCGAAGACGCGCACGCTGACCAAGAAGCAGCTGCGTGCCAAGAAGCAGCGCGAAAAGCGCCAGCGCCAGAAGAAGCGCGCCAACCGCGCCCGTTCCTCGCTGGTCCGCGTGGGCCTCAACCAGCTCGGCGAGCAGTACGTCGCCGGTGCCGCTGGCCCGAACCGCTTCGACTGCTCCGGCTTCACCCAGTACGTCTACAAGAAGGCCACCGGCAAGTACCTGCCCCACTACTCCGGCGCGCAGATGAACAAGGCCCGCCGCGTGGGCAAGAAGCACCTCAAGCCCGGCGACCTCATGTTCTATGGCCCCGGCGGTTCGCAGCACGTGGCCATGTACATCGGCAAGGGCAAGATGGTGCACGCCACCAACCCCCGCACCGACGTGCGTATCGACAGCATCAACAACGCTTACTGGCGCGGGCGGTTCGCCGGCGCCGGCCGCATCATCGAGGGCTGAGCCCCTCCACCCGGGAGCGGGTCGCCCTCAGCGGCGGCCCGCTTTCGCGTATGCGCGCTGCGAGACTCCGTCGTCGCTGGTGACGGGCTCGCGCGCGCAGGTAGTGTCACGACCATGCAGGATCCGCTCGTCGACCTCGGGTACGCCAAGGTGGACACCCATCGCGCGGCGCGCACCGGCGACCCGGAAGTGGTCTTCGCGCAGGGCAAGGCACCTGAGCAGACCATGCACATCATGCGCACGCTGGCCGAGGCTCACCCGGAGCGGGCGGTCCTTGCCACACGGGTGGACGAGTCCACCGCCAATCTGCTGCGGGCAGAACTCGCCGATGTCGTGGTGGATCCCCTGGGGCGCACCGCGGTGCTCGGTCCGCTTCCCCACGCAGTGGGTCAAGTGCTCGTCGTCTCCGCGGGGACCTCTGACCTGCCCGTCGCGGCGGAAGCAGCGACCACGGCCCGCGTCTTCGGAGCAGCGGCCGAGACGGTCGGCGACGTGGGTGTCGCCGGACTCCACCGCCTCTTGGCGGTCCGCGAACGGCTCGATGAAGCCGACGCGCTGATCGTGGTCGCCGGCATGGAGGGCGCGCTGCCCAGCGTGGTGGGAGGGCTGACCGGGGTGCCCATCGTCGCGGTGCCCACCTCGATCGGCTACGGCGCCTCCTTCGGAGGCCTCGCCGCTCTCCTGGCCATGCTCAACTCATGCGCCCCGGGCGTGACGGTGGTCAACATCGACAACGGTTTCGGGGCGGCGGTCCACGCCTCGCGGATCGCCCGGAACGCCCGATGATCTGGTGGATCGACGCCGGCGCAGGGGCCAGCGGGGACATGCTGCTCGGCGCCCTGCTGGAGGTGGACCCCGAGGGTCTGTCCGCAGCTCAGGCGGCCGTCGACGCAGTCCTGGCCGCGCTCAGAGCCACTGAGCAGGTCCACCTGGGGGTGACGGCGGTCCGGCGCAACGGTCTCGCCGCGACGAAGGCCACCGTGCAGACATCCGCTGAGTCAGCCCCCCGCACGTGGCGGGACATCGCCCCGGCGCTGGCGGGCAACTCGGCCGCCCGCGCGGTCTTCGAGTCGCTGGCCGAGGCCGAGGCGGCGGTGCACGGCTGCGCCGTGGAGGATGTCCACTTCCATGAGGTGGGTGCCCTCGACGCCATCGCGGACATCGTGGCGGTCACCACGCTGTGGGAGCGACTGGCTCCCGAACGCGTCGTGGTGTCGCCGGTGTGCGTCGGCTCGGGGTGGGTCCAGGCCGCTCACGGCCGATTACCGGTACCACCGCCGGCCGTCACAGAGCTTCTGCACGGGGTCCCGACGTTCGGCGGCACGATCGACCAAGAGGCGTGCACACCCACCGGTGCTGCGCTACTGGCCTTCCTCGCCGACGAGTGGGGGCCGCAGCCGGCCATGGCTGTGCACCGGGTGGGTACGGGGGCGGGGGGCCGGGATCCCGACACCCACCCCAACGTCGTGCGCATCCTCGCCGGTGAGGCGGCTTCGACGCCTGCACAATCGCTGATCCTCGTCGAGACCACCGTCGACGACATGGATCCTCGCGTCTATCCCGACGCCCTCGACGCCGCCCGCGCGGCCGGAGCGCTGGAGGCCTGGATCACCCCGGTGGTCATGAAGCACGGTCGTCCCGGCGTGGTGGTATCAGCGCTGACCCCGCCGGCTGCCTGCGACAGCGTGACCGAGACGCTGCTGCGGCAGACCACCACCCTGGGCGTCCGGCGGACCGCTGTGGACCGCCTGGCACTCGACCGCGACTTCGTGACCGTCGAGGTGGCCGGCATGCCGGTGGCGGTCAAACGAGGATGGCTGCACGGCGAGGCGATCACCGTTCAACCGGAGTTCCGGGATGCGCAGGCAGTGGCCCGGACCACCGGCCGGCCGGTGCGGGAGGTGTTGGACGAGGCCCGGATGCAGGCCACGAATACGTCCACAGACAAGAAGGGTTCGGACGCCACCGACGGGGGAGACAGCGACGTCCGAACACTTGAAAACTAACACGCATCCGCGAACCCATACAAGTCCAACACGACTTTGTGCGTTAGGTCACAGTGCGTATCGCAACGGGTTCCGTGGCAGGCTCCACGCGCCACAACGGATTTCGCATTCCGTGGCTCAGGCCCGGTCGAGGTGGGCCCGGACCACTCCGGGGCGGTTGGTGATGATGGCATCCACCCGCAGCTCCCGGCACAGGTCGATGTCCGCCGGTTCGTCGACCGTCCACACGAACACCCGGCCGCCTGCCCGGTGTACGCGCCGGACGTACTCGGGGTGGGCGCGCAGGATCTCGACCGACGGGCCGGCCGCGCGCGACGCGAAGGGGAGCCAGCCGCGGCGGCATCGAAGCGGGACCCGTTCCATCAGGAACACGGTGGGTGCGCTCGGCGCCATCTCCCGCCAGCGCCGCAGCGCGAGTTCTGCGAAGGACATGAAGTAGACCCGGCTGTCCTGGTCGAACCGGGAGGGCAACAGCCCGAACGTCCGCACGGCCTCCACCACTCGCTGCTCCACCAGGCCCGCGTACCGGGTGGGGTGTTTGGTCTCGATCGCGAGCCCCACCGGACGCTCGGCACTCACCGCGAGTTCCATGAGCTCCTCGAGACGCAGCACCGAACCAGCGCCGAAGTCCCACCGGCGCAACTGGTCCAGTGTCTTGGCCGACACCACCCCTCGGCCGTCGGACGTGCGGTCGATGCGGCGGTCGTGGACGCAGACCAGATGCCCGTCGGCGGTCAACCGCACGTCGCACTCGAGCAGGTCGGCACCCTCGGCGATGGCCTGCTCATAGCCGGCGAACGTGTGCTCCGGGTGGACCTTGGAGGATCCTCGGTGGGCCACCACCAGCGGCCGGTCGGAGGGCCGCCAGGCCATCCTGACCCCGGGCATCAGTTCCCCGCCGAGAACAGGACCCCCGGATTCAGCACCGCGTGCGGGTCCAGGGCGTTCTTGATGGCACGCATTGCTGCCATAGCCTCGGGGCCACGGTCATCGACCACTGCTGTGGTCTTCACGCGGCCCACCCCGTGCTCGGCGGACACCGCCCCGCCGAACTCCACCACGGTGGCAAGCACGTCGTCCTCGCCGGTGTCGAACAACTCGACGTGCAACGAGCCGTCGGCGACATGGCCGAAGATCGTGCACGGGTGCGCCGCGAACACCGCGGACGTGAACTCGTCGAGGCGGTCGAGCGGGACAGCCACGTCGACCTTCTGTTTCACGCCCATCTGCTGCGCGACCTCGGACTGCGACTCCCGGAAGTGCCACAGGCGTGCGCGGTCCGGGCCCTCAGTGGCGACGAGTGCCTCGTCGGGCAGCTCCGCGGTCTCCATGTCGGATTCCAGCAGCAACGCCCACGGGTGGTCACCGAGGTCGGGTCCTCCGGCCTGCGCCCACGCCCGCCGGTCGACCACCTCCGCGGCCTGCAGACCGGAACCCTGCGCATGGGCGTGGTCGAGCGCCTGTGCCAGGGAGTCGACCCCCCACACCGCCACCACGGACTCCTCGGCCGGAGCGTGCAGCCGCACGCGCACCGCGGTGATCACCCCGAGCGTCCCTTCACTGCCCGTCAACAACCCGGCGAGGTCGAAACCGGTGTTGTCCTTGGCCAAGCCGTTCATCCGCCGGACGACACTGCCGTCGGGAAGCACCGCCTCGAGACCCTCGATCTGCATCCTGGTCATCCCGTACTTGCACACGCGGATGCCGCCGGCGTTGGTCGCGACGGTGCCGCCGATGGTGGCCGAATCGCGGGCGGCAAGATCGACGCCGTACACCAGCCCGTGCTGAGCCGCCAGCCGCTGCACGTCACCGAGCGTCACGCCGGCGCCCACGATCGCGCTGCGTCCCACAACATCCATCGGCGTACGCAACCGGGTCGTGGACAGGAGAATCACGGGCCGGTCGCCCGTCGCCGGGACCGAACCCCCGACCAGCCCTGTGTTGCCTCCCTGCACGTGGACGGCACGGTCGTTCTCCGATGCCCACCGCAGCACGGCGGTGACCTCCTCGGTCGTGCCGGGCCGGACCACCGCCTCGCACGTCCCCGTGAAACGTCCGGTCCAGTCCGTCTCGTAGCCCTGGCGCACGCCATCGTCGGTGAGCACCTGCTCCGGGCCCACGACCTCGCTGAGTTCGGTCACTTCAACAACCTCGACATCCTTCGATCGGCCAGTGGCTTCCCGCCGGTCTGGCACGTCGGACAGTACTGGAAGGCGCTGTCGGCAAGACGTACCTGGGCGATCGGAGTGCCGCAGACGTCACACGGTTCCCCGGTGCGGTTGTGGACCCGCAGACCCGCACGCTTCTCCGCCTTGATCGCGCCGAGATCGGCCGAATGGGCGCACTGTGTCGCCTCGGTGAGCGTGCCTCGGATCGCCTCGTGCAGATCGGCGACCTGCGCCGGGGTGAGGGAATCGGCGGGGGCGTACGGCGAGAGTCGGGCGGCGTGCAGGATCTCGTCGCTGTACGCGTTGCCGATGCCGGCGATCACCCCCTGCTCGCGCAGGAGGGTCTTGAGCTGCCGCTTGCCTTCGCCGGCAAGGATCGCGGCGAGTTCCTCCCGCGACACCTCGAGCGCATCCGGGCCGAGGCGGCCGAGTCCGGGCACCTCATCGAGGCCACGCACGATGTACACCGCAAGCCGCTTCTGGGTGCCCGCCTCGGTGATGTCCAGCACGGTGTCGCCGTCGTCACGGCGCCAGGTCAGCCGCAGCGCCACGGGACCCCTGCCCGGCCGCAGCGGTGCCAGTCGCCCGGAACGCCAATGGATCCACCCCGCCCGCGACAGGTGGATCACGACCGCGAACGGCTCGCCCGCGGTATCGGCGAAGTCGAGGATGAGGAACTTCCCGCGCCGACCGGTGCCCAGGAGTGTGGCGTCGGCCAGGACGTCCATCGGGGGGTCGTAGGTCTTCAGCGCCGACAGACTGCCCAGTTCCGCACGGGCGATCCACTGCCCGGTGAACTGCTCGGCGATGACATCGCTGAGCGCTTGCACCTCAGGCAACTCGGGCATGCTCCGATACTGTCGCGTCCCCGGGGCCCGACGCCAGTCCCGCCGGCGCAGCACTCAACCGCGTAGCCGTGGAGCTGGTTGAGAGCAGCAGCGCCTCAACCACTTCGGTACGC
>WBZL01001842.1_pt1 | contig 21369 bp, 17 predicted proteins | sample 5204291 | NCBI WGS metagenome assembly WBZL01 (sample SAMN12344345, study PRJNA552823) | activated sludge metagenome | biome: Activated sludge suspended growth; feature: Nitrification reactor; material: Wastewater; isolation source: activated sludge from nitrification reactor of wastewater...
TCCGGTACCGTCCGGACCGTGACGGGGACGAACCGAGGGGAGCCGACATGACCGACGGTGGGCCGGTGGCGCACACCTACAACCTGGCCGACCAGTGGGAGGCCGTCGCCGACCGGGTCGCCGAGCGCGAAGCCGTCGTCGCGGGGGACCGCCGGCTGACCTACGCGCAGCTCGAGGAACGGGCCAACCGACTGGCCAACCACCTGAGCTCGGCGGGGATCGGGCCCGGCGACTTCGTCGGCTGCTACCTGACCAACGGCACCGAGTACCTCGAGACCATGCTCGCCTGCTTCAAGCTGCGGGCGGTGCCGATCAACGTCAACTACCGCTACGTCGCCGACGAGCTCCGCTACCTGTTCACCGACGCCGGACTGGTGGCGGTGGTGTGCGAACAGCGCTTCGCCCCCCGGGTGGCCGAGATCGCGGCCGACGTGCCGACCCTGCGCCACACGCTGGTGGTCGCCGATCCGGACGCCGACGCAGATGCCGGGGCGGTCGACCTGGCCTCCGTTCCCGACGGCCACGACTACGAGGCGGCGCTCGCCGCCGCGTCGGCGGACCGCCCGGTCGTGGCGGACCGGGGTGACGACGACATCTACGTCATCTACACCGGCGGCACCACCGGCATGCCCAAGGGCGTGGTGTGGCGCATGGGCGACGCCTTCTTCGGCTGCATCGGCGGGGGCGACCCCCTGCGCATGAGCGGGCCGGTCTCATCTCCCGAGGAGACCGTCGAACGCATCATCGACTTCGACTTCAACTTCTACGCGCTGGCCCCGATGATGCACGCCGCCGCGCAGTGGGTGTCGATGATGTGGCTCCTGTGCGGGGCAAAGGTGGTGCTGCACCAGGGCCGCTTCGACCCGAGCGTCGTGTGGCGCACCGTCGAGGCCGAGAAGATCAGCTTCCTCACCATCGTCGGCGACGCCATGGCCCGCCCCCTGCTCGACGACTGGGACGCCAATGGACCCTACGAGGTCGGATCGCTGTACTCGTTCTCCAACGGCGGCGCCCCGATCAGCCCGGCCGCCCGCTCGCGGGTGCAGGCGATCCTGCCCAACGCCATGTTCACCGACGGCTTCGGGTCCTCCGAGACCGGCATCCAGGGCAGCCAGCGGCTTCAGCCCGGCGAGGACCCGGGCAACGTCATCCGCTACGACAACGTCGCCTCGGGCACCAAGGTGGTCGACCTCGACGGCCACGAGGTCGAACCCGGCTCCGGCGTCATCGGCCGCATCGCCCACACCGGCTGGATCCCGCTGCGCTACCACAACGCCCCCGAGAAGACCGCCGAGGCGTTCTTCGAGGTCGACGGCCGTCGCTACGTCGTGTCCGGAGACATGGCGACCGTCGAGGCCGACGGGTCGGTCATCCTGCTCGGACGCGGGTCGGTCAGCATCAACACCGGCGGCGAGAAGGTCTACCCCGAAGAGGTCGAAGGCGTCCTCAAGGGCCACCCGGCGGTGTACGACACCGTCGTGGTCGGCGTGCCCCACGAGCGCTGGGGGGAGCAGGTCGTGGCGGTCGTGCAGCCGGTCGAGGGCGAGCAGCCCACCCTCGACGACATCGAGCCGTTCGCCCGGACCCAGCTCGCCGGCTACAAGGTGCCCCGGCGGATCGTGCTCGTCGACGAGGTGGTCCGGTCCCCGGCCGGCAAGGCCGATTACCGCTGGGCCAAGGCGGTCGCGGCAGACTCGACCTCTTGATCTCCGTCTCCGGACTCTCCAAGGCCCACGGCGGCCGCACCCTCTTCTCCGACGTCTCGTTCCGGTTGGTGCCGGGGCGGCGGGTCGCGCTCGTCGGCGGCAACGGCGTGGGCAAGACCACGATCCTGGAGATCGTCGTCGGCCTGCAGCGCTCCGACACCGGTGAGGTGCACGTCGCCAAGGGCAGCCGGATCGGCTACCTGCCCCAGGAGCTCACCGAGCAGATCGACGGCACCGTCATCGAGGAGGTGATGCGCGGCGCGGCGCACATCACCGACCTCGAGGACCAGCTCGCCCGCCTGGCCGCGGACGTCGCCGCGACCGGGCCGGGCGGAGCGGACGAGGACGACGACGCCCACCAGCACGCACTGGCCGCCTACGGCGAGGTGCAGCACCGCTTCGAGACCCTCGGCGGCTACGGCGTCGAGGCCGAGGCCCGACGGGTGCTCGACGGCCTCGGGTTCACCGGGACCGACGCTGATCGACCGGTGCAGGACCTCTCGGGTGGGTGGCGGATGCGCGTCGCCCTGGCCCGGCTGATGCTGAGCGCCCCCGACCTTCTGGTGCTCGACGAGCCGACCAATCACCTCGACGTCGAGTCGGTGGCCTGGCTCGAGCAGTACCTGCAGAGCTGGCCGGGAGCGATCCTGTTCGTCAGCCACGACCGCGACTTCCTCGACGCCGTGGCCGAACGGGTGATCGAGGTCGCGCAGGGTCGGGCCACCGAGTACGTCGGCGGCTTCGCCGAGTTCGTCGTGCAGCGCGAGGAACGCCACCAGGCCGCCCTCGCCGCGGCGGAGCAGCAGCAACGCCAGATCGCGCACGTCGAGCGCTTCGTCGAGCGGTTCCGCTACAAGGCGACCAAGGCCCGCCAGGTCCAGTCGCGGCTCAAGATGCTCGAGAAGCTCGACCGCCTCGAGGCTCCGACCGTCGAGCAGGTCCAGGCCCGTTTCGCCTTTCCGCCTCCGCGGCGCTCGGCCCGGGTGGTGGCCGAGATCGAGGACGCCACGGTGGGCTTCGACGGCGTCCCGGTGCTGAGCCACGTCGACCTGGTGCTCGAACGGGGACAGAAGCTCGCCCTGATCGGACCCAACGGCGCGGGCAAGACCACCCTGCTGCGCCTCCTGCTCGGCCGCCTGGACCCGATGGCCGGTCACGCCCAGCTCGGAGCCAACGTGGACGTGGCCGAGTTCGCCCAGCACCAGGTCGACGCCCTCGACTTCGACCGCACCGTGCTCGAGGAGCTGCGCCGGGCCGTCGGTGACGAGCACGGCCGCAACCTGCGCAGCGTGCTCGCCGCGTTCGGCTTCAAGGGCGACGCCGTCGATCGGACCGTCGCGGATCTGTCCGGAGGTGAGCGCACCCGCCTCGCCCTGGCCCGGATCATGGTCGAACCGGTCAACCTGCTGGTGCTCGACGAACCGACCAACCACCTCGACCTGCCGAGCTGCGACGTGCTCGAGGACGCCCTCGTCGCCTACCCGGGGGCGGTGCTGCTCGTCACCCACGACCGCTACCTGATCCGCTCGGTGGCCGACGCCCTGCTCGAGGTGCGCGACGGGACCGTCGTGTACCACCCGTCGGTCGACGAGGAGGTCCTGGCGCCCCGGGGCGCGACCGCGACCGCGGGCCGCGTCGCTCCCGCGGTGGCATCCGAGTCCGGCGGGCCGGCCGGTCGCCGACCGAACAAGGCCGAGCAGCGGCGGGCCAGCGCGGGGCAGCGGCGGGCCCGGGAGAAGTCGACCAAGGCGCTGCGGAGCCGGGCGCGCACCCTCGAGCGCCAGGCGCAGGCCGCCGAGCAGGAGGCGGCCGCGCTGGCCGCGCAGCTGGCCGATCCCGACATCTACGACGACCACGCCCTGGTGCGCGACCTCGCCGACCGCCACGACGACGCGCAGGCCCGGGCCGACGCGCTGATGTCGGAGTGGCTGGCCGCCCAGGAGGAGCTCGACTCCGACGGCTCGTGACCGGCCCGAGCCGCTACGGAGTCAGGTCGACGTCGTGGAGGATGATCCGCGTCGAGCTCTCCCGGGTCGCCCCCGACAACTTCCAGCCGGTGAGCAGCCGGTCGAGGGCGGCGACGTCCGGGCACGCCAGGTGCAGCAGGTAGTCGTGCGCTCCCGTGACGTGCGACGCGGACCGCACCTCGGGCGTCCGGCGGAGCTCGGCTTCGAACTCGTCGTGGTCGGCGCCCGCCTCCAGTTGCAGCTCGGTGATCGCCCGCAACCCGATCCCCAGCACCGACAGGTCGATGTCGGCGTGGTAGCCGCGGATCACCCCGTGGCGCTCCAGCCGGCGGACCCGGTCCGCGGTGGCGGTGGGCCCCAGCCCGATCCGCTCGCCGAGCTCCCTCCAGCTCGCCCGACCGTCGATCCGCAACTCGGCGAGGATCGCCCGGTCGAGTACATCGATCACCAAGGAATCCATGGTGATCAAGCCTAACGGCCATGGAAGAACCCCGATCTCTCGGTCGATTCCGGGCCAAGCTCGGTCCATGACGGGATTCGTGCGCGACGTCGCTCTGGGAATGGCCACCGGACTGCCGATGCTCGTGGTCGTCGGTCCCATCGCACTTCTGCTGGTCGACGTCGGCGTCCGTCGGGGACTGCGGGCCGGATCGCCGGCCGCGCTCGGCGTCGCCCTCGGCGACGTCGTGCTGGCGGTGGTGGTCGCGGTGGCCGGAACCGCCCTCGGGTCCCGGCTGGCACCGGTCGCCGATCAGCTGCGGATCGCTGCGGCGGCGCTGGTGGCCGCCATCGCGGTCCACGCCGTGCTCTCGGTGCGGCGGGCCGGCGCCTCCGGCGCGGACCGCTCCGAGCGGTCGGTCCCGGTGCTCGCCCCCGCCGGCGGCCCCGGCGAGTCGAGCAGCGAGCACGGCACCGGCCGACTCCTCGGGGGGTTCGCGGCCCTGACCCTGGCCAACCCGCTGACCCTGCTCGTCTACACCGGGGTGGTCGTCGGCGGCGGAGCGGGCGTGGGCACCGCGGGCTGGGTCACGGGCATGGGACTGGCGTCCCTGGCGGTCCACCACGGCTGGATCGGGGTCGGCCACGTCGTCGGCTCGGCCCTTCCGTCCGGCGCGCTGCGGGTCGCGCGCTACGTCGCGGCCGGCCTCCTGCTCGGACTCGCGGTGCACCTGCTCGTCGGCTGAGGACCCCGACGCGGGCGCTACGGTCCGGCTGTGCGTTGGACCGTCCACGGTGAGCGACCGATCTACGAGTCGGAGTGGGTCCGGCTGGTGCTGACCGACGTCGAGGTGCCGGCGGTGCCGGGGCACCCGGCCCGTCGCTTCGAGCACCACGTCGTGCGCTCCCGCGGCCCCGCCGCGGGGGCGGTGGTCCTCGACGACGTCGAGACCGACGACGCCGGGCCACGGCCCTGCGTGCTGCTGCTGTGGCGGCACCGGTTCATCACCGACACGTGGGGCTGGGAGGTCCCCGGCGGCGGGGTGGACCCCGGCGAGGCCTCGATCGACGCGGCGGCCCGGGAGGTGCTCGAGGAGTCGGGGTGGCGCATCGGCGGTGATGCCGGCACCGTCGAGCACCTGGTCGACTACTTCCCGATGAACGGCCTGGGTGACAACCGCTTCGACCTGTTCCTGGCCCGCGGCGCGGTCCACGAGGGAGATCCGACCGACCCGTCCGAGGCCGAGCGGGTCGAATGGGTGCCGGTCGACCGGCTCCGCGGTGAGATCTCCGCCGGCCGGGTGCAGGACGGGTTGTCGCTCAGCGCGCTCCTGTGGTGTCTGGCCTTCGGACTCCTCTGAGCGGGTCCGCTCAGCTCAGCCCCAGCCGGACGAGCTGGTCGCCCGGAGCGTCGATCTCGCCGAGCGCGGCGCGCAGCAGGTCGACCATCTCGACCTCGGTCGCGGTGCCGGTCAGGTCGTGGAGCTCGGCCGGGTCGTCGTCGAGGTCGAACAGCAGGCTCGTCTGCGAGTGGCCCTCGGCCGCCGCCCAGTAGGGGACGGGGTCGCCGGGGCCGAAGGGCTGGTGGATGACCGGGACGTCGGAGCCCGGCATCCGCTCGAGCGTCGCCCGACCGTCCGGGCGTGGCAGGCGCAGCTCCGGGAAGGCGTGGATCGGCATGGTCGACCACCGGTTGGACCACATCGACAGCGGACGGTTCCCCGGGTCGTGGGCGCGCAGGTAGCGCCGCCGACCGTCGGTGACGGTCACCCCCTGGCCCCAGATGCCCGTCAGCGCCCACTCCCGTTCGGGTCCGCCCGCCGGGTCGTCGAGCAACGGCACCAGTGACCGGCCGTGGGTCCGGTGCTCGGGCGTCACGCCGAACACGTCGCAGATCGTGGCGTGGATGTCGACGGTGGTGGTCAGCCGGTCGACCACACCGGGACCGCGTCCGGGCCAGGCGACCATCAGCGGGATGTGCCCGAGCACGGCACGCACCGGGGTCGACGGCTTGCCGAAGATGTCGTGCTCGCCGAGGTAGTGGCCGTGGTCGGTGCACACGATCACCGCGGTGTCGTCCCAGAGGTCCCGCCGGTCGAGCTCGTCGAGCAGCCGTCCGAACTGGTGGTCGACGAACGAGAGCTTGGCGCCGTAGTTGGCGCGGATGTGGCGGGCGGTGCGCTCGTCGATGACGCCGGAGGCGACGGCGTCGACCGCGTACGGGGGCCAGATGACGCGGGGCCCGTCCCAGTCGGGGTCGTAGCGCGACATCCACGGCTCAGGGACGTCGAAGGGCTCGTGGGGGTCGAACTCGTCGACGAACAGCATGAAGCGCTCAGCGGACGGCGCCTCGTCGGCCAGCCAGCGGGCGGCCTCGGCCATGGTGCGGGCGCCGGGGAAGTCCTCCTCGGAACGGAACCAGGTCCGGCTCTCGTCGTACGCGTGGGGGATCCAGCCCTCGCGGGCGGGCAGCGCCGGGGTGCCGACCCACGACGGGTCCGCCGCGGTTCGCCACGGGTCGCCCTCGTGGCCGCGGACGTAGCGCCAGGCGCCGAAGTCGGTGTGGTAGTTCTCGCCGCCGGCCTCGAACAGGTGGGGGTGGTCCGACACCAACATGGTGGTCACGCCGGCCCGCCGCAGGTCGTAGGTGACGGCGTCCTCCCAGATCTCGACCGAGCCCCACGGGCGCCACAGGAAGTCGAGCGCACCGACGAGGATGTCGTGGCGGGCCGGCATGCACGGCAGCGATCCGGTGTGGTGGCGGTCGAAGCGCACCGCCCGGGCAGCGAAGCGGTCGAGGTTCGGCGTGTCGAACTCGGGGGCCTGGGCCAGGACCGGGGCGTAGGCGCCGACCATGTGGCGGTTGAGGCTGTCGAGCAGGACGACGACCACGTTGCGGGGCCCGCAACCCGAGGAGGTGTCGTCGGGACCTGCGTCAGCCGACACGGGCGTCGCCCCGGGTGGCGAGCTCCTTGGCCCACGGGTAGTCGGGCTTGCCGGAGGGGGAGCGGACGATCTGGTCGACCACGTGCAGCTCGCGGGGGATCTTGTAGCCGGCCACCAGGGTCCGGGCGTGCCCGGCCAGCTCGTCGAGGGTGACGTCGTGGCCGTCACGCAGCTCGACGATCGCCGCCACCCGCTGCCCCCACCGCTCGTCGGGCACCCCGACCACCAGGCAGTCGTACACCGCGGGGTGGCTCTTGAGGGCGGCCTCGACCTCCTCGGGGAAGATCTTCTCGCCGCCGGAGTTGATCGACACCGAACCCCGGCCGAGCATCACCAACCGGCCGTCCTCGGTCCAGCGGGCGAAGTCGCCGCCCATCGAGTAGCGCCGTCCGTCGCCGGCGGTCACGAACACCTCGGCGGTCTTGGCCGGGTCGTTGTAGTAGCCGAGCGGGATGTTGCCGGTGCGGCCCAGTCGACCGACCCGCGTGTCGCCCGGCGGGATCACCTGCAGGTCGTCGTCGAGCACCGCGACGTCGCGACCCGGGTTCACCGTCGGGCCACCGCCGTCGACCGTCGCGCCCTTGGCCGCGTAGGTGACGCCGTTGAAGCCGCCCTCGGTGGAGCCGATCGAGTCGGTGATGATCAGGTTCGGGAACCGGTCGAGGAACCGCTCCTTGACCGACTGCGAGAACAGCGCCGCGCTCGACGACACCGAGATCAGGCTGGACGCGTCCCAGCGGTCCGGCTCGTCCTCGAGCGCCTCGATCATCGGCCGGGCCACCGCGTCGCCGGTGATGATCACCGAGTTGACGCCGTGGGCGTCGACCAGGTCCCACACCCCGGCAGGGTCGAACTTGGACACCAGCACGATCGTCGAGCCGATGAACCACTGGCTCATGGTGGCGATCTGCGCCGCGCCGTGCATGAGCGGCGGGATCACCCCGAAGATCAGCGGAGTCTCCGACGCCGCGGCCTGCTCCGCCTTGGTGAACTCGCTGGCGACCCGCTCGTTGGTCAGGGCGTCGATCCCCTGGCCGAGAGCGAAGTAGATGTCCTCGTGGCGCCACATCACGCCCTTGGGCATGCCGGTCGTGCCGCCGGTGTAGATGATGTAGACGTCGTCGTCGGAGCGGTCCTCGAAGTCCCGCTCGGGCGATCCCTCGGCACACGCGTCGTCGAAGTCGGTCGACCCGAGCGCGGACGTGTCCGCTCCGGAGCCGTCGGCGATGTGCACCAGCGTGCGGAGCTTGGGCGCGTCCGCGGCGACCGCGGCCAGCCGCGGGGCGTACTCCTGGTCGAAGACGCAGGCCACCAGATCGGCGTTGCCGATCAGGTAGGCCAGCTCGGCTTCGACGTAGCGGTAGTTGACGTTGACCGGGACGGCACGGATCTTGACGCAGCCGAGCATGGCGGTCACCCACGGCTCGGAGTTGACCGCGTAGATGCCGACGTGGTCTCCGGGCCGGACACCCCGGGACTGCAGGAAGTGGCCGAAGCGGTTGGCCCGCTCGTCGAGCTCGGCGAAGGTCAGCCGCGTGTCGCCGCAGATGAGGGCGGTGCGATTCGGCACCGCGTCGACGGTGTGCTCGAACAGGTCAGCGATGTTGTAGGCCACGGCGGCACGCTACCGAGTCGCTGCGGTGCTCACTGATCTGTCGCGCTGCGGCGCCCGTTCGACGTCGAGGTCCGGGTGGTGGTGACCGGCGCCGGGGCCTTGGTGATGGTCGGGTCGAGCTCGGCGACGGCCTGCTTGATCTCGTCGAAGGCCACCGAGGTGGCGTCCGCGATGTCCCAGATGTCGGGGACGAGGTCGGTGCAACCGAGGTAGCCGATGTCGACGTTCTCGCGGTAGCTCATCACCGTGATGTTGAGCCCGGCTCCGTCCATGATCGGGCCCATCGGGTAGGTCGCCACCATCTCCGCGCCCGACATGTACAGCGGGAACGGCGGACCGGGCACGTTGGAGATGACCAGGTTGTGGATCGGCCGGTGCGAGTTGGCCAGGTTCATCGAGCTGTACAGCCGGGCGGCCAGGCCGAAGGTGCGAGGGGTGGCCCACTCGGCCCAGTCGGTGAGGGTCCGCGCCCCGACCGCGTTGTGGTCCTCCTTGGCTCCGGCCGTGGAGTTGGCGATGGCCTGGATCCGCTCGAACGGGTCCTCGACGTCGGTGGCGAGCGAGGTGAACATGGCCGACACCTTGTTGCCCTGGGAGTGCCGTTCGTCCTCGGTGCGCACCGACACCGGGCACACCGCCAGCAGCGGCTCCTCGGGCAGGGCGTCGATGCCTTTCAGGTAGTGGCGCAGCGTGCCCGAGCAGATGGCCAGGATCACGTCGTTGACCTTGACGCCCAGCGCCTCCTTGACCGCCTTGACCTCGTCGAGGGACACCCGGGCGAACGCGACCGAGCGGTCGGGGGTGATCGACGCGTTCATCGGGGTGCGCGGCGCGGTGAGCGGGACGGCGCCGTGACGTCGTTCGGGGTTGCGGATGCCGGTGACGACGTTGGTCACCGACTGGGCGGTGCGGCCGATCAGGCCGGCGGCGTCGCCCAGCCGCTTGGCCTTGGACAACGCCGCGTACGACAGCAGCTCCAGGTCGCTGGGCACGTGCTCGACCGCGACCGGTTCCACCTCGAACTCGCGGCCGGAGGGGTCGAGGTCGAACAGGGCGGTCATCAGCTCGGCGCCGCCGGAGCCGTCGATCGTGGCGTGGTGGACCTTGGCGATGAAGCCGAACCGGTCGTGCTTGAGGCCCTCGATCACCCACGCCTCCCACAGCGGACGGGTGCGGTCGATCGGCGTCGAGGCGATCTGCCCGGCCAGTCGGGCCAGCTCACGGCGCCCGCCGGGCGCCGGGCACACCACGCGGTGCACGTGGGCGTCGAGGTCGAAGTCGGGGTCCTCGATCCACACGGGGTGGTGGAGGTTGAAGGGGACCTCGACCAGGCGCCGCCGGAACGGGGGGACCAGGGGGACCCGCTCGCCGATCGTCTGCTTGATCGTCTCGAAGCTGTAGCCGCCGGGCATCGTCGAGGCGTCGTAGATGCCGGTCATGGCCACGTGCATGTGCCCGGCCGGCGTCTCCAGGTACAGGAACGTGGCGTCCATTCCCGACAGTCGTTCCACCTGGGTCCCTCCTGATGACGAGCCGCCGCGGCCGCGGCGGGGACACCATCATCGCGCCCCGCTGCTGTGGTAGGCCGAGTCGATGACCTCCGACGCCACCGACCCCGGTCCCGGCGCCCTCTGGTACCCGCCGGCGGACCGGGTGCGGCGCTCCCGCATGCGGTCCTTCCTCTCGACGGCCGCGGCACACGGCGGAGGGGAGCTGACCGACACGGCTGCCCTCCACCGTTGGTCGGTCGAACGGCCCGAGGAGTTCTGGCGCCTCGCCCTGGAGGAGCTGCTCCCGACGGTGGACATCTCGGGGCCGGTGTGGGAGCGCGGCGCCCACATGGCCGACGTCCGTTGGTTCCCCGAGGTCCGCATGAACGTCGCCGAGCAGATCCTGGCCGCCGGACCACCCGACGGGCTGCTGGCGGTCTCGGTCGACGAGCGGGGCCGCCGGCGCGAGCTGACCCGGGCCGAGGCCACAGCCGAGGTCGGCCGGGTCGCCGCCGCTCTGCGGGCCTCCGGCGTCGGCGTCGGTGACCGGGTCGTCGCCTGGCTGCCCAACACGATCGAGACGGTCCTGCTCATGCTCGGCGCCGCGTCGATCGGGGCGGTGTTCTCGTCGTCGTCACCGGACTTCGGAGCCGACGGGGTGCTCGACCGGTTCGCCCAGATCACCCCGACGGTCCTGGTCGCGGCCGACGGCTACACCTACGGCGGCCGGGCCTTCGACCGCACCCCGGAGCTGGCCACGGTCATCGAGGGGCTGCCGACGCTCCGGCAGGTCGTGGTGGTTCCGTTCCTCCGCGACGACCCCGACCTGTCGGGGGTCCCGGGATCTCCCGTCACCTGGGACGACTGGCTCGAACCGTTCCGGGGCGCCGTGGTCGAGTTCGTGCCGCTGCCGTTCGACCACCCGTGGTACGTGCTGTTCAGCTCCGGGACCACCGGGGTGCCCAAGTGCATCGTGCACCGCAGCGGCGGGGTGCTGCTCACCCACGCCAAGGAGCAGCAGCTGCACCTCGACGTCCGGCCGGGCGACCGGGTCTGCTACTTCACGACGTGCGGCTGGATGATGTGGAACTGGCTGGCGTCGGTGCCGGCGTCGGGGGCGGCGATCGTCCTCTACGACGGCAACCCCGCCCACCCCGGCCCCGAGCGGCTGTGGGAGCTGGCGGCCGCAGAAGGTGTCCACATGCTCGGCGTGTCGGCCAAGTTCATCGACGCGGTGCGCCACTCCGGATACCGCCCGGGGGAGCGGACCGACCTCGCCTCGTTGCGGACGCTCGCCTCGACGGGTTCGCCGCTGTCGCCGGAGGGCTTCGAGTGGGTGATGGACGCGGTCGCCCCCGGGGTCGGTCCCGACGGCCTGCACCTGGCCTCCATCTCGGGAGGGACCGACCTGTGCGGCTGCTTCGTGCTCGGGGACCCGACCCGCCCCGTCCACACAGGTGAGATCCAGGGTCCGGCGCTGGGGATGGCCGTCGACGTGTGGACAGATGCCGGAACGCCGGCCGCGGTCGGCGAGCGCGGCGAGCTGGTGTGCACCGGACCGTTCCCGTCGATGCCCCTGGGCTTCTGGGGCGACGAGCCCGACGGCGGCCCTCCCGGTGGGGTCGACGACCACCTGGGCCCCCGCTACCGCGGCGCGTACTTCGAGCGGTTCCCCGGCGTGTGGGCCCACGGCGACTTCGCCACCTGGACCGTCCACGGAGGGATGGTCATCCACGGGCGTTCCGACACGACGCTCAACCCCGGGGGCGTGCGCATCGGCACCGCCGAGATCTACCGCCAGGTCGAGCGTGTCGAGGGCGTCGAGGAGTCGTTGGTGTTCGGCCAGCAGACCGACGAGGATGTCCGCATCGTGCTGCTGGTGAGGCTGGCCGCCGGGTCCGCGCTGACCGACGACCTGGAGGCGCAGATCCGCGCACGGGTCCGCACCGGCTGCACGCCCCGCCACGTCCCGGCGGTGATCGTCGCCGTGGCGGACCTGCCCCGGACCCGTTCGGGCAAGCTCGCCGAGCTGGCCGTGGCCGACACCGTCAACGGGCGTCCGGTCCGCAACACCACCGCGCTGGCCAACCCCGAGGTGCTGGCCGACATCGCTGCCGTGGTGCCGGCGCCCTGACCTCGGGCCCACGCGGTGTTCGCGTGTGGGGGCGGCGTGCCAGGAGTCGGTCTCGCACGCGAACGCCGGGTCGGCGTCGGCTCCGCGGGATCTGACATATCGTCAGGTCCGCCAGAGCACGGGACCGAGTACGCACAGGGGGCGTCCCAGATGACCGAAGCCACCACCATCGACCCGGCGCGGGCCGCGGCGTTCCAGTTCGAGGGCCAGGACATCGCCTGGCTCGTCGACCACTGGGCCACCCACCGACCCGACAAGGTCTTCCTGATCTGGGAGCCCAAGGACGGACCTTCCCGGAGTTGGACCTACGCCGAGTTCGCGGAGGAGACGAAGGCGGTCGCCGCCGGCCTCGCCGCCCGGGGCGTCGGCGTCGGCGACATGGTGCTCATCCACGCCGAGAACTGCCCCGAGGGGGTCATCGGCTGGTACGCGTGCGCACGGGTCGGGGCCGTGGCGGTGACCACCAACACCCGCAGCGTCGCCGCGGAGGTCAACTACTTCATCACCCACACCAGCTGCGTCGGCGCCATCACCCAGCCGCGATACGCGGCGCTGGTGGCCGAGGCGGGCCCGGACCTCGGCTGGATCGTCGTCACCGACGACAACTCCGGAGTCGCCGCGACCGACGAGGAGGCCGCCCACGGCCGTGACGGCTGGGCGTCGCTGCACGGCGACCCCTCCGACGCCCCGGAGCGAGACCGCGACCCGATGCTGCCGGCCGGGATCCTGTTCACCTCGGGCACCACATCCAAGCCCAAGGCCGTGGTGCACACCCACGCCAACGCGCTGTGGGCCGCCAAGGTCAACCCGACCAACATCCAGCTCGAGGCCGACGACGTGTACCTGGCGTCGCTGCCGTTCTTCCACGTCAACACCCAGAGCTGGGCGATCTGGTCGGTCCTCGGCGTCGGCGGCACCGTCGTGCTGCAGCCCAAGTTCTCCGCCAGCGGTTTCTGGCCGGTCATCGAGAAGCACTCGGTGACCCACATCTCGCTCCTGCCGTTCGTCATCCAGAACGCGTTCGAGCAGGGGATCCCCGAGGACCACACCGTCAAGGTCGGGGTGTTCGGCCTGATCATGCCGGTCCTCGACCAGATGATGGGCATGAAGGTCGTCGCCGCGTACGGCATGACCGAACTGGTCACCCACTGCGTCCACTCCAACCCGTGGGAGCACTACCCCGACATGGCGATGGGGAAGGTGTCGCCGGGCTACGAGATGCTCGTCGTCACCGAGGACGGCTCCCTCGCCGAGGTCGGCCAGATGGGCGAGCTGTGGATCCGGGGCATCCGGGGCGTCTCGGTCTGCCTCGAGTACTTCCACAACGACGAGGCCAACGCCAAGTTCTTCACCGATGACGGCTGGGCCCGCACCGGTGACATCGTGATGCTGCTCGAGGACGGCAACATCCGCTACTGCGACCGAGACAAGGACGCCCTCAAGGTCGGCGGCGAGAACGTGTCGGCCCGCGAGGTCGAGGACGTGATCCGCACGGTTCCCGGTCTGACCGATGCACAGGTCGTCGCCAAGACGCATCCACGTCTCGACATGGTCGCCGTCGCGTTCGTGATCAAGGCCGACCCGGCGGCCGACGAGGCGGAGCTGTCGGCGCAGATCGTCGACGCGTGCCGACAGAACCTCGCCGACTTCAAGGTTCCGCGCGCGGTCTACTTCGTGACGGAGTACCCCACCGCCGAGCTCGGCAAGATCTCCAAGAAGGACCTGCGCGAGCTGGCCGACTCGTTCGACCCGGTCGACTGAGCAGCACCAATCCGCGTTTTCATGACCGTCCGCGCCACCAGTGGCGCGAACGGTCATGAGAACGCGGGGAGGGCAGCGCCTGTCAGCCGAGCAGGACGGTGCTGATCGCGTCGGGGACCGACGTCGGGCCGGCCAGCTCGGTCCAGCGGGCTCCCAACGCGTCGGCGAACGCCTCGGCGTCCGCGGTGTCGCCGGCCGGGGCGAGCACCGCGACCTCGTGGGTCCCGGCCGCGTGCACCAGGGCGTCACCGCCGGCGGTCACCCGACAGTCCGACATGAGCAACGTGATGCGACGCCCCGCGGTCGATCGGGCCAGCTGCGCTGCTGCGGTCCGCAGAGCCAGACCGAGGTCGGTCACCCCGAAGCCCCGGAGGCGCAGCAGGTCGGCGACCACCTCGTCGGGGTCGCGGACCTCGTCCTGGGCCTTGAGCACGATGGCGTCCTCGGCGAAGGCCACCACCGAGCAGTCGAGCGGGGCACGGAAGATCACCGACGCGGCCGCGACGGCCGCCGCGGCCAGCCGGTCGCCGGCCATGGACCCGGACCGGTCGACCAGCAGGCACACCGCGGTCGACGGTCGCTGCCACGCCGCGACGCGCAGCTCGTCGCCGGTGACGACCCCGGCCCTGGCGGCAGCGACGGCGTCGAGCGAGCTGTCCAGGTCGATGTCGCCGTCCGCGTCCCGGCGGGGAACCCGCCGCAGCCGCCCCACCCCGCGCCGTCGCTCCGGGCCGATCCGACCCAGGTCGACCATCACCCTCCCGGCCAGCCGGCGGGCCAGGTCCCGGAGTCGCTCGTCGGTCGCCCCGGTCAGCTCCGCGAGCAGGGCCAGCGCGTCGTCCGCGTCGTCCTGCATCGCCTCGGCGAACGCGTCGGGGTCGAGGACGCCGACCTCGGGTGAGATCTGCTCGAAGCGCTCGTGGCGGGCCAGGTCCCGACGCGAGGTGGTGCGCCGGGCGGCGTCGGCGACCGCCTCGCGAGCCGTGTCACCCTCCTTGACGTCGTCGCTGTCCGGGCGGCCCCCACCGGGTGGCGGGGTCAGGCTTTTCCCGACCCGCCGTCGCCTCCGCCGTCGGGCTGCGCCGCGCCGTCGTCGGACTCGTCCACCGGAGCGAAGTGGCGGTCCCACAGCTCGGTGACGACATCCTCGGCGCTGCGGCCGGACCCCTCCCGGAGCCGGATCCGACCCGACATGGAGAGCAGCGCCGCGTCGAGGGTCACCCCGGGGTCGAGCACGGCCAGACCCCGGAGCTCGGCGAGCTCGCCGGCCACCATCACGAAGTCGATCGCACCGCGGACCGACGAGCCGGTGCGCAGGTCCGGGTGGTCGCGGCTGTCGCGCACCATGGCGACGGCCCTGCCCACGCCGTCGACGCCCATCGCGTCGGCCGCGTCGGGGGCGGCGGCGGCAACGATCATCGCCTCCTCGTCGGGCCCCTGGTAGCCCATCGCGAGGCGGCACACCCGGTCGTACACCGCGGACGCGATGCGGGCGGTGCCCACCGCGTCGAACGGGTTCATGGCCGCCACCAGCCGGAACCCCGGGGCCGCGACGACGTGGCCGAGCCTCGGGATGTGCAGCTCGCCTTCGCTCATCACGGTGATGAGGACGTTCAGGGTCTCCTCGGGGACACGGTTGATCTCCTCGACGTACAGGAGGGACCCGTCGCGCAGCGCCGAGGTCAGCGGGCCGTCGACGAACACGTCGGGGGAGTAGCCCTCCGAGAGCACCGCGGCGGGGTCGAACGCGCCGACGAGGCGGGCCGGGGTCAGCTCGGCGTTGCCCTCGACGAACTCGAAGCCGACGCCGGACTCCTCGGCCACCGCCCGCAGGACCGTCGACTTGCCGGTGCCCGGCGGCCCCTCGATCAACAGGTGGCGATCCGCTCCGAGGGTCGCGACGACGGCCTCCAGCTCGCGTCGCCGCCCCACGACCCGGGTCGTGAGGCGGCGCAGCAGGTCCGCGCCCGACAGGACCGGGCGGGACGGCGGGTCCGAGCGGTCGGTCACGTGAAGTCGATGACCCCGCGGATGTTCTTGCCGTCGCGCAGATCCTGGTAGCCCCGGTTGATGTCGTCGAGCGGGTACCGGTTGGTGATCAGCTCGTCGAGCTTGAGGGTGCCCTCGCGGTACATCGACAGCAGGTTGGGGATGTCGGCTCGGGGGTTGCCCGAACCGAAGATCGTGCCCTTGATCTCCTTGTTCAGCATCGAGAGCATGAACAGGTTCAGCGCGGTGTCGGTCTCGAGCATGTTGCCGATCGCGGTGACCACCAGGGTGCCTCCCTTTGAGGCCAGGTTGAGCGCCGGTTCGATCATGTCGCCGGTCACCACGCCGGGGACCAGGATCACCGAGTCGCACATGTCGCCCCAGGTCAGATCCGGGACCGCGAGCGACGCCTCTTCGATCGACGAGTACGTGTGGGTGGCCCCCATCTCCATGGCCTTCTCGCGCTTGAACTCGACCGGGTCGATGGCGATCACGCGCTTGGCGCCGGCCATGGCCGCACCCTGCACGGCGTTGATGCCGACGCCGCCCACTCCGATGACCGCGACGGTGTCGCCGGCGGTCACGTTCGCCCGGTAGACAGCGGATCCCCATCCGGTGGCGACGCCGCAGGAGACGAGCGCGGCGACGTCGAGGGGGAGGTCCTCCTCGATCTTCACCAGCGAGTCCTGGCTGAGCAGCATGTGCTCGGCGAACGAACCGACCTGGGCGAAGCGGGCGGCCTCGGTGTCGCCGAGGCGGTGCGAGACGCTGCCGGGCTCCCGGGTGATCATCTGCAGGTCGAACAGCTTGGCGCCCAGGTCGCACAGGTTCTGCTGGCCCTTGGCACACCACTTGCAGCGACCGCAGCTGGGCACGAAGGACATGGCGACGTGGTCGCCGGGGGCGACGGTGTCCACGCCGGGGCCGACCGCCTCGACCACTCCGGACCCCTCGTGACCGCCGATGAACGGGAAGTGCGGGACCGGCATGTCGCCCTGCACCACGTGCTCGTCGGAGTGGCACATGCCGGCGTAGGAGGTCTTGACGAGGACCTCGCCGTGGCCCGGGTCGTCGAGCTCGACCTCTTCGATCTTCCAGTCCTCGTGGTGGCCCCACAGGACGGCGGCGCGGGTGGTGGTCGGCATCGGTTGTCCCCCTGTTCTGCGGCGGGCCGGGCGGTCCGCGTTCGATCGACGGCGACTCTATCCCCACCGGTGGTCGACAGGATCCGGGCCGACCGGAGTCACATCGGCCGCCGTCAGGCCAGGCGGACCGCGGCGAACACCAGGCCGACGAGCGTGGCGTTGGTGGCCAGCATGGCGAACACGATCGTGCGGATCGTCTCGGCCGAGGTGACGGCCATCTCCCGGCGCAGCTCGGTCATCTCGTTCCGGAGCTCGCCGCGCAGCTCGCTCATCTCGCCGCGCAGGTCGCTTCGCAGCATCGCCATGTCGTCGCGGGTGGCGAAGGAGTCGGGGTCGGTGGGCATGAGGCTCATCAGGGTGTCGGCGGCGTCGGAGCCCCAGTTGGTCCGAGCCTGGTCGTACAGGCGCAGCCGCGCCGCGTCGTCGATGGTCATGGTGGTCTCGCTCTCCGGCACCGTCAACGGGTGCCCTCGTCCTTGTCGTCGACAGGCGTGTCGATGAGGGCGCCCCGAGGGCACCGATTCCGAGGAGGATCCGGCCGGGATCCTCCTCGACGGGTGTGACGACGGGTTCCGGTCCCGGAGGGCCCAGGGCCCGTGGTCTCGCGTGGGTCGAGCGGGCCGGGGCCGGTACGATTCCGCCATCGACCTCCCGGAGGAGCAACGAATGCCGACCGACACCCAGACCACCGTCGAGCCCGCCGCCGAATCGACCGATGCGCCCGTGGCCACCGACGAGTCCGTCCTGGTGGACGACGAGCTGCTGGTCGAGGAGGTCTCGATCGACGGCATGTGCGGCGTCTACTGAGTCGGGTTCCGGTCCCGTCGTGACCGCTCCCGTCGGGTCCGTTCCCGTCGATCCCTGTGACGTGCTCGTGCTGCACCCCTCGGTGTCCCTGAGGCCCGAGCGCTTCGGCGCGCTCGCCTACAGCTTCGACACCCGCAAGCTGTCGTTCCTCAAGCACCCCGACCTGGTGCGCGTCGTCGAAGCCCTCGACGGGGTGCAGACGGTCGACGACGTGCTCGGGAGTTCCGGCGTGGACCCGTCGCGGTGGCCGAGCTTCCGCCGGGCGTTGGGCACGCTCGTCGCGTCGCAGATGCTCGTGGCCGGAGGCGAACGTGCGGCCTGACAGGACCGTGCCGCTTGACAGGACCGTGCCGCTTGACAGGACCGTGCCGCCCGACGTCACCGTCCAGCCGGCCACGGCGACCCGTTCGCTGGTCGAGGAGTTCAAGGGAGGGCTCGACGCCCCGATCTGCCTCACCTGGGAGCTGACCTACGCCTGCAACCTCAGCTGCGTGCACTGCCTGTCGAGCTCGGGCCGGCGTGACCCCCGGGAGCTCAGCACCGACGAGTGCTTCGCGGTCGTCGACGAGCTGCAGCGACTCCAGGTGTTCTACGTCAACATCGGCGGCGGCGAACCGATGCTGCGCCCGGACTTCTTCCCGATCGTGCAGTACGCCGTCGACCACCAGGTCGGGGTCAAGTTCTCCACCAACGGCACCTTCATCGATGCCGACGCGGCACGACGCCTGGCCGCCATGGACTACCTCGACGTGCAGATCTCCATCGACGGCGCCGACGCCGGGGTCAACGACCTGATCCGCGGTGAGGGGTCCTACGCGGCAGCCCGCCGTGCGATGGACAACCTGGCCGATGCCGGGTTCGGGCCGTTCAAGATCAGCCTGGTCGTCACCCGCCACAACGTCGATCAGCTCGACGGGTTCAAGGCCCTGGCCGACTCGTACGGCGCGCAGCTGCGCGTGACCCGGCTGCGCCCCTCGGGCAGAGGTGTGGACTCCTGGCACGACCTGCACCCCACGCAGTCCCAGCAGCGGGACCTGTACCACTGGTTGCTCGGTCGCAACGACGTGCTCACCGGCGACTCGTTCTTCCACCTGTCCGCCCTCGGCGATCCGCTGCCCGGGCTCAACCTGTGCGGCGCCGGACGGGTCGTCTGCCTGATCGACCCGGTCGGCGACGTGTTCGCCTGCCCGTTCGTCATCCACGACGAGTTCCGGGCGGGCAACGTCCGCGACCCCGGCGGGTTCACCCGGGTCTGGCGGGAGTCCGATCTCTTCACGTCGCTCCGCGAACCGGAGAGCCCGGGGGCGTGCGCCAGCTGCGGCAGCTACGACGCATGCCAGGGGGGCTGCATGGCCTCCAAGTTCTTCGTCGGGCTCGAGCTGACCGACCCGGACCCCGAGTGCGTCCACGGCCACGCCGAGCCGCTGCTCGCCGTTGTCGGCGCCAGGGGAGCGGCGGTGCCGACCCCGTCGGCCGACCACTCGCGGCCGGGTGTGCCCGTCCCGTCGCCGGTCACGTTGAAGCCCAGGCGCCGCGCCCGCGTCTGATCAGCTGATCACCTCCGGCCGCCGCGGCTGCCGGTTTCTGGGGCGCGGATTGCGACAAGGTGTGTCGTTGAGCACCCCTATATGTGGCTGGGGCGGGTGTGGGTTCGGCCCCGGCGGCGTCGGTGGGGCACCATGGCGGCCGATGGCGTCCCTGCTCGACCCGTTGCCGATCGGCTCCCGGACCGCGCCGAGCCGCGTCGTGTTCGGCGCCCACGAGACCAACCTCGGACGCGGTCGGGCGCTCTCGGAGCGCCACGTCGCCTACTACGAGCGTCGGGCCCGCGGCGGCGCCGGCGTGATCGTCACCGAGGACGCCTCGGTGCACCCGTCGGACTGGCCGCTCGAACGCGCTCCGCTCGCGCTCGAGTGCGGCCCCGGCTGGTCGGCAGTGGTCGAGGCGTGCCGACCCCACGGGACGGTCGTGCTGGCCGGGCTCGGCCACGCCGGGGGCCAGGGCACCTCGCACTGGTCCCAGCGCGAGCTGTGGGCGCCGGGTCGGGTCCCCGAGGTGAACACCCGTGAGGTCCCCAAGGAGATGGAGGCCGACGACATCGCGGCGGTCGTCGACGGGTTCGCCGACGCGGCGCGACGGGCAGTCGTTGCGGGCTGCGACGGCGTCGAGGTCAACGCCGGCCAGTTCTCCCTGGTGCGCCAGTTCCTGTCGGGGTTGACCAACACCCGTGGCGACGAGTGGGGCGAGGACCGGACGCTGTTCGCCCGCCGGGTGCTGGCCGCGGTGCGCGACGCGGTCGGTGCCGACCGGGTCGTCGGGCTCCGCCTGAGCTGCGACGAGCTCGCCCCCTGGGCCGGCATCACCCCCGAGATGGCCACCGAGCTCGCCCCCGCACTCGTGCTCGACGACTCCGGCGCCCCGATCGTCGACCTGCTCACCGTCGTGCGCGGCTCGATCTTCTCCGCGGGTGCCACCCGCCCCGACGGCCACAGCGCGCCGGGGTTCAACCTGGAGCTGACCCGTTCGATCCGTGACGCGGTGCGGGCCGTGGCCGGGGACGGCGTGGCGGTGGCGGCGCAGGGCTCGATCGTCGACGTCGAGATGGCCGAGCGCGCCGTGGTCGACGGCATGGCCGACGCGGTCGAGATGACCCGGGCGCAGTTGGCCGACGCCGACCTGGTGGCCAAGGTCCGGGCCGGCCAGCCGGAGCGGATCCGACCCTGCGTGCTGTGCAACCAGACCTGCCAGGTCCGCGACAACCGCAACCCGATCGTGACCTGCGTCGTCGACCCGACGACCGGACACGAGACCGAAGACGCCCCCGTGCCCGTCGAAGGCGCCGGCGTCGACGGGCACGGCCCGGCGGTGACCGTCCTCGGCGGCGGAGTCTCGGGCCTGGAGGCCGCCCGGGTGGCCGCGCTCGACGGTCACCGGGTGACGCTGCACGAGCGGGGCGACCGCACCGGCGGATCGGTCCGGATCGCGGCCGCTCTCCCCGGGCGGGACCGCTTCGAGCGCTTCGTCGACTGGCTGGAGGATGAGTGCTCCCGCCTCGGAGTCGACATCCGCCTCGGCTCTGCTCCCGACGCCGCCGAGCTCGCCTCCGCGCACCAGGCCGGCGATCGCGTCGTGGTGGCGACCGGCGGTCGCGACGGCGAACGGGACTACGACGTGGCCGACGGGTCGGTCCCGGTGCTGAGCGCCGGCGACGTGCTCGGTGCCGTGGCGTCTGTGTCGTCGGGGACGGTGCCATCGGGGTCGGTGCTGGTGTGGGACCCGATCGGCGGACCGATCGGCGTCGGGGTCGCCGAGCTCCTGGCCGCCGCCGGCCACCAGGTCCACATCGCCACGCCGGACCAGATCATCGGCAA
>WBZL01001843.1_pt1 | contig 21367 bp, 19 predicted proteins | sample 5204291 | NCBI WGS metagenome assembly WBZL01 (sample SAMN12344345, study PRJNA552823) | activated sludge metagenome | biome: Activated sludge suspended growth; feature: Nitrification reactor; material: Wastewater; isolation source: activated sludge from nitrification reactor of wastewater...
CACTACGCCGAGTTGTACAACACGTACTTCCGCCACCAATCGCCCGATTTTCGCCCCGGCGAGGGATTCGTGCGGGTGAGCGCCGCGGACTGATCACAGGCAGGGCGCGCCGCCCGCGATTGCCGCATCGGTTGCCGCGAGGCGTGCCTCGCGATCGCCCGGCGGGATGAGTACGCCCGACGGGTGACGCGCTCGCGCCAGCGTACCGACCTGTCGCCCCTGGTCGAAGAGGTCCTCGAGGACGATCCCCGGCTGCAGTTCCGGCGCCGTTGGCTCGTGCATCCGCCACCAGAGCAACCGGGGGCACTGGTGGCCCGCGAGGAATTCCGACTTGCTCAGCGACATGCGCGTCAGTCGAGGAAGCGCCCCCGGACGTCGGGGGCGGGCACGGGGCAATGGTCGAAGCGCCCGAAGACGCGATACCGCACGGCCGCGACGCGATTGTACACCCAGTCACGCAAGGGACGGGGTACCAGGTAGGCGGCGACGCCGAGGGACCACCCACCGCCAAGGTATCGGGCGACCTCGATCGCCGCCGCGGACCGAAGGTAGGCGCCGTCCTTGTAGAGCAGGACCACCGAGTCGACGCCGGCCAGCTCAGGCAGGATACGTCGAGCTTCTTCCCCAAAGGCGCCTTGCAGTGTTGCAAAGGCCATCGAGCCGGTGCGGTCGCGGGCGAGCACGAACTGCACGAACCGGTTGCAGAGACCGCAGACCCCGTCGTAGAGCAGGACGTAACCGTGGGTGTCGATCGCGCGCCGGAGCGGGGACGCCGAGGCCGACGCCATGCGCGCCAGCAAGACCTTGGAGCGGGATCGAGCCATCGGGTGGAAGTTACCGGGGCGTGCGACACCCGGGTACCGGGCCACCGCCCATCGGTAGATTTGCCGTCATGCCGCGGCTCGTCGACGTCGCCCTCCCCCTGCCACTCTTCCGCTCCTTCTCCTACCTCCCCCCGGAGGGCCTGGAGGCGGTGGTGCCGGGCACACGAGTCGTGGTGCCGCTGCGCACCGGCCGCGAGGTCGGGATCGCGCTGGGGATGCGGGATCAGCCCGAGGGCGACCGCGCCTGGAAACGCATCGTGTCATGCCCGGACGAGGTGCCAGTCATCACGCCAGCCCTGATGGCCACGGCGCAGTGGATGGCGACGCACTATGTGGCGCCTCTCGGCGTCGTGTTGCGGTCGATGCTGCCCGTGTTGCTGGCGTCCTCGTCGGCGCCTTCACCTGCCGGCAAGCGGGAGCGGGTCGTGATCCTCGGCCGTCGCCTCGATTCCCTCATGGAACGCGATGCGATCTTTCGCAAGGCGCCGCGTCAGCGGATGGTCTACGAGCATCTCGAGGCGAATCAGGGACGCGCGCGGGTGGCCGACCTGCGCACACGGCTCGGTGTCGGGGAGGGGGTGATCACCGCGCTCGCCGGGGCCGGCCTGGTGCAGGTCGTGCGGGAAGGTGTCCTGCGGGATCCATTCGCCGGTCGGGCGGTCGCGTCCTCCACCGACCTCTCGCCTACCGATGCGCAGCGGTCGGCCATTGATCGCATCGCCGGGGCAGCGCCGGGGGAGGTGGTGCTGCTCCACGGCGTGACGGGGAGCGGCAAGACCCTGGTCTATCTCGAGGCCCTCCGTCGCCTCCTGGCGGAGCCGGGCGCCAGCGCCATCGTCCTCGTCCCGGAGATTGCGCTGACGCCGCAAACGGTCGCGCGCTTTCGCGGAGCGTTCGGTGACCAGGTGGCCGTGCTCCATAGCGCGCTCTCCGACGGCGAACGCCTCGACGCGTGGCGCGCCCTGCAGCGCGGTGAGCGACGCATCGCCGTCGGCGCGCGATCCGCGATCTTCGCTCCCCTTCGCCAGGTCCGCCTCATCGTCGTGGACGAGGAGCACGAGGCCAGCTACAAGCAGGCCGAGAGCCCACGCTACCATGCGCGCGAGGTCGCCATCGTGCGTGCCCGGCACGAGGGGGCCGTGGTGGTGCTCGGGAGCGCAACGCCGTCGCTGGAGAGTTGGCACCAGGCAGCGTCCGGGCGGAGGGTGCTGGTCCCACTCCCCGAGAGGGTCGGCGGTGGCGTACTGCCAACCGTCGAGATCGTTGACCTGCGCGGGCCCAGGGCCCGCCAGGCCGACGAACCGGGTGAACGCATGGCGGCGCCAGCGCAGGAGCCGACGTCGCGCGATCCCTTCCGCCGCGTGGTGTCGTCCCCCCTCGAGGCGGCGCTCCGCGCCTGCCTGGACCGCGGCGAGCAGGCGATCCTCCTGCTCAACCGGCGCGGGTATGCGTCGTTCCTGCAATGCGCGAGTTGTGGAGACGTCGTGGCGTGTCCCAACTGTTCCATCTCGCTGACGCTGCACCGGGCGCCGGAGCGGCTGGCGTGTCACTATTGCCAGCACCACGAGGAGGTCCCCCCCGCCTGTCGGCGTTGCCATGCCGACACGGTGCGGCAGCGCGGGTTGGGGACGCAGCAGGTGGAGCGCTTGTTAGGCGAGCGACTGCCGCAGGCGCGCCTGGCGCGCATGGACCTCGACACCACCAGTGGCAAGTGGTCCCATGCCGACATCCTCGACCGGGTCGCACGCGGTGACGTCGACATCCTCCTGGGGACCCAGATGATCGCCAAGGGGCTCGACTTTCCTTCCGTCACCCTGGTCGGCGTGATCGACGCGGACGTCGGGATCAACCTGCCCGACTTCCGTGCGTCGGAACGGACTTTCCAGCTCCTGGCGCAGGTCGCGGGGCGCGCCGGGCGCAGCGTCAAGCCGGGTCACGTCATCGTGCAGACCCGGATGCCTGACCACCACGCCGTGCAGTGCGCCGTCACCCACGACTACCACGCGTTCGTGGCCCGGGAACTCTCGGATCGTCGCTCGCCGGCGTACCCGCCGATGATCCGCCTGGCCAACATCCTCGTCTCGGGGCTCGACGAGGCCGTGGTGGCCACCGTCGCGCAGGACGCCGCCAGCTGGCTCCGTCGACTTGTGGAAAACCGTGCGCTCACCGGGGTACGGTTGATCGGTCCCGCGCCGGCGCCGATTTCGCGCATCAAGCAGCGCCATCGGTGGCATATCCTGGTCAAAGGGGAAGCCGGGAGGGTGCTCACAAATCTGCTGCACTATTTCGCCGATCGCTTCACCCCGCCTGATCGCCACGGGCTGCGTGTGAGCATCGATCGCGACCCGGTCACTTTGCTCTAGTCCGGAACTCCCGCCGCGGTCGACGCTACGTGATGTGCAGGATCCGTCGTTATGTTTCTGCCGTGCCCGCTGCCCCGGATGTGATGACCATCCTCTTCATTCCTGCGATGACCGCTGCTGCACGTGAGACGATGCACGACGCCGGAGCCGGGCGATGAACGAGACCACCCGGCGTTTCCTCTCGGGCATCCTCGATCGTGTCCCTGAAGGTCGCATCGTGGAGGTGCGGCTCTTCCCGGCGATCCGGCAGGGCGGGGTGGAGTCCGCGATTGCGGTGCTGGCCGTGGAGCCGGGTTTCGACGCGATTCCGGATGCGACGGTGGCCATGGACGTGGACGAGGGTGTCGAGATGGTGAGCGTCGAGGGGGAGCGCGAGGTCGCGCTGGCGCCGACCGTCGTCGATGCGGCCGGGGATGCCGCGGGCGACTCCTCCGACGGCATGGCCGATCCGATGGCGGTGCGCCCGGTGGTCCTCGGGGACGTTTCGGACGAGGCTCTCGAGCGCAGTCACATCCTCGAAGTGGCGAACGAGGGCGTGGCGTTCGAGATCCCGCATGCCCTCGCCGACGCAACGGTCGGTGATGTGGAAGTGGCCATCGAGCCGGGGACGGTGATCCTGTCCGATGCCGTGGATGCGTCCCAGGCCCCGGAGTCCATCGCGTTAGGCGATATTCTCGCGCTGCCCGCGCCCGAACCCGCCCAGCCTGCGCGCGACCCGCACGAACGCCTCGCGATCCTGTGCGCCCGCTACACGCTCACGCTGAAGGGGCTCGATCGGGGCACCTGGCAGCTCGATGTCGTGCACCAGGCCGACGCGCCCCTCGCCACCCTGGACCGGGTCATCGCCGGCGTCGTGCGGCGCTCGGGGGAGACGGCCGAGCCGCTGCGCTACAGCGCGACGTCGCTGCGTGAGGCCCTGGATGCCCCACCCTGGGTCGAAGGGGCAGCGGCCTGACGATGGACGTCCCGAACGTTGGCTGGTTCGTGGCCTTTTCCGCCGGGCTGCTCTCGTTCCTCTCTCCCTGCGTCCTTCCGCTCGTTCCCACCTACATCACGTTCATCAGCGGCGTCTCGCTCGACGACATGGACGCGGCCGGCGCCCGACGCACCGCGCTCGTGCATGGGCTCCTCTTCACCCTCGGCTTCTCCCTGATCTTCGTCGCCATCGGGGCCATCGCCTCGGGGATCGGCCAGGTCGCCGTGGCCAACCGCGGGTGGATCAGCAAGGTCGGCGGCATCCTCATCATCATCTTCGGGCTCTACCTGATGGGCATCCTGCGCAGCACGATGCTGTCGTCCGAGAAGCGCCTGCACCTCGCGAACAAGCCGGCGGGCTACCTCGGCACTGTCTTTGTAGGGGCGGCGTTCGGGGCGGGATGGACGCCGTGCATCGGGCCCATCCTCGCGTCGATCTACACCTATGCGTCGACGCGGGAAACGATGGGCGAGGCGCTCGCCTTGCTCGTGGCCTACTCGCTCGGGCTCGCCGTCCCGTTCGTCGTGTCGGCCGTCGCCGTCGACCGGTTCATGGTGTTCTTCCGGCGCATCAAGCGTCACATGCTCTGGATGCAGCGCGCGACCGGGGCCGTCATGGTCGCGATAGGCGTCCTCATGGTGAGTGGTCGATTCACGGTGCTGGCGTCCTACCTCAACCGATTCACTCCCGAATTCCTGCTCAACCGGCTCTGAGGCCGGGTGTTGCGCTGGGCGAAGCGGACTGAGCCGGTCATCGCATCGCGACCCCGGGGGGACGGCACCTTTCCACCCTGGCCGTGGTATCTTGGGGTGTCCCCATCACCCCGGATCCACCCGATGCGCCTCCCACTGATTGCATCTGCCGCGCTGGCCTTCGTGGTCGCCGCGTGCGGTGAAAAGGCCGGAGACGGCCTCGCACAGGACACGTCCTTGTCGCGTGACCTCGCTCGTGCGGGCGACGACTCACTGGTACAACCCCAGCTGCAGGATGTGCCCGACACGGCCGTGCAAGCCGAGGCGCCCCCGCCGCCCCCGCCTCCGGCTGCGACTCCAAAGTCCACGCCCCGTCCGAAGCAGACGCCGCCTCCGACACCACCCAAGTCCACCCCGACGCCAACCCCGGCGCCCCCTCCAACGACCACACCGGCCGGGAATACGGAGGAGAAGGGAACCGGCGCCGCCGAGAAAGCCACCGGCGCCGTCGCGGCAGGGTCGCTGCTCAAGCTGGACGCCTTGAACCAGGTCTGTACGAACACCAACAAGGTTGGCGATCGCTTCACGGCGACGGTCACCGAGGCGGTCAGCGGTTCGAACGGCGTCACGATCCCCAGCGGGGCCGACGTCACGATCGAGCTGACCGAACTCAAGCGCTCGGAGAACACGAATGACCAGATCGTGATGGGCTTCCGCGTGATCAACGTCACGTTTGGGGGCCGGACCTATCCGCTCGATGCCGACGTGCAGACGGCCACGATCGACAGGGTGCGGGCGTCGTCGAAAGGCAACGACGCCAAGAAGGTCGCCGGTGGGGCAGCGGTCGGCGCGATCGTTGGCCAGGTCCTCGGCAAGGGCCGGAAGGGGACGCTGATCGGGGCGGCGGCCGGTGCCGCCGCCGGGGCCGCTGCAGCCGCGGCCACCGCGAACTACGAAGGGTGCGTGAACGCGGGCGCCGACATCGTTGTCAAGTTGAACACCCCGCTCGTGATTCAGGCAACCTGAGTGTCCCAGGGGCTGTCCGGCGGGGCGTCGTCGAGGGTCGGCGGCGCCCCGCCGCTTTTCCTGCCTCGGCTTCCGGTCGGTCGCGTCAACGTGTGATGTCGCCGGCAAGAGCCGGCCTCGGACGCCGGCCCCGCCGCGAGGTGCTTACCTGGCGCTCGTCCCCCCGGTGCCTGTCGCCCGGGGTTCGCTCACGCCTTCCCAACCTCCGCGCACCCGCATGACGGCGTTGACGTTGGCAATGCCCGGGATGTACCGGATCGCGTGCCCGATCGCGCGCAGCCCGGCCTCGGCCTCGGGACTGAGCCCGCCGTTCTCAACCATGAGGGTATCGGGCAGCGCCTGATGATGGATCCGCGGGGCGCGCATCGCATCAGCCAGGGACATCCGGTGATCGATCACGTTGAGGATCACCTGCGAGGTCGCGGTGATGATGCGAGGGCCTCCAGCAGCCCCGACGACCAGGAGCAACTCCCCGCGCGGGTCAAGGACGATGGTCGGCGACATGGCGCTCAGCATCCGCTTCCCCGGGGCGATCGCGTTCGCCTCGTACTGCACCAGGCCGAACATGTTCGGTTTGCCCGGCGCGGTCGCGAAGTCGTCCATCTCGTCGTTCATGAAGAAGCCGACGTTGGTCAGGTACACGGCCGATCCGTAACCGTTGTTGATGGTGGTCGTGGTCGCAACCGCATTTCCCTTGTTGTCCACGACCGAGTAGTGCGTGGTGTGCATCCCGTCGGCGATCTGAGCGCCGTTGGGCGGCGTCGGGGTCTTGCGCGCGAGGTCGATCGTCTTCGCCAGCTTCTGTGCGTACGCCTTGCTGGTCAGCTCGTCGATCGGGACGCTCACAAACGCGGGATCGGCGAGCTTGGCATTGCGGTCGATGAACGCGCGTTGGTACGCCGAGCCAAGGAGGTGGGCGTACTGGGCCGTGCCCCAGCGGGGGACCTGGGGCCAGGTCTCCAGCATGTTGAGGGTCTCGGTCACGGAGATCCCGCCGGACGATGCTGGCGGCATGCTGTAGAGGGTGTAGCCGCGATAACTCCCGCGAATCGGGGTGCGCCACTCGGGCCGGTAGCGGCGCAGGTCCTCCCTCGTGAGGATGCCGCCCCCACGGGCCATCGCCGCGACAAGCGAGTCGCCCACGGGGCCATCGTAGAACGCCTTCGGGCCCTGGCTGGCGATGTAGCTCAACGAGCGAGCCAGGGCTGGCTGGCGGAACAGGGTCCCCACCGGCAAGGGCTGCCCGTTGGGATAGAACATCGCCTTGCCATCGAAACGCATGAGGTAGTCGCGGCTCGAGGCCAGCGAGAGGTGGAACGCGGAATCCACCACGAAACCGTCACGCGCGAGCCGGATCGCCGGTTGCATGACCTGCGACAGGGTCATCGTGCCGTACTTCGCGAGCGCTTCGGCCATGCCGGCGACCGCCCCCGGGACTCCGGAGGCTCGGTACCCCACGATGCTCTCGTTCGTCGGGTTGCCGCTGGCATCGAGGTACATGTCCCGATGCGCGGCAAGGGGCGCCACCTCGCGGTAGTCGATGGCCGCCGCGCGACCGTCGGCCATGCGGATGACCATGAAGCCGCCACCGCCGATGTTCCCCGCGACCGGATAGGTGACGGCCAGGGCGAACCCCACGGCGACCGCGGCGTCTACCGCGTTGCCGCCGGCCCGGATGATCTCGTTCCCTGCGTCCGAGGCGCGTCGCTCGTTGCTGGCGATCATGAACTCGCGACCGAAGGCCGCCTCCTGCCCGGAGGGAAAGCGCCAGCCGGCGGGGAAGGAGACGGCCTCGCGCGCCGGGACCCCGGCGCCTAACGATTCGCCCGGACCCGGCGTGCGGGAGCAGGCCGCGGCCAGCAGGGACAGGGCGACGAGCGTGGAGCGGGAGCGGCGCATGTTCGGGGGCAAAAGGGTCGAGTCAAAGATGCGGAGAACTGTCGCCCCGGCGAAAGCCGGGGCCCAGGGTCTTGATTGGAATGGGTGCCGGCTTTCGCCGGCGCGACCGGTATCAAAGGTGCCGTCGCCCCGGCGCGAGCCAGGGCCCATGTTCCATCCAGATGGTGCCCGCTAGAAGCCGACGCGCAGCGTCAGGCGCGTGGTGTAATGCTGCACGATGCGACCGCCACCCTGGCCGAGTTCACTGCGCTCATGCACCGAATACAATCCATCCTGGACGAGTTGCAGGTGCCAGTCGGGGGCCAGTTGGAACCCGAAGCCGTAACCCGCACCAAAAGCGAGATCCGTATTGGCGATGCCCAGGTTGGTCCCCTGGGTGTCAGAGAAGTTGCCGTAGCGCAACGCACCCGCGAATCCCTCGACCACCTGACGGAAGCTTCCTCCGCGTCCCGTCGCATACCGCATGGTAGCGCCGTAGGACGTCACGGTGGCGTCGGCGGCGCAGCGTCCGCAGCCCACCTGGGCGCCCGGAAAGGTGGTGATCGTCAGCGGAAGTCGCGCGTAATTGAAGCCGGCACCGACCGAGAATTGCGGCGCCACCTCACGCTCGAGTGTGCCCCGCAGCGCGAAACCGCCGTCGAAATCCCACGACGTCGCCGAGCGGTCGTCGACGAGGAAGACGCCCCACTGGATCCCGGTGCCTATCGTCGCGAACCACTTCGGGAGCTTCGCGACCTGGAGCGCGCCCTCCTCGCGCCCGCGTTCCCGCGGTCGTTGGGCGGCGGCGTCGCTGGTGAGGGCCGCGAGGGCGATGACGAGGAGCGCGCGGTTCAGCATGTCGGAATGGCGGGGTAAGTTATCTGGGGAGCGCCCCCCAGGCGCGCCCCGCTCATCCCTCATACACCGCTGCCGTGTCTTCCCCCCCGCTCGATCCACGGATCACCGAACACCGCAATCCCCGGACGGCGGACATCGACCTCGCGACCCCGCTCGAGATCGTCGACCTCATGAACGCCGAGGACCGTACCGTGGCCGGAGCGGTGGCCGGGGCCCGGGAGGAGATCGCGCAGGCGATGGGGTTCGTCGAGGCGGCGTTCCGGGGCGGGGGGCGGTTGTTTTACGCCGGGGCGGGGACGTCGGGGCGCCTCGGCATCCTCGACGCGTCAGAATGTCCCCCGACCTTTGGCTCCGATCCGGAGCTCGTGCAGGGGATCATCGCGGGAGGCGAGCGGGCGGTCTTTCGCTCACAGGAAGGGGCCGAGGATCATCCGGCGGGTGGGGCCGCAGCGATCGATGCACACGGCGTCCGCGGGGGCGACGTGGTGGTCGGGATCGCGGCATCCGGCACCACGCCGTTTGTCCGAGGGGCCCTGGTGCGCGCGCGCGAGCTCGGGGCGCGGACGGTCTTCGTGGTGTGCACCCCGATCGACGCGTCGTTCGCGGCGTCGGTGGATGTAACGATCGTGGCCGTGACCGGGCCGGAGGTCGTGACGGGGTCGACCCGCCTCAAGGCCGGGACCGCGACGAAGATGATCCTCAACATGCTCACGACCGGCGCGATGATCCGCACCGGAAAGACCCTCGGCAACCTCATGGTGGACCTGCGCGCGACCAACCTCAAGCTGGCCGATCGGTCCGAACGAATCGTTATGGAGGTGTGCGCCGTGCCGCGTGCGGAGGCCCGCCACCTGCTCGCGGCGGCGAACCGGAGCGTCAAGCTGGCGATCGTCATGCACGCCACGGGGGCGTCGGCGGCCGACGCGGACCAGGCGCTGGCCGCCCAAGGCGGAGTGATTCGCAGGGTCATCGGAGACCGTCGATGATCGTCGTCGGCCTGATGAGCGGGACCTCGCTCGACGGAATCTCGGCGGCGGTCGTGCGCTTTCGGGACGAGGGGGCTCGCGTGGAGGCGACGATGCTGGGATTCGAGGTCACGGCCTACCGCGAGGCGCAGCGCGAGCGCCTCGCCCGCGCCCTCGTGACGGCGACGCCTGACGAGTACTGCCGACTCAACTTCGACCTCGGCGAATGGCTCGCGGCGGCGGCCGTGCAGGTGCTCGCCGTGGCCGGCATCGCGCGCGAGGAGGTGGCGGCGATCGCATCGCATGGCCAGACGGTCTGGCACGTTCCGGGACACTCGACCTGGCAGATGGGGGAGTCATCCGTCATCGCGGAGCGCACGGGGTGCGACGTGGTCAGCGACTTCCGGGTGGCGGACATCGCGGCGGGTGGGCAGGGCGCCCCGCTGGTGTCGATGGCCGATCGTCTGCTTTTCTCTTCCCAGGACCAGTGGCGTGCGCTGCAGAACCTGGGTGGCATCGGCAATGTGACGATCGTGCCTCCGGGCGGGGGCGAGCGCGGGCTGCGGGCCTTCGACACCGGGCCGGGGTGCGTGGTCATCGATGGGGTCACGCGCCTCGTGGCGCCGGACCTTCCCTATGACGAGGGGGGGCGGATCGCGCGGGAGGGGCGGACGATTCATGCCGCGGTATCCGCAGCGCTCGACGATCCCTATTTCCTCGCGCCGCCGCCCAAGACGACGGGGCGCGAGTTCTTCAATCCCGGGTGGATTCGCCGGTTCGTGGAGGCCTGTCGCGCGGCCGAGCCCGGGTGTCGCGACGCGGATCTCGTCGCGAGTGCGGTGAGCCTCACGGCCCAGTCCATCGCCGCTGGCTTTCGTCGGTTTGTTCCAGAGCCGGTGGCGGAGGTCGTGATCTCCGGGGGGGGGGCGGAGAATCCGGCCCTTGTTGATGCACTGCGCGAGGTGCTGGTGCCCATCCACGTCCGCCGCTTCGACGAACTCTTCTTCGATGGCGAGGCGAAGGAGGCGGTCGCGTTCGCGCTCCTCGGCTACCTCCACCTCACGGGCCGGTCAGGGAACGTGCCCGCGGCGACCGGGGCGCGCGGCGCGCGCGTGCTGGGCAAACGTACGATTGCCGCTCGCTGACGCCGGCGGCGTCAGAGCCACTTCCAGAGGAGGTAGAGCGAGAGGAGGGCGGCGGCCGCGGCGAGGCCGGCCCGGATCATCAGCCCCTGGCGACGCCGTTCGGCCGTCACCGCGGCGGGAAAGGGCTCGATCGGGGTGCCGTGCATCATCGCCACCGTTCGCTCGCGCAGCAGGGAGTCGAGGTCGGTGCCGGGAGCATCCGGGCCACTGCGCCGCTCCCAGGGGAAGTGGCCGACCGCATCCTCCGGGGCGGCACGCTTGAGCCCCGCGCCATCGAAACGGGCTCCGACCACGGTGATGTTGTCGGGTCCCCCACGATCGTTGGCAAGGGCGACCATCGCCTGGCAGGCCGAAAGCAAGTCGCGCTCCTCGCGTACGCAGCGCGCGATGTCCACATCCTTCACGAGTCCCGAGAGACCGTCGCTGCACAGGACCAGGACGTCGTCGCGACGCACGGCCTGGTGCGTGAGGTCGGCCTTGATGTGCGCCTCGGGGCCGAGGGCCTGGAGGATGATGTTCTTCCGCTCTGAATGTTCGGCCTGCTCCTCGGTCATGTCGCCGGACTCGAGCATCTTCTGCACGAGCGACTGGTCCTTCGTCAGTTGGCGCGCGACGCCATCGCGGACGAGGTAGGCGCGCGAATCGCCGATCTGCGCCAGGAAGAGCGTGTCGCCGAGCAGGCCGGCGATCGTCGCCGTGGTCCCCATCCCGCGGACCTCGGGATGTTCCGTGGCGTACCGGTAGATCGTGCTGTTGGCCGTTTGTGCCGCGCGTTCGATCGCATCGACGAAGGCGTCGGGGGTCCCCGGGCCGCGCGCGGACCATTCATCACGCAGCGACCGCAGCACGACATCGACCGCCGTCGCGCTGGCGAGTTCGCCGGCGGCCGCGCCACCCATGCCGTCGGCCACCATGAACAGGAGGCCCCGCGTGCCGACGCGCTGCTGGACGGCGGCATCGAAGTCGAGGGGCTGGCCGGTGGCGAGGTCGGAGACGAGGAAGGCGTCCTCGTTATGCTCACGCGTCCGGCCGACGTCGGTGACGGCGTATACCTCCACGGAGATCGAACCGCCCTCGCTGCCACCGTGCAGGCGCGCGGCTTTCACCTCGATCGGCGTCTTCATCCCAACGGGTCAGGCGAGGTCGACGCGCATCACCTTGCCAGCCAGCGACATTCGCTGTCCGCTGACGACACGGCGAGGCCCACGGATCGAGACGGCGACGCCATTGCGGCTCCCGACGTCCTTCACCGTCACGGTGCCATCCTCGAGACAGACCAGCGCGGCGTGCCGGGCGCTCATCGTCCGGTCGTAGGCGAACACCCAGTCTCCTTCTTCACGCCCGATCAGGATGGACCGGCCGGGCCAGAGGTACATCATGTCCCGCACGCGGCCGTCGCCCCGCAGCTGCTCCAACACGGCGCAGTCGCGCCCCGGGATGATCGACCCCAGTTGGGCCTGGTCGGCGAAGTATGTCCCGTCGTCGACCCACCGTCGGTAGCGCACGACCTGTGAACCGAGCAGGAGGACGTCCCCGTCGTTGAGCGGAGTCTCTGTCGTGAGAAAGACGTACAGGGCGCGGGGGGTCCCCACCGGCTCCACCTCAACACTATCGCGAGCGAGGGACAACGTGGCGCCATCGCCGCCCGCGTGGCCCTCGCCAACCAGGATCTCCACGCCGTCGGTCGTGATCGTCGCGGCGTCCCCGTCCAGCGCGATCACACGCGCCGCCGCCCCAGCGGCATCGAGGATGGTCAGCGACGCCCGGGTGGTGACATGCGGCATCCCGCGGGGATTCGTCCCTCCGGGGCCCGGGGGCCCCCCGCCGCCGATGCGCGTCCCGCAGCCGGCGCAGAATCTCGCCGTTTCGTCCGTGCGGATGGTGCCACAGGTCCGGCAGAAGGTCAGGGTCTCGTCGGTGACGATCGCCATCCGGACCCCGCAGCGAGCGCAAAAAGGCACGCCGACCCGATTGGCGTGCCCACATTTCTCGCACCGGCCAAGCATCGGGGGAAACTGCGCCTTCCCCGTGGTCCCGAGGATCAACCCTGGCGTGGCCTCGCCACACCCGGTGCAGAAACGCACACCGGGAGAAAGGCGCTGGTTGCACTTGGTGCAGAAAGCCACGTGAAAGCAGGAAAGAGGGGAATCCGCCCGACCTCGCCGCGTGCCGAAAATGACACACGGGGGCGTACGGAGCAACTCCGGTGCCGGATTCGGCGGGCGCGGAATCCCAAGCCCTGTATGAAGATGCGAGGCTTTTCACCCCGGATCCTCGGGGTGCCTGTGGCGTCTGCCCCTCGCTCCCACCGCAGCGACGCCTCAGGGTGTGGCGGCGGAGCGTCCGAAGCGGCGGCCCCCTTACTCGTCGGTCACGCGCTCGAGGATGCGGAAGTCGACGATCATCGGTCGGTGATCCGAGCCGACATCGCGCCCGATCCGGGCGCGGACAGCGCGCAGTCCGGTGGAATGAAGGACGTGATCGATGCGCAGGCGAATCCAACCGTTGTGGCGAGTCGTCCCGAAGCCGCTCCCAACCCTGCTGAAGGCGTTGGTGAGGTCGCCAAAGCTGTCGCGCATGTTGCGACTCTCCGGCGGGGCATTGAAGTCGCCAGCGATGATCATCGGCTGCATGGCGCCCTCGGCGAAGGCCCTGGCGCGCTGCGCCTCGAGCGCGCGGATGTCCATGTTGTCCTGCAAGCGCGTGAGATCGGGGTTTCCATCGGCGACGGACTCGAGGCCCTTGCGCGCCGTCTCCAGGTGGAGGTTGGTGAACCCCAGCGGCCCCGCAGGTGTCTCGATGAGGTATCGTGCGACGAACCCCGCGCCTCCGGCGCCTGTACCGTCCGCGCCGCGCACACGCTCGAGGTCCGTCCGGTCCATCGTTTCCGAGGCGGCGATAGGGTACTTCGACAGCAGGCAGAGGGGATTCGCGTTGTGGGAGTACCATCGGGGCAGGGTGCGGAGGACGCCCTGCAGCGTGGGTCCGCATTCCTGGAACGCCACGATGTCGGGGCGCCACTCGTCGAGGAGCGTGGTGAGGTCCGAGGCCACGACGCTGCCGCCACCGGCGTTGAGCGAGACGACGCGGAGGGGTTCGCCGGGCGGCGCGGGGAGCCAGGACTGCCACCCGGATCGCCATCCCATGACCGGGCCGATCGCGATCGCGACGGCGAGCAGGTTGGGAATGAGGAGGGCGCGCCAGGTGACGGTCGCGAGCAGGGCCAGGCCGAGCGGTGGGACGAGCCAGATCCAGCGCCCGGCGTAGAGGAGGACGGTGGCGGGGACCCATCGATCTCCAAGCGTCGGAAGCAGGACGGCGACGCTCGCCACCGCCACGAGCGAGAGCCACGAGGCCAGCGCGAGAAAGAAGATGACGGGGCGCCGATCGATCCAGGGTTGGCTGAAGGGCCACGCGTTGCGCAGGGCCCGGGCACTGCGGACGCTCACGCCCCGCCATCGCTCGGCCCAGGTGGCGGCGCGGCGTGGCGCGACGGGCACGTACTGGCTGGGGGTTCGGACCCTCGCGCGCGGGCGGATCTGCCGCTTGCACTTCCAGCAACTGATCACCTGGCCGATGTAGCGCTCGTCGACATCGAAACGCTCACCGCACTTGCAGGTGATGGAGAGGGAGGTCATGCCGGGCGACGGAGAGGGGGCTGAACTCCGGGGAGCAGGTCGCATGCCAGCATGTGCGACGTCGCAATATTAACTCTCGATGAACCTTGTGCGCCGGTGGTGGACAGCGGGGGACACCGGGGGAACGTTCGGCCAATGCGACCGTGGCTCCGGTTCCTGACAAGCTTCCTGGTATGGGCGTCGCCCCTGCGTGCGCAGGAACTGCGTCCGGCCCCGACGGCCTCCGGGGTGGCCTGGGTGCGGCGGACGCTGGCCGCGATGACGCTCGAGCGGAAGGTGGCCCAGCTCATCACCGCCGACATGTCGGGCTGGTACACGAGCACGGACGACCCGCGGTCGGCCTGGTGGATCTCCCTCGCGCGCGATCATGGGGTGGGCTCCTTCGTGCTGTACGGCGGGACGCCACGCGACGTCGCCGCGATGACCAACTCGCTGCAGCGGGTTTCGAAGGTGCCGCTGCTGATGGCGGCCGACTTCGAGGGGGGGCCGGGGCAACAGGTGAGCGGGGCGACGGAATTCCCGGCGAACATGGCCTTTGCGGCCGCGGGGGACACCGTGCTCATGCAGCGCGCGGCGGAGATCGCGGCGTTCGAGGGCCGGGCGATGGGACTGCACCTCACCTACTCGCCGGTGGTCGACCTCTCGGTCCGTCCGGAGAACCCGGTGGAGAGCGTGCGGTCGTTCGGGGGGGACCTGTCGCTGCTCGGAGCGATGACGCGGGCCTACGTCCGCGGGTACCACGCGAACGGGATGCTCACGACGGCGAAGCACTTTCCGGGGCGCGGCGATGTGACGCTGCTCCCCGGGCAGGAGGCATGGCAGTGGAACGGCAAGCGCGCGCGGGACGTCATCGCGCAGGAGTTCGCGGCCTTCCGGCTGGCGATCGCGGCGGGAGTTGACCTGGTGATGACGGAACACCTCGCCGTCCCGTCGGTGACGGCCTCTCAGCTGCCGGCGAGTGTGGAGCCGCGCCTGGCGCGGGCATGGCTGAGGGATTCGTTAGGTTTCCGTGGGCTGCTCACGAGCGACGACCTCAACTATCCGCACGTGATGGCCCGGTTCGGCGAGGTGGAAGTCGCCTTGCGCGCCTTTGAGGCCGGACACGACCTCCTGCTCAAGGTGCGCAACCCGCCCGCGGTCATCCGTGCGATGGCGCAGGCGGTGCGGCAGGGACGCTTCACGATGGGGCGGGTGGACAGCGCCGTGACACGGGTGCTCACACTCAAGGCCCGGCTCGACCTGCACCGCGGGCGCCTGGTGCCGGAGGGACGTGTCGCTGATCGCGTGGGGATCCTCGCGCACTGGAAGGTCGCCGGGGAAGTGGCCGACCGGTCGCTCACCCTGCTGCGCAACGATGGCGTGTTCCCGGTGGCGCCGGACCTGCAGCGCGTCGTGAACATCTCGATCGTGAAGGGGGATGGCGACCCGGTGGCGGCCTCGATGGGAACGCGGCTCGCGGCCGCGTGGCCCGACGTGCGCAGCTTCACGTTCCGCGAACGGATGGACTCGGTGACGCTGGCCGAGGCCGCGGACTCCGCGCGGATGGCTGACCTCGTGATCTTTTCGCTGTTTGTGCAACGCGACCGGCTCGGGGAGGCGGCCCCGTTGCGGGAGCGCGACCTCGCCTTCATTGACCGGGTCGTCGCCGGGAAGCCGAAGGGCGTCGTCGTGATGTCCTACGGCAACCCGCACCACGTCCGGAAGCTCCCGTCCGTGCCGGCCTTCCTCGTCGGGTATGGCGAGCGCGGGTGGTTCGGGAACCAGGAGATCTACGTGGGGGCGTTCCTGCGCGCGGTGCGGGGGCAGATCGACCTTGCCGCCCACCTGCCGGTGAAGGTGTCGGAGACATACCCGATCGGGTTCGGCATCCAGATGACTCGCCGGGTGGCGGCGCCCCCCGCACGCCGGCGCTGAGGGCGCCGGTTTACGGCACGCGCACGCTGCCGGTGGCCCCGAAGCGATGCAGCAGCGACGCGTGACTCGCCCGCGGGAGCACGGTGAGTGCGGTCGCGAGGGCATCGGCCGTGAGGGCACTGCGTGCGTGCACCGTGCCGATGCCCCGGGACGTGAGCCACGCCCCCGTGCGCGGATCGACGACATGTGAGTAGCGTCGTCCCTCCACGTTGATGAACTGCGTGGTGGGACCCGACGTGGCCAGCGCTGCGTGGCGCAGCAGGCGAGCTGCCCGCGCCACGTCGGGACCGGCGAGTGGGGTGTCCACCGTCCACCCGGCCTTCCCTGGGGGGGCCTCCCCGGCCACGACATCGCCCCCTGCTTCGACCAGCACGCGCGGAAGGCCATGGGTGGTGAGGACCCCAACGGCCTGCTGCAGGATGTACCCTTTCGCGACGCCGCCGAGGTCGAGCCGCATGCCGGGTCGCGCCAGTCGCACACGCTGCTGGACGGTGTCGAGGTGCAGCCACTGGTAGCCGACGGCGCGGCGCGCCTGGTCAACCTGCCCGGAGTCTGGCATCACCCGGGTCCGGCGCGCCTCGCGCCAGAGCATGGTGAGCGGGCCCACGGTGGGGTCGAACGCCCCGTCGGTGGCGCGGGCGACCTCGAGCGCGGTGCCGAGCACGGTCATCAGCTCCGGGGAGGCGTTGTGCCACGTCCCCGGGGACCCTTCCAGCCGGCGCACCTCGGACCCCGGGCGCCAATCGGAGAAGATGTCCTCCAGGCGCGCAATCTCGGCGAAGGCCGCTGCAGCCCCGGCGCGCGCCGCCGAATCGTTAGGCGCGTAGCCGGTGATCCGGATTTCCATCCCGAGGTGCACCTCCCGGAAGGTGAAACGCGCGAGGGAGTCGGACGCGGCCGCCAGGAGGGCCGGGAGGAGCCAGGCAACGACGGTGGACATTTGCGGCCGAAGGTAATACCGTCACCCGCCGTGAGCCGCGCGTTGATGTCTGCGATGGGGGTGGTCCTGGCCGCCGCCGCGCCTGGGGCGCAGGAGGTTGTCCGCGATTCCATCCCGGGGTCGCTGGTGACCCTCGAGCTGGTCCGCGTCCCCGGTGGGAGTGTGCGGCTCGATGGCGCATCCGTCGACGTGGGAACGTTCCTGGTTGGTCGCACCGAGGTGACGTGGAATGCCTACGACGCCTTCATGCTGAGCCGTGCGCCCTCACCGCGTTACTCGGCGGCGGGGGCCGACGCCGTCGCGGGGCCGTCGCGCCCATATGGCAATCCCGATTACGGGTTCGGCCACGCGGGGTTCCCGGTGATTTCGGTGACGCGGGATGCCGCACTCGCCTTCTGCAGCTGGCTGAGCCAGGTCACGGGGCATCGCTATCGCCTTCCCACGGAGGCCGAGTGGCAGCGTGCCGCCGAGCTGGCTCAGCCGACGGCTGGGTGGCACGCGGGGACGTCGGGAGGGCGGTCGCATGCCGTCGGGTCGGCGACCGTCGATGCGCTGGGATTGTATGATCTGGCGGGAAATGTTGCGGAATGGGTGACGACGCGGGATGGCCGGCGGGTCACCCGGGGCGGTTCGTGGCGCGATGCGCCCGGACAGGTCGGGGCGGCGGGGCGCGCCGTGCAGGATGACAGCTGGAACGAACGGGATCCCCAAATTCCCAAAAGCAGCTGGTGGCTGAGTGATGGACCCTTTGTCGGCTTCCGCGTAGTGCGGGAGCCCTGACCCCGGAGCGTCTCATGGTATCTCGTCGTGACTTCGTACAGGCCGGCGCCGGCGTGGCCGCCGGATTCGCCTTTGCGCGCCCCTTGCGCGCGGTGCCGTGGGAGTCGGCGGCGACGATCAGGGTCGGGTTGATCGGTTGCGGCGGGCGTGGCACGGGGGCGGCGCGCGACTGCCTCCGCGGGAGCGAGGGGGTCGAGCTGGTGGCGGTTGGTGACATCTTCGCGGACCGCGTGGCGTCCTGCCGCGAGAACCTGGCCAAGGTCGCTGCCGAGAACGCCGCGTTCGCCGCGAAATACAAGGTGGATGACGGGCACGCGTTCTCGGGTCCGGACGCGTACCAGAAGGTCATCGCGAGTGGTGTCGACCTGATCATCCTCGCCACCCCGCCGGGCTTCCGGCCCGTGCACTTCGCCGCCGCTGTGGACGCCGGCAAGCACGTGTTCATGGAGAAGCCGGTGGCCGTGGATCCTGCCGGGGTCCGGGCGGTCCTTGCGGCGGCGGCTCGCGCGAAGTCGCGGGGGCTCGCCGTCGTCGCGGGGACGCAGCGACGGCATGACCCCGGCTACCGGGCGGTGATCGAGCGGGTGCATGGGGGCGCGATCGGTGAGCTGGTCTCCGGACAGGTGTTCTGGAACCAGGGAGGGCTCTGGCATGCGGCCCGCAAGCCGGAGTGGAGCGACCTGGAGTGGCAGGTGCGCAACTGGCTCTACTTCACCTGGCTCTCGGGCGATCATGTGGTGGAACAACACATCCACAACATCGACGTGGCGAACTGGATCACCGGGGCGCATCCGGTGAAGGCCGTCGGGGTCGGCGGGCGGCAGTGGCGCACGGGCCCCGAATACGGGCACATCTTCGACCATTTCGCCGTGGACTTCGAGTACCCGAATGGGGTGCACGTGACGAGCATGTGCCGGCAGATCGATGGTAGCACCGACCACGTGGGCGAGCAGTTCCGCGGCACGAAGGGCACCACGGACGCGGCCGGGAAGATCATGGGGGGCGCGTCCTTCACGTACAGCGGACCGACGGTGAACCCGTACGTGCAGGAGCACACTGACCTCGTGGCGTCGATCCGCGCCGGCACGCTGGTCAACGAAGGACAGCAGGTCGCGGAGAGCACGCTGTCGGCCATCATGGCCCGCGAGGCCGCGTACACGGGCCAGGTGATCGCGTGGGACACCCTCCTGGCGTCGACGCAGGACCTCACGCCGCCGGCGATGAGTGGCACACTCGCCGTGCCGCCGGTCGCTATGCCGGGCCAGACGAAGCTCGACCGCCGGTGGAGCGAGTGACGATGGACCGTCGCGCCTTTGTGGGGACGGGGGTCGCCGCGGCGATCTCGACCGGATGGGATGCGCCCCCGGCATCGCCGCGGAAGTTCCGTCTCGCCTATGCGCCGCACATGGGGATGTTCCGGGCGCATGCAGGGGAGGACGTGGTGGCGCAGCTGGAGTTCATGGCAGCCGAGGGGTTCACAGCGCTCGAGGATAACGGGATGCGGGAGCGGCCGGTGGTGGAGCAGGAGCGGATCGCGGCGGCGATGCAACGGCTGGGGATGCGCATGGGAGTGTTTGTCGCCCACACGATCGGCTGGACCGCCCCGACCCTCGCCTCGGGAAAGGCCGATGCGCGCGTGAAGTTCCTGGAAGAGGTGCGCGGGAGCGTCGATGTCGCGAAGCGGGTGCGCGCCACGTGGATGACCGTCGTCCCGGGGCACGTCGACATGCGCCTCGAGATGTCCTACCAGACCGCGCATGTGGTGGAGACCCTCAAGCAGGCGAGTGCCATCCTCGAGCCCCACGGGCTGGTGATGGTGCTGGAGCCGCTCAATACGCTGCGCGATCACCCCGGGATGTTCCTGACCCGGATCCCGCAGGCATACGCGATCTGCAAGGCGGTCGGCAGCCCCGCCTGCAAGATCCTCTTTGACGCCTACCATCAGCAGATCACCGAGGGGAACCTCATCCCCAACTTCGACGCCGCCTGGGACGAGGTCGCGTACGTGCAGGTCGGCGACAACCCGGGACGGAAGGAACCGTATACGGGGGAGATCAACTACCAGAACGTCTTCGCCCACCTGGTGAAGAAGGGGTTCCGGGGGATCGTCGGGATGGAGCACGGGAACGCGCGGCCGGGGAAGGAGGGTGAACGGGCGGTGATCGACGCGTACGTGAGGGCCGACCAGCCCTGACGCGATGCAGTACGAGGAGTTCGACCCTCCGGAGGGGTTGCGCGACCATGTGCTGGCGCTGTGGAGCTTTCGAGGTCCCCCGGCCGCCGCAGCGCCCGTGTTGCACAGCGTCCCTCCCGACGGCTGCATGGGGGTCGCGGTGGCGTTGCGCCTCGGACGTCCGGTCGAGGTTGCGATCATCGGCGCCCACGATGGCCCGCTCACCGTGCCGATCTTCCCCGGGGACCGGTACTGGGGCGTGCGATTCTGGCCCGACGCGGGCGCCGCCTGCCTCGGGATCGACCCCGTCACGTGGTGCGGACGACGTGGGCCTGCAGTGGAGGCGTCCGGCGGCCTCGTCACGGTGCTCGTCGATGCCCTGCCGGACGCATCTCCGGATGACCACGTTCGCGCGCAGCTGGAACGCTGGGCGCAGGCAGTGGTGGCGGGCGCCTCACCGCTCGATCCGGTCGTGCGCCTCGCTGTGGTGGCGATCGTCGCCTCGCGCGGCACCATGCCGATCGCCTCGCTCCCTGGTACCGTGGGAGTCTCATCGCGGACGCTGCTGCGACGCTTCCGCGCAGCGACCGGGCTCACGCTCAAGCGGTATGCGAAGGTACGGCGCTTCCGCGAGGCGGCGGCGCAGCATCTGCAGACGCCGGGAATCACGTGGAGCAGGATCGCCGCGGACGTGGGCTATGCGGACCACGCCCACCTCACCCGCGAGTTTCGCGAACTCGTTGGGGCTCCCCCGCGAGACGTGGCGCGACTGATCGGACGGATCAGCCATGGGGCGCATCGGCCCTGAACCCGCTGGCGGAAACCTTCAAGCGCGGCGTCGTGGGGTGCGTGCAGCATGAGGGACCTGACTCATGGAGCCCACATTGACGCGCCGCCTTCTCCTCATGACCCTCCTGTCCACTGCTGCCTTACTCGACGCCCAGAACGTGGCGTCCGATCCCGCCAGGCGCCGGCAAGCGATGGAGCGATTCGCGTTCCTGGTGGGCGAGTGGCGTGGCGACGCCAGCATGGCGATGGGCCCGGGCCGCACCGAGCACGTACGCCAGACGGAGCGGGTGCGCTTCGCGGTCGGCGGACAGGTGCTCGTCATCGAGGGGATGGGGCAGCGCCTGGCGAACGGCGTGGCCGGCGACACCGCCTTGCAGGCGTTTGGCATGCTCGATTGGCGTCCCGA
>WBZL01001845.1_pt1 | contig 21329 bp, 19 predicted proteins | sample 5204291 | NCBI WGS metagenome assembly WBZL01 (sample SAMN12344345, study PRJNA552823) | activated sludge metagenome | biome: Activated sludge suspended growth; feature: Nitrification reactor; material: Wastewater; isolation source: activated sludge from nitrification reactor of wastewater...
CACGGTGTTGGTGTTTACCGTCGAAACAGCTGATCCCAACCGGGTACGCGAACTCGAAAGCTCCGCGGAAGTGATTGTGGCGGGCAAAACGTCCGCGGATGGGGGGAAAATGATCGAAGCACTCGCCGCGCGGGGTCACAGGACGATTTTCAACGCCACCGGCCCGAAGGTGATGCACCTGCTCCTGAAAGCGGGCGTGCTCAATCGGCTGTATTTGACTCAAGCCAACCGCATTTTGGGCGGCGAGCCGTTTTCAAGTATTGTAGAGGGGGAGTTGTTGCAACCGGCGGTAGATTTTCGGTTACAGGCGTTGTACTGGGATGCGGAGGGGGTGGAGGGGTTGGGGCAGATGTTTGGGGTGTATGAGCAGAGATAAAAACGATGGGATGGAAATTTCCATCCCATCAGAAACGATAATCTTTCTTTGACTACCCACCTTTCGCCCGTTTCCGGGTATTGTGTTCAATGTCCATCAAAATCGTCAGCCCTTCTGCAAACACGCGGGCGGCGATCCAGTAAACAAAATACACACTCGAACGCAACAACTCGACCAGGACAGAGAACAAGTTGTCCAGCGTAAACGCAAATTGTGAGCCTGCCGACAGGATGGAGTAAATGGTAAACACAGGCGGAATGATCGCGGCCACGAGCAACACGTTCGACACGATACGCGCCCAACCTGTCACTTTCAAGACCTGTTTCAGGTCATAAAAAGTATCGGACTCTTCTATTTCTTCATCCATTTCTTCTTCGATTTCTGGTTCATTGACGATGGGGGTTTCCATTATTTTTCTCCTAAAATGATCTTATCTTTCAAAGGGGGATTTCTCTAAAAAAAATCAGGGCAACGAGACATTTCGTTGCCCTGATGGCCGAGCAATTTTGAGGGTTAAAACCCTTCCAACTTACTCATATCCGCCACCCCACTTGTAAGGGTAGCGATACGTTGAAGCAAACCCAAACGATTGTTGCGAATGGTTTCATCTTCCGCCATGACGAGAACGGCGTCGAAGAATTGGTTCACGGCACTCTGCATGGGGAGGAAGGCGTTCAGGAACCCGTCCACCGAACCGGTCGGGCGCGGGGCGGTTTCGGCTTGTTGAAGGGCGGTGTACAGATTCCGTTCGGCGTCTTCCACAAAGGTTTCAGGTTGAACGGTGAAGGTTTCCGCATAAGGGCGGGTGATGCGGACACAACGGGAGTACGTGGGAAGGATTTGACCCCAGTCGGGGCGGGCGATCCAGGCGGTCAGTTCTTTGATCGCTTGCACGGCGCGTGCAGGGTTATGGCTTTGCACGGCAAGCACCGCCTCCACCACATCGTACTTGTACCCCTCATCTAATAACATGCTCCGCAGACGCCCGGTGATGAAATCCAGCACTTCGGTCTGGGTTTGGGCAGTGACATCGAGGGCGTGACGGCGGGCGGCGGAACGAACCGCGGCGCGCAGGTCGAAGTCCAAATCCCACGCGATGAGCAGTTGACACAACCCCAACGCGGCACGGCGCAGACCGAATGGGTCTTTATTGCCTGTGGGGGCCAACCCGGCGGCGAACAACCCGGTCAGGGAATCCAACCGATCCGCAATCCCGATCACCAACCCGGCGCGGGATTTCGGGACGATGTCTCCGGCGGAGCGGGGGAGGTAATGTTCAAAAATGGCTTCCGCGACCGGGACCGGTTCGCCCGCGCGGAGGGCGTAGTATTTGCCCATCGTGCCTTGCAGGGAGGTCATTTCCACCACCATTTCGGTGGCGAGGTCAGCTTTGCAAAGATGGGCGGCGCGGCGGGCGGTGGTTTCTTCGTCGGGGGAGAGGTTCGCTTTGGGGGCCAGGGCGATGATCAGGTCTTCGATCCGGCGGGTTTTGTCCAGCATCGAGCCGAGTTTGGCTTGGAAAGTCAGGCTGTCGAGCTGGGGCAGGAATTCTTCGAGCGTGCGTTTTTGGTCGTTGCGGACGAAGAAGTTGGCGTCGGCAAAGCGGGCGCGGATGACGTGTTCGTTGCCTTCGGTGACGGTTTGGAGGGCGTAAGCGTCGCCATTGCGGACGGCGATGAAATAGGGGGTGATGCGTGATTCCTGATTCGTGATTTGCTCGACCGGGAAATAGCGTTGGTGCTTTCGCATCACGGAGATGAGGACTTCGCGAGGGAGGGCAAGGTAACTTTCGTCGAAGGAGCCGCGGAAGGCGGTGGGGGCTTCGACGAGGTGGGTCACTTCGTCGAGCAGGCCGGGGTCGTCGGGGATGGTGCCGCCGATTTCGGTGGCGAGGGCGGTGACCTGGGCGCGGATGGTTTGTTTGCGCTTTTCCACGTCGAGGATGATTCCTTGCGCTTCGAGGGTGGTGAAATAATCGGCAGGGGTGGGGATTTCGACCGTTTCGGGGTCGCGGAAGCGGAGACTGCGGGTGTGGTTGCCCGCGCGCAAGCCCGCATACGCAAACGGGAGCGGTGATTCCCCGTGCAGGGCCAACAGCCAGCGCACCGGGCGGGAAAAGGCGACGTTGGTGTGGTTCCAACGCATGGTTTTGCCGAATTTGATGGCGGCGACAAGGCTCGCGAGGGTTTCGGTCAACACTTCAACGGAGGGGCGCCCCTTTTCGGAGACGACCGCGACCGCGTACCGCCCCCCGGCGACTTCGCGGATTTGCAGGGCAGAGGGGTCTACCCCGCGCGATTTGGCGAAGCCCATCCCCGCGGGGGTGGGATTCCCGTTCGCGTCAAATGCCCGGTCGGCGGGCGGACCACGGAATTCCACTTCCCGGTCGGGCTGGGTGGGCGCGACCCGTTCGCAGTACGCCACCAGGCGGCGCGGGGTGCTGAAGATTTGCACATCACTGTGTTCGAGGCGCAGTTCGTCGAGGAGTGCGGGGACACGTTCGCGCAGTTGGGCGATGGCGTCGTCGAGATCCGCGGGGGGGAGTTCTTCGGTGCCGATTTCGAGGAGAAACGCCTCCGGCGTGGACAGAGGACGGGCGACGGAAGACGGGGATTTTTCGGTCTCCAGGCTTCGGTCTCCCGTCTTTTTCAGCCACGGAAACCCCATCTCCTCCCGCTGTTTGACATACGCTTCAGAAATGTTGCGGGCGAGGGCGCGCATCCGGCCAAAGAGGGCTTGCCGTTCGGTGACGCCGACTGCGCCGCGGGTGTCGAGGACGTTGAAGGTGTGGGAACATTTGAGGAGGTAGTCGTAGGCCGGGACAACAAGACCCCGCGCGAGGGCGCTGTTGGCTTCTTCTTCGTAGAGCTTGTAAAGTTCGTGCTGGCGTTCGACGTCGGCGACTTCAAAGTAGTAGGTGCTGTGTTCGCGCTCTTCGACGCGGCGGACTTCCCCGTAGGTGATGTCATCACTCCAAGGCGTGTCCCAGATGGCGTTGGCGTGTTGGAGGGCGATCAGAATGCGGTCGAGGCCGTAGGTGATTTCGACGGAGACCGGATCGAGGTTTTGCCCCCCGGCCTGTTGGAAGTAGGTGAACTGGGTGATTTCTTGCCCGTCCAGCCACACTTCCCAACCCAGACCCCACGCGCCGAGGGCGGGGGATTCCCAGTTATCTTCGACGAAGCGGATGTCATGTTCACGGGGGTTGATGCCGATGGATTCGAGAGATTGGAGGTAGAGTTCCTGAGGGTTGCCGGGGTCGGGTTTGAGGATGACCTGGAACTGGTAGTGCATTTGGAAGCGGTTGGGGTTGTCGCCGTAGCGCCCGTCGTCGGGGCGGACGGAGGGTTCGACGTACCCAACGTTCCAGGGTTCGGGGCCGAGGACGCGGAGGGCGGTGGCAGGGTTCATGGTGCCCGCGCCGACCTGGGAGTAGTAGGGTTGCCAGATGATACAGCCTTTTTCGGCCCAGAAGTGTTGGAGGGAGAGGAGGATGGATTGGAAGTTGAGGGGCATGGTAATGAGTAATGAGTGATTGAGTGATTGAGTGATTGGGTGATTGAGTGATTGGACAATAGAGAGTGGGGATTGGTCAGCGTTGGCGAAGGCGGATTTTAACCGAATTTCCTGTTCTTTCGGCAACGAGAATGAATTTCTCTTGCACAAAAAGAGCTTGCTTTTGAATAACTTCTATGGTTTTGATAGTGAATGAGGCTTGAATATGTCCCGGTGAATATTTTCATCCGCGAGGAGAGGAAAATCTAGCGGCTTCATACCACTTCAGCAGTGAGCAAGATTTCATTTTTCACTGCTTTTGCGGCATAACGAAGGGCTTCGTCAAGGGCCTCTAGGGTAAGTTGCGGGTAAGTTTTATGAATGTCTTCCCTAGAGCCACCACTTGCAAACAGTTCCATGATGAATTCAACGCTGAGGCGTGTCCCGCGAATGTGGGGTTTTCCGTTAAGGATTTTGGGGTCAAAAGTAATCAACTGAAACATTTTCCTATCGAATGAGGTTTCGGGTGGTCAAATTATAACGAGTTTTGAACAGGCAGGGTTAATTAGGTTCGGAAGCCTTTTTTCCGCTTGCCACTCCATATAACGCTAACAAAACCGTAAACAACACAAACAAACACACTGGCACCATTTCCAGCGAAGTCTGCCGCGCGATGACGCCGATCAGACCGGGGCCAGCGGCGACGCCCAACCCGGCGGCGGCCATTTGCATCCCAATCGTGTTCGCGGCGAAGTGCGCGCCGACGCGGTTGCTGGTTCCCGAAGTCAGGGCCGGGAAAATGGGGGCGACGGCGAACCCGATCAGGGCCACAGCGAGGAGATTGACCCAATCGGCAGGATTCCACCATAGCAAAACGGAGCCGACCCACGCCCCCGCGAGGCCCCCCATCACGAGCAGGTTGACGCCCGCGCGTTTGGCGTACAGCCCCGCGACGATCCGTCCGATAGTGAAGGTTGCCCAATAACTCCCGGCAAAAAAGCCCGCCGTTTTCGGGTCAATGCCCCGTGATTCCGTCAGCAGGGAGTATGCCCACATGCCCACGCTCGCTTCGGCACCCGTATATAAAAGGAAGAGCAGGACACTGCCCCATACTTTGGGTTGGCGGAGCGTTTCGGACATGGGGGTTTTGTAATCGGTGAGACGTTTGGGGGCGTCGTCGGCGGGTTGATCTTTTTGATTCCACATGGGGAGCGAGAGCATAAAAGCCCCCGCCAGCAAAATTTGGAATACGCCCGCCGCCTGGTAACCCACGCGCCAGGACTCAAAGGTTGTGAGGGCCACAGTCATAATGATCGGGCCAAGCGTGACGCCGATGCCGTAACTCGCGTGGAGCCATTGCATCAGCCCTTCGCCAAAATGCGCGGCGACGTAGGTGTTGAGGCCTGCGTCAATCGCCCCCGCGCCCAGTCCTGCCAGCACACCCAACAACACCATCATCCACCAGACTGGGACAAGGGTGTAGCCGATCAGCCCGATTCCGGTCAGCGCACAGCTTGCCGCCAGCACACTGCCCACCCCAAAGCGGGACATGAGCGGGCCGCTCAAAGTGCTGGAGGTGAGGTATCCGGCGACGGAGGCGGTGAGCAACATGCCCAGCGCGTCGAGGGGGATGGAAAAGCCCGCCCGAATCGAGGGCCAGGCGACGCCGAGGAGGCCATCCGGCATGCCGAGGGCGATGAAGGCGATGTAGGCCAGGAGGACGAGGCCGAGTTTGGGGTAGGTTTTGATTTTAGTGAGGAGGGTCAAGGGATTTCCTTCTTGAGGTTTTGTCGGTGAGTAGATAGGTAATGCACAAAGTCGGATTTTAATCGAGTTTTATCGAGATGAGGAAAAAAAACGGCGTTCATCTTTTATGAACGCCGTTTGAGCGAGGGCAAGGTGGCTGGTATGCCTCACAAGCAAGGAAAAGGCTTCACCCTTCCGGCGTCGGCGTCGCCAAATCCAATAACTGGCCCACAATCCACCCTTCTATGCCATCCGGGGTGATGACGTGATACCACAACACGCCCTCAATGGACACTGAATCCGGGAGTACTTGCACAACCGTGCCATTCGCGATGACCGCAATCGTCGGGCCTTGAGGTTCGGTACGGATGCGCGCCCCGTCAAAACCGGGGACATTGACAATCGCCAGGACGGGCGTTGGCGTGGGGGAGGGGGGCACGGGCGTTAGGGTCGGCGTCAGCGTCGGGGTGGAGGTGGGCGTGGGCGTATTCGTCGGGGTGGAGGAGGGGGTGATGGTCGGCGTCAGCGTAGAGGTGGGGGTCAACGTCGGGGTCAGCGTCACTGTAGGCGTGAAGGTGGGAATCGCAACCTGTTCACTGACCGCGACCCCCGCCCCGCCGAACCCGATCCCTAGCAACACTCCCGCCAATAATAACGCCCCGCCGATGGTGTACCCGTAAATCGTCCGCGGGCGGTATCCCAAAAGCCCCAACGTGAGCGCCCCAACCAACGCGCTGACCGCAAAATGCAAAGCAAAAACGACCAACGCATCCGGCCACAAATGGGGAATGCCCGCCGTCAAACCAAACCCGGCGACCGCGAGGGGCACATACAGCCCATACGCCAACACGACGCTAAATGCCTGGGCGCGAATCCCCTCCCGCGAAATCGACGCCGCCGTCAAAAAAGTCCCCAGCGCGAGAATCCCTAAATGAAGCGGCGTGATCTGCGCGTGCAAACGCGCCATGTAAAACAGCGTCACCGGGGTTCCCAGGCCATTTTTGCTCACATATCCCCCCACGACTCCCAGCCCAAACACCAACAGACTTCCAACGACGAACCCGGCCAGACTGCGGAAGAAGAACGAAAACGAACCAATCGCCGTGCCCAACCCGATGCCAATCACCGGCGCCATCATCGGGGCCAGTGCAACGCCCAATATCATCAACCCGGGTTGGTCAAGCGCCAGCCCAAGCCCCAAAATCGCCCCAGCCACCAGCGAAAAAACGAAAAAGTCCACCGAGGGGGACGCGCGCCGTGCCAGACGTTCGTAAAATGCGTCTTTTTCTTCCGCTTCCAAAGGGGTTAACAACCGTCGGGCGCGTCTGCGCCGCGCGGGGGGCATCAGTTCGGGGTCATTGGGGGTCATTTCGGTTGGGGTAAAATCCATAGCTATTTTCTCAATGAATTCACAATCCGCATCGGATTCATCAACAATTGAAGGGCACGCGCCGTGTCTGGGACCACCAAATCCGCCGCGAGCAGGGTCTCCACCGCCACCCCTTCCGGGGACAGCACACAAATTCCGAGTTCCGCCACCCCCATCATCGCCGCGTCATCTGCGCCTTGCCCAATCACCACCACCCCCTGCCCCAGACTTTCCACATAAGCTTTCTTCTGGCGGGCCTCCTCCCCAAGTTGAAGCCGAATCGCCTTAAATCCCAAGCGAAAATCCAGCGCATCTTGCTGGCGATGCACATCCGCCGTCAATAAATGCAAATCCAGGCGATCACGCAACGCCAATAATGGACGAAATAAATCTTCCTGAAAACGCCCATCCACCGTCAAAGTCCCATCCACATCGCAAGCCAAATGGCGCAACTTCAGCGCCCCATATCCGGGAATCGTCAAGTCAATCACGGGACGTATTGTACCCAGCATTTCTCAATCTGGAAACCTGAGACAGCAGTTCTGGATATGGACACGAGCCGACGAACGGCGTTCCTTAAAACGATCTCTCTCAAATCAAAAGATACCCGTTAAGGAACGCCGTTCGTTCAAAATGAGCATTGCTGAACCTGAGGATAAGAGGTGGACTTGATCGTCAGGCCTGAGAAATGCCGCCGTTTCGAGTAGAATAGGGCAAATCCTGGAAAAGTAGATAAGGTAACTATGGTAAATAAGGTAAACAAAGTCATCGCATACAAAGACAAACGAACTTCATCCATGCTCATCTCCGTCGTGGCGATTTTAATCACCCTTCTTTTGATGGGATGCAGTAATCTTCCCCTACCCGGAAACGCCACCGAAACCCCCACCCCCGTTCCCCCCTCCGCAACGCCGACGCTGGCACCCACCGAGACGCCCACCCCCACGCCGCTCCCCCCCCTCCTCGTCCTCCTCAGCCCCGCCGAAGGGAACCCTGACCTCGCGGCCGCCCTTGAACCTCAATTTGCCCAACTCGCGCGAGATGCCGGAATGCGGTTTCAGATTCGGCAAACCCTGACCGGGGAAGAGGCCGCGTCCGAGGTGGATTACCTGATCGCACTCCCCCCCGCCCCCGGCCTGGACGCCATCGCCGCGACCGCGAGGGACACCCGCATCCTGGCCATCGGCGTCCCCGGCCTGATTCAAGCCCCGAATCTCATCGCCGTCGGCACCGAACTCAGTTCCCCCAACAACAACGCCTTTCTCGCAGGCTACATCGCCGCCCTCACCACTCCCGAATACCGGACGAGTATTATGGGCGTCCAAGACAGCGAAACCGCCTCCACCGCGCCGCTCGCCTTTGAAAACGGTATGCGCTTTTTTTGTGGCCTATGCCGCTCCGGAGTCCCGCCGTTTTACGAATACCCCTTTTATGTAAGTTTACCGTCCACCGCCTCCGATATTGAATGGCGCGCCCTGGCCGATTTCATGCGCGACCGCGCCGTCCGGACGGTGTACGTCGAACCCGGTGTCGGCGGCGCAGGAGCAGAAGAACTCTTTCGCTACATGGCAGAAATCGGCATTTACATCATCGGCGAGGTCAAACCCCCGGAAGATATTCTCGCATGGTGGATGGTTTCGATGCGCCAACCTGATCTGGAAGGGTTATATTTGGAATACTGGCCCCAATTGCTCAACGGAGAAACCGGGGTCATCTTGCCCCTGCCCGCTCAATTGACCGACATCAACCCAGATTTGTTCACCCCCGGCAAACAACGTTTAGCCCATGAAGTGCTGACTGATCTGCAAGCGGGCTTGATTGATCCCTTAGGCGTTGTAGAATCTCCATAGTGTCCTGTTAATAATTGACTTGCCATAACCTATAAGAATAGTTATACTAACTTTATCATCGGTTAATTTGCCCATTCAGGCAACCACACCGAACATTTCAAACCCTTTTTACCCCTTTACTGGAGGACCCTGTATGTCTAAGAAACTGTATGCTTTATTTGCTTTACTGCTTTTGGCTACCATGGTGTTAGCCGCCTGCCAACCTGCCGCCCCCGCAACCGAAGAGGCTGTAGCAACTGAGGCCATGGAAGAACCCACCGCCGCCCCCGTCGAAGCCGATTGCTCGAGCGCGGAGGTTTTCTGCGTAGGTTTGGTCACGGACGTTGGCGAAGTGGATGACAAATCCTTCAACCAATCTGCCTGGGAAGGCGCTCAACAGGCCGCCGAAGCACTTGGCGGACAATCCAAATTCGTCGAAACCAAAGACGCCAAAGACTACGGCGCAAACATCGATCTCTTCGCCGCCGAAGGTTACGATGTCATCATCACCGTTGGCTTTGCGCTCACGGAAGCCACCACGGAAGCCGCTGGTAAATACCCTGAAATCAAATTCATCGGCGTCGATCAGTTCCAGGCCTGGCAGTTTACCGAAGAAACCACCGACGACATCGCCAATCTGGCTGGCTTAATCTTCCATGAAGATCAGTCCGGCTTCCTGGCGGGTGCGTTGGCCGCTTTGATGACCAAGAGTGGCACCATCGCCGCCGTCCTCGGCACCGATCTGGTTCCCCCGGTGGTCGCGTTCAAAGAAGGGTACGAAAACGGCGCATGCTACATCAACCCCGACATCAACTACATCTCCACCTACCACCCCGGCGGTTTGGATGTGGCATTCGTTGACCCCGAATGGGGTGCTTCCACCGCCCGCCAGGCGATTGATCAGGGTGCGGATGTCATCTTTGGTGCGGGCGGCAAAACTGGTAACGGCGCCATCACCGAAGTCGCTTCCGAAACAGGCGCTTTCTGTATCGGCGTGGACTCCGACCAATGGGAAACCGTGCCGGAAGCCCATGCGTGCCTCATCTCCAGCGCGATGAAACTGATTACCCCAGGCGTTGTCGAACTGGTCACCGCCGCGCAGGCAGGTAGCTTCCCCGCTGGTAACTACTTCGGTGGTTCCGGCCTGGCCCCCTTCCACGATTTTGATGGAACCATTCCTCAAGAAGTGAAAGATCAACTCGCCGCGATTGATGCTGGTTTGAAAGATGGTAGCATCAGCACAGGCTACAACGAAGGGACCAACCTCTGTAACAAGTAGGGTTACGTTTATCGTTTAAAAAGGACGAGGCACTATACAGTGCCTCGTCCTTTTTTTAATGGGACTTCCCCAGACTGAACGTTTACGTCTTTGGAATGCCTCAGGCATCGTGATTACTCAACCAGGGGAATTGGCCTTCCAAAAACAAGGGGACAATTTCAGAACTTTTCGATCCCGGCGGGTTATTAAGAGCGCGTTTTGCTTTACGCGCTTTTCAATCCCAGTTAAAATGAAGTATCCCTGAAAACAAAGCGTTCTTTGGGAACCAGTGGCGAGATTCCCCCACTCCCAAAAGCCAAAAAGGAAAGTCAATGAACAACGAAGCAACTGAGCATAGAACCCACCCCATCCTGTTGCTTCTTGCGCGTACATGGAGAACGGTGAGCGTGCCAGTCGGCGCAGTCCTGCTGGCAAGTTTAATCGGCGCGATCCTCCTCAAAGTGTCCGGGGCCTCGCCCATCCAGGCCTATGCCGCCCTGCTCGAGGGGTCTTTTGGCGATGCCGCGGCATTTGGACGCACAATGGAAAAAGCTACGCCGCTCATCTTTAGTGGATTGGCCGTAGCTTTTGCCTTTAAAGCCGGTTTATTCAACATTGGCGCGCAAGGACAATTATTGTTCGGAGCGATTGTCTCCGCATATATCGGATATTCCGTTGAAGGTCTGCCCTTCATCCTTCATGCCCCGTTGGCTCTAATTTGTGGTGCTCTGGCCGCCGCGCTATTCGGTGCCATTCCCGGCGCGTTAAAAGCCTATACCGGTGCCCATGAAGTCATCACGACAATCATGCTGAACTTCATCGCCATCAACCTGACGGATTACCTCGCGGATGGCCCCTGGAAAGATACCGCCCCTGGAAACATCATCGCTCGTACTCCCAAAATTCTGGAAACAGCGGTGATTCCCACGATCGGGAATGTCCCCGTCGGATTCCTGCTCGCGCTCGGGATGGCGCTCGTGGTCTGGTGGCTTCTTTGGCGGACCACGACGGGGTTTGAAATCCGCACGGTGGGCACCAACCCCCACGCGGCCCGGTACGCGGGCATCAAAGTGGCCCGAACCATGATCTTGACGATGGCGTTGAGCGGTGTCCTCGCCGGTTTGGGCGGGGGGGTCGAGACCCTGGGTGTGGTGGGCCGTTTCCAACCCGGGTTTAATACCGGCTTGGGTTTTGACGGGATCACCATTGCTTTACTGGGAAAAACCCACCCGTTCGGGGTGATTCCAGCGGCTATTCTCGTCGGAGCGATGAAGGCCGGGGCCAGTACGATGCAATTTAACGCAGGCGTCGCGAAAGAAATCACCGATGTCATCCAGGCGTTGATCTTGTTTTTCGTCGCGGCAGATGTGATTGTCCGGTGGATTTTACGCACCCGCGCCGCCTCCGACGAAGAGAAAGTGAAACTTAGCACAGGGTGGGGGTCTCAGTAAGCAGTGGTTAGTATTCAGTGGTCAGTATTCAGTTTTTGGTCATTTGTGTATACATTAAGCCGTAACTAATCAGTTCAGAAAGCTCCTCTTTTTTTGCCTGAGCTGAGCACTGATTTTGAAACACATGGAGTAAACATGGAAGCAGTTCAAACACCACAATCAAAAAAATGGTGGGCGCGCTATGGAACCGTGAGTGTGGTTGGCGCAGGGGTGCTTGTCCTCACCCTCATTAGTTATGCCAACAACCCGGACGTGACACAAGCCGTTTTATCCTCTACCCTTCGCCAGTCCACCCCGCTGATTTTGGGGGCGTTGTGCGGTTTGTTGGGCGAAAGATCGGGCGTCGTCAATATCGGGATCGAGGGGCAGATGTTGTTGGGGGCTTTTGTGGGCTACATGGCCAATGTGTGGTTAAGCACAATTCCCGGGTTGGGAGATGGCCCCCGCTTACTTCTTGGCGTGGTGGCAGGGGTTTTAACTGGAGCTACGCTGGGTGCTTTATTGTCTTTGATGTCTGTCACGTTGAAAATTGACCAAATCATCGGGGGAACGGTCATCAACATTTTAGCATTGGGGATCACCGGATTTTTCTACACCGTGGGCGTGACGACGGGGGGCAAGTTGCAGGCGATTCCGCTCGGCCCGTTGACCGACATTCCGCTCATCGGTCCTGTGTTGTTTGACAATCCCCCGATCACGTACACCACCATTTTGCTGGTATTCGTCGTGCATTATGTCTTGTTCCACACCCGTTGGGGTTTGCGAACCCGCGCGGTCGGGGAACACCCGCGTGCGGCGGATACGTTGGGGGTCAACGTATTTACGATCCGGTATGTCAACGTTATTTTGGGTGGGGCATTGGCCGGGTTGGCGGGTGTGTTCCTGACGTTGGAAGCGGTGGGGTCGTTTGAACGGGCGATGACGAACGGGCGTGGGTTTGTGGCCCTCGCCGTGATGATTTTCGGGAAATACACCCCGTTGGGGTCGTGGGGCGCGGCGTTGCTGTTCGGGTTCGCCACGGCGATGCAGACGCAATTGCAATTCGGCGGGAAGATCAACATTCCGCACCAATTTATTGGGATGTTGCCCTATCTTCTCACCATCGTCGTTCTGGCTGGGTTTGTGGGCCGGACACGGGTTCCTGCGGCGGACGGGGTCCCTTACGAGAAGGAATGAGCATGACTGAACCTTACGCACTCGAAGCACGAAACATCACTAAACGTTTTCCCGGCGTGTTGGCGAATGATAAAGTGAATTTTTCTCTCAAAAAAGGAGAAATCCATGCCCTGCTGGGCGAAAATGGCGCGGGCAAAAGCACGTTGATGAATATTATCTACGGCCTGTACAGCCCGGACGAAGGGGAGATTTCTATCGACGGGCAGTTGACAAAAATCGCCAACCCGCACGATGCCATTCACAAAGGCATTGGCATGGTGCATCAACACTTTATGCTGGTGCCTGTGTTTACCGTCGTTGAAAACATCATTTTGGGGTCCGAGGTGACGCGCGGCCCTTCGCTTGATCTGCGAACGGCGCGCAAACAGATCCGCGAGTTGTCCCAACGCTTCGGGTTGGAAGTTGATCCCGATGCTGTCGTGGAAGACTTGCCGGTAGGGATTCAGCAACGGGTGGAGATTCTCAAAGCGCTTTACCGGGACGCGAAAATTCTGGTGTTGGACGAACCGACCGCGGTGTTGACCCCGCAAGAGGCGGATGATCTGTTCAAAATTATGCGGCATTTGACGGATCGGGGTGTTTCGATCATCTTCATCAGCCATAAATTGAAGGAAGTTCTGGCGATTTCCAATGAAATCACGGTGATGCGGCGCGGGCGCGTTGTGGGGTCCACCACCCCCGCGCAAACAGACGAAAACGGGCTGGCTTCGATGATGGTCGGGCGCGAGGTGATTCTGACGGTGTCCAAAGAACCCGCCACGCCTGCCGAAGTGGTGCTTTCCGTCTCCGGGTTATATGTCAATGATGAGCGCGGGGTGGAAACCGTCCGCAACGTCTCTTTCGAGGTACGCCAAGGGGAAATCCTGGGTATCGCGGGCGTGCAGGGCAACGGACAAACCGAACTCGCCGAAGCGTTGACGGGTCTGCGGGCATTTGGGAAGGGAAAAATCACCCTGAGCGAGCACGGCATTCCGCCCATTAATCCGCGTTTTCTCATCGAGCATGGCATGGCGCATATTCCCGAAGACCGGCAAAAGCACGGGTTGGTGATGCCTTTTTCGGTGGCGGATAATGAAGTCTTGTGTACCTATTATGTTCCACCTTTTGCGAAGGGGATTCAGCGGAATGATCGGGCGATTATGGAGAATGCGCGGGAGTTGATCCAACAATTCGACATCCGCACCCCTGGCCCCGGTATCCCCGCGGGGCATCTGTCGGGCGGTAACCAGCAGAAAGTGATCGTGGCCCGCGAATTTTCCCGCCCCGTTAAACTGCTGATCGCCAACCAGCCCACGCGCGGGTTGGACGTCGGCTCCATCGAATACATTCACAATCAGATCATCGAAATGCGCGACCGCGGCATCGGCGTCGTCGTCATCTCCGCCGAACTGGACGAGATCATGTCCCTGGCGGATCGGATCGCGGTCATGTTCCACGGCGAAATCGTCGGGATTCTCGACCCGGAGACGGTGACGCGCGAGGAATTGGGGTTGTATATGGCAGGGTCGAAGAGGATGTAAGGATGGATGAAGAGCTTAACATTGACCCGGAGCTTTGGCTTCAATACCTGATGGCCGTTTTGCCTGATCAGGATGAACGCGAAAAACTGGTACAGAAAATGTCAGACCGTTCAGGGGTAGCACCCGACCAGATCAACCAGGTTTTGGAAGCTTTGACCAAGTATTTATTGAACGAAACGCGCAAGAATTAACCGTGAGCAATAAAATCCTCTTCAACGGCAAAGAATACAACTCCCCCGATGAAATGCCCCCCGACGCTCGACGCGCCTACGACGCGGCGATGGGACAGGTCAACAGCCTCTTTGATGATAAAGATCGAGACGGCGTCCCCGATATTTTTGAAAACCTCCCCACGGGCAAAACGCAAAACATGCAGGTGTTTACCACCTCCAAGGTGATCGTGGATGGACAAGCCTACGACCACATTTCTGACATGCCGCCCGAAGTCCAACAAAAATTCAACCAAGCGTTTGAAGATAAAAATCAAGACGGCATCCCCGACATGCTGGAAAACATGGGGCAAATGAGTCAGACCTCAGTCGTCGGCAAGGTGCCTCAAACGCCCTTGCCCCCCCTGGCCATGCAACCAGAGAGTGCCTCACCCCTCCCGTGGCTGATTCTGGCAGGAGGAGTCATTGTGGTGTTATTGGTGGTGATTGCGGGGTTGGTATATTTGTTGCTAACGTAAAAAAAACTGATTTCAACTAAAAAAACGCTCCGAAAGGAGCGTTTTTTTAGTTTGTGCCCCCAAGGGGCTTCGAACCCCTGTTTGAGCCTTGAGAGGGCTCCGTCCTGGGCCACTAGACGATGGGGGCGTCTTTTCTAGGCGGCGTTTACAACGCGGGCGGGATTGTACCATGCGGGTTAAGCACCGTCAATTTTTAACTGCTATAATTTGGCGTATTCCGTAGTCCGTATTCCGTATAACTTAAGTACGCAATACGCAATACGCAGTACGCAATACGAAATACGCAATACAAACCCCTTCAGGAACCCAATTTCAGGAGAGACTATGTACGACCCACAAAAACTAGCCGAACTGCGCCAGGGGCACGAAAAATGGGAGGAGACTACCCTCCACCAAAACATGGCGCGCCTCCCCGAGCGCAAACCCGAATTTATCACCGAATCGTCCGAACCCGTCAACCGCATGTACACCCCGCTCGATGTCGCCGACCTCGATTATCTCAACGACCTGGGGATGCCCGGTGAATACCCCTACACGCGCGGGGTTCACCCCACCTTACACCGCTCCAAACTTTGGACGATGCGGATGTTCGCCGGATTCGGGACCGCGGAGGAGACCAATACCCGCTTCAAATACCTGCTCGATCAGGGGCAGACGGGGTTGTCGGTCGCGTTCGACCTCGCCACCCTCATGGGCTACGACACCGACGAACCCGAAGCGTTGGGGGAATTCGGCAAATGTGGGGTCGCGGTTTCGTCGCTCAAGGACATGGAAATCCTGTTCGACGACATCCCGCTCGACAAAGTGTCCACCAGCATGACCATCAACTCCCCCGCGGCGATCATCTGGGCCATGTACATCGCCACCGCCGAAAAGCAAGGCGTCCGCCCCGATCAGTTGCGCGGCACCCTCCAAAACGACATCCTCAAAGAATACATCGCCCAAAAAGAATACATTTTCCCGCCCGAACCCTCTATGCGGCTCGTCACCGACACCATCGAATACGGCACCCAATACCTGCCGCAGTGGAACACCATCTCCATCTCCGGCTACCACATCCGCGAGGCCGGGTCCACCGCCGCGCAGGAGTTGGCGTTCACCCTCGCGGACGGGTTAGAATACGTCCGGTGGGGGTTGGCGCGCGGGTTGGACATTGACGACTTCGCCCCGCGCCTGTCCTTTTTCTTCAACGCCCACAACGACTTTTTTGAAGAAATCGCCAAATACCGCGCCGCCCGCCGCATTTGGGCACGCGAAATGAAGGAAACGTTTGGGGCCAAATCCCCCCGCGCGTGGCTGATGCGCTTCCACACGCAAACCGCCGGGGTCTCGCTCACCGCCCAACAACCGGAAAACAACATCGTCCGCGTCGCCCTGCAAGCCCTCGCCGCCGTCCTCGGGGGGACCCAATCCCTGCACACCAACAGCATGGACGAGGCCCTCGCTCTCCCCTCCGAACACGCCGTCACCGTCGCCCTCCGCACCCAGCAAATCATCGCCGAAGAATCGGGCGTGGCGAACACCATTGACCCGCTTGGCGGCTCGTTCTTTGTCGAGGCGCTGACGAACAAAATCGAGCAACAAGCCTACGACTACTTCCGCCGCATCGAAGACCTGGGCGGGATGCTCCCTTCCATTGATAAAGGCTTTTTCCAATCCGAAATCTCCGACGCCGCCTACCGTCACCAGCGCGAACTCGATCAGAGCATCCGTCACATCGTCGGGGTGAACGCCTACGCCGACAAAAAACCGATCACGATCCCGATCCTGGCGATGGACCCGCAAGGCTACGACCGCCAGGTGACCCGCCTGAACGAAGTGCGCCAAACCCGCGATCAGGCCGCCGTTGGGCAAGCCCTCGACCGCCTTCGCCTCGCCTGTCAGGGCACGGAAAACACCATGCCCCACATCCTCGCCGCCGTGCGAACCTACGCGACGCTAGGCGAGATCGTGGATGTGATGCGCGGCGCGTTTGGGACGTATGAGGAGCCGACGTGGATTTAAATTCCTTTTACATGAAAACGCTTTACGCTATCTTTGTCGCAACTTGACAACTGTAATCCAATGGATTACTCTTTGAGCAGAATTGATGAACACCGTTGTCGAACTCCCAGAGTTTATTCGTCGTTCCCGAAAACTTCTTCCTGAAGATGAAATCAGAGAATTGATCAATTACCTCGCCGCCCACCCCACTGCTGGCGTCATCATGCAAGGGACAGGCGGCATCCGAAAACTCCGATGGAAACGCGAAGGCATTGGAAAAAGCGGAGGGGTGCGGGTCATTTATTATTTTCATAACGACAAATATCCACTTTTTCTGCTTACCGTCTTCGGGAAATCAGAAAAAGAAAACTTGAGTCAGGCAGAACGAAATGAACTCGCAAAACTAACGCATATTCTGCTCAAAAGTTATGGTGAAAAACATGAGTGAAACATTTAACAGTATCAAACAAGGATTGACCGAGGCCATTGAATTTGCTCAAGGGAAAAAATCTCAAGCCATTGTGCATGAGTTTGCCCCGCTAGATATCAAGGCTGTGCGGGCCAAAGTCGGCATGTCCCAGGTCGAGTTTGCCGCCACTTTTGGGATTAGTTTAGGGACGCTACGTCATTGGGAGCGGGGAGATCGGAAGCCACAGGGACCAGCGCTTGTGTTACTAAACGTACTCTCAAAAGAGCCTGAGACCGTTTTGAAGGCATTAAGTTTGCCGTAAAACCAACTCAATAATTCCCACAAATTCCCAAAGTTCCTCCATGACCACCCTCCCCCAACTCGCCCTCCTCCACCCCTACCCTGCCTACCAAAATTGGTGGTTGTTAGGAGAATATTTTCCCCAATTCATGGCGGGGGCCATCGTCCCGGCCTGGAAAGAACTGGGCGGGCGGCTCTCTGTCATTCGAGAATACACCACCCAGTACATCCGCACCGTTTACCATCGCGAATCCCCGTCCAGTGTCGTGGATAATTTCGCCAACCAACATTTCATCCACCCCATCCACTCCGGCGAATTTGACGCCCTCTCCTATGCCTTCTTCCGCGCCACCTACGAAAACATGGCCGCGCGGGGTGGCGCATACGATTTGCCTCTCCCCCAGGCGCGACGCCACTTCACCCAACGCGTCGGCAAAGCCTTCTTCACTCAAATCCACGCGCACTTAAACCTCACCCTCCCCAACCAACTCACCAACGAAACCAACTTTTCCGATCTCCAAACCAACATCCAACGCGTCGGCGACTTCCTCCTCCAAGAAGGCTACCTCCGCGACCACTTTGCCTTCACCTTTGACGTTCACCTCCCCCACGCGGGCATCTCCCAAACCCCCGACCAATTCCTCAACGCCCTGAGCCGCGACGGGGTTGCCTACGCCCTCTACGAAATGGGCACCCCGATCATCCTCCCCTCCGCCGTGTATCTCTACCACACCCTCGGCGAGGCCCAACACCACTCCTCCCGCACCCTCGAAGAACTCTTCGCCCGCGTCGGCTGTACCGCCCGCGAAACCGACGACTTCGACCCGATCGGCTTCCCCCCAGATCGGGTGGTGGAGTTGTGGGAGATCAAAATTCACGAATCACGCATCACGAATCACGTTTCACCTTTCACAAAACCTATGATACGTGAAACGTGACTCGTGAACTTCACAACAAGCAAACCCTAATGAACAACGACATCCTCATCATCGGCGGCGGCATCATTGGCGTGAGCGCGGCGTATGCGCTGGCGCGGGAAGGGGTCTCGGTGACCCTGATCGAAAAAGGCGACCTCTGTGCGGGCAGTTCGCACGGGAACGCGGGGATGGTGTGCCCGTGCCATTCCACGCCCATTCCGGGGCCGGGGGTGCTGTGGCAGGGGATCAAGTGGATGACCAACCCAGAAAGCCCGTTTTACATCCGCCCTCGGTATGACCCGGAATTCTTTGCATGGCTCTTGAAATTTCGCGCCTACTGCAACGCCGACGCCTACCACCGCGCCATTCCCCCTCTCCGCGAGATGCAACGCGCCAGCCTCGCCCTTTTTCAGGAATGGATTGCCCGCGAAAATCTGGATTGCGACTTCGAAAAAGTCGGGGGGCTGGAACTTTTCCTCACGCACGAAAAACACGAGGCGGGCCGCCACCACGTCGAAGAAATGCGCGCGTTCGGGCTGGACATGGAATGGCTCGACCGGGACGCCACCCACGCGCTCGAACCTGCCGCCCGCCCGGAAGTGATCGGCGGGATACACTACAAAGAGGACGCCCACGTCAACCCGGCGAAATTCGTGCATGGCTTGGCGGAGGCCGCGCAACGGTTGGGGGCGCAGATCGTGACAAAGGCGCAGGTGTTGGGGTTTGGGAGGGAAGGCAACCAGATCAAAACCGTCCGCACATCGAAAGGCACTTTCCAGCCCCAACAGGTCGTGCTGGCGGCGGGCGCGTGGACTCCGTTGCTCGCCCAGGGCTTGGGAATTGAACTCCCCTTGCAGGCGGCGAAGGGGTACAGTGTCACGATGAACCGCCCGCCCATCTCCCCGCGCATCCCCTTGCATTTGGCCGAGGCGCGGATGGCAATAACCCCGATGGGGGCGCTGTTGCGCTACGCGGGGACGTTGGAATTGTCCGGGATCAGCACCACGATCAACGAGCGGCGGGTGGACGCGATCCGGCGCGGGGCGGCGAGGTATCTCGTGGACAGCACCCCGCGCGAGGAGGTCGAAGTCTGGTCGGGGATGCGTCCGGTCGCGCCGGATGGATTGCCGTACATTGGCCGGGCGCGGGCCGTGTCGAATTTGATTGTCGCGACCGGGCACGCGATGTTGGGGGTTTCGATGGGGCCGGTGACGGGGAAGGTGGTCAGCGAGTTGGTGCGTGAGGTGAAGCCGTCGGTGGAGTTGGGCGCGTTTGGGGTGGAAAGGTTTAAATGAAACTCTACACCGACCTCGCCTCCTGGTGGCCGCTCGTTTCGCCCCCTGCCGAATACGCGGACGAGGCCGAATTTGTCCACCAAATCCTCTCCGACCTCGGCCTGCCGATCCACACCGTGCTCGAACTGGGGTGCGGTGGCGGGCATCTGGCCTCCCACCTCAAAGCGCACTATCCCATGACCCTCTCCGACCTTTCGCCGGGGATGCTCGTGGTCAGCCGCGCCCTCAACCCCGATTGCGAACACCACGAAGGCGATATGCGGACGCTTCGCCTCGGCAAAACCTTCGATGCGGTGATTATCCACGACGCGATCATGTATATGCTGACCGAAGATGATCTGCGCCGCGCGCTGGAAACGGCGTTCGTCCACACCCGCCCGGGCGGGGCGGCGGTATTCATCCCGGATTGCACCCGCGAAAGTTACACGCCCAAAACCGAATCCGGCGGGGAAGATGGCCCCACGCGCGGGCTTCGCTACTTGCAATGGGATCACGATCCCGCGCCGGGGGAGACGACTTTCTTCACCGACTTTGCCTACCTGCTCCGGGAGGCCGATCACGTTTGGGTGGAACACGATCGGCACGAGTTCGGCCTTTTCCCCCGCGCCACCTGGATGCGGCTGATCCGGGAGGTGGGGTTTCAAAACCCGACGCTCATCCCTGACCCGTGGGAGCGGGAGATTTTTGTTGCGACCAGGGGATAATTAAGGCCAAAGCACCTCGAACACCTGCACCCGATCATTCTGGTCATCCGTCACGTACACTAACCCGTCCGCGTCCACTGCAATGCCCGCGGGGTACTGAAATTCCCCAGCGTCTCGCCCCTTTTTACCCCAAGCGGCGAGCAATTCACCTTCGGGGGTGTACACCTTGATGCGCCCTGAATCATATTCCGTCACGTAAATGCGCCCATTGGCATCGATTGCAACCCCGTCCGGGCGATTCGCACGCCACTCGGTCAGATATTCGCCATCGTGGGTGAACTTTTGGACGCGGTTGCCTTCGTAATCGGCCACGTAGAGGTTGCCTTCTGCATCTATGGCAATCCCGGTGGCGTGTTCAAACTGCCCTGGGCCATCACCTGCCCCACCCCACCGGAACAGGAAATTGCCCGCCGCATCGAACTTTTGCACGTAGGGGTTGTTATCGTCGGTGACAAAAATATTGCCGTCCGTGTCCACGGCGACATCAATCGCGCGGACAAACTGTCCTTCGCCGGTGCCCGGACCGCCAAACGCGAGCAGAAAGTTGCCTGCCGCGTCGAATTTCTGGATGCGGTCGTTGCCGTTATCCACGACGTAGACATTTCCCGCTTGATCGATATTCAAACTTGCAAAGCCGAGAAAATCAAATGAGCCTTCGGCGCGCCCATTTTGGCCCCATGCGAGGACGAATTGCCCGTCCAGCGTCATTTTGACAATCCGGTGATTTCCCGCATCGAGCACGTAGAGGAATCCGTCCGGCGAAATGGCGACCCCGTCGGGCAGGCTTAAGGGGCCGTCGGCGTCGGTGATTTC
>WBZL01001846.1_pt1 | contig 21328 bp, 18 predicted proteins | sample 5204291 | NCBI WGS metagenome assembly WBZL01 (sample SAMN12344345, study PRJNA552823) | activated sludge metagenome | biome: Activated sludge suspended growth; feature: Nitrification reactor; material: Wastewater; isolation source: activated sludge from nitrification reactor of wastewater...
GACGGCTCTAGCCGGCCGGTGCGGAAGTCGATGAGATTGACGAACAGCCGCAGCACGTCCAGCGCCACCGATCCTAGCGGGCCGCTGCGCTCGCCCTTCTCGTGCAAGCCGGCCTCGTTGTAGATTTCGGCCGCCTTCAAGATCGCCTGAACGTCCTTGCGCGTCGTCGGCCGCCAGATACGGCCCTCCGATCGCCCCCGGAAATGGCTGTGCCGGCGAACCGGCGTCGGGCATCGCTCGGGGGGAGGGGGCATGACCAGGCCAAGCCCCGCCTGTCCCGATCCCCGCCATGCCGCCCGGCGCTCCTGGGCGAGCGTGGAGAGCTGGCCGGCCTCGTCCTCGGTGAGCTGGCCGGCGCTGTAGCGCGTCCAGACTTCCCGCATGATTTCATCAAGCGCGTTCCCGCGCGCGCAGCCAATCGCGGCCGCGATTTGCGTCCTCAACATATGCCTTCCGTCCTTCCATTCGGAGGACATGACGACTGTGGACGGCAGGCACGGCGCTCCCGTTCCCGCAAGAATCAATCTTGCGGATTGGAGTGCTCTAGCGTAGATAAGGGGAGAGTTAGCGGACCCCTGACCTACAGTGTGTCTGACGGCCTATAAAACGCTCGATCGTTCCACCGATCGGGCGTTTTGCCGTTATGTCCCTTGCTGCGCCTCGATATAGACCCTCAATGCTTCCTCGATGATCGGCGTGCGTCCCCGCACGCCTCTGGCTTCCTTGAGCTTGTCGATCGCCTCGACCAGCTCGGCGGGAAGGTCGGTGTTCACCAAAATCCGGCCAGCAGCACGCCGACGCTCCCGATGGGCGCGAACGAGTTCCTTGCTCGGTGCTTTGGCTACACGACTCATATTTACATGTAATTCAGAAAATCGCTGATTCTGCAACGCATTGAATCGAAGCCCCTGAAATCGTGGGGTTTGCGCCGTGTTCGCCGGCCTTGCCAGCACACGATCGCGACGCGACTCACCCCGACTCGGATGCCTAGCCGGCGCTGCCGGTGCGCGGCAGCAGGGCAGGGGCTTTCGAGGGAGAAACTGCGATTACTTTGTATCGTACGAAGCAATTTAGTTGATCGCCGGGAAGGATTGGGGCAGGCTTGTATCGTACGATACAGCAGCGGAGCGCCACCATGCTCACCGACAATCCGACCCTCAAGACCTATGACGGCCTGAACCGCGCCTATGCCTTCTTCAACGATCGGCTGTTCGCCGGCGAGCTGCCGGCCTGCCTCGTCACCTTGCAGCGCGCCAAGAAGGCTTACGGCTATTTCGCCGGCGGCCGCTTCGGCTCCAAGGACGGCAAGACCGTCACCGACGAAATCGCCCTCAACCCCTCCCATTTCCGCGACCGCACCACGGAGCAGAGCCTTTCGACGCTGGTGCATGAAATGGTCCACCTGTGGCAGCACCATCTCGGCAAGCCCTCGCGCTCCGGCTACCACAACAAGGAATGGGCCGCGAAGATGCACACGGTCGGCCTGGTCCCGTCCGATACCGGCCAGCCTGGCGGCAAGGAAACCGGCCAGCAGATGACGCACTACATCGCGCCGGGCGGTCCGTTCCAGCTCGCCTTTGCCGATCTGGACGCGGCCGGCTTCGACGCCCTCTATGTCGAGCTGTGGGGCGATGCGGAAGCTCGCAAGAAGCGCAAGGCGAAGGCGGCGAGCAAAACCCGCTATACCTGCCCGAGTTGCGAGTTGCACGCTTGGGCGAAACCCGGCGCGCGGCTGATGTGCGGCGACTGCGAAATCCTCATGGAAGCGCCGGAAGGGGAGGGCGAGGACCAGGAGGAAGCCGAAGCGGCCTGACGGCCGCGATCCTATGCCCTCGGCCGGAAGCGGCCTATTCTCGTCCGGACATGAGGATGGCCCAATCGGCCCGAAGCTGCGATTTTGGCCAACGCGCAGAACAATTAAAGAACATTACGGTTTACTCTGCGTGTGAAGAATCATGGCGACTTGTTCGGCGGCAAATTTGAAGCCTCTGCGGTCGGGAATTCGCTCGGCGGAGATCGGATAGCGTGGCCGCTTGGGATCGATGCCGATTCCGACGAAGCCGCCCCTTTGTTCCGATTTGATTGCGCCCCCGGATTCCGAGATGATCTCGCCCCCTGGGGCCGGGGCCTGGCTGGCAGTTTGAGTTGTCCTTTCGTCAGGGGTCCGAGTCAAGCATTTCGGGCTTCCTTCCGGCGCATGCTGTCGCCGGTCAGATCGATGCGATGCGCGTTATGGACGAGGCGGTCCAGGATGGCGTCGGCATAGGTTGGGTTTCCGATTACGTCATGCCAGGCCGACACGGGCAGTTGGCTGGTGATGATGGTGGAGCGCCGTCCGTAGCGATCCTCGAGTATTTCGAGGAGATCGTGGCGGGCCTGGTCGTCGAGCGGCTCCAGACCCCAATCGTCGAGGATCAGCAGATGGACGCGGGCGAGCGTGCGCTGCAGACGCGCATAGCGGCCGTCGCCTCTTGCGAGCGCGAGATTGGCGAACAGACGCGGGACACGCTGGTAGAGGACGGAGCGGTCGTCACGGCAGGCCTTGTGGCCGATCGCACAGGCAAGCCAACTCTTTCCCACGCCCGACGGCCCGCAGATGGCCAGATTGTCATGGGCATCGATCCAGTCGCCGGCGATCAGCTTGACGAACAGGGTCCGGTCGAGGCCGCGGTCGGCGCGATAGTCGACATCCTCGGGGACTGCCTGATGGCGCAGCTTGGCGAAGCGCAGGCGGGCTGCAAGCTTGCGGTCGTGGCGCCAGCTCCATTCCCGGTCGAGCAGCAGCGCCAGCCATTCTGCATGCGAGAGCCGTTCGGCCTCGGCATTGGCGGCCAGTTCATTGAACGCTCTGGCCATTCCGGTCAGGCCCATGTCGTTGAGGCGGTCGAGGGTGGGGTGTGCGAGCATTGCCTTCTCCTTCAGTGGTAGTAGCGGGAACCGCGGATGTTGGGATGGTCGATGGGATCGCGTGACGGCTGTGGTCCTGATGCCGAGGCCCGGTCGAGATGGTTGTCGAGGATGGAACGGACGGAGCCGTAGGTGCGCGCGCCGATCTCCAGCGCGCGGCCGCACGCGGCGTTGACGCGCTCGCGGCCGAACCCCTTGACCAGTCGGATGATGCCGAGGCAGGCGCGGAAGCCTTGTTCGGGATGAGGCCGCTCGGCCAGAATCTTCTCGCACAAAAGGGCCGCGTCCGGGCCGATCGCGGAGGCCTCCCTGGTGATCCGCTCGATCGTCCAGTCGGCGAAGCGGCGGTGCGAGGACGGCATGTGCTCGGGAACCGTGGTGTGCCGGCCATTGCCGCTGGAACGCATATGAGCGGCAATGCGCTCGCCCTTGCGGAACAGCTCGATGGTGGTGGCGGTGATGCGGGCCTCGATCTGCTCGCGCGCGAAGCGCCAGGGCACCGAGTAGTAGTGGCGGTCGATCTCGACATGATAGTCGAGCCCGGCGCGCCGCACGCGCCATTCGGCATAGACATATCGCGTCGCCGGCAGCGACCGCAGTGCCGGACGGTCGATCTCCTCGAACAGCTGACGCCGTGTGCGCCCGACCCGGCGCAGAACCCGGCGGTCATTGAGATCGGCGAGCAACTCGCCGATCGCCGCGTTGACCTCGGCAAGACTATGGAACACCCGGTGCCGCAGACGACCCAGCAGCCACCGCTCGACAATCCGCACAGCGGCCTCGACCTTCGCCTTGTCGCGTGGCCGGCGCGGCCGCGTCGGCAACACCGAACTGCCGTAGTGATCGGCCATCCCGGCATAGCTCCGGTTGACCTGGGGATCGTAGCGGCAGGCCTTGATGACGGCGACCTTGGCGTTGTCGGGAACAAGCAGCGCCGGCGCGCCGCCAATGGCTTCCAGCGCGTTGACGTGACAGCCCAGCCAGTCGGCCAGCGTCTCGCTCCAGCGCGCCTCCGCGTAGGACAGGCTGGATGCGCCCAGCACCGCCACGAACAGATGCGCCTGGCGCGTCTTGCCCGTCAGCCGATCGACGACCACCGTCACCGTGTCGCCGGCATAGTCGACGAACAGCTTCTCGCCCGCGCCATGGTTCTGGCGCATCGTCACCGGCAGGTTGGCCGCCCAGCCCCGATAGAGATCGCAGAAGCGGCTGTATCGGTAACCGTCGGGATGGCGCTCGATGTATTCGTCCCACAGGATCTGCAGCGTCACGTGCTTGCGCTTCAGCTCGCGATGCACATGCGCCCAGTCGGGCTCGACGCTGCGCCGGTGACCCGTCTTCGTGCCGGCCGCCCTGTAGAGCGCGGCTTCCAGGACGGTGTCGGTGATGTCCTCACCCAGCGGCCAGCTCAGTCCGGCAGCCTCCGCCCTCCGCAGCATCTCACGCACCGTCGAGGGCGCGGCGCCAACCCGATAGGAGATCGCCTTGTGGCCAAGCGCCTCCTCGAACCGGTATCTCAATATCTCGCGGACACGCCGCATCGTCACTCTCTCCGCAGGCATTTCGTTCCTTCCCAAGCCAAGGCCAAAGGGAGGAACAATTCACCAGCAGAGCACCGGTCCAAAACACCGCCGCAGGGGGCGGCATCATCTCGGAATCAGGGGGCGGTTAATTCTCGGAACGAGGGGGCGACATCATCTCGGAATCGGGGGGCGACTTCCCTCGGAATTTGCAGGATCGATGCCGGTGATCCGGAACCGCTCGCTGCCGGTGCGGAACTCACGGCCGAAGTCGCAAGGCTGCAAGCCGTAGTGTTCGGCCAGGAACTCGAACCTGTCCTGTTCGAGATTGAATGCCGTACCGTCGGAGTCGGGAACGCTGACACGGAATACGGGCTCGAAGGCGAAGCTGGTGTCCATGCCGCGCCATCCGGCGCTCTCGACTACCAGGCCATGGTCGGCGGCGACCTTATGGCAGGCCTCGAGCATATGGGTCTGGATTTCCTCGCATGCCGCTGGCGTCAGCCGGGTTACGATCTTACCCTTTGTCATCCGCTTTTCCGTACCTGATAAACGGTGCCGCGCGAGATGCCGAGATCACGGGCGATTTGCGTCGGACCGTGCCCCTGTTTCAGTCGTTGGCGGATCTCGTTTCGGTCGATTTTTGGCGGCCTGCCCTTGTAGATGCCGCGCTTCTTGGCAGCCACGATCCCCTCGGCCTGGCGCTCGCGCCGCAGATTGGTCTCAAACTCGGCAAACACGCCGAGCATGTCGAAGAATGCCTTGCCAGCGGCTGTCGAAGTATCGACGGGTTGCTCTGTCGCGAAGAGATACGCGCCCTTGATCTTGAGCCTGTCTACGATCACCTGCAGGTCGCGCAGTGAGCGCGCCAGCCGGTCGATCCGGGTGACGACAAGGGTCTCTCCGGGATGGATGAAGTCAAGGATGGTGTTGAGTTGCGAACGCCCATCGAGCGACGTCCCGCTTTTCTGCTCCTCCCGGATGACTTCGCAGCCGGCAGCCTTGAGGGCAGCGATCTGCGCGGCGAGGTTCTGGTCGGCGGTGGAGGTGCGAGCATATCCGATGCGGGTCATGCAAACTGTTCATTTTGGGTGTGCCGGCGCGACAAGCTGTTCAATAACGCAGATTTGGCCCAAAATATACAGGCTTTTCCAGTTGCAACATGTTCAACGTCAATGTTCAGGCCGGGTATACCCAAATTAGCCGCCGGCAGTATTTCGCCGTCTGCGCGGTTTCAATTTCTTGGTCGCTTCCACCAGCCACTCGACGGCGCCGGGCGTGGACTGCCAGACTTTGCCGTTTTCCTCGACATAGTCGGCGGCCTCGTCCTCGCCGCCCATGGTGATATAGCCGTCCATCGAGGCCACCAGAGGCTGCTTGCCCGACAGGACACCAGGCACATGGCTGTTGGCCAGCCAGGCTTCCTCGGCCAGTTTGCCGGCATCCGGGCCGTTTTCCCGGAAGGCGAGAAGCGCCTGCGTGTAAAGCCACGCGGCGGCGCCATCATCTTCGTATTGCCTGATGAGCTTTTTCAGGGCCTTGATGTCATCGCGGGCCAGCAGATGCCCGGCCAGCACATAGCGGATGCCCTGATTATCGTTGGGGTTGAGCTTGAGCATGGCCTGATAATGGCCGATCGCCTCCTGATGACGACCAAGCCGCCAGAGCGCCGCGGCAAGACCTGCCCGCGCGCGCATGTAGGGACGAGTTTCGAGAAAGCCCCAGAAGTGACCGGCATACTCCTCGAACCCCTCCGAACCGAGGGCCATTTCACCTGCCTCGACACCCTTCTGATAATAGTCGAGCCCTTCCTCGACAGACCGCGCTTCCTCTTCGGCCAGCAGCACATAGGCGTCAGCGCAGAGCGGTGACACTTCAAGCGCTTTCCTGGCCAGCGCGATACGTTTGCTGCGAGTGGTCGCCTCCCAAGCCTCATACATGATGTCCTGCGCCGCCTCTGTCGGATCGCTCCCGTGGCGCCCGCCGAAAAGGCCGGCCATGAACCCCTCGATGCCGCGCCGGTCCGGCAACGGCGGCAGTATGCTGTCATCTTTCGGCTGCTTGGGAATCGCCGCTTTCTTCCGGGGCTTCTTCGAGATCGGCATTTTGCTCCCTCCAATTGTGATCACGCCGCCTGCCGCTCAAAATCGATGCGGCGCTCGAGATCGAGGTCGAAGCGGCCGTAAGGATTGACATGCCCATAGATCAGCGGTGTGAGGCCACGATAGTCGTCAGGCGTCAACCGCACCGACCATTGCGGCTCGCTCAGCACCGACTGCATCATCCGGGTGTTCACGTAGACCAGCGACGCCTGCAAGAGATGCAGGGCGAGCGCCGAGACCTCCTGATCGTCGAGCCGGTTGGAGGCAATCTCACCGCCCTTGCCGAAGAACACGAAGCTGGTGGCGCTGTTCCAGTTCTCGACCACGTTGAGGCCTTCATGGATTTCGCGGCGGAACGCCTCGTGGCGCAGATAACGGCACAGGAAGATCGTCTTCACCGCTCGGCCGAGTTCGGCAAGCGCCTTGTAGGTCGGATGCATCACCTCGGCACGGGCAAACCGGCGCAGGATCGCTTCCGGATCGGCGATCCCGCTGTGCATGGCGGCGGCATATTTGACCATTTCGTCGTACTGCTGCTCGATCTCATCCCAATTGATGACGCTGGAAAGAACCGGCAGCAGATTGGGCAACTCGGCTCGCATGCCTGCATATGGGAGCGCCAGCTTCTGCCGGGCGATCGCCTTCAGGCGCGGGGCGAGTTCGAAGCCCAGCAGATGGCAAAAGGCAAAGCCGACGGCACTCTGACCATGGCTGTCGACATATTGCCGCTGGATTTCCATGTCGGTGCAGTGCCTGAGCACGCCCTTAATCATCGAAGCCACTTCCGAGGACGAGCAGCGCTTGAGTTGCGAGAAGATGCAGGTCGAACCCTTCTCGACATGCCAGTAGATCATTACACCCCGGCCGCCGTAGCGGACATGCCATTCGGTCATTAGGTTGCTGTCCCAGGCGCCGAACTTCTTCGAATCCGACGCGCAGGCCGTACCGGTCTCGCCCCAAATGGCGGTGTTGCGGACAGCCAGCGTTGCATTGGCGACGCGCCCGCATGCCGCCTCGAGTGCGTCGCGGTGGATGAAACGCCGGCCGACGTGCAGCAACTCCTCATAGCTGACATCCGGACATCCGGCTGCAACCCGTTTCAGACCGGCATTGGTGCCCAGTCCGTAGAGACACAAGATCAGGCGCCGGTCGAGCGCACCGCGTGGAAGCGCCACGCGGGAAGCTGACGTTTCAAAGGCGTCCAGGAAGCCGGTGTCGAGCGCGGCCTCCTTCAACACATCCAGGAGCTCCGTCATCGGCCAGCGTCGGCCGATCTCGGATTTGACCGATTGAAGGCCCTGCGGTTCCGGCAGCGGATCGAACGGCGTGATCGAAATGCGGTTTTCACCGCGCCAGAGAATTCGCACCTTGTCGTTACGGGGAATTTCGGCGTTCAGCAGCCGCAGTTCCCGTTCGAGCTCAGCCTGGATTTTGCGCGTGAAGGCCGGCGCGTCCGGTGTCAGGTTCAGCGCCCCGTAGTAGGCCGCGCGCCTGGTCTCGAAATCCTTGGGCAGGTCATCGTCCGGATTGCGATAGCGATCGGCACCCACCACCCAGATTTCCTTGGCTCGGATGCGGTCGCGTAACTGGCTCAGCACGCAAAGCTCATAGCTGATCCGGTTGATACGCCCGTCCTTACCGACGATCGCGCTGCGCCATTTCGGCGGGATGACGCCGTCGATCGGCACGCCGTTCCTGGGAACGATGCGACATCCGCTGGCGAGCGTCCGCCTGATCCAGTCCAGAGCTTCGAGCACCGGCCGATGCACGGCATTGTTCGAGCGAAACTCCAGCACCGAAAGCAGCCTCGGCAGGATCCGTCTGTAATGATTGGCATAGGAGCCGCGCATCACTTGATAGATGCGGCGCTCAAGAGTGCCCTTCGCCCGATATTCCTTGATGATCGCCGCGAGTTTTTCCTTGCCCGCCACTGGAAAGATCACATCACAGACCCGGCCGTCCGGCGTCTCAATGGCTGCACCGGCAATATCGACCAGCAACCGTTCCTTGTCGTAAACCTTCTCGATATCGCGGGCGATCCCGGCAACTACTTTGCGTTTCGACCGTACACCAATCTTGTGCACCGTCTCTACCAGAAGATCGATCATGCCATCGATGATCTGCGCTTGCCGCGCCATGAGGAAGACAGCATAGAGGCCCAGTTGCCGCCGTGGCGCGCGGCGGCGCATCTCGGAGGCTTTTTCAGCGCCGACCCGCCGTACAATCTGGCCGGTCCAGGTCTTGCCGGCGCCCGTCAGCAAGTCCCGCGGCAAATCCAGCTTCTTGATGAATGCCAATCGGTCGGCGAGGCCAAGCATATTGTCCAGCGTCGCCGCCCCGGCATCGCCCTTGATCGTATGGAACCCCGTCGAGCTTTCTGGATCGGCGAGAGAAGCTTCCAGTAAAGCGGCCGTTCCTGGAACAAGCCGATCTGCCACACGGCCGAGAAATGTTTCCAAGAACCGTTGCCGTTCGGAGCGCACCAGCCGCTCGATCTCCTTGCGCGAGGAGCCGTAAATTTTGTGGTCGCGACACCAGAGAAAGACAGCATCGAGCATCGCGCCGACCGATGCCCCTCCTGGGCAAACCTCTGTAGCCATCCACTCGACAAGCGCCATACGATCCGAGCGTTTCATACGCCGAAAACCCAGGTGACGCAGTATTTCCGCGCAATGGCGACGTCCCGAACGTCCCGAAAAACCGTAACCGTCAAGATCGGTCTCGTTGCCGCCAAGCTGGTCGGCCAGATACGAAACCGACTCACCGGGAACCTCAGCCGCCGCGGTGGCGAAATATCCGAAAGCTGCGAAGAACTTCAGCTGCACCGCCAGTCCGAGTCTCGAACCGGCCGGCTTGGCGTTCACAAAGTCGATGTCGGCAAAAGACAGGCTCCATTCCCTGGCCAACGACTCAGGTGAAACACGCAGACCCATAAATCCACTCCCTGTTCCAGGAGCAAATTGTCAGGCGAGAAAACCAGGGCGGTCAATCCGTTCCCGCAACGTTCCACAACTTGGCCAAAATCACAGCTTCGGGCCGATTAGGCCTACTTGCGCTCGGCGGCAGCCTGGACATTCCCGTCCTCGCCGAGGGTATCGAAACCGAGGGACAGCTCTCGCTGCTTCGCACCGAGGGATGCAACGAAGCGCGGGGCTATCTGCTGGGTCGGCCGGCACCGCTCGCCCAGATCATTGCCGACGGCAAGGCTGCTACCCTGCGGCGGGCCGGTTGAGCGGCCACCAATCGCACCTGAATCGCGCCAAGCCTGTCCGCCCTGCGCGTGCTGCGCGCGTTCGATGGGTTCGTGGTGACCCGTGATCCGGTGATGCTGGAGGGAACGCTTTGGGATCGAACCGGTGCACGGAACGATTAAGAATCGTGGGCGTAGGGTAACAGAATTTTAAGCGGTCGCCGTGTAACCTTCTGGAATGTTGTACAAATTCCTGCTCGACCGTTCCGGCAATTTCGCGGCCATCAGCGCCATCCTGTGCGTGCCTCTCTTGTTGGCAGCGGGACTGGCGGTTGACTTTTCGCGCTACTCCGCTGCCAACCGCCACCTTCAGGAAGTTTCAGACGCCGCCGCTCTGGCGATGGCCATTTCCAAGGAACAAAATACCGAGAAGCTGAGAAAGATCGGTCTCGATTATATCGCGGCCAATGCCGACCCGGATAAGGTGCAGAACGTCCAGATCGAGACGTTGAGCACGACCGCCGACGATGTCGACCTGACGTTGCGCGGGGACACCCCGGCGATGTTCATGAGCCTCGCCGGATATGACCTGCTCACCAGCAGAACGTCAGCGCTGGCGCAACGCGCGACGCAAGGCAATGTCGAAATCGCGCTTGTTCTCGACAACACCTGGTCCATGTCGGCAGCCGACGCCAACGGTATCACCAGGATCGCCGCGCTGAAGTCGGCCGCCACCCAGCTCATCAACGAAGTGTTGCAGTCGGGCGATGGCCTGACCCGCATCGGCATCGTTCCGTATGCTGATTATGTGAATGTCGGCATGCAGTACCGCAACGCATCGTGGCTTGACGTGGGCGGTGACTATTCGGTGCCGCCGCCGCCGCGTGTCTGCGAGTGGAAAAACGTCACCACGACGGTTTGCAACAAGCCGCTTCCTGTCAAGACCTGCACGCGTGAGGTCGACGGCGTCATCGAAACCTATCAGTGCTCGGGCGGCTGCGCGCCAGGCCATTCCCGAACGGTGGTGGAGTACAAGGAGGTCTGCACCGGCGGCGGCAAGGCCACGAACTACAAATGGTTCGGCTGCGTCGGTTCGCGCAAGGGCAGCGATTACCGGCTCCACGACCAGAGCCCGTCAGTCAAATATCCGGGCTACCTCGAAACCAGCCAGCGTTGCCTGAATCCGATCGTGACGCTGACGCCGGACAAGGCGAAACTCCTGCTGGCGGTCAACAGCCTGATCATCAATATCGGCTCGTACCGGCCCAACACCTACATTCCGGCAGGGATGGTGTGGGGATTGAACGTCCTGTCCGATACGGCACCGCTGGACGAAGGCGGCGCATACGATCCGCAAAACATCAAGCCGCGCAAGGTCGCGGTGCTGATGACGGACGGGGAGAACACGCTGCGCTACCGCTCGAGCGATGGCCGCCATATAACCCTGAGCGGAGCCGGGGCTGCCCGCAATAACCAGATCGCCCAGGTCAACGCCGACACATTATCGATCTGCGACACCATGAAGGCCCAGAATATCGAGGTGTTCACGGTCGCCTTCATGGTCGATGAAGGGGCCGGAAAGACGATGCTCCAAAGCTGCGCGACCGACCCGGCCCATTACTACGATGCCGCCGACGGCGACGCCCTGGTCGCGGCGTTCTCCGGCATCGCCGCCTCCCTCCGTGTCGTCCGGCTCGCACGGTAGGTCGCGCGCCGCAAACCACCGGCAAAGATTGGAACGGCAGCCCACATCGAGCAGTCGCGGCGGATCGGTCCCCCAGCCCTGCCCTACCGCGCCGGCGCTTTCACGGTGATCGTGCATTGCTGATCCGCGCCGGCCGTGCGCGCGGCCTCGGAGCACCGGCCGATCGCCTTGGCGTTGTCGCGCGCGAGCTGCGAGGCATCGACCACGCCACGCCAACCGCCGGGGTCCGCCGCCTGCATCATGGTGACGCCGGCGTTCCATCGGTCCTGGCCCATGACGATCGCCGCAACATGGGTATCGGCCGCAAAGGGCAGGATGCACGGCAACAGCAGCACCAGGAGCGCGCCGGCGAGCAGGCCGACGCCGCCCGCGATCCACATGCGCAAATCCTGCGAGCGCCGGTCGTAGGCGCTCTTGGTATAGGCGGCCAGGTTGATCGCCTCGCGCTCGAGGTCGCGGCCCTTCCCCTCGAGCTGCTGCGCGGCGGTCCTCACCAGGCCCTCACCGCTGCGCTCGAGCGCACGGGCGTAATGCTCCGGGCCGTTGCGCAAGATGGGCGATTGCTCGACGGCTTCAAGCCGCTCCGCGACAAGGGCGAGCTGCTGGACGATGCGGCCAAGATCGGGGCCGTAGTCGGTCGGCTGCTGGAATTTCTCGAACTGGTCGAACGCCGCTTCCACGCCGCGCCGGATGATCGTCATTTCCGCGCCGATCTGGCCGCCCTGCTTCTCGACCGTGTGCCGCAACGCCTCGAACGCGGCGGCCGGGTCGCCGGCCTGGCTGTCGTCCTTCGGCTCGAATCCTTCCCTATCCTCGTCCGTCATGACGTCTCCTACCGTTCAAGGCCGAGCGATCGGCCGCGCGTGAGGCTCCGTTCCAGCTCCCGCGAAATCCCCTCGCTCTGGCGCATGTGCTGGCCGATCCCGATTTCCTGCCGGCGATTGCGCAAGAGGGATTCAACCTGCGGATCGCGTTCAAGGCTCTTGGCAAGGCCCTGCATCTGGCCTTCGACCTTCCCGCGCGCCATGTCGTGTTGCCAACCGCGAAGCTGCTGGCGTTGCCCCTGCAACTCCCGCCAGCGTTCAACGAAGCGATCGGCCCTCACATTCGGGTCGGCCTGCATGGCGCGCTCGTTGTCCAGCCGCTCGATGACCTGACCGACGCGCTCCCGGCCGGAAAGCTCGGTCATGCTACGCTGCATGTCCGGGTCGTAGCGCAGCGCCGAACGCATCAGCTCGCGCGCGCCTGGCCGCGCCTGGTCGAGCTGCTGCCCCGCAAGGCTCAACTCCTGTTTCTGCGCTTCGAGTATGGGCAGCCCCTCGCGCTGATGCCGGTGCGCCGATTCATAGGCCCGCGCGTAGCGGTCAACGGCCTGCTCAAGCGGCGACTGCGCTCGCATCCGCTCGGCAAGCCGGTCCTGCGCCGGCGCCGGCCGCAAGCTCCCTTCCCTTCCCGGCCCGTCTGCCCGGTCCTGGGAAGGGCCAGGACGGGCATTGAGCTGCAACCCGTCGAACATACCGAGCCGGCGTGTCTCGGCCTTCTCCGGGCGCTCCTGGGCCTGCTCGTCGCGGTCCTGCGTGGCCGATGCGCCACGCGATAGTTTCAGGCCCTCGAACCGGCTGCGGCGCTGCTGCCGATCGCCAGCGAGATCATCCCGGGCGAGATCATCCTTGGGCAGCGGTTTCCGCATGAGATCCTCGCCCTTGTTTTTCTCGACGGCGGAAGGCAATCTGTCCGCGCTAGCGATTTCGCGAGCCTGGTCCCGGCCGTCTGCCACCCCCTCAACGCCCAAAGCGGCCGGGACCGATCTTTCCGCCGGCCGCCGAACTGCGATCCGCTCGGCCGTCGACTCCCGTTCCGCACGTAGCCCGGCACGATCGGCGGGAATTTCGATCTCGCTGCGGACGCCCATGCGCTCCGCGATCCCACGCCGCTCGGCAAAGTCGCGGGTATAATCCAGCGTGGTTTCCTTCACGCCCGACCGCGACAACCGGCTTTCAAGCTCGCTATAGGCCAGCTCGCCGGCGTCCCGCACCTTCCACGCATGGCGCTCGACCATCTGGCCGTCTGGAAGCCGAACCGGCACCGAACCCATATGTTGCAGGCCGATCTTGTCCCCGATCTCGGGCGCGCGCTCCGCGCCCTTCATGGCCCGCTCAAGATCGACGCCCCATATGGTATTCCGCTGGCCCTTGTCGTCTTCCAGCGTCACAAAATAGCTGTCGCTCTTGCCGGCCTGGTGCTCATAGGGCGCGGCCCCATGCTCGACCAGCCGGCCCGAAGCCAACGTTTGGCCGGCGTGACGGTCGGTGAACTCGTCCTGTGCCGCATAGAGCTGCGCCCCGTCGCGATGCCGGGTCATGGCGACATAGGTGAGATGCCGGTCCATCGTCCCCGACGCCAGCACATAGGCGCGATCGACGGTCGCGCCCTGGTTCTTGTGAATCGTCGTCGCATAGCCGTGGTCAAAAGACTGGTAATCATTTGCTAGTATCGAAATCATGTGGCCATCGGTTTGGCCGCCAGCACGCTTGTCGAGCCGGACATGCAGAATGCCCGGCTCGACATTTTCCACCGTCCCAAGCATCCCGTTTTTCACGTCAAGGTCGCGGCTGTTTTCGAGGAACACGATGCGGTCGCCCGTCGCAAAGTCGCGCTTGCCGGCATTGGTCTGGAAGGTCAGCGCCCGGCCTGGTGCTTTTCGCTCATGGTCGACGTCACCCGGCGCGAGGCTGTCGGCCTCGCTGACGCGCGCCAGCTCGCTCCGTGCCAAAACACCCCGGTCCTGTAGCTCGGCCCGGATCGCATCATTGATGGCGCGAACATCGGCCCGGCGATGCGCCATCGCTACGCGGGTTCCCTCCGGCCGCTCGTCCCGATCGGCAAGGTAATCGCGCACGATCTCGCCGCGCGCGTCCTCCCGGCTTTCGCTGAAACGAATATCGCCATGCTCCCGATAGGCGGCCAGGCCCTCGGCCGTGCGATGCGTGGCGAACGCAACCGACGCCTCCCGCTGCCAGTCCACGCGCTGCCGGCGAATCTCGGAAAGCTCGGCATGGCCGATTTCCTCCGTGATCGCCCGGAACGGTGCGCCGGCCCCGATCGCCTGCAACTGCTCATGGTCGCCGACAAGGACGATCTTCGCCCCGCGCGCCTCGGCCTCGCCAACGAAGCGGGCGAGCTGCCGGCTTCCGACCATGCCCGCCTCGTCGATCACGAACACGTCGCCGCGGCCGAGTGCATAGCGGTCCCCACTATGTGGGTTCTCCCAACCGCGGGACCATGACGCGAGGGTCCGGCTCCGGATACCGGAACTTTCCTCCAAGCCCTCGGCCGCCTTGCCCGACAGGGCCGCGCCGTGGACCTGATAGCCCTCGGCCTCCCACGCCTCGCGCGCGGCCGCCAGCATCGTGCTCTTGCCCGCGCCGGCGAACCCGACAACGGCCGCGATGCGCTCCCGGCCGGTAACATGCTCGATCGCCGCCCGCTGCTCGTCGGACAGCCGGGCGGAAGCATCGCCGGCGCCCCGCTGAATGGCCGCGTCCTGGGCTTCAATGGCGCGCTCGACATGCCGGCGATCGACGCCATGATTGCGCGCCTGGTGCATCCGCTGCGCGCTCTCGACCATGCCGGATTCGATCTCGACCATTTCCCGCGTCGAATACCGCGCAAGCTCGATCTCGCCCGTCGCCTGGTCGATCCGTTCCGGTTGAAGCTCAACCAGCGCCGGCGAGGCCATGACCTTCGCAAAGGCGCTTTGGAACTCCTGCGGGTCGTCGTTGATGTAGCGATGCAGCGCCCGCGCAACATCGTGACGGTCGAACACGCTCTTTTCCCCGGTGATGAGCGTAAGAACCTGCTCGGGCTTCTCCCGGATGAGGTCCGCGTTGCGCTTCGCCGCGTCCTCGTCCAGCCGCGCCCGCGACACGTCGAGGCCGCGCCTGTCCATCTGCGTGGCATGGACGCCAACATGCTCGGTCGGCGCGATCTCAAGCCCGCGCTCCATATGCGAGCGATGGTCGATCCGAATATCAAGCCCGGCCATCGCCAGCCGCTCGTTGGCGATCCCCTCCCACCTCTGGCGAAGGTCGCGAAGCTGCATGTCGGTCGTCGGCAGATCGTTCGCCAGTAGCCATTTGTTTTCGCGCTCAAGATAGGTCTTGTCGCCTAAGCCTTCCTCCGTGACCTGGCGCGTCGTCATGAGGATATGGGCATGATGATTGCGAACGTCGCTCGCCTCATGCGGCTGGTGGATGGCGAAGTCCACGGCCGCGCCGTAGCGGTCGGCCAACTCCTGCGCCATCTCCCGCGCGGCCTGTAACCGTTCCTCGGCCGACAGCTCATGCGGCAAGGCAACCTCGAACTCGCGGGCAACGCGGGCGTCTTTCCGGTTCTCGGCAAATTCGGCCGCGTTCCACAACTCCGACCGATCCCGCGCCCAATCGGCGTTGACGCCTTCCGGCAAGACGATCTCCGCATGTTCCACGCCCTGCTTGGCCGTGTAATCATGCGTGATGCCGTCGCGCTTGTTGGTCAGCTTCTCCCCGGCACGATAAGCCATAGAGGCAACGGCGCTGCGGCCTTTCGCCCTTGAAACCGGCTTCATGCTGAAATGGTAGATTGCCAACCCGATGCCTCGATCCCGTTTCGCCAGTTCCCGCCAACCTCCGACGTTGGCAGCGCTCTGAGTTGCTAGTAACTCGTAAGTGCGCCCTTCGCAATTCGCTCGCTACGCTCTCTCATGCCTCCGGTGTGGCGCTGCGGCAACCTCTGTGCGATCCGATTGAAGCCGCGATTGTGACTCCGAAAGCCCAAGATTTCAAGGCTCGAACCGTTCGCGCTCCCCTGCCCTGCCGAAACCTGATAGGCTCGGCCGCAACCGGAAAGAGAGAGGCAACACGATGGCGCGCAAGACGATCGAACAACGCTTGGCCGAACTGGATGCGCAGCGCGCCACCCTCAAGGCCAGGCTGTCAAAACAGGAACGCGCCAACGATACGCGCCGTAAGGTGCTGCTCGGCGCGCTCGTGCTCCATCGCCTCGAACACGGCCGCGATGAAATCGCGCGCTCCCTGCCCGATTGGCTGCGCCGCGAGCTGCCCGGCTTCCTCACCCGCGACATGGACAAGGAACTGTTTGCCGATCTGCTCAAGCCGCCAGCGGATAGGGGAGCGGCCTCATGACCGATTTCCGGCTGGCCTGGACCGCCTTCAAGAACATGCTGCGCGCGGTCGGCCGCGATCCCCTGTGGGCCTTCGTCTCGATCGTCACCGGCCCGTTCCGTGCGGCCGGCTATGTCGCCAGAATGGGCGTGCTGTTCTTCCTGGTCCTGCTCGTCGTCGGCGGCGGCCTCATGGCTCTCATGCAATGGGCCGGCATCCAGCGCGGCGATGTGCTCTGGTATGTCGGCAACATCGCATTCACCGCCTTCCTCGCCCTGCTCCTGTTCCGCCTCGCCTCCCTGCCCATGATCCGGCATTTCGGGGACGTGGACGCCGACACGCACGGCTCGGCCCGCTTCGCCACCGACAAGGAATCTCGCCCCCTCACCCGCTCTCAAGCCGGCCTCCTGGTCGGCCGCGACAGCAAGACCGGAAAGCTCCTGCGCTATGACGGGCCGGCCCATCTGCTCACGATGGCCCCGACCAGGACCGGCAAAGGGGTGGGAACGATCATCCCGAATCTGCTTGACCTCAATCGCTCCGTGATCTGCATCGACCCCAAGGGCGAGAATGCCAGGATCGCCGGCAGCGCCCGCCAGAAGTTCGGCCCGGTCCACGTCCTCGACCCCTTCGGCGTCACCGGAAAACCCTCGGCCGCCTTCAATCCCCTCGATGCGCTCGACCCTGACGGCCTCGACGTGGCCGAGGATGCGTCCACGCTGGCCGACGCCCTGGTCTATGACGAACCAGGCACGGCCGGCGAGGCGCATTGGAACGACGAAGCCAAGGCGCTGATCGCCGGCGTCATCCTCCATATCGTCGCCAGCGAGCCGCGCGATCGGCGCACCCTCGCCACCCTCCGCGACAACCTCACGCTCGCCCCTGACGCCTTCACGGCGCTGCTCAAGGCAATGCAGGCGTCCACGGCCGCCGGCGGCCTGGTCGCCCGCGCCGCCAATCGTCACCTCGGCAAGTCCGATCGCGAGGCGGCCGGCGTGCTGTCGGCCGCACAGCGCCATACCCATTTCCTCGACTCGCCGCGCATGGTCGCGGTCCTCGGCCGATCCGATTTTGCGTTCCGCGACTTGAAGGCGCGCACCGGAACGGTGTTCCTCGTCCTGCCGCCCGATCGCCTCGCCACCTATTCCCGATGGCTGCGCCTGCTCGTCACCCAAAGCCTCACCGACATGGCCCGCGCCGCCAGCTCGTCCCCTGCCCCACTGGCTGCGCCAGTGCTGTATCTGCTGGATGAGTTCGCCGCCCTCGGCCACCTCGCCCCCGTCGAGCGCGCTATGGGCCTCATGGCCGGCTACGGCGTCCAGCTCTGGCCCATCCTGCAAGACGTTCACCAGCTCCGCGCCACATACGGGCAGCGCGCCGGCACCTTCCTGTCGAACGCCGGCGTCCTGCAGGTCTTCGGCGTCAACGACCACGAAAGCGCCCGCCTCGTCTCCGATCTGCTCGGACAGGAAACCGCCGTGTTCAAGACGATGGGCCAGGCGCTCGATTCCGATAAGTCCGGCATATCCTACGGCGAGCATCATTCCGGCCGGCCGCTGCTCACCCCCGACGAAGTGCGCAGCCTGCCGCAGAACGCCGAGCTGCTGTTCCTAGCCGGGCAACGCCCGATCGTCGCCGGCAAGCTCGCCTATTATGCCGATCCCGAGTTCAAAGGACTGTTCAACCAGCCATGACGGATGAAACCATGACCGACACCGATGCACCCGAATGGCCCGATCCCGCCGACAAGGCCCATGCCGTCGAGCAAGCCAAGCGCATCCGCGACCAGGCCGCCAAGGGCGGCTTACGGTTTGAAGCCTATTTGCCGCCGGAACTGGCGCTGTGGCTGCTCGACAGGATCGAACAGGGAATATTCCTCGATCCGTCCGAAGCCGTGTTCGTGATCCTGGGCGAGCATGAGGAACTGGAACCCCATGCCGATTTGCGCCGAGAATTGTTCAAGCGCATGATCCAGGCCGCCGCCGACGATCCACGGCCGGGGATTTCGGGTGAGGAAATGATGAAGCGGCTGCGCGAGGCGAGCAAGGGAGCTCAACAGGAACCCGCCAGATGGGAAAAGCGGTCCCGGCGCTGACGTGCCGGGGCTTCTCTCTTGCGGCCCTCCGGTCACTTCGGCGCTATGTGGGAGCGCGTTCCCTCCGGGCCGGGGCCGGCTGCTCGCCGGCATCGCTCAACCTCGCCACACCCGCGACGGCAGCCCCCGGCCGGCCCGCTCTCATCATAGGAGGGCCGTAGGGACGGCCGGGGGGTGGGATGCAAGCAGATAACTTGCCAAATTGCCTGTTTGCCGCCTTGCCAGCAATCAGGCAATCGCCTCAAGGCCCCTTTTTTGAATAACGGTCAGCAGCCGCAGCGCCGGCCCGCCGGGTTTCTTCACCCCACGTTCCCAATCTGACACCAGCCCCTTGCTCACATTGAGATAGCGGGCAAAGACCGGCTGCGAGATACGCTCACGCTCACGAATAGAACGGATTTCCTCGGGGGTCAGCGGCTCAACCGTTGTCAGGCACCCCTCGTCAAATTCGCGCATCGTCTGCTTGTCGATCGCGCCGGACTCATAGAAGCCTTCCATCATCTCATGGACGGCCGCCAGAGCTTCACTCTTGTAAGTCTTGCTCATCGCAATTCACCTCGAACATTCGACCCGCAGCAACTTCCGCGTCCATCTGCGCATCTGCAAACCCCAAGACCAGCTTTGCGGCCTTCTTCAAGTAGGCTTCTTCCGCATCATCAAGGTTTGCCATATCGCTCTTGGCAAACCCGAACGCGAAAACCGCCCTCGTCTCCGCGCGGAAGAAAACCAGCGTTCGGAAGCCGCCAGACTTTCCAGCGCCCGGCCGCGCGACCCGCTGCTTGATGAGGCCGGCCCCTAGATCGGCGTCGATCTGGCCGCGCTCTGCGCGCCCTACAGCTTCACAAAGCATCGCGTCAGAGATTTTCTCCTTTCGGGCAAACTTGTGAAACCGGCTGTTTTTGAAAACCCTCACGCGACTTTCTCGCCTCTCAATGTATGACACCTAGCGTTACACTTCAAGCCCTTACCACATCGCCGCCTTGCCAGCAATCAAGCATTATGTTTTGCCAGCAAATCAGCAAGCGCCTCGCGCATAAGGTCTTCAATGGAGCGGTCGGTGTCGGCTGACAGCCGCTTAACCCGGCGATGTTCCTCCGGCTCGACCACAACCGTCACCCGCTTCATTCCGACCCGCGTGGCGGCATGGTAACGTTTGCCCTCAGCACGATCCGGGACCGGCGCGGGGGCGGATTCCACCATCGGCGCGGCAGGCGGCGGGGTCTGCGCGCCCACGGCCTTCATGCTCGCGGCTAAACTCGGTCTTTTCGGCATGGTTTTATCCCATGAAACTGCCAGTTTGCCAGCAATATCATTATGCCTCATTGCTGGCAATACAGCTTGCCGTCAAATCAGCAATTGGCCTCTAAGCCAGGTCAGCAATTCGGACACTTCCTCGCTGGCTTTGCCGGCCGGCTCATACTCTGGCGCGGTTTTGCCGGCCGTGAGCGCATGTCCGAAAGCCGCCCGCTGCTGAAAGGCGACGGGGGCAACCTCCAAGCCGTGAACCTGAACGGCCTCACGCGCGTCGGCCAGGAGCTGCGTGGCGCGCGGCGGCACGGCGTTCAAAACGACAAAGGCCGGCTTTTGAGCGAGCTTCACCAGCTCGGCCGTGCTGCCGATCGCGCGAAGATCGAGGATTCCGGCGCGGCAGGGGATCAACACCAGGTCGGCCGATCGTGTCGCCGCCATTGCGGCCGCTTCGGAGTGCGGCGCTGTGTCGATCACGACCAGCTCGGCCCCGCCATCGGTTGCGGCCTGCAAACCTTGCGGTAGGCGGGTATGAGGAAGGGCCACGACAACCGGAGCCTCGCCCTGACGGCTGTCGCCCCATCCGGCGGCGCTCGCCTGGGGGTCGAGGTCGATAATCGCGGCGGGAAGCCCGGCCGCCTCGGCGGCCGTGGCGACGTGCAAGGCGAGGGTGGTTTTCCCGGCCCCGCCCTTTTGGCTGACAATGGCGATCGTTTTCATGTTGCTGGCATAGTAGCAATGAGAATTGACGGCAAGAAATTTTGCTTAAATGCCCGATTGCCAGCAATACAGCAAAGAAAGAGCGCCGACCTTGCCCCTCGCGCCCTCTCGAAAGCCCATAGCACGTTAGCCGCAGGGCGCGAACGGTGCGGAATAGGTGCTAAGGGTGTCGCTTCCCGGTCCGCCCTATAAGCGGACCGGAACCGCCGCAGGGCCGCGGTAGCGGCCCGAACAGCGGCGTCCGCTTATGTTCCGCCTTTTAGATATAGATCAGATGGGGATTCAGTCTGGTTATCGGACTCACGCTTCTGGATAGCTTTCCCAAGGGCCGCCAGCGCCCGACCTAGCGCGGTATCGCCGGCCTCGGACAGCGCCCGCTCGTCGAGGGGCAGGGCCTTCCTGTAGGCGTCCAGCTCGGCCGCGCGGGCTTCCTGTGCGGCGCTGTGGTCGTCGGGCAGGGGCGGGGCCTTGCTGAACCGCCCAAGGAACTGCCGGGCCTTTTCCGGCAGGGACAGGCGATAGGCGTTGCTCGCCTGCTGCACCTGTGGGCCGCGCCCCTCATTGCCGGTCGGCTCATAGCGCCGCAGCCAGTCGATGAACCCATGCGCCCGCAGGTTCTTCAGCGCCCGCACGATCGTATCGCGCGACCGGCCCAGCCGATCCATGATCGTCGTGATTG